>Ga0065711_1027559_pt1 | contig 48118 bp, 32 predicted proteins | sample Hoacrofraction12_FD_59098 | JGI IMG/M metagenome (GOLD analysis project Ga0065711, IMG submission 59098) | Hoatzin crop microbial communities from Cojedes, Venezuela - Epithelial fraction 12 v2 (version 2) | ecosystem: Host-associated > Birds > Digestive system > Esophagus > Crop | place... | reverse complement strand
CCGCCTGGACAAGATCCTGTGCAGCCTACTGTAGGTGACCCTGCTTCGGCAGGGGGGTTGGACTAGATGACCCACAGAGGTCCCTTCCAACCCCTACTATTCTGTGATTCTGTGATTCTGTGAAAGGGCAGACATACTTTTTCAAAATGTAGAAGGTGCCTCCACATCATTACCTTATTTTTTTATCTGAGACAGTTATGGAGACAAAAGCAAAATAAACACCTGTGGATAAGAGGAGTTATTTCTGAAATTAAATGTAGTTTTCTATCTATGCAAGCTGATTACCAGCGGACAGATCTTCATTTGTTAGAAATGGAGGAAAGTGAGAAAATGAGGATAGACACAGTGTCTCCTCTACTGAATATTATGTAATAGTCATTTGTCTTAAACAAGAAATCAAGTGATCAAAGTTCCAATCTTAAAAGTCATCAGTATAGGAACAGTGTTAATGACACAAGGATTTTTCAAACAGATTTCCAGACATGGTCAGTTGAGTAAATACAAATGCTCTAATTTAAGTGCTCCAGTGCTGGAGCACTTGGAAGCTGGACAGCTGAAACATCATTTATAAAAATATTCATAGCTAGATTCCAGACATATTGAAATGCAATCTGTTCTGTACTTATACTTGTGTCCAAACATTGCTAACAGTGATTTTTCAAAGATGTATGAACTGTGTAAGATTAAGTTCATTCAAATGGAAATGGGTCACAACCCCATAATGAAATTATCATGTTAGAGCACTTCTCTTTCAACATCTTATAGTGAACTACATTTTATGCAAAAGGGCACATGTTTTTCCCTAATTACTGAAGACGGTAAGCAGTAGATGAGGAAAGGTACACCTTATGCAGGCAATGCAAATATCAATAATCTTGTAAAAATCCCCATTAATGTATTTTAAAGGAAACAAAATTTTCTACTCGGAAGAAGGAGAGAAAACAGGAAACAATGACTTAAAGTGTAGACCATATAGTAAGGTTAGATGGACTAATATGATAAAGAAGAAAGTTCCCAGAAGCTCTTATTAACATCATTTTCAGAAAGGTTGTACAGATTTCTTTGAGTCAACAATGCTTATTCAGTTTGGGCTTGATATAATCCATTGACTACGATGGACTGACTCCTGCTTAACACAGCTGTGACACTAAAATCCATCTCTCTATACTTGCAGTTATGCATCTGAGTATTGATAACATTAAAAAGTGAAGAAGAAAAACAGGAAACTACTTTTTGATTAGTTTGACAAATGATAACAGAGTTCTAAACTCTTAAAAAACCCTACATATATTCCTTTGAAGAGTAGGTAATATTTTTGTTCAGATGATATAACTGTCATGACATCTAGTGTCAGGAGATTTTGAAACGTAACCAAACCTGAATACATCTGAAATGAGTATCATGTCAGTTATGTCTTCTGAAGAAAAACATGCCAGTGAGAGCCCTCACTGGTTTATTCTGCAAAATACCAAATTTATTCTGCAAAATGTCAAACATAGTCAGCCCAATTCAGCAAAATCTTATGAGATGGACTTAAATACACTATTAGGGTCACTGAAATCAACAGGATTAGTCTAATAAGGGGCAGCATGCTCAGCACCTTGCAGTTTGATATCCCCAATGAGAAACAGAAATGCAAAAGTCAGTGTTCATTTTCTAATCCCCCCACTCTCCTTCATCTTCTTGCGTATCTGAGACAAAGATGGCTATCAGTGTGAGTGACATTCATGAGCAACCCATCTTTTCTTTATCACTGTTTCCAACTGCAGGAAAACTGAGAAATTAAATTTGCTGCCCTAGAAATTCTCTTCAGTCACAGCCACTTTGCAATACAACCCCATTTTTCTGAATGTTATCTATTAAAGTATCCAGTGCCAGTGGATACCTTTACATTTTCATGTGCTTTCCAGCATAAGAATTCTGGGGAAGGTGTATGGTCTGCGAATGGAAAATAGCCTACTTGTTGCATGCACTATAACTCAGCTTACATATGTTCTTTGTCTCAACTTGAAGTTGAGCACAAATTTAAAAAAGACGACAGAATAAATAAATTGATGACTAGGTGAAAGATGTATTTATTGTGAATGAGAAACTGTCTGTTTTCAGACAGTCCTCAGTCACTTTTTAAAAAAAACTTTTTAAGCCTAAATGCATCTTCTCTAGCTACAGACTGGAAGGGAATCGCTTCCTCGCTGAAGATCTGCTCTGCATGCGAAGTCAAACAGGGAAAGAAACCTGCATGGAAGTGTGATTTTTAGCACCTACAGTACAGCAGTAAAGCATTGTCATAGTCTTCAACCTCAAGACCCAGAAGCCTCTTTTCTCTTACTGTTCTCTAGGCTCTGCACAGCTTGGTTTCTTGCCTCTTCTTGCTCCCTGGACACATGCACAGGGAACTGATGAAAAGGGATGAGCCTTTGCAGCCAGTCCTTTGAACCTATCCCAGAGCTGAGTCGTTAGGCTTAAAATATCAAGAGTTTTTTTTCATCTGTGGAGGAAAGGGCTGAATTTATCCTAAAAGCCTCCTTATAAACACTGTTCTGTAGATTATTTTTCTATTTATTAGGAAAGAAGCATTACAAGAGATGATCCCACCAGCAATGAAATTGTAATTTCTTACAAATCTTTATCATAGAATGGCATTTTCATAACAAGTTATTTCAACACTAGCCATTTGAAAAGAGTTGCTTTTGTATTTCTCTGGGGCACAGCTGTGTCACATCAGAAATGCTATTTTGTGAGAGGTTTCAGTTGCTCTGGCAACAGCCTTTGACAAGTTCTGTCTGTGATGCTGCAGAACAGAGAAACTGCTTGGAGGAGAGGTCCATGCCCTTCTCACTGATGCTCTGACTTTGCTACACAAATAGTACCATGTTTCTGAGAGCCACTCGTAAATATATACCAAAGAGTACATTCCCTGGCTGTCACAGGGTATTACAGGGTGAAGTAAATATGCTGGCCAAGAGTTAACTGGTTCTGATTCCATCATATACAATACATGAAGAAACAGAGCTATGTTGTTATGCATACTCTTGCCTGAAAATTTCGCTTTCAAAACGGTGGCAATGCAGCTGTCAGGCCCACCATGTGTCTTTGTAAGAACACCATCAGAGAGCACAAAGAACGTCAATAATAACAAGATTTTGAAGAGGTAATTTCACACATGTCTATCCTTTTTAATTTTTGCTATCAAAAAAGAGGAGATTTCTTGCTGTTTTCTTTTCTTTTTTTCATGGAAGATGATAATTATGTGTCTGTCCAATCTCATTTATTTGCTATTTGGGTCAGACAGATATTCCTTTCTACCAATTAATCTTAACTTTGGACGGTGTCTCTGTAAAGCCGCTTCTTCTGTCATGATCATGCCACAGTAGATCCCTCCAGATCACCTCTTTTTCTTTGGATTTTGGGTTGTCAGAAATTGTTTATTTATGTACCTTCTTGCTACTGAATTCCAGGGAGCTTTTGGAAGGAGGCCCTTGACTTAACCCCTTCACTTGCTGAGTGGTGTATGGGTGCAGCTCCCAGGCTTCTAAAAGCACTGCCCAAAGATTAGCTGTGACAATCCTTAAAGCTTTTTTCTTGTAGAATGGTGAGATTGTGCCAGATTATACAAAAGCTAGTTTTGGCTAGGTGACCTTACAAACCAGAGATTTCTCCTCACAGTCTTTAATTGTACTTCATTTGCTGACAGACTCCAGAAGCAGACGTCTTAAGAAAATTCGAGCTCTCTGGGCTTATAAGGTATACACAAGATTCTGGTGTCACCTAGTAAAGTCAGTGACAAGATTAAGGAACATGAGGTCAGCAGCATGCTCTTGTCTGACAGCACTAAGCTGCAAAATTACTTCTTGGCTGAATGGCAAATTTGGGATCAGGAAAAAATCAGATCATTTAGTAAGGAATCTATGGGCGTCTGATATCTGTCAAGGTCACTCACACTGTCCACAGCTTTATGACAGAAAGTTAGATGTAGATATAAGTAGCTACCATTTATCATTCTGTTTGGTGATGTTGCATAGAATGAAAATATGATATACGCAAGAGCAATGAGCAAAAAACTTCTTGCCATTTTAAAAGTCTGCTCCCTACAAGGCTGTAGCTCCTGTCCCATATAACTGCACAGAAGAGTTTATTTGGGATGGGAACCAGTGTGAGCCCACACCAGATGTTACAATAATCCAGATCCTGCTTCCTAAGTAATGTGATGAAAGGAGATTTTTCTGTGTTTTTCTAAGATGACTTTTTTCCTAACTTGCAGTAATATTCTCAAGCTATTTTTGCTTCTGTCTTTTGGTGAAGTTTTCTCTTCTACTTTTAAACTAAATTTCGACCATATAGTGCTTTATGTTTCACAATAAAAATTCATGTTTCAAACATTCTTATAAAATGCGAGGCAGATCCCGCAAAACTGAGACAGAGTTCAAAATAAAATTACAATACAAAAGTATTAATGTATTTCTGGTTCTCCTCAAATGTTTCTTGCTGTCAGCATTTAAAATTTGCATTTTAAATTTTTTCCCTCAAAACTGTAATGCTTAAAATTTTCTGTCTTTTTTTTTTCTCTAATGAGAATATCTGCAGTTTTCAAGTATCTTTATTGCAGCAGTTGAGAATCTCAGGGAACAACAACTATTGCAGGACTGTTTAAAAAAATTAAGAATTGAGAGCACTGATAATTGTGCTAATTTTATTAGCACTGAATCCTTACAATTAGATTTCCAGTAAGGAGGAAGAATAGAAGAAGTATAATATGGACTTTGCCTCTAAATTTGCACATAAATGAGTGGCACATTCACAGGATGGTGATATGGATTAGTATAAAATCCTAACATATATAATTCTAGCACTGTTGCTATATAATCAAAGCAGTAAAGCAGCAGCAGAAAGGAGGCCCCAACAATGGGAAAATGTTAGTGCTGACAATGTCTTACAGCATAGCAGCTATAATCAGTGCTGAAAACTGCTATATGCATTCTACCAGTAGATTCTAGAAGGTGTGTTTTATTGAAGATGATATTCATAGCTCAGCAGTGGTTTCAACAGTGAATTTGTGACAATTGAAAGTCTCAAAGAGCATGGGATTTATGGCAGGCAAAAAGCGAGGTTTGCTTATTCATAGGCTTAATTAGATGTAAATTGAAGGCTCCCAGCAAAGATTTTGACCCCGCCCTGGACTTCAGAAGTCACAGCTCACAAAGGGTTTTGCAGACTGCTGCTGTGAAAAAAACAGGAGAAATGAACTTCTTTTCAATAGGTTCAGATCTTGCAAGGCCAGGGAGGATCTAATGAGGTTTTTAGAGAAGTCACTGACATATGTAATGGTACACCATGCTGAATGAAACAGATGTCCTGCAGGAAAAAAAAACATACATAATCTTCTAATTATTGGTAGTACATGTATATGAAGGGATGGAATTAAAAATTTATGGGCAACATCGTTATTCCTTTTTTTTGTGAGACCATCACAACAAAACCTCAATGTTCTTTTGTATCATTTTCATATATTTCTTACAGTTCTGTGTAGTAAAGCATCTTCAGTCTAATAACTGTTCTATCAATGTGGAAGTCAAACTAGAAATTACACAAGAGCAGAAGCTTTGTCTATCTTTCATTGTTAGATTGTATATGCTCATAACGATTGTTTAATTATTCCCCTCTCAATCTTATATATGTACAGGCAGAATAAAACTGTAGGAATGGTTATAACACTGACAGAAATATCAAAACAAACCCATATATGTTGTTTCAATAAATCTTCATGATTATTTAAATACCATAACACTGGAGTGAAGTTTTAAGCTCATTAGAACCAACTCTTTCTCTTTATAGAGAGTCTTATAGAAATTCAGAGGGATCATATGTATACAGAGCATTTAAATTTTTCAGCAATCACAGTGAAAAAGAACAAATTCAGCTCAAGAGTGTCATTCAGCTGCGCTGTTGGTCTCTTTCTCATGGACTACATATTATCTTCTTCCCAAGATATTCTTTCTGGACTTTCGTAGCCCTGTTAACCTGTGTAAGTGCTAGCTGTATGTCTGCTCTATCATGTCCCTAGAAACCAGAAACTTCCTCCAACATTATGAACAAACAGAGAAGTAAGTGGTGCAGGAAAGTTAAGCAGACCACCTAGGCTCCATTAAAGCCCCCTGGGTCTCCAAAGTTTTGTGTTATTTCATTTTTAAAGAATGTCTTTTCGTCATGAATGATGGCCCTGATGACTGATAAAGACAAGAAAGTACCAAGAATACATACGACTTTACTTACTGCCAGCACTTCTAGGGATGCAAGTCTGAATATAGCTGTATCAGGGTTGTTACTTTTCCTGCCCACATATATATCAAAGACATGGACAGTGAGAAATGCATTGGCAGTTTATCAAATGAAACATCTGAGTACATGCTTTGTACTTCTAGCATACTAAAGCACACAATCACTGAAATTATGAAAACTTTGCAGCTCTCTGTTACAACAGAGGAACACAGTAGGGTCTCCCGTTCCACTAACAAGTCAGAACTTGCTAATACATGTCCTTTCATGACACTGGTTCTTGTCAATTCTTTTCTTGTTTCCTTGTGCTGAACATAGTAAGAAGTTTTGATCAACTCCGCCAAAAGATTCTAAATGCAGTTATGATTCTGAACGGGAATTCAGTCCTACAGAAAGCATTTTGAGCTTATATCTCCTCTGATTAAATACTGCAGTTTTCCACCATTTTGAGGGAATAGATTATATGAATTTTTGCCACAAACACAGATTTGTGCCATAAATTAGCTATTCCATTTTCGGTCTTGAAAAAGGAAGCATATTGAGGAATTTTGTCTTCTTTTTCAAAATGCCTTAAGCTTATGTTTCAGCTATTTTCTTGTGTGGTTTCAGTCTCCTGTTGCTAATTAGAGCAATCTTGGATGCCATCTTAAAAAAAAAAAAAAAGAAAGGCTATTTTATGGTTTTCTTTCTGGATGTAGAATCAATAGCATTAAGATGGAGTGCATTTTTCCATGTGGCTGATAGGACCTCATAACAAGTTGCTGTGACTGGTAATTAAGGTTGATTCTTTTAGTTCTTCCTTTAATATTTCCTCTTTCCTTTGCTTGCTGCATTGAATAACAATCCTAGAAATACGAATGACATCAATATCTTCTATCCTAGCAAATGTGAATACCAATTCAGTTGTAGAATTTATCCTACAGATCCCAAAGCAAAAGTGCATGTAAAAACTCTGGATGGCATTTACAGTATTTTAGAGCCACTGATAAATCATTCTGTTAGTCTCATAAAGCTGTAAATGTTCACAATAAACAAGACATTGATAAGAGATTAATGCTCTTCTCACCAACTCAATGCTGTCACATGTGGGAGAATTTATTTTGGAAAATGTTACATTATCTGTAAATGGGTTAACTCCCCAGTTCCTTGAAGAAAAACTACTTGTATTCCATTAACAATTTAAGTATTTTACCTAAATTTACTGTTTTCTCAAATATATCATTTTACCTCTTACTGTTCCATTTCCTCCTGTATGTGGAATTCCTTGCTTGAGTGTCAATATACTCTGTCTGCACCAGCTGGCAAAAAGTTTCCAAAGTTTGGGATTTTAGATTTAAGTTACATGAGCCTGCAAATAAATGTGGACACATTTACCAACAGAATGGCTTTCCTCCTTGCTGTATTTTTATGATTGTAATTTAATGAGGCCTTTGAACTTCATCTTGTTCCCTGTAAATGGTAGACTCTGATGTCTTTGCTTTCTCCAAGACTGGCCCTCATGTGTAGAAAACAGCTGAACCTCAACAGCCCTGTTGGCCAGCTGTACAGCCTGTTCCTTCTCTCAGCAGCTTGGGGAGAATCTGGTAGAAGGGCTTACAAAAAGAATATGTTGCATGGTCTAAAAATATGGCTCGGTTTAATTTCCTGAGGCTTTTAGCATATCACTGAAGTATCAGTGAATCCAAATAGAGATCTAATGGGGTGCTCGGTTCAGCCATGTGAAACATACCCCTCTAACGCTGTTCTCAGGAAGTCTTTTCTGACAGATGATAGACAACCGAGCATCACCAAAATTTCCACCATCTTTCCCCCCTCCTCTGTCTCCACTTCCAAATACTCTTGCTCGTTCCCAACATCAGTGTCAACACCTCTTTCAGAAGCTTGTTCAGAAATGAGAGCAGACTCCCTCCTAAGTAGACTCATGGCACGCATGGCATTTGGCCCTGGGTTTCACTTGGCACCATGATGCCCTATCCCACATCTCACTGTTGCTTTAGAAGTTACTAAGGAGCTGCTGGGAACAAACTAACACTTAGCAGTGTGGAAGGCCAAGAAATCAAACCAGAGTCAGTTATTCAATACTGTAGATATACTGACCAAAAATACATTTAGTGGTCACTCACATTGCTTGGGCATCAGCATTGTCTCCCCAAATTCCTTTTGTTACCATTGTGTGGTAATTACTCACTAGAGTGAGTAATAAGCCACATTCATTGTTCTTCTTTGTATTTTGGAATAAATATTTGTATGTTGTAAGGCAATATGTGTGGATGTTTAAAACTGTTCACACCAGCCCGCAGGGACAAATTCACTCAGGATGAGCAACTAGTTAACTCTACGGTACTCAGGATCTTCAGGAACTGGTAGGGTGCTTTTTCACATTAAAATCCACATTTCATATGTGAAAAACCCAGATCATTGGTAGGTTGACATGAAATATTCTTTCTCAAGTGTAATGCTATCCTTATTTGAAGGCCATTTTACTCCTCTAAAATGGCATCTTGGAAAGACATGGTGAGTGGGGAGGAGGACAGGGCTCACCCCTCCTTTCCCAGCACGCAGTCTACACTGGAACGGTCTGGACATGGGTCACTGGATTACCTCTGGCACTGCATGACTGTGCTAGCCAGCTGTAGCCACAAGGCTCAGCTCCTCTCCTCTTTTCTTTCATTATTTCCTGTCAGCCATTCTTGCCATATTCTGGCAAAACATTTTTCCCCATCTTCCCTCAGACTCCTCAGAGATGCCACCAAATTGCTATTCCAGGAACAGGAAGGGTGATGGAGCCATGGATGAAGAACCAAGAATGAAAACTAGCAGGAAGAGCAAAAAAGCCCCATGCTTCCTCTCTTGCCCAATAAATTTATACCTGCAAAGCATAAGGCAGCCATGGCTTAAATGGGACATGGGCCATTGGAAACTCCAAGAGCTAGTTAGGTTTTTTTTTTTTCCTCTCTCCCCACTTAACTCTAATTTAAGCAAGCCTGTGTATAGCATTATCTCTGGGAACAGCATTGGTTCTGGTGAGTTCCATAAGTGGAAAATAAGAAATGGGTACTGGAAACTTTGAGATGGTAAAAATGAGAAAGGAGAAGAGTGAAATTTGTGTGTTTAACAAAATTCCTTTTCCCAACGATTTGTCAGTAAAGAAGATGTTAGAGGAAAAACTTTCATGCCTGGTCTCTTTTAACAGAGGTGTTTTGTACCAATAGAAGTTCATGCAGTATTTACAGTTGATAGAAACTGTGAAAACAGTCTTGCTCTCCAAACCCAAGTACCCTTTGGCATCTTTGCTTGTTAAAATTATCCAAGAGTCAAAGCCTATTAGAGTTATGCTCCAAGGGCTCACAGCTTCTGGGCCCAATGCTGATTCATTTGCAATGGAGAAAATTAAGGTTAATATCACTGAGGTAAACAGTGTTATTTTGACTGAAAAACAATATTGGAACCAAAGGCATTGTACAAACTGTCTAAACTTTAGGTATGTTGCATGTAGGCAGGAATTTCAGGAAGAAGGTCCAGAAAGGTTACTGCCTCAAAATATTTAATCTTAAAAGTACTTAGAGATCAGAAGTTAGTTAGACACCTAAAGATAGATACCATACATGTTTGGAAGCAACCTAATCTGGGAATTTAACTCTGTTGTTATCTATCTCTTCATGCTTCTTTACCTATGACCCTTCACAGACCTTATCTGAATCATACGCTTAAAGGACATCTCCTACATCACATGCTCAGTTTCTATGGAGAGGGCTGAGTTGCTGGGCCATGCCAGGAATTTGGCAAGGAATAATGCCCCTTCACTTAAAGCAAGCAAGGATTCAAGTTGTCAATTCTGGCTCCTTGTTTAAAGTACTCAGATGTAAAAAGAAGAGTCGATGCCCCAGAAGGATGCAATTCACTGTGCACATTTATTGGATGAAAGACAAATAATTCAAGGACGCTGGCACTAAAGCCCATATCTGCCTGCTTTAGGGCTGAGAACCTCTAATACTACAGCCTCTAGATTAAGGTTGTGTTTTTCTTGCTCTCTTTCTGGCCCTGGGACTCTTGCATTCTTAGATACTCAACACAAAATAAAGGCAAGACAGGGCTGCTCAGGACTGAGCAGAGATGCTTTGGCTGCATGAGTCGCTAGGAAAAGTATGTGCAAGTGTGTTTGTGTGTGCATGTGTGTGTGTGATATGGCGCAGGGAGACGAGGAGTGAGACCACACATTGGAGGAGAGAGAAAAAGCAGCTTCAGCAGCCTGAACAGCTCTGCTGTGTAGGCTTGTGGGAAGCCTGGAGAGGTGACTCTTGGATTAAGGTTCTGGCGCAAAGAGTCTTGAAGGGGTAAGTGAAGAAGCTGTCATAAGTTGTTTGATTTTTTCCTACAGTCAAGGAAGCAGGATTTGTATGTTCCTGTAAGTCGAGCTGCATAAAAGATATGTGATAGAAACCATTACTAAGTTTTCTTCCCAACTGGAAGATCTTAGGAAATCCTGATCTAACAGCTGCTTAGATCAAAGCATTCTGCTAATAGCAATAGCATGTTTACCTCTCAGCTTATGGGGAATGTAAAGATATTTTTAAGAATTTTCATATTTTTATGTTTCAGTGCTGTGCCTACTACCTCACTACTGCTGTCCCTTTTTCATGACATTCAAAGATACCATTATTTTATAAAACTAGATTTCAGTTATAGCCCACCATTTTGTTTTGAAATAACTCCAGTAACTTGGAGTTCTCCCACTCTCCCAAGAAGACAGGCTGGCTTCTCATGTTAGCTGTACTTCTGTAAAGCTCCAACAATTGACTCGAAGTTTGAAGTGAATTCTGCAGCTCAGATCCATTGAGTTATTCCAAATTTATAGAAGAAATAACAATTTGAGTCTTAGTTGACAAGTATAGTCCATAATGGTATGTTACCTGCCTTTTCTCACAATCAATGGCTTGGCACATCACCCGTTGTCAACAAAGAGGAAGAGAGGCTGACGGGCAGATGTACAACTGAAAGTCCTAGATAGTCCGAGAGCAGGCGAGGCTCCTTTTGTTAATGGGAGGAAACATAGTGGGGAAGTCAGTCAGCTTTCTTTTGAAAGTAGCCAGGAGGCTTCTTTCCAGCTCCTTTCCTCCCTCTGAGGAAAACCCCTGACTTTTGGAAGGAAGAACTTATCTACAGAAACGAGGATGGCTCGAGTTTAAGAGAAGTGAATGAACTGCAGGCTGGCTGACCTGTTGAAAGCAAGTAGTGCTGGCTTCTGCAGACACAAGGGAAGTAAGTAAATAAGTACATTCCCTCTGACATCAACAACCCAGTTGTACTGAGATCTTTTAAGACGTAAATTTAATTTCTGTACAAGTGATGCACACACAAATCCCACTGGAAGTGAGACAGTGCTTATGATTCACATTATCTGCTGTATGAACATCCAGGTGAAACTTCTACCCACTCACTGTCAGCAGTGGCCTTGGTCAGGCTTAGGCTCAGGGTCAGGCTTGGGCTCAGGCTCGGGCTCAGGCTCAGCTTCCACAGCAGCTCCTGGGGCTTATCCCATCAGCTCCCAGTGATGCGGACTGTGCTCTGCACAGCTGTAAAAAGCCAACATGGAATTTAACTGAATAAATAGTTTAGCAATGAATATTACAAAGTAACCTATGACTTGGTCTTTTTTTTTTAAACAGGGGATAGGTATTTTGCTGCCAGTTTGTGTGTTTATTTTCCAGTTGCCATAGAAAATAATTGACCTATTTTCTTCCAAGAATAAATATCTTTATTTAAGCTCCCTAAAAAAACAGGCAGCCAAGACTTGCACTGAGGCCCCACCCATGCTGTCTGCTGCTACAGCCCACAGTGGACAGATTAAGCTTTACCATTTTTACAGAGGCTTTTGAACTGTTGGATGAAAATGTGTTTCTTACAGTACATTTATCCTGCTGACTCCTACTGTTTCAGACCAGAGATAAAGTTCTAATGAGAAGTCTCAGGAGATGCAAAATGTAAAGCAGGCAAGACATTCAGCAGTGTCATTGCCCCGGGCTCGTTGCTGTTTCCTCGCCATTTCTTTAAATCCCCCAAACAGATAACTAAGCCACCTTTCAGAATGTTTCTCCTGGTCATCCCTTTTTCTTTTCCCTGTTCTGGACGTATAAGGCCTTCATAGGAAGCCCACTGAATTTAAGGGAAGAGTTTATGGCATCAGGATTTCAGTGCCAAGTAGATTATGCTTTGTTTCTGGATCATTTTCTTTCTTCTGCTCATGGATGTAAAACAGGGAGGGAGGACCCTTTGGAACTCCTCGTGCAGCTCACCTCTGAGAACCAGGCCATTTGCTCCGTTACCCTCTCCATAACCCCAGCATGTGTACTCAGACACTACGCCAGTTGCTTTTTCCCCTCGTACTAGTCCCTGAATATTAATCTCTGTGCATATTGTTCATGTTTGCATACTGCTGTCCACTTGAAATAATTCTAAAATTATTTCTGCCAGATTATAGGCAGTCTTTCTATTTATAGATCGTGGATTTGTTTTTTCATTGCTGCTAAGCAGTGCACTGAATCTTTGAAGGTTTTATCCATTGCTTTGTCCAGAAACACTTCTGTTCAATGTCCAGTGGTGTACACAGCAAGTGAGGCAGCCTTGTCATGATAAGGTGTCTGTAGCACTCCTACTTTATTTGCTGAAAATGTGGAAGCATGTGGTAAATGTAGCACAAAGATACACAAAATGAAAGAATGGCCTTGTAATTCTGATTCGATTTGATGTGCCTGAGTAGGTCATCGTTAGGAACACCAATGGCTGCTGCTTCTGTTCTTAGGTAAAAAGTCTTCACACCCATCTGCTAGACAGTCAAAACTATGACCCAGGAGGAGGACTAGGCAGGAAATTCCCCAGAATCGTGGGTGTATCTGTGTTGTTCGCCGGACAATGCTTGAGCCGGACTCGCTCCTTTTCCTTGTGTGAATGCAAGGCCTGACTTAGCAATGGGCTCAGGCACGTGCCAGGGGAAAAGTCGGGGCGTAAGTTGCCCCTGGGTGCCGGCTCAAGCCCCCTCTCTCCACGGGCGCCCTGCTCTGCCTGGCGGGTCCCGCTCTTCCCCCAGGCCGACGGGCCAGCCCCAGGCTGGGCTCTGCGCGGCGGGGATGCGGCTGGCATGCCGCAGCAGGCTCTGCAGGCGGGACCACCTGCCACGCACCTGCTCCCCTGCTGCCCTGCACCCCTCCACGCAGTTCGTACCACGGGGAGAGCTGTGTGGGGCTCACACCACATCCGTCACCTCCGCAGAGGGAGATCGCTGTCATCCACACATTCTGTCTCCCAGCTACCCTTACAAAATACCATGGATGCTTTAAAATGCAGTTGTTTAAACCAACCAGGCTCATTTGTAAATCCCTTTTTAAAATATGCAAATATACGAAACTCCTTTCGTAGTGTACATTGCAAGATTGTTCCAGATATTAAATTAAAACCGAGAATAGCTGGAATTCTTGAGGTAAATAAGACTGATGACCTCTGGGAAAATGAAAAGGAAATTATTATTTACTCAGTGTTGGCTGTAACACCAAGTCAAAAAAGGGATGGTTTTGATCTTGTGTATTCCCACTAGGTTTTCACGTATGTGAGTTAAGCGATCCCAAAGATGCTCATGAGTCTCACCATTCCAGCGTGACAAATTACTTCGTGTTCTCCATGGATTGATAGCCAGATAAATAGAGGCAGTGTTTATTTTACCACTCAGCAGATCTTTCAAATATTATTACTGTGGCATATTTCCTTTGTTTTATTTTATTTCAAGTGGAATTCTGTTTAAGACTTTGGGTCACTGCTTTATGCCTTTGGGCCGGGTATAGTTCTTTAACCAAGCCACTGTAAATAAACGGCAGTGATTTTCATGTGACTGCAGATCATGACAATACTGTCGGGAATATTTTCTTTAAATGCCATGTCACTGTCACCCACTGCCTTCAGGCCAGTGCACAAAACGCAGTGAGTGTCAGGTGAAATCTTACATCTGGGAGGAAGAGTTTGTGTGAATGTTAAACTGGAATGTGGAAAAATGGTGTCACATACTCTGTAATCTAATATTTTTCTGCCTTAAAAGGGATGTTTTCTCTATGGAGATACTTGTTTAACCAAAATGACTTCTGCTTGAAGTTCAACAGAAACTAAACTTATCTGTTTATCCCCAAATTTCTTGGGAAGCTCTTCCTACAGTGGCTCAGTCCCAGGTCCTTGTATGTTTGGCTGACATGATAAGAGCTTTTAACAAATAAACTCAAAACATGGAAAGGAGAGGAATGAAATTAATTTGCCTTATGTCATGAGAATAGCAACCTTCTCCTAAGACACGAGAATAGCATCCTTCCCCTAAGACTCCAAGCCATAGGAGGGTCCCTATTCTTACACTTGGATTCTGCCAAGAATAGGGGAGGTATCTAGTGGTGATGCTTCCCTGATACATACTCAGCTCAGGGCTATGAGAACCTGTGATGCTTTACGTGAAGTGTCTCTTTTTTGTTTGTTTTGAATCTGTCATCTGCTAGGTCTATTTGATATCCATCGTTCTTCTATTAGAAAAGACAGTAGACAGTTAACTCCTACTCACCTTTCTATTGCTAGTCCCTGCTTACAGAAGTCTATCACAGCATCCCTCCGTTGTTTGCTTTCTGGGCTGCATGCCACTCCTCACAGGGAAGCCACTGTTTAGCTTCGACGGTCCTTCCTGTTCTTCTCTTTATCTTTTCCATTTTTGCTATAAACTTCTTGCAAATGAGAGCACTGGATGTGCACACAGTTTTCAAGTTCTGGGTCCACTATGGATTCATGCCATACTCTTTTTCCAAATAATTCTCAGCATTTTAACAGCTTAATTGTGGATTAATAAGGACTTGCCTTTCAAAATCTCTCTCCTGAGTGATAGAAACTATTTCTAAGTCTAACACGTATATAGGATTGTTTCTCCCACAAACATTACTTTACATTTATGGATTCAGTTTCATTTGTTGTTTTATTACTCCCTTAGCATCATAAGGATCTCTTGTAAATCTTCACAGTCAGCTTTCATTTTGATTACCCTGAACAATACAGTATCATCAGCAAATTTTGCCACTTCACTGTTTAACCCCTTTTCCAGCTCACTCTCTACCACTGTTTTTACTGGTTTAGCTGGTGTTTTCAATGGTTCTGAATTCTTATTTCTGACAAATTTATGAAATACCATTCAGCTGGTATTGAGGTGGTTTTACACAAGAAATTATATGTGGCAATTCGTAGTTCGGCTATTTCAGACGTGTTCCTTTACAACTCTGCTCTGAATGACATCTGAGTATGGTGATTTGTTACTATTCACTTTGCTGATGGTTCTAATTCCATCAGACAATTCAGTCCATGACACATCCTCAGATTCACCCACCGGGATGAAGGAGTCTGATGGGGAAATGTTCCTTAAGTCTCCAAAGAGAGCACAGATTAAAAAAAAATGTTTACTGTTTCTGCTATGACCTCCTGTTCTCTGAGTACTCCCTTTTATGCTTGGCCATTGGTTGCCCGGCAAACTTTCTGGCTGGCTTTTTATTCCTCATCTGTTTGTTTGAAAAAGTATTTATATGACATTTTATGTCCTTTTCAAGTTGTTCCTCAAAATCTTTTCCAACCTGCCTTTGCATGCATGTATATTTAACCTGCCAGTTTTTATATAATTTTCCATTTTGCTCCTTTCAGCGTAGCCTCAGATATTTGAAAGCTGTCTTATTACTTTAAATACCTTCCATTAACCTGATTTTAAATCATGTAATTTGATTGCTTTGGGTTTGGGGTGGAGTGTGCTGATATGTCTGAAATCTGTGTGGTATAAGTGCTGCAATGCTTCTGAGCCTTTGATATCTTGTCTATATATATTTTCAATGTTAACTGCAAACATTTACTCTTTTAGTTACCCATTTTAGGTCTTTTTTTAATAAAAGTTCTCATTTTTATATAGCCACATTTTTTTTTTCTAAGCAACTGCTACTGAAATACATTTTGGAGACTTGCTGCTCCAGAAAATTTTCCTTCCCTAAATTTTAAATCTAGGTGTATAATAGTCAGTGGTTCATTCTCCCCCACAGGTGTGGGGTTATTTTTCCTGATGCTATGCCAAGTGCTGTCTTGTCTGCTTGCCTCTCTGTATCTTGTCCTGTGGTATAAGCTGCATAAATTAGGGTTTGGAGCTCCTTAGTCTTCTTTTTGCTAAGTAGCATTTGCTTTGTTTACCTTTTGGCTGAAGAGAGCTAAAAGAGTTGTTGAAGGGAGTTTGAATGACTAGCAGCAAAAAGCTTAAAATGGGTATGGAGACGAAACTTCTCATTGATACCCATCAGTGATCCCTCCAGCACCGATACACCGTTCATTGGTATCAAGGGGAACACACATGATGATGCTGTTTGACCTCCAGAGCACCTGTCTCGTTATTTTTCCATTCCAGAGCCTCCGTCATTGCCTTTGGGACCTTGCTGCTGCCTTCTCACTTGTCTGAATACCTGGCCATAAACAGTTTGTCTTTATGTACCCCTTTCAAATACAACAAGAGGTTCTGCCCATGTCCTACTTTCAACTAAGAGGTCAGGCACCCAGTAATGCATTGCCCAATTCAAATAGGATCCTCTACATTGCTACTGCACTTTCTTCCAGTGAAATATTCCCCTCCTGGAACTGTTTCATTGGATCAACATTCAACTTGCCCTTTTATTTCTAGGCAGAAGGGTAATTATGTAGCGTCATCCCAGACTCTGAAATGAAACTGTCAGTCCTGCAATGGTGTCATCACACTACATTTGATAAATCAGTCACAGCACTGTTCATATAGGCCAACACGTCAGCATCATTACCTCTGCCCTCAAGCTGATCATCTTCTCTATCCACCCTGTTCATCTGACCTAAGAAGCAAGTCTCCTAAACTCAAATTTTCGATGTGATGGTATAGAAAAGGGCAGTGGGCTTAATGACCTCACTTAATACTTTATTAGAGAAGAAGTAAATTATTGAAATATGTACAGAAAGGAGCAAAAGAGGAAACTATGCTATAAATAGAATAAGCTTGCTGCTTGAGAGTTAAGCAGTCATCCATACTCATCTTCTAAATTATTTACCTCACTGTTCTAATTCATCAGTTTCTTCCAGTATGAAAAAAATGCACTTGTTTCTATGGCAATCCTCCGAATTTACATTGAACTGAAAATCTAGATAGCCCCTGATATTTTATAGGGTTTTTTATCTGTTTAACCAAAACCTATAAACTCAAGTTTACCTTTATTTTTCAAAGATATCCTTGAGGTTAGCACTCGGTCTATATACTGATGACAGCTACAACACAGTAGAAAAATGAATAAGGGAGGTTTAAATTGGTTTCATTAGGATGTTGCAGCCACAGTAACCTTGACATAAAGCAGCTGCAAGCTTCTCAGGCTAAAACAACCGTGAGATGAATCAGTTTTAATAATGCTTTTGGCTTGTGTGCTATTTTAACGGTATCTAAAATTCCTCCAGGTTTATTGAGTTCAAGAGATATTGTTATTATTCAAACAGTTTTATTTGCTTGAGTCCCGTAAAACTTCAGCAATAAGCTCCTCACATGCTATGTAGTTTAGAGACTCCTAAGCGAGCCATAAAGAAGTTTGTGGTAAATCCCATATCTCAGAACTGGGCAGACGGGCCCAAAGTGTTACCATGAAGCTCAGAACAAATCTTCTGTCTGTGTACAAAAGGCCAGGGAAAGAAAATTCTCATTCTCATCTGCTTCCTTCAGTTCTGGTTGAGGGGTAGACCTGGAAGTGCCTGATCCACCAGGAGTTGTGCCACTACCGTGCCTTACAAACGGTGCAAGGTAACTCCATCTGCCCAGTATTCAGTAAAGTTCACTTTAAGGTCAGTCAATGTAAGTATTTTCGATTCAACTCACCTACAGTCCTGAGTCTAAGAGTGCTTGCTATTCTGTTTATTTATTGTCTCAAGTGATGGAAAGTATGCATGTTTTAACAAGTTTCCTTAGTGCATAGTGGACTTCTATGGCTGTCGCTGTGTTTAGTGTTGCTTAAGAGCGGACTGAACAGTTTGGGGACTAAGTCTGCATGATGGCCAGTTTGCTTTCAGTCTCCCTTTGAAGACAAATCTAGAGGTTCTTATTTCCTTAGTACGGGGGCAAATCAGAAATAGCCCTGAAAAGCTTGGATCATGAGCTTTGAATATGAATTTACCAATCATCACCTGAAATTTAAAGGCTTAAAACCTTATTGCTGGATCTTGGTGACCTAACAACATTGCCCACAGGCCTTTTTGAAACAGAGAACATTTTACATCTTTCTGAGATTCTACTCAGTGCAAACCAACAAAATCTGCGAGCCTCTGCACACACACTCGTGGTGATCATCTTATCACTGAAGACTGCAGTATTAAAATCACACTATCTGTTTGGTACCACAATTCAAAGTGGTGAAAAAAAACTTTAAAAAAGAAGTCAGAGAGCACTCTGACATTAGCCTATGAAAAGAAGGGTTTAGGAGTAGGAAACAGGATATAGTCCACAGATGTCATTAAGAATGGGTTAGAAAATAAACATAGCCGATAAAAGCATGTGTAACATGGTAAACCAAATACGACCTCAGAGGTAATCCTGCATGAAGTGATTCTAAATATTTGAAGAGAGTTGCTGCTCGTGAAGATTCCCCTTAGCAGTATTGCAAATGTCTCTAGATGCTGGATATTTGGGGACATGTCAGTTTAATCACAGCATGTGAGCTGAAGATCGGCAAATTCCTGTAAGTTCAGTCATTTCTTACCTTACCGCCCCTATTTGCCTATTTGCCTTCAACCAAGAGACATACATCCACAGATGTTGCTTTTACATTTGCAGAATGGGAGAGGGAGTTCTTGTTATTTTTCTCAAGGTGATAATCTTAACCTTTCTTTCCAAAAATGTCATCAACACTTGCAGTTGGTTGCATTTGAACGAATGATCTCATGATAAAGGTATCCCTTTGGTGTTCCTCTTTTTTAGCATCCTGTGATTTTCCCTTCAAGAAAGGAAAATGTGAAATGCAAACAGCAATTTATAGTGGTGAGAGCCTTAGCAAAGTAGAAACTCACAGCTTGAGAAAGGTCCTTTTACAAAACTGGATTTGCTGTCTGGCATGACTGGATGATGATCTCATTGCTGTCACTGAACCATACTGAAGACCTGACTGGAGCTGTTCAGGAATTTGAGGACAAAATGTAATGTCGTTGGAAAATGCTGATCTGTCAAAAAAAACATATGCTTTGGACATAGTTTGGTTTCGGCAAACTTTTCCCAAATCACAGTCATCTTTCCTTTAAAAACTTGCCCAGGTTTCTAACAATTGATGTGTCAGGCTGTTCATGAGTTTATGTCTCCAAAGGTCTAAAGCTCTGGCCAGCTCTGGCAAAGCTTAAAATAAGTTGAGTTGGAAGAGTTTGAAGACCCAAAGTTTACAGTTGGTGAACAGAAAGATGGTTTGTAGAAGAGAGCACTTGATAAAATACTTAAAAGAAATCCCTTTAAGTGGTTGCTGGCTTTGCAGCCCTGCTTCTGGGCTACAGCAGCTGATGACAGCTTCTGCAGAGAGCAAGGAAGGTCCATTGCTTGGCCCTTCTGACAGAAGACCAGAGCAGAAATAATCTAGCAACTCAGGATCCATCCTGGCAGCAACAGGACTGCTGCTTTCATTTCCATCCCTGCGACATCTGGCTGTGAAAGAGGAAAGGCCAAACAGCACCTGGCTCTGCCCCATGTTGGGAAGGAGGATGAGGACATTGTCATTACAGACTTGGGAGGAGAGAAGCAGCACCTCAGAGAGCAGGTCTTCACAAATCTTGCTTCTACAGGTGCAGGCCTGATTTGAGGCCTGAGAGATCAAATTCCTTTTTGGACTGGGGATGGGCTAGTGGCAGATTGGTGGTGGCCCCCATGTAGATTTACTCCACGTTTACAGAACATGCTTCAGTCCACCCCACGGTTAGAGGTCCCCACATCTCAAGCCCTCCGCCTGTCCAGCTGGAGGATTCCCTTCTCGCCAACCCCTGGGATGTAACACAGAGCACAGGAGCGCTGGGGGTCTCAGTTCACGCAGGGGCTCACAAGACTTCCCCTCTCCTCGCTGGAGGACTGGGTGCCAAACGTGGACGCTGCTGTTTGGCGGCTGCCTGAGCTGGGGTTACGAGCCGGGAAGCCAGGACACAGATGGGGGCTTCTGGGCATCCTGGGCTCTCTGCCAGAGAGCAGAGCGCTGCGCCAGGCCGCAGGGCTGCAGCAGCAAACCTGCCGGGGAGGCCACAGGAGATAAGTCATCTTAGTCGCCTTTTGAAAAAAACGTAAAAAACAAGAAGACTGCAGAAATTTGTGGGGGATGACAATGACTGGAGTTTCCATTTCAGATCAGAGGGGAAATCTTCCATGTTTCAGAGTACAAGAAACTCAGTTTTAGGCAATTCTAGCTGCAGTCTCAAGGCTTCAATCTATGCAACAGCTTAGGCACCTACAGACTCACAGAGGCAGAGCTAACTGCGTGCTTGCTCCAGCCCTTCACTGGGGAATGTTTCTTATGTATGTTCAGACTTTAGAAGACAGAACATATATGGCTCACAGTAAGGCAGTACTCCTCTCTCATTTTCTTCAGGACATTGACCTTCCTGCCTCTTTTGTTGTGATTGATCAATCAGAATATTGTCATTGATACCTACAGCCGCCTGTCTCTATTAGAAATGCTTCAGATAGATAGCTGAACGTATGACACGAATTTGACCCTGAATATAAAAGCACTTCACCAGCACTTTCTGTCCCTGCTCTGTGGTACCCAGAGAAGCAAGGCTAAAGAAATGTTGCATCTCGTATCTTCAGGAGAACCTGACAATCTTTGTACTTTCTGCTCATGCTGGTGTTAAGCCCACAGATGCCATAAGAGTATCACCGTGTATTTCTTCTGAGTCTTGGATATGGGCAGCTCATGACAACAATACATGGCAGAATCATACGAAAAAAGATCATGAGAGGCCGCTCACATGCTTGGACTATCCAGTGAGGACTTTAAAGCATCATGGTGAGCAGGATCCAGATTCCTTCTTCCTCTAACAGCAGCACCTCTTTCTGCCCCTGCTCTGCCCATTGTCAGTCTTGCAACAACCCCTCAGCCCTTGCTGGCAGGAGCTCGGCACAGCTCAGCTCCAGGCTGGGCCGGTGCTGCTGCTGAGGTTGGCTTTGCTGTCCCTGCGAGCAGGGCACGGTAACCCTCACTGCTAACTATGCTCTGTCTTGTGGGACCTAAACAGTTGGAGAAGCATTTTGGGGGGCATAATGTGTACAATGGTCTATTCAGACTCTGAAAGTCATCCTGGCCTTTGTTTCCTTGATCGAAGTGAAACCTGATGGTGAAACAGAGCGTTGGAAACCAGAGTTATGCGCTATTGTGTGCCATATTCAATCTTTTAAAAATATTCACTGAAGAAAGAACTTCTTTCTGGAGCACACATTGTTTACATGCTGAATTCCATGCTGAAGCTGATATTTATAGCCGCTATGAATCTTTTAAAGGAGAATGGTCACTAACTGCAATAATGTACAAGGCTTTAATAATACAGTACTTGCAGAGGTTGGACAAAATGAGTAGTAGCCTTTTTCTGTAGCCAATGCATTGCAAATAAATATAAAATGAGCTACACCCGTGCTGATGCCAGCAATCACAACTACAGGTTGCATAACAAGTGAATGACGGAGTATCTTTTTCCTAGGGCAACTTCCTAGCTGGCTGCTAGTTTTCTGATCATTGGCTGTTCATTACTTCGTTATTTTTAAGAGTTTTGTATACATGGGAGAATAAGCAACCTGACATAAAAAGTCACAATAATGCTATGCATTATACGTGCATTTGTCCTTAATGTTTTAGCAAGCCTATTTCAGCTGGTTTTGTAGAGACACAGTGACACCCAGTGGCTGCTAATAAATATAATAGACTAACCCAGAATTTATTTGGCACACTGGCTCAGATCATTAACTAGCTCATACGCATTCCAGGGTCAGCAAAGTTCCAGCATATGCTGTTCATTGAAAAAAACACAATTCAGTATCTGTTTCTATTTTATTATTTTATTGAAGCTCCTAAACTAAAATCGAAATACACAGCACTAATCATACTAAGCAAAGGAAAATAAAAATGTCACAGGTGTCTGTCTTTTCAGGTTACACTTTGTACTTTCTTCTGAAAAATTCCATTAAGAAAAGAAAACCCCACACCTCTGGAGCCTTCCAACTTCCCACAGTAACATGAGTTAATGTAATGTTTTCTCAGAGCCCTTGCTAAATAAAACTGTATTGGCGCAAGTACAATTCAAATAATTAGCTGGTTTCATTTGTCACAAAGCTTTTCCTAAGTCTGTAGAGGAAATAGTCTCAATTTTGTCTTTCGGACAGGAGATACAATGGTTTACATTCAATTTCTTATTCCATCTTTATTTTAGTGTTTTTGCGAGCAAACCTGCTCTTACATTTGACTATGTGTGAAGACCACTTCATATTTTGAAGAACAAAGCTGGTTTTCCTCCAGCTCTAAAGTGTAGATGATTGAAATTTTATTGTGGGTTTTTTGCAGGTCAGGCTTCAAAATGGAAATTCAGTGCCAGGTTTAATTGAAAAATAAATTGCTCCTTCATCCTTTTGACATAAATAAAGTTTCCTGATTGAAATGAAGTGATCTTGAGGAGCAATTCCTGCTTTCTATCCTGGCAGTTGAGATACTGATTGTTTATGTAGAGCAGCAGCTCAGTAATTCAATTACCTTTGATCTGAAATTCTCATTTAACCTTTGCTGAAGCTTCGCAGAGGTTATTCTTCTGTTCTTATGGTCAGTAGAAGCAGTATAACAGTTTAAGGGTGATTCTGTGCCAGGCACAGACCAGCATTATTACACTGCAAAAGACGAGACTGTGCTCTTGAAGAGCCAGGGGAAGCTAAGGAGCAGCAAAGCCCAGGCTTCGCTGAAGATACTGGAGCCCTCCCAGTGACATCAGTGGAGCATACCTGTGCAGAACTGCCTATAAGTGTTGGCCCAGATGATTCATGCTGTTGCAAATCTGCCAGCGAAAAATCCCTCGAGGCTGGGCAAGGTATGTGCTTGTGAGTTAACTAATATGCTACAACAGCCTTACCCTGACTGTTGTGGTATATTAATATAGTGAGTCATTTTCCAGACTGTGGCTTTAATGAAATACTTGTTTTTGTCCTAACGCCTGCGGAAAAACCTCCTAGTCACCCTTGCTTCTTTTCATGTAGTGCTGGAAAACATTTGTTTCCTACCAGTTAGGCACGTTCACTCTCATCTTCTAGCATATAGTTCAGAACAGGGGATCTTTAGGTATTTTTAGGTTTATCTGTTACCTGACATGTCCTCTTGCCCTGAGTGAATGAGCTCCTACCAGACTTTCCCAGTAAGACACCATTGCTACTAGCAGCACTGAGCTGGGTGTCTTCCACATTTGTACCTCCAAACCTTCAGTCAGAAGTAGTCTGGAGTAACTCTGAGTAGAGAACCTCAGGTTATGTGAGTAGAGCTCCTGAGACATCCGTGTGCCGTGAAGAAGACCTAGACACAGCTAGGTTTCTGCAAGTGTCACCAGATGAATGAGATTTCTCTCTGGGTACTGGGATATTCATGGGCTTGAAGAGGAACAACCCTTTGCTGTTTTCCCTATTATATTTTTGTAATTTGGAAAAAATGTTCTGAATTTTAACACTGACAAATCTATTTTTATTATTATTTTCTGACTTTTGGCAGATGGCAACATTTGATCCAAATCTCAAGATAATTTTTGAGGTCCCACTCAAAAGAATTTGAGCAGTTGCAGGTCCCCTAATCATTCCTATACCCCAGTCAAAATTTAGTTAAATACATTTTATTAAAAATCTCTTTGTATAAAAATTGGACGTCAGGGAAGTTTCACAGGAAAAAAGGAAAGGGAGTAGAAAGGAGTAAAGTGAAAGCAGAAAAAGACAGCAAATGAAGAGCAGTAAATTTAAAGGATTGCTTGCCGTATACAGAGGAATTTCTATGGTTAGAAATAGTTCCAATCTTATTTCCCTTCCACTGGAACCCAGTATGTTTTCACACAAGAGAACTAACACAATAAGGACGTTAATGCTCTTTTTGCGTGCTAGCTAGTTATTAGACATCACAATAAGGAAGGTGATCACAGAATACTTGTCACATGCCCAAACTACCCTAATTCAAGGAAATTGCCACCTCAGTGCATCATATGAGGCAGGTCAAGCCTAGGGTGAAGCAAGCTTTCTATGTAAGAATTTTAATTAGCAATGAGCACAATAAAATACATAAGCTGCTGAAAGTTAACAAGTGCTACTGTTTGAGATTTATGTTCAAATCCATGCTGTGTACTTCCCTTTCCTCACCGCCACAAGGATTAGCAGTATACTGGATACTAATCAACAAATATTACAATCATCCTTCTAAGCTTATTAACAATCTTGTAAGAAGCATTAAGGACACATTTATACCACTTGTGGGAAACAGTCCAAATACAACGAACCAAAAGCTGCTTATCTACAAGCAAAACCAGCATTATACGACTGAAGGGGGCCAAGCTAATCAGAGTTATGGAGAGACTAATTCAGGTCCAGGGGGCTGAGAAGGCAGATTAAATGATCGTTCATAAATCATTGAAAGCATACACTATACAGTATTGTAACAATAAACAATGATCTTCTGTAGGGTGCAGTTTCCTGCTTTCTATATATCTATGTTTTGACATTTTAAGTATCTCATCAGCACCTTGTTATCCCTAAGTTGTAAATGTGTAGCAATAGCATTATAACTCAGCTTGTTAATCATCAGGTCTTTAGGAAGGAAGGGGATAGACTGTAAAAACAAACCTGAAATTGTTCACGTTTACAGACAGCGTTACTGTGCTTACCACAAGCACGCACAAAATATAAAAGAATATGATCCAAGGTATTGTGGAGGAAAACTGGGGAGACCAACTGAAGGATTGTGAAAAATCAGCCTTATATATACGTCTCAGGCTCCTTTGCTTTATAGGATGGAGGGGAGGACACTGCTGGTTAATTTTTCACTTTTAAAATATTTTGCAGAAGTAAAATGTGAAACGTGCTGGTTTAGTGAGGAAATCAGAACACCAAAATGTAGGCTTATTCACCGACTCCACTATGGAAGAACCAGGGTCTGGTCTTGCTATGCCTCTCCTCTAGCAGGACTGAGACCATCCAAAGGCTATGATTGACTCTCTTTCAAACTGTCTTCCAAAGGCTCAGTTAACCATTTTTTAAAGTGGTTAAAACTTTGCTCTTCAGCTGCTTGCTTTTTCCTCCCCTGACAACAGTCCTAACAAAGCCTTTTCCACTATTTACCAAAAACAGATGATTTCTGCAAGGGCTAGAGTTAATGGCACTTGTTTCTGATCTCACAAGACATGGAACACGCTCTAGTTCTCTGTGCAACATAGTCTTCTGCATTCCTAGTGCCTGATTTTCTGCTGCTATGCATTATATGTATTTATTTACATCAGCACAAAGTGAGGGCGAAAGCCTGCCATTGCAAAGCACTGTCTCTGAAAACATGACATTCTGGCATATAATACAACACAACACATCGGGAAGAAGAGAACAGTCCTTTAATTACAATAATTAAATTATGAGTGATTTTGTTAAGTTTTCCACAGACACCAGAAAAGTCTTCAGACTGGATGAATAAGGCTGAATAGCATGAGAGCCTAAAAACAAGTCAAGTCAGCAGTTCACTTTGATAGCACTGTCAAATGGAATTTGTACAGATTTGTCCGCAACAAATCTGAGCAACATCATTTGTTCACTTCTGTGACTTCACGGACCTGTGTTTCAGTTCTTTTCCCGTTTCCCTTTTTCCACTGAAAAACTTTACACATCCCATTTATAGCTCTAGGAAGGTGATTGCCTCAGCACTTGCATAGTCCTTTGGTTTTCAGCATCGCGTCAGGCACAGGCCCTCATCTGGCTCTTATTTTCTCTCTAGGCCTTACCCAAACCTGCCTGCTCTACAGCTCAGGTTTCCATCTTGGTCCTGTAGCAACTGAGATGCCAAATGGCAACAAAACTGCAGAGCCACCTGGAATACAAAGTAACTATTTTTTTGGTTATTCTAATTTCTCAGCATCTTGTCTGAGCTCCCGGTTTGCTCCACAAGTTTCTTCCTCTAAGTTCTTTCATTGCAATCATATTCAAAAAAGGATCACTCATCTCCATTTAAGCTCCAGGGCTGAATTTTTACCATCATCTCTCCAAGATCTTGTGCTGACAAGGCCACCTGCCTGGACTGCCCACGCTTTCTTCTTCAGGTTCAGCAATAGCTATTAACACTTTTCTGTCAGCTGCTTTCTAGGTCTGAGTTTTCGCAATTCCCTTTACATGGAAAATGAAGCCCTTTGAAGATATGTTGGTTGTTTCAAACCCCTCTCCACATCCCAGTACATTTATCATGAGGCCTAACAGAGCTCTTTGCTTTTGTATCATATATCTTAACTGTCAGGGTGGATTTATACATTTCAAGACAAGAACACTCAGTATGTCGCAATTCAATATCTACCAGAAAATAGAGAGTGTCCTTTTCTACTAGTTTTTTCTTACAGAACAAAGCTGTGGAGGACAAGAAATTTGCCTGGGTCTGCAGATCAGGTGCCAGTGATAAAGAGTAAACAAAGGAATAGGCAGAACAAAAAATTGTCTCTCTGATTTATTCAACTTTTCATTGTTTCAACTGTAAACAACATTAACTACAGTCTTCGGTGATAAGTCTAGTCTGCTGACGGAGTACGAAGGAAAGAAGCCAAATACGACTGTGGGAAGAGGGATGCAGAGGTTAGCAAGAGCTTGGATATTCTTTCCCATTTTGAGTGATCCGAAATAGAGCTTTGAAGTACAAAGGTGCTCTGCTAAGCAACTAAGCAATTTAAAGGATTGAAATTCATAAATGTTGATGAGACTATCTTCTTTAAACTGTATTATTTTGAGATCTCTCTGTGTCAAAATAAAAACTAAGTATTTATTACAGAAATCCATGTGTCTGTTTTCACAGGTGCACCTTAATAATTTTAAATCCATTTTTCTATTTTCAGTTGTCATTCTATATATTTGATACAGGTTTGCTGCTTGGAAAAAAAGTAAGTATTTTCTAGCCTGTGTCGTATTTTGTCATCACACTTAAGCATTTTCACTGAATTCAGTGCTTTGCTGAATTAGGATCATGCCTTTGAAGGATCCCAACTACAGGGAAAATGCTGTATTTCTTTTTACTGGTAAGGCACAGGGAGACAAATGAAACAGCTTTGAAGCACTCTCCAACACAGAACTCACAAATGCTTAGGATGAAATAACACAGAGTTAATGGGTTCATGACATACAGGCACCCATGGTTCAACACTGACTAGAGAAGTGAAACAGCAGCTCGAACTGGTGCTCCTGTCCCTTCAGCCCAGTGGCAGACTGGAAACAGAGTCTGCTGGCTTTGGTTGGCCACCACTTTTTACGGAAGGGGCCAAATGACTCCTCTGTCTTCTTTTGCTGTGTTTGGAGCTGCCTTGTGTATAGGGTTCTCTCCTGGGATATTTGTGGACTACGAGGGCCTGGAGACTGCATTCTGGCTTGTCTACACCAGGAACTAAGGGTATCGGAAAACAACCAACTTCCTGTAAAGTGGACCACACTATGAACTTCAGAGCACACCTGCAGCTTTGTTACAGTGTCCATGTGTAAACTCTCACCACATGTTAAATGGGAGGTAGCTTACTATGAAAGAAAGCAATAAACACTGACTTCTTTTTACATGCCAAAAATGGTGGTTGGTTAAAGACGGTGAAAGCCACTTGAGATAAGCCATGTGGTGTTTTGCTGCAGAGTAAGAATTTGTTTGTGGCTAGTAACGGCAAAATAGCTCTTATTTACATCTCTGTTTAAATCATGGTCACTGTGTGACCATGCCCTCTTTTACAGACCTAATACATTCTAATCCTACTGCTGTTATTTTAGAGGTCTAACTTTTCACTGGCATAGTCTGTCTTTGCGATGAATTTGGCACGTGTGTTGTAGAGATGTAACTCTACGAGAATTGCCCTGCCAGTAGGAAAAGTTGCTCTGTGCTAGGTCAGATAACTATAATATCTAACTGAAAAAAACCCACAGGTAAAACACCTATCTATTATCCATCAAGTTGCAGCCTTTGTTACCTTTTCATTAAAATCTTTCCCTAATCTACACACTTAAACTTCAAAGCTAATAAAAATGCATTCATAGAAAGCACACACAGATAAAGTGAACACTCCTTGAAGCCATTTAAAGACCGAGAGCTGTTACAGGTTGCAGGATTTGGAGCTAAGGCAAGGTGATCTCTCTTCTGCTTTCTTTTACTCTGTTTCTCCCAGAAGAGGATATGGTACTATTCTCACTCCCTTCTCACTAGCAGACCAGGAGATCCAAATAACCCTAGAGCTGCTAATTCAATGTCTGGCAATAGAGAAGACCATTTCTCAAATATGAAAGATTGTAAGTGAATGTTCACTAGGAAAGCTCATTCTGTCTAAGAATGCACTAGCTGAAACTGTTTTCTGCAGTTTACTTTTGCACCATTAATAAGTCCAAGATCATGGCAATCAAACTTCCATCCAGTCACTTTAATCTCCTTTAAATAGTTCAGCGTGGTTAGTACCTGACTTAATTTGCAGACTAACAGTGATGCAGGCACCCAGTCTTGTTTGCTGCTGAAATCTACAAATACCAGCTTCTTGAGAGAGATCAGTGGCTGCATGAAGGAAAGCCAGCCATCACTTGTCACACAATTCATTGCCAAGTCCAAGTGCTGCAGGTTCTCCAGGTGTTCTTTCTCAAAAAAATTGCCTGTGAACATATATTTATTTATGTATTTATTTTTGCTTCAAGTCACAAAGAAGAGAATGATTCCGGTTTGTGCTATTGAAGAATGGAATCTTCTTGAATTCAGCTGAACTTCTGTTCAAATTCTATGCTTAAAAAAATACCATTCTTAATAGAAAAGGATTTAAACATGTGCTTGCAAACTATTTTTTTTTAATTTAGAATGAAGAATGTAAATATAGCAGCCAGAGACCACGATTTTTTTTATATTTAGGCTTTCCTTCCTTGTTTAAATTTAACCTGTAGTATGTTGCATACAACAGGATACTTTTAATTACAGAGAGATCATTAGCTTAAATGGGCATACAGACTGCTGCTCATAATCACTCACACATAAGCATTGCACCCTCAGGCTCATGAAAACTTTCATTCATTTTGACATTTCATTTCTACTGTATCCTCAGAAGGGGTGAGTGGTGCGAATCCAGGCAGTTTTGATATCGCCCTAATCTTCAGCTATCTGCCTTGATAAAAGTTAGTTTTTGCCTTTTATAACTCTACTATTGACATATGATCCATAACACACATTATGTTAGTGGAAGATTTGATGTAAGAAGAGTCCGCTTGTACTTCTGTCATGTTTATGGAGGAGATAATCAATCCGTCAATCAGAAAATATTCCCTCTCAAGTTAATTCTTCACCAGGAATCTCCATTTGCCTGCAGTCTTCCTTGCACTACTTATGCAGTGAAAAATGGTCCTCGATGAGTAGAAAAGTGGCTCATTTGGCTTACCTAATGCTACATATATATAGCTATATATATATATCTATATCCTATCCAGACCTGATGCTACTTCACTTACATTATTAAAAGTTGTTGGGTTTTCTGAACTGGTTTTGAATTTCCTGGGTTTTGTCCTTCATACCTTTACTTACCTAGAATTCTGACCTCCACATCAGTGAGGCTCCATTTCCTCAATCCAAATTTTGTCAGCTGTGGCATTGTTTCCAGTAGTTCTAACAATTTTGTTAGGCAAACTTTTACATCATCTCCCCAGGGAAGCATCAGGACTTTCATCCCAGGTAGGACATATAAGCCATCAACTAAATTAAAATAAGTGTAATTTCTTTGTTATAACAATTCACTGAGAATTCACTTTAAAAAGTCTAATCAAATCACATTTGAACAGTGAAGAAAATACTGACAGGTTAAAGACTATGAGACAGTTGCTTTGACAGCAAATAGTATCCAGTTGCATACAACATTCCTCACTTCTAAAAACTTTCCATTCACTGAGAGAATATGATTCTATATCCTATTTAAAAATAAAAGAGGAAAGAGTTCTTGAATTTCGGTCTGCATAAGTCCTAGAATTTAAGCTCATTCACAATTTAAATAATTTATCTACAGAAATTTGCTGACTTACCAAGTCTGTGGATGGCATCTTTTCCTTTCTTTTGTAAGTAATTTTCTGACAAATCAAGTACATTCAGTTTTGGCAAATGACAAAGATTCTGAGCTACAGGAAAAGAAAAAGCTCATTATAAATGTTTTCAGTGCAGCATGACTTGTCTTCTATTGCACCTTTCTTAGCTTTGTTTTTTAATGAACAGCAAGACAAGATTGTTCATAGCCTCCAGGTTTTCCTCACTTTTCTGATGTCCCTGTGATGCAAACTATGCTTTCTTGTTGCTAATTGTGTCTCCAGGAACTAATAAAATAAAGGACCTCGCTAGCCACCAGAGTTGGAGTAGTGGTTCTACATAACTTATACTCTGGTGGCTAAACGAATCTTCAGTGGTAATGAGACATCTTTAAGATGTCTTTGCAACACAGAAGCAGGGCAAAGCTGTCTGAATACACGGGAGATTTTTTAGTGGTTTAAGCCCTGGAGACTTCAACCTCCTACTTCACAGATCTGTCAAGTTCATTTTATTATGATATAAAAATATATATTTTACAGGTTCAGAGAACTGTAGAAGGGTGGGCCTAGATGGGACCTAAGAACCTAAGGATCTGTAATGGGGCAGGATATTAATGAGTCTAAATCATTCATGATACAGATTTATCTATTTTGCTCTTGGAAATTTTCCGTATTCTCCCTAGGTGCTATTTTACCTTCCTGGGTTTTGTGCCGATATCCATTCTACATATTCTTTGTTTCAAATTTAGCTACTTTCTTCTCCCAGTGGACAAAAAGAGTGGTTGATTATCATCTCTTTGTAGCAATGTTTAAAGAACATAAAAACTATATTATGTCTTTTTCAGACTTCTCAATCAAAACAAAACTAAACCATTCCTTGTAAGTCACATTTTCTTAAACTCTAGCTGTTCTTGGTGATCTTTCTCAATTTCTCTACACTTTTCTTAATTATGATACCAAGCTTGGGCACAAATTTGTTGCTCAGGACTCACCAGCACATGTTTTTTGCAATAGCATAGCATTTCCAGTCTTCCGCAGAAGAGCTCTGACTCTCTATTCTGCACAGATTAATCTCCATTTTATATTCATGAAATTGACATCTCATTCCCAGCTATAGCCCTTTACATCTGTCTATACTGAATTCCCTACTTTTATTTTACGACCACCTCTTAAATGCATCCAATTTTACTTATGGTTTTGCATTCCAACAGGGCTTGTCAGCCTTCCGAGCTCAGTATCATCTGAAGCTTTATAAGCGTATCCTCCATTCTGTCATTTAAGCCATCAGTTAAAATATTGTTTAGAACAAGGAAGGACTTAATTGATTGTATCAAAATGTTCTCTCACTCAGTGAAGCACTTGTGATAACTCTTTGAAAGTAATTTTTCAACCAGTTGTGCATCCATATATTTATATATATTTCATTAGCTTCTTGTTAAGGATGTTCTATAGGATAGTGTTAAAAACCTCACTTGAGTTATGATAGATCCAGATTTATCATTTAACAATCTTATTACCCTGTTCCCTGGAAAGGTTTGGTGTGATTTGTTCATGCTACTTTTTATCTCTATAATCAAAGTGCTTACAAAATGTTTGTGTGATAATCTGTCTCAGAATTTTCCTTGGTATCAGTGAGGCTGGCTTGTCTATGACTTCCTTCTTTCATGGAAAAGATACTGGATTTTCCACTTTCCTGCCTCCACAAACTTTCAGACAATGTTGTCTGTGGTTCAATGATTCTTTCAGCTTGTTCCTTACATACTTAATTGTGAATTTCCCCAAGTTCTGCTAACCTAACTTCATCTGTTTTAGTTAAATAATTTTATTTATCTTTATTTGTACTACTATGACCTTGTTAAAATGCTTTGAGTAGGTACCTGATCAGAATGAATGTTTTTGGTAATGATTTAAACAAAAACAACTTTAACAACTAGCTTTGCTTACATCATCCATTATTTGCTTTCCTCTTTGTTTTTTTGTTTACAGAGCTATGCAATAGTTTATCTTTGACTTTTATATAACCTTTCTACTTAGGATTTATATAATATCTTTATATAACCTTTCCTTACTGCATTTACATCTCTGGTAACTGAAACTCATTGTGAACCTAAGTGTTTCTAATTCTAACGTTACATGCTTTTTCCTTCTGTTATAGAATTATGTTTTCATTTTCAAAACACACATATTCAGTTTGTAAAGTTACTGTTACTATTCTTACCTAGAATTTCCACAGCATCACTGGAGACACAGCAGTTGACTAGTTGGATTTCTTCAAGTTCACTCAGTTCATCAGAGATTGATCTTACAATATAGATTATGCCATCCCCAATAGCTGTCAAATGATTCATGTATAATAAGCGTAGCTCTCTCAGATTTCTGATACCTTCAGCTATCAACAGAATGGAGAAAAAAAAAAAGTCACATTGCTAGGTGGACTATTTTGATATGTTTATAATTTCTTGATCACAGCAAATAGCTAGAGAGAACTAGATGTTGATTGTCTGGCATACTACAACTATCTATATTTTGATGCCATGAAATATATGATAAGTTTTGTTCACAAAAAAAAAGATAAACACAGCCCCTTATTCAGCTACTGCATCAATCAATACAAACTGCCCTTCAGCCAAGAGAACGTAACTCATAGATCAAATGTGATCTTCTTGTGGAACAAATCCAGGAGAAGCACTGTTTTACCATGCCATCAAAGAGAGGATGAGTAGACATATGGATGGCCATCTCCATTTCAGTTATTGGCTTGTGTGACCCTAGCAAACATTATTCAAGCTGTTCAACATTGGTATCCAGTGAATGACCTTGCAGAAAGTCAGCGACAGGCCAGGGAAGGGAACTATATCACCTTTTCGATCTCCTGACTTGCAGTTCATGCAGATTAGCCATGTTAGATCTGTTTGACTACAGCATGCATTACTAACTTGAGAGGAGCACTCTAATACTTTGTGACAATCAGGATACAGAACATATCAAGACTTCAATGCAAATATATATGAAATTACTTCTTTAAATTAGATGATAGGATTTTCAAGTCCTAATAGTGTACAAACTTCAGACCAACTTGTTAAAACACTCACAATCTCAGCACTATATACTTGATTATGGTGTAAAATAGAAGAGAGGGAATTACCTAATTTTTTTGCATCACCTTCATCCATGCTTATGTTGTCAAGTACAAGCCCTTCAGCATTCACAAGTTTCTTTATTCCATCAATAAGTCCACCTGCCAAAAAAAACCCCCATAGATATATACAGCATGTTAATGTAATACAGGAACAAATTCATTTGTAGAACACATATAGTCCAGTGATATTAGGTTCTTGTGAAAATAATGGTTTTGTGTGAAAATATGGATGTCTACAAGGGATGACCTGGGAGAATACCCGAGGGAGAGATCTACAAAACGATGAGTGCATGGTAAAGATTGGGTAGAGACTGACTGATCAGTTTTTTTCTTCCAGTACAAGAACAAGAGGCCACCAATTGAAACCAGTCCAAAACAAACATTAAGGATATAGTCTTTTACACCCTTTGCCAAAGGATGCTGCAGATGCAGTAGGTTTACATGGGGTCAAAGCAAAGACAGACAAACATTAGCAGGACCCTTTGGGGAGGTCACTGAATAAACAAATCATAAGCATAGTAAGCTGGTCTGAACTTAAAAGAGAGGCTGTGAGATTATTAAGAATAAAGTATTACAGATTCTTGCATTGTTCTTGCTCTTCCTTACACATCCACTTATAGGTGCTATTGGAGACAATGAACCAAGGTAGATGGACCCTTCTTTTTGGGTCAATATGGATGTTGTTACTATACTCTTACATTGCTCTCCCTAACAACCTTGGCATATGTTTGCACGTGGAAAAGATCATTTTTTTATTTAATATATAGTTCCAGAATAATCTTGAGATTATATGTCATAGGATGATAAAAAAAAAAAAAATTTTTTTTTTTAAATTTCTGAGATCATCTAGTTCGATTTCCTGCTCAAAGCAGGGCTGAATTTAAAGTCGGATGAGGTTGCCCAGACCCTCATCCAGTCGAGTTTTGAAAATCTCTGAAGACAGTGATGAAATGACCTCCAGATCCCTGTTGCACTATTTGATCACCCTCCTAGTAAAAACTAGTCTATGTGGAGTTGGAACCTCCCTTATTACAAACTTGAAATTGTTGACTCTTGACCTTTAATTGTGCACCTCTGAAAAGCTCCATCTTCTCTGTAACAACCTTAAGGTAATGTAAGACTGCAATTAGTTGCCCCGTTAGCCTTTTCTTCTCCAGGCAAATCATGCCCAGCTGTCTCAGCTTCTCCTTGTGTGTTAGGTGCTCCAGCTCCCTGGAAGAGCCCTTGGACTCTAGCGGGATTGTTACTATCTCTTTCATCCTGGGCAGCCCGAAGCTGCACATAATACTCCAGACTGGCCACGAGAGTGCAGAATAGAAGGGAATAACCACTTCCCCAGGTACACTACTGCTAATGCAGTCCCCTGTGTGCTTAGTCCTTATCACTAAATAACATAAGTAAATTTACATAACTGAGTAGACTGCAATCACTTTCACCATGAACACAGAATTGCATTCTAGCAATATAATATTTCTCAAACTGATCAAAACCAGGCATCTTCCACATACAAGACAGCCATGATCCACTTTGTATCCACGTTTATCTAAAAGAGCTCATTTACTGCCAGTAAATACTGTACCTTCTAGATTTTCACTTTGCAGATCTCTCACATGTAAGGTTTTCAGCTTTGTCATTCTTGTGATCTGTCGCTCATCTTCCACAGTAAGAGGTGTGGACTCCACAGAAAGATCTTGTAAGTTTTTACAGGTTTCAAGGACGTCATTCAATGTTCCTGTGATACCAGCACTATTGCTGATGCACAGCTTGAGGCTTGCAGCAGAGCAACATATTTTGCCCAGATATTTAATATCACGTTTCTTTAACTTGTTGAAATCTTGCAGTGTAATTTCTAAAGATCTGAGACTCTGGTTCCAGTTGAAGAATAAGGAGACAGCCTTTTCAGGAATATAAGTTTTAAGTGAACTAATTTGAAGATCTTTCACATTCTCATCACCTATTTCCTCACTTGGTGAGCAGTTGCCAAAAAAATCTAACTTAATGAGTCCTAGCGCACTAACACAATTCGGTAAGTATCTAAAAAAGTCAGAGAAATAAATTGGGATATTTTGAGTATTAATGTAAATACTTTTATCACAGAAAAACTCTTCAAAATCTCTGCTCAGTGCTGATTTTGAAGAACTTTCATAAAAGAAATTAATGACACAGTCTGCAAATATATCCTTGTTGGTTTTATTTAAATCTTCATTTTCTGTTATATTTTCTGATCTTTCTGTGTATTTGCTTTCCAAAGCCAGATCCTTTAATGAAAATAGTTGAGAAATATCTCTATGCTGATCGACTTTTTTCAGTAAGTCCAAAATTATTTTTGTAGCATCTAGAGAGGATCCACAAGTGTAGAGGAGCAAATTGAAATAAGTATTAGTAATATCTGAAATATTATTAATTTTTTGTAGATAACTATAGCCTTTCTTCACCTCTGCTTCTTGGCAGGATGTCAGCAGCTTGCAAAGTTTTCTGCCTGCAGTGTATTCCTGAAATGACTTATGAAAGAATCTATACGTTGGCTTTAGTCTTTGAGCTGTGTATTTATTCAGAAGACCTGAAGCTAGCAGGACTTCTTCTTTTACGTCAGCTAAATCTTCAGACTGAAAATCAAATCGTTGATCAAATATTCCATCTAAAGCTAAGTCTCCACAATGATCTATGCTCAGCATAATATGATTTTCTGTTATTTCTTTTGTTTTGTACCTGTTTTTCTCCACCATCAAGTCATACAAAGTAGAGAAAAGTAGAGTCTGGGTGCTTGGATGAAAATTACTTTCACCCATTTGTATGGCACAGGCAATGATGACAAAAAGTGGAGTCTTCATAAGGGTCTTCATGGAAGTGGCCTCTTTAAGCTGGTTTAACAGACCGTCAGCCAGCTTATTTGTCAAGACATTTTTAATGAGCTTCATGCAACTCTCCTCCGACAGATCTCCTATTTCAGCAATCAGTGACCCAAACTGCCTGATTTTATGGATAGACTCTGTCCTGGTAGCAATAATGACCATGTTTTTGAATTTGTGGTTTTCTTTAATCATTGCTTCTACCTCTGGACAGTTTTGGGGTTTGAATTCATCATATCCATCTAACAGGAAAAGGACCCTTTGTCTTTGTGCTAGTAGCATTTTCATGAAACCTTGTTTGTGTATGGGGTATTGTTCAAAAAGAAGCTGATCACAGACAGTCTCATATATCCCACCTCTTGTGCTAGTCAGGCTGATAAAGAAAACGAATTGGAATTTTTTCAAAGCGGAGCAATTATCAGAAGCCCAGAGTACAGCAATTCTTTTCAGAAGAGTTGTTTTTCCTTTGCCAGCTTCTCCTTCTATAATGCAGGGATTTTTCAGTTCCTCCAGAAGGACATTTAGCGTCAGCTGCCCTTTCCTGCTATTATGTATATCTTTTTTCCACAGCAAGACATCAGTATACGCAGTTCCCAAATCAAAAATTATGTCAATATCACTACCAAGAGGATGATATTTCTGAAAAGCTGAAGATAGATACACATACTTTAAATCCTGAATCAAGTCATTTAATTTGTCTTGTTCCACTTGCCCGGTAGTACCTAAGGCAAACAGATCATGTATCAGTGAATTAAATAGTCAATGAGTTTGTCAATTAAAATTTCATTACTTTTGAAAGAACTGTCTGAATGTACTTGCTAAATCAATGAAATAGCAGTAAGCAAGAGGCATGAGATGTATTTATTGTCCACTGTCTAGCCAAGACTTAATTGATAAGGGCTGCATTTACTCATATAGTCTGCAGATACCACTCTGGCTCCACTTCACCCCTTATTTGAGGGTCTTATGGACTTAGCCTATTTGTGCACCGGATTCCAGAAATGTAAGCTTGCATACAAGCATATGAAAGTTTATATGTGCAAACACATGATGTGGCTTTTATGACGTTTTTATGTAATAAGATTTTAATATGGAAAGACAGCATATATATATATATATATATATATATATGAAAGGTATTAGAGTATTAAGAGAGATATTTGTCAATCAGTAACAGTTTTTGATAGTTGGACCAAATGAACTTCTAATCCAGTTCTTTTTTTAAACTGCTTTTTGCATTTTTGTTACTTTTGGTTAGTCTAACAGTTGCTTTCACACAGTTTGGAGGTGAGCTTAGTTGACGCTTCCATCATGGACAGAATAAAATGTAGTAACATCTAGAAAGTCTGAAGCTTACAAAAAAACTGCTTCTAAAGGGAGCCCTGGAAGGTTTGCATGCAGTGTTTCTTAAAGCACATCATGTAGACTAAGGGACAGGACTGAGTCAGACGTGTAGTCCAAGACCAGACTTTTGAAGCAGGTGGAGTAAAGAAGCACAGTCCCACAAACTGAAGAAAATCAAGAAAACCTATGCAAAGGAAATGCTTCGGTAAGAAATGCCATGCCTCTGTGGGAGTCCTGAAAGATTAGCCTGGGTGTATGCATTGCATTCATACAATAAGGTAGTCCTTTAACCACACAACGAACTTGCAGCCTGTGCACAACTGGATCAGCTTCCAGGCAAGAGGTTTATATCTGAAAAACTCATTACATATCCCCATTAAATTTTATATGAATTTTGGCCATACAACTGATCTAATTCAGTGTTCAGCTCACCCACAACTCTCTTATCATAAACAAGTGATGGGATGTGTTTAACTGCCTGAACTTCAGCTATCTGATCACAGATGATTTTCACCCTTTCAGAGTTTTTCACTGGATTTGGGCTTCCTCTCTTTGTGTCTTCACATTTGTAAAATTTCTCAGTGTTCCCTGTCTTACTATCTCAAATGAAACAGTTCAGATCACACAAATCGAATTAGAGCTTGGCTAAATACAGAATTATAAGACTATCATAAAAATTAGTCCATTGTAAGTTTTTCATGTATTTTTCTACACTAATATAATTCCTGACTAGAAGACAAAAATATAACCAGTAATACTTACAATATCCTTGCAGGTCATGAAAGAGAAAAGGGTTGTGTTTCTCAAGTGACTTCACCAAAATATTGCAGGCTTCTGAACCTTTATTCAAAATCATGTAAATCATCATTCTTGAGGCTTCTTGTTCAACCTTTTCACAAGCAATGGTATTCACTTCTTCATAAGACATGACGTTGCAGGCCAAAAGGTCATCTGCTATTTGCTTGACAGTGATCATTCCCATTCTTTGAATGAGGTGTACTCTGTTGCTTTCTATAAATTCCACTGAGAAGAAAGAATTAAATTTCTTGAATAAGTCTAGCTCATGCAGTAGCTGACACCTAAACTGTCATTCAGGATTCAGTGAAGACTTTTGTGGTGCACTGAGGGGCTAATATCTGCACAGGTACAAACAGTATGCAGGAAACGGTGAGATCTTGGTAGGAATATAGAAAAGTTTGTAAAAGTTTCTGTGAATGGATAGGAGGTTTCTGGTAAAAAAAGATGCAGCATGGAATGTATCAGTATGGGTATGAAAATCATATGATATGTCTGAGATGTTGGCTGGCATCACAGAAACATATCACAAGTTTCAATGGAAACTGCTTTTGAGAATTATATTATTTACTGATATGTCTAAATATGGGTTCATATTTCTGGATCTTCCTTTGAAAATCTTGGCAAGTTCATGCAGGTCATGACAAATATAATTTGATTCTCCGAACAAAACCTGTATCAAGTACTTAAACGTTATTACACTCATTTTAAGATCAAAAAAGTCAGAAGAGTTACACGTAATGCCCAAGCTCATAGGCAGTCCTGAACACATCCCAGGATAAAAACATCCCCAAAGAGTCTTCTGTACTCTGTGGTTGAGATGGCTAAAAATCAGTGCTGGAGCATATAAGGACTCATAACCAGAAGGAAAAAAACCATATATATCTACGGTATTTATTTGGGTGTAGCTTGGAGAAATGCACAGATTCTCAGCTCCCAAGCCCGCCAACAATATCTGGCCAAAATTATTTTTTAGTAGTCAGTTGAAGGTAGGTAACAGCATTGTAGAGGCAGTAAGGAGATAAAGGAAAGATGTGATAGGAATGAGGTGGAACACTGGCCTGATGCTGGTAAATTGGAGTCATTAGGGAGAGCCCCATTTCCGTTGGGCAGCTCTGTTCTCTTTGCTTCCTCAAAATCCAGGAGACATTTGATATATAATAGCAATAACCAGGATAGTCATGGGAATGTCTTTTGTGGGAAGATGTGTAAGAGCCACAAGCATTTCTCCAGAAAGTGCTGCATTTTGAGAATTCTACATTTTTTGCAAATTTGCAATTTCACTGTGTGGAATTTTAAATTAAATTTTTGGGGCATTGATTTACCTGCACATGTCAAAATAAAACTGGACTATCATTCCTCTATGCTTTGTAGACCTTGAATATTACAGTAAATAAGACTTTTTCAGGGATAATTTTATAAAACTTCAGCTTCTGTATAATTGTGGGGGAAAGGAAATAGTTGGTCTTTACAAGTCTGAAATTATCTGCAATATTTTGGAATAAACTGTAGAAATTACTGTAAGATAGCTAACACGAGAAATACCTGAGAATACCTGGCAAAATACATGAGAAAAATTATTAATCCAAAAATTTCTATCTGTAATATGTTGAAATAGAGGCTTTTAATAGAAATTTCTCTGCAAAGGTTACCTTTAAAAAATGTTTCAGAGCAAGACTTTTTACTATGTTAATAAATGGTCATATTATATAACTAGAACATAAATGTAGCAATTACAATGTATTGCTTTTTAAAAAAATATTTTCTTTTTAAGGTTATTTGACTCTTTAATTACTATTTACATCTAAATTTAAATACGGAGAAACTGTAGTTTGTAAATCTTACTTGTTCAGGCTGAAAGTTTCAATGCTTGAACTGTGGAAGAGTGAATCTAATATCCAGACTGAAAAATAAAACAAATCAAAAGACTGAATACTCCAGATATTACTTTCATTTTCCTAGGCCACAAAAAAAAAACCTTTCATGTAAAACTTTCTACTGATATGAAATAGTCAGATATAACAATATTATCTCTAGGTGAATTGACTAAAATTACTTTGATTTGATATCTTATATATATGTTTGATAACTTTAAAGCATGTTTAAAATCAATAAGCAGGAAATATTGATTTAAGCAAGTGATTTTAATCTTCTGTGCTTTAATTCCTAAGAAACAGACCATTCTCATAGACCAGCATAATCATTGAAATATAACCTTTAAAGTAAATTTGGTTGTTGTTTTCGACACCAGAAAGATACAGTTCATTTCTCACATCATTTCACTTCATCTTTCACATAGTTTCATAGTGCAATACATATGCAGATTCTTATGTTTTACATTTTTATCATTAAGGATAGTGAATGAGGCACACATTACTTCTTCGGTTTTAGTTTGAATGATACCAAGATACACTTGGATAGAAATGTTAAATAAGGTAATAGCCTAAAAAAACAACATTTAAATTCAATTATTCATTACATAAAACTAAACAAAGGTACCTCAAATAAAATTACTTACTTTTAATGGATACAACTGAGAAAATAAAGTACATTTGTGACAATATGTAGCAGGTCAAATGAAAGGTTCATCTAGCTCAGTATCCCATCTCCAGCAGTGCCTTCTGTAAGATGTTCCATTCCTTGGGATCTTTTCCATTTCCATTACATTCTTTTTGAGATGGAATGCTGCAGCAGACTACAGTATTAAGATACCATATAGTTTTATGGATGGACACAGTGCCACAATAATGTTCTCTCTTTCATTCTCCATTTTCTTAGAGCGTTCCTTTCATTTGCTTTTACTGAGCATTGAGCAGATATTTTCATAGAGCTATCAATTTTAACACCCATTTCCCATTTGTAAGTGTTAATCACCATCCCTATGTAAGGAAAAACATGATTTTTAAGAGTAACTTAACAATACACTGAACAGAAAATACTGTTTGCTTAGACAAGCTTTTTTTAAAATAGTTAAAATACTCAAATATCAAGTGTAGAAGCATGGTCTATTGTCATTAACCCTCCCTAAGCCAAAACTTCATGTTCTAAAGCTTCTAGAATCTACAACAACCTCCAGTACTATCAGCTTTACTTAATAATAATTTCACAGTTTGTAGCACACTAAATAGCATGTTAATAGTAGTAATTAATAATAATTGCAAGTATACCAGATTACTACTTAGTCATAAGTTCTGGAAAACTATTCTGGCTTTACAGTGCTGAAAGACTAATTTGAACTTGCTCCTATAAAAAGTATCACCTTAACTATTACAATTTTTCTAATGGTTTTTCTAAGCAAATGTCACACAGGTTTTTCTTTTTTGCTTAAATAAATAGTTAAAGTAAATAGTTGCAAATTCCCCACTGCTAAAGGCATGTAAGGTTTCCTAAGAGAAAACAATCACAGCAAAATGAAGTTAAAACATCTCTGAACTTTCTTCTTTACAAATATTCAAGAAGTAAGGTAGCGGTAAGAAAGCAAGCAGTTTACTCACATCAGCGTGCTCTTAAATTAAAAAGACTCAGTAAGCAGTAAAGTGTCGTAGTGCTTGTCAAAAACTGCCTCCATATTATCTGTAGGTTCCTTCTCTGCAAGCTTCCTCCTTGTACAATTACTTAACAACTTGCTTGCTTAAAGAGTACGTTGTGCAATACCGTTCTGTCACCAGAAACATATGGAACTGTCTCTTGATGTAAAGCAAGTTCCAGTTTGTAACTATTTGAAATTTTACGATACAGCAGTTACCAAAAACCTATCTTCAGTCCAGCATTAATGGTCAAGTTAGAAAACATTTCTACTACCAGCAGAAATGAGTGTATCTACAATGCATTTACCTCATTCACTCTTAAATGGTTTCACTGAAAGATAGTAACTTTAATTCATGAGTGAGGTGTTCACTGGGGGACTCTGTGATACCTTGACTAAACCATGCAGTCTTGCTGTTCCAAGAAGCCAGGGCTCCAGGTTTTCCTCACTAATTAGAGCAGCACTGTCTCCAGCAACTCAACATAGCGAGGTGGGCCCATAGAGAGGGTCTAACAACCCAAGATGCAAATGCAAAAGCCATTTCAAAGTGGATGATTTATACTAGCAGCATAAAGATTAGCCTAATCTGATATTACTCTGAGATATTAGGAATAAAACTCCCCAGCAACTCTGCCTACTTCCCCTGTCACAACAGTTGGCTCCAGACTTCCCCCGAGAAATCAGAGGGTGACTCAACGTCAATGATTCTGACTTCCTTTTTTGCACAGTAAATATCACAAAATGTTCCAGCAAGTTCATATGCTGCATGATTCTTGTATTTCTAAGATTAAAATTAAACAGGAGCCCTTCCTAAGATAGCCATTTGCAGATAGATTGTATTTGTGGCTGTCCGACCGGGCCTTTGTATGCAGCACAGCTTTCTACAGCCTTTTTAAACACTTCCTTTCCCTTTTTCCTTTCCCTGACGACTATGCAGTAAGGCAGAGTGCAAGCAAATTGTGCCACTGGCGCAGGAGTGAAGCCAGCACTTGCAATCAGTTCAGATACAAGGGAGGGTGGTTATGTGCAAAAAGCTACAGGACCACTTTACCAGACCAACTGGAGCAATTTATGATTGCTCACATTTTTACATGTAGTCTTGGCCTTAATCAACGAAGGTCATTTCTAAAGTGCACAGAAAGGAAAAATGCATAAAATGCTGAGAAAACTAGCAGTATCATCCGGGTGAAACAGGTTACTCAACCTGCTTTGAACACTTGTTTTCATGAATCCCACCCTGAACCGAAGCCCTGGGTAAGGTCTGACCTGGCAAAAGCAGTGCTGGGGTGCCCTCCGCTGGCACTGCCCAGCAGGGACAACCGGCTGCTCCCCGTTGTCGCCTTGAAGGGGAAGGAAGGCAAGGGGGCTCAAAGGAACGTGAGGACAGCCAAAATCTTAACAGCGGAGCAACTGCTGAGAAAAATCCAGAGTGCCTAGACGAAGTGTGTTTCTAGAGCCTTCACTGCTCTTATATGACAGGGCATCAGGAGGAGCAACTCTTGAAAAACCTCCTCACTGTTGTTACTGTAGGTAAGCATGGGCAGAACATCTTTCCTCTGTCTCCTTCAGCACCTCTTCAATGTGAAATTCCATTTGGATCTCAGCTGGTCAAAAAGTCCCTAGGAAAAGAAATAATTAAAACAAATTTCCTTCTATTATCAAAATCATGTTTAAAAAGAAGATAGTGAATGATAATGAATGTCTTTATAAATAGTCTATTGCAAGCAGAGAAATAGAATGGCTTACTTGCCTGTGTTCATACAGAGATCAGAATCAGGATCATAAACAGTGAGAAAATATGGAAAATATTTCCAAATAATGAGCAAGATCTCTTCTTTGCTAGGCATGCTCAGTGGTGTCACGAAATTGTCTTCCGCTTCACATTAACCAACATGTATTTCAGTTGTACTTAGAAAATTAGGCAGCACATGGATGGCATTGGTGCCAGTGCATGAAGCCATAAAACGAGGAGGGAAAGAACTAGTCACCCAGCCTCTCATGCAATCTCATTTGTCACTGCCTCTGTTTGGCACATTAATAAAATGTGCATTTGTGGCTCATCTTATTGCACAGTACTCTGGCAATAATCAGCATTGTCCCAAGTTTCCTCCTCAAATCTGATCCAGTGTGAGACTTCAACGCTTTCTCTTTTGTCTCCTCCCACCCTTTTACAGTGCCCTGAGAGCTACTCCTCATGTTTACCAAGAGCCACGCTACTTTTATTCCCCACAACCCCAAGTCTTGTTCTAGCAGTGTATGTTTCTGTTCTTGTCAGGAGACAGGTACTGAACCCCTTCAAGGTTTTGGGACCCTACTTCAATAAGTAAGAATTACAATGAAGCAAGTGAAAGGTTTGCCAACAAGTGCAAGCAATTCTTTGACATGGCATTCTTTGTTGTCATCCCTGTATGTAGTTAGATAAAAAGAAAAATTAAAAAATTAAAAACAAGCAAGCAAACAAACAAATAAACAAAAGAACAAACAAAGGACGGACCTTAAAGGAGCCTAGGCTCTTCAGAGGGATCTGGACAGGCTGGATCGATGTACCGAGGCCAATTGCCGGGTCCTGCGCTTGGGTCACAACAAGCCCACGCAGCGCTACAGGCTTGGGGAGGAGTGGCTGGAGAGCTGCCCGGTGGAAAAGGACCTGGGGATGCTGGTCGACAGCTGGCTGAACGTGAGCCAGCAGTGTGCCCAGGTGGCCAAGAAGGCCAACGGTGTCCTGGCTTGGATCAGGAACAGTGCGGCCAGCAGGAGCAGGGAGGTGATCATGCCCCTGTACTCGGCACTGGTGAGGCCGCACCTCAAGTACTGTGTTCAGTTTTGGGCCCCTCACTACAAGAAGGACACTGAGGGGCTGGAGAGTGTCCAGAGAAGGGCAGCAAGGCTGGTGAGGGGTCTGGAGAACAAGTCTTGTGAGGAGCGGCTGAGGGAACTGGGGTTGTTTAGTCTGGAGAAGAGGAAGCTGAGGGGGGACCTTACCACTCTCTACAACTACCTGAAAGGAGGTTGTAGTGAGGTGGGTGTTGGTCTCTTCTCCCAGGTAACTAGCAATAGGACGAGAGGCAATGGCCTCAAGTTGCATCAGGGGAGGTTTAGATTGGATGTTAGGAAAAATTTCTTCACCAAAAGGGTTGTCAAGCACTGGAACAGGCTGCCCAGGGCAGTGGTTCAGTCACCATCCCTGGAGGTATTTAAAAGACGTGCACATGTGGTGCTTATGGACACAGTTTAGTGGTGGACTTGGTAGCATCAGGTTAATGGTTGGCCTTGATGATCTTAAGGGTCTTTTCCAATCTAACTGGTTCTATGATTCTATGATTCCATGATTCTAAACTTGTCCAATAATAGATGTGTCTGGCATCCTATGGAGGACACGGCTACCAGAAGAATCCAAGACATCCCAGGAACAACAAGGAACAAGAGTTAAATAGAATCATGGAGTATCTGGAGTTGGAAGTGACCCATAAGGATGATTGACTCCAACTCCCTTCTCCTTGCAGGACTACCTACAAACAAACCGTATGACTAAGAGCATCCTCCAGAAGCTACTTGAACTCTGACAGGCTGGCAGTAACAAAGTAAAGAGGAAAAAACATCAGAAATTGAAGGAAGCCTATTGCAAAGGTCTTGCAACAAACAAGTTTCACATAGATAGTTAAGAAAATGAGTTTCTCTTACCAGATGTCTTGATTGCTCAACTTTTTAAAGGCTAAATCAAACTGCACCAATATCTGTAGGGCCATTTTGTGTTATTGAGACAGTTTTCAATTCAAAAACAGGTTACATATAATTATAGCTGATTTTTTTCTACCGCTGCAAGGAAACTGATAATGACCATAAACCATCCATGGAGAACCTGAACCCAAGTTGTATTTGATATAAATGCAAACTTCAATTATCTTTGGATATGGCAAAGTAGGAACTTTCCAGTCATGCTCACTCCGTAAATCAGATTGGCTTTTACTTGTTCAAAATTATTTGAGATGGAACTCATAGTGATTTCCTTTAATGGGTTATATATGAGAAGGGAGGTTTCGTCTCCAAATCAAACCACTGCTCTAACAAAATTCCTCAACTTTTTCAATTTAAAAAACATCCATATTTATAATCTATGGCATTTAATGAGTTCTATGTGTGAAGTAGAATTAAATATATGTAGCATGATCACCAAATCTAAGCCTGTTGCCCTGAGATGTCAGAGGAAAAAAGTGTCCTCTGAGAATAAATTTGTCGGTATTCAGCAGGGAGCAGAGGGAAGAGCTAACGGCTAAGCCTAAACTGGGCTATCTGGGAGCTTTTCTGGTAAAACTAGTAGTCATCGAACACATGAAGTGGGAGATCCTGGTTCCTGATTTTTCAAAGCATAGACCACAACCAGACCCATCATTCTTGTCCTCTTATTATAATAGGAACTGGCAACAGGATCTCAGTTGTATTATTTTACAGCTTCTTTAGTACTATATGGGTCTCTTTGCAGGACAAACACATGCTTCACAGCACTGTCATCAACCAGATCACAAACAGACCACTTGGTGGTGCTTTGCAGCTTATCAGACTGGACACTGGGAGGCATTTCTTTACCAAGAGGGTGGTCAAGCACTGGAACAGGCTTCCTGCAGAGGTGGTCGATACCCCAAGCGTCTCGGTGTTTAGGAGGCATTTGGACAATGCCTTTGATAACACAGTTTAACTTGGTCAGCCCTGAAGCGGTCAGGCAGTTGGACTAGATGATTGTTGTAGGTCCCTCCCAACTGAAATAGTCTGTTCTGTTCTATTCTATCCATCACAATTGCTGCTAGCAATGCTCGGTAAAGGGGCTAGATGGGATGTAGCACCTTACACCATGGGTAAAGTTTTTTGATATGTTAATACATATTTAATTATGCATAGTATTTAATTAAGAACTAAAAAGGCAGCCATTCCAGAGCGTATGCAATGTGCTGCATTCTACATCTGATCTGTGATTATACCAGATTTCCTTCCAGACAAGTGAATTGCAGGAGGGCAGTCAAAGGATACCACTGATATACCAGACGTAACTTTAAAAATACCATGAAAACTGCAAATAGATACTAACAGGGAGCAAATCAGAAATAATGGGAGAAAAAAAAAGGATGTAGAGCAACAGAACAGATTCAGGACTGTACACAGAAAACAACTGGCAAAAGGGTTGCAGATGACCATGATGATACTGGGAGGTGGAGCCATATAAAATATTGGAGGATGGTAAAGATGGAGGCAAATCCTTCTAAACAGTCAAAAGGAAGGATGCATTTTTTCATATCCATCATGGAATAAAAATATTTGTGCTTTTATTCAACAAAGCCCAGAGTTATATTTGAAAAGGTATTTCCCAGCAAGTCTTTTGATACTGAAAGTTCAAAATAGTAATTTTAGCAGTTTGCAGGAAGCAGATTCCACGGGTCAAGCAGCATACAGAAAGACGTGAAGAGAATATCTCATTATGAAGTGAGAAGCAGATTTACAGTTAAACACGGCAACAGGCAGATGGTAGGTGCGGGCAGGCAGAGGGCATCGGCCATGCGGATGAACAACTCGCAGCAGAAAACCAGCAAAACCGCTGCAGACGGCGCCGAGGGGGTGAAGCCGCCATCCCAGGGCGCCGCAGGTGCCGAATTCCCGCTGTCAGCCTCCAGCTCGGCTCTGCGAGGTCAGGCTGCACTGAACCACCCGGCCTCTCGCCTCCAGCGCTGCCCACGGCGGCGGGGGCTCCGGCACCGCAACAGCAAGCAGCGTCAGACCCGCTCAGCAGCCCCCCAGAGCCGCCGTGCCGGGGACCGCCTCTCACGGCTCGCAGGCTCGGCCCAGCCGCCCCTTCCGCGGGAGCCGTTCGCTGGGGGAATACTGGGGGG
>Ga0065711_1027558_pt1 | contig 48134 bp, 30 predicted proteins | sample Hoacrofraction12_FD_59098 | JGI IMG/M metagenome (GOLD analysis project Ga0065711, IMG submission 59098) | Hoatzin crop microbial communities from Cojedes, Venezuela - Epithelial fraction 12 v2 (version 2) | ecosystem: Host-associated > Birds > Digestive system > Esophagus > Crop | place... | reverse complement strand
ATGAGGAAGAACTTCTTCCCTCTGAGGGTGACGGAGCACTGGAACAGGCTGCCCAGGGAGGTTGTGGAGTCTCCTTCTCTGGAGATATTCAAGACCCACCTGGACAAGGTCCTCTACAGCCTGCTGTAGGCGACCCTGCTTCGGCAGGGATTTGGACTAGGTGACCCACAGAGGTCCCTTCCAACCCCTACCATTCTGTGATTCTGTGATTCTGTGAAAAAACAAAAGCAATTCTGGGAAGAATAAACTTCCTACTCTAAATATCGCTGGGATCTTTTAGCAGTATGTTTTGCCATATGAGCAAAGGATTTACCAAAGCTCTCAGTTCTCTGGCAACCACGTTAGCATGCCACAGTTGCATAGGCTGAAATCATCTGCCCCTTATCCCCATCAGATTGGTATTCACTGCCAGTCCCTTTCACAACTGATGCTGAGCCTGGGGGAAGCCACCTGGTTGCCTATGCTGTGAGGCAAAAAACTCACTTCTTGGATCTCTTTTATGCCAAAAGCATCAAGACTGGAGGTAACACTGCCAAAAAAAAAAAAAAATTTGCAGTTTTATTAATGGGCTCCCTTCAGGTGTATTGTATCTTTTCACTTTCCATAATTGCTTTAGGGACCAAGATTTGCTGAGTGCTACAGAGGTCACACTTCAGGTCAGATGTGCAAATAGCTGTGGTGCTTGATTGTCCAAGGTTAGCTTGTCCAGTCAAGGAAAGAAAGCAATACTACAAGATCCGTTGTGACTATCCTAACCAGGCAGCATATACATTAAGAAAACCCTGTGTGATTGCATGCCAGACATTCCTTGGATAATGTCTGCAAAGCTACAGGATCCCCATGGATGTCGTGAACTATGCAGAGGCAGACAGTCTCTGAGACAGCAGAGACCAGAGTTGTCAGCAGCTTCAGGGATCAGGGCCAAGGGAGGGAAACGCTGAGCAGTGCTGAGGCTGCAGCGATGTGCTCTTTGTAGCCTATGGCAGCAATAAATGGAATAAACTAAAGTCTCTGAAGTGTTTTCATCCCAGATACAGGAAATGTCACCAATAACGGCTGGAGCCACTGATTACCTGGATGGCCAAGGCCAAATTTTAAGCTGGGAAGAAGCCACTGATTCGCACCTGTAGCGAGAGGAGATAGAAGAGTAGGATTTTTTTCCCTTCTGTTGACCTTCCAAAGTATCTGGGACTGATATGTAAAAGAAACTCAGTCATTTAATGAACTGAGGCACATACTCTGTTTTACCTGACTCATCTGCCCTTTCGAACTAGCTTTATTTCCCTCCTCCATGTATCCAGTTTGAGCCACTGCATCTACAGTCAGTAGTGCAAAATGAGATATCCAGCTGGGTGAGGATTACTGAGCTTCCCAATACTGTTTATATGGACTTCTACTGTCTGCCTTTTAGTCCTCAAGCACCAGTTAATTCCATAAACTTGGAGGTGGTATAGTAACTACTATAAAGGAAATTCTAAAATAAACTGCATTTGACATGTGGAGACCCCTTTCCAAGAAGAAATTAATTTCCAGTGGAAAAATCAAAGAAAAAATCAGTGAAAGATATAACCACAGATCTTCAAAGAATAATTTAAGGTGGTTTTACCTGTGCTTTTCACTGAGCAGAGAAAAGCAGCCAAAAATTTGGCCTAGGGTTTTTGTTTAGCTTATATTTCATATGCAGTTCACTATTTGCCTTCATACCATAAAAATATTTTCAGAAGAGCCTTTCCCTCTCTGTATGTGATTTATAGTCCTACTATCCCATGCTTGGTTGATTTCTATGCACAAATCCAAACATTTCTAGCAATTCCTAGGTCAATTTGTAGAGAAGTTCTTGAAAAACCATGCACTTATGGGTTTGCTTTGCTTTCTTTCTCCTCAGAAATTTTCCCTTTTTTCTGTGTGATAGGGGAAAACTGAAGGAAATAATCTGTCTCCTTCACTAGAACTCAAAAACAAAGTTTCTTTGATGCTTTGCTCATTATTTTTATAAATAGCCATAAAATAGTGCATTCTTTATCCGTAATTTAACAGATTGCTACGTTTATTTCCCTGTACTTCTTTTTTTTTCTGCAAACTGTAGATAAGGAGTCACTCATATGTGGCATAAAGCTCTTTTTTAAAAAAATTAGTCATGGTGAGTTACAGTTGGAATCTTTCAAGCTTCTGGCTATTCATCTACTAGATGATTGAGATGCAGATTCAAAAATTCATAAGAAATATCAAAAACCTTTTGTCAGACTGAGAAAATTAGAGTATGAGGTTGTACTATCTCAGGCACAGCAAGAGGACAAACAGTGGCATCCCCCAAATGAGAAGGTTTTAAAAGGTTTAGCCAACAGTGCTCAATGAACATTGCTTTTTCTTAAGGCAAAATAAAAAATAGTCTGAAATAGTCTGAAATAGTTTGGAGACACTGCCTAAGGTTATTTTTCAGGGAAAAAAAATAGAGGTGATATTATATATTCTTACTGTTGTTTTTCTCAATACATTTGACCACAGACCATTGAATCAGATGATAACAGGTTTTTTTATCATGAACATGTTTTCCATGCATGATAACTAATGATGGAAAATGCGTAAAAAAGGAGTAGTCCAGTGATAGGAGTCTATTTGTGGGGCTTCTAAACTGTAATGGGAAATGGATTTTTATTACTTCTCTGAATTTGCATTTTTGTTTTAACGAAGACTATTTTTACATACTTGGCTGTTGCAGTCCAAGTAACCTGTGTGTGAGAGGCTGTGCCAATGATCGCCACACAGATCTCAGAACATCACTCTCTGGAATAAGTCAAATTTACCTTGGAAGTATCTGAGACACCTCTCCTATTTATTTTTTGAGTGGACTTGCCAGCCCCACTGAGTTCTATGCAGTCTCTGAGAACTGTTGTCCACTGGTAACCAAACAGGCTAACACCTTAGATGCCCTCCTATCTTTTTGACAAGACTCGAAACATAGCTTTTATTCTAAGATGGAAAATGCTTCCCGTGAAAACACTTGAACCACTAGCAGGAGACCAGAAGACTTTCTATGTTTTTGAAAGGTTTTTCTTTCAATCATCGGGATGCGTTTCATGGAAAGGTGTTGAAATACTGAGTTACATCTCATGAAAGTAACCTTGTGTCAGAGGAATTTACAAAAAAAAAACCCAACATCAGAAGAAACTGCAGGTTTATATCTTCTGTGCCTCACAGGAAGTCCCCCAAGATACAGTCCTTGGTGGTGTCTGGAACCTCCCTTAGCAGCTTCTCTCTGCACTGGGCACAGCCTTTCTCAGTCGATCTCACTTCTGATCTATTGCTCACTGCATCTCCTATTGATTCCTTGGTATGATCACTTTTTCTAAACCTGCTTTCAGTGTTTTACCTCTTCATCCCTTCTTTCCCCTCACCCACCTCCTTCATGTTTTTCAAGGCCCTGGTTTGACTCATTTTCCAGGACTCCCACCCATCCAACTCTGCCCTACTATTTGCATGGCCCTTTCTTCTTAGGCCTATAGCCATCTCCCAGCTCCTCATTAGGCCCAGTACTTTAAGCCCATGAACACTCTTCTCTCTGTATCATCACTTACCTCTCATGCTTGTGTCTCCCTCCCCATGCTGCTCTACATAAGTTTGCCGGGCAGCTGCAGAAAAGATTAAATGGCCATTCACTTCCTTGCCTAAGGGCAGAATTTATTAGATGTTGAACCTCAGAAGGCTTGATTCTCTCCAGATAGTTCAAGAGACAGGGCCAGATTCTCAAGACATGGGTTTTATGGGCCAGACTACACAAGAGCAGTGTTCAGGCAGGCAGTGTGGGAGCAACACAACAGCAGCGTTTCTCACCTCTGGCAGCTGGGTGCGATTGCACGCTCGCACTTCCCACCTCAACTAGCCCCATAGCAGAGGGGGTACAAGTTTCTTTGCATTAGCTGTTCAAACCATTTATAAAGCAGTATTGTCCCCCTCCAGAAAGCGCAAGACCAAAAGCCCTGGCTTTTCTTTCTAGGACTCCCCTGGCAGGCAGTTTTGTAAATACCCAGCTAACCCAGTCAAAGCATGATATTCCTGTATGCTAACCGATGTTTTAGAGTTCCTGTGGCTAAAAGTCTGTTATCTGAAGTCTATTATCCTTATGGCGATATCACCTGCTTGCAAATATACCGGGCAGGATGGAGAAAAACATGACCCTAAACTAATGTTCAAATTTAGATTAATATTTCCCCAAGCACTATTCCCATTAGTGCTCATACAGGAATGCATAGACCATAAACTGTCCTTTCAGGCTGTGACAATTCTAAATTTAGTGCCAGTGTTAATTAAGCAAGAGAAAATTAGGCTATGCAACAGATTTGGGGAGCAGGCAGTGGAAGGGGAGAGCTGTGTCATCAGTTTGAGGACTTTGGGTGGTAATAACTTAGTGTACAAACTACCGTGAGGATAGACCTGAATATTTCAGTGCTTTTAATAATTTGTACCATTTAAGGGCAGTAAATTATTTTTTAATTATTGAGATTCCACTTGAGTAGAGAATAATCTTGATTTACCCTTCTTCCAGCCTTTTCTGTGTTGACAGAAAGAGTTCATTTGTTACTCTGACATACGTGCTAATTACTATAGCCATATGTACATCCTGCACATTTTATTGACTACTGTATGAGAGAGATTTTGGCGGGGTTAATAAATGTCAAAAATCTTGCGTAAACATTTTCTCCTCTTTTCTTTCCTATAATAGAGGAGTCTGTTTAATAAACCCAAAACCAGTATAGAGTCACAATGTGTTTGGCTTTAACACTGAAGTAAGGGTAAGTAATTACAAAGGGCCCACTGTGTTCCTTATTTAGTTGCATATAACACAGAAATGAATGGGATGATTAATAATCACATTCTACACTGAAAGAATGTAATTAATAATAGTTTATGTAAATACAGCAGCAGTATTAGTTGTTCATTTACCATCACTATGTTAGCACTTATGGGAATTCTAGCATTTTTAGAAAGCAATAAAGCCAAGATCCTCACAGGAGTTCTGTGCTTAAATACCTTTGAGAATGTGGGCCCAAGGTACTAAAATAGCTTAGCACTATTGAATGTTTAGTTAAAATTAGACAGAATACTGGCATGTGTATCAATGTTTGCTAAGAAGTCTGGGTTATACCGAGCTATGTTGCCAGTGAAGGAAGGTGGGAGAAAATTAAAAGCTTTTACAAGCTCACTGAACTAAAAAAGAGCAAAATAAATAAAAATTAATCATTGGCATAGCATAAATTACATTTTAAAAACGAAAATAACTCAGAATCCTGTACAGGACGTTCTTTTAATTAATTAATTAATGTCAAAATTTCAATATAATTTATTATTTTTTTAATCAGTGTGATCTGTGAGAAACCTGGGAAAAAATTAATTCTCTCCAGCTTTGTCCATGGTGCACTTTCATGACAGCAGTGAATTGGTAGTTACCTGCAGCCTCTGATCAGCAATGAAATCAACTATAATGTTGCTCTATCGTATTTCTAATAACAAGTTAGGTCATTAATTTAAAGCACACCAGATACATCTCTCTCACCTTCTGCATGGATGCTTTTGTTACACACAGGTTCACTGCGGCTAGAAAGATTGTGGCTCCTCGGTATCTTAGTGAACCCAGCAGTTAGTGAGCACTACATGTAAGGTAGCTATTACCTTTTGAGAGAGGACTAAAACTTGCTTCACCATGTCCTTATGAAGACCTGGTGCTAAATAGAAAGTATTCTATAATTTTCACTTTGGAATACAGCATGGTTAGTCTTTTATGAAGATGGTTTGTACTAGGCTTTAAATTCATTATACTTTTTACTGCTATTCATAGAGGTTCATGTTCAGGAAAAATAGCAGGTTTAAATCTATTTGTGTTTAAGATCTTATTAAACTCTTAAATATAGTGCATCAATGGTGTGCTAAACAGGGTTACTTTCTTGAATGAAAGGCTCTTGGTAACTAATTGACCAGGTAATTAATGGAAAGTGCTCATTTTCTGTACTGCAAAGGCTGGATCCTGCACCGCCAGTGGGAGTTCTGTCGTTGACTTCAGTGGGAGTGTGAAATGAGGCTGTTTTGTTCCTCATTCCGTTTGGTTAATAAGATTTGTGCTGCAGGCCCTTTTCACCAAACTGCTGGCAGGCTTCTTATAGCATTACTGGAAACTAGACCCTACACAGATTACTAAAGCCTTTTGTATTTTAATGTCTTTTTTGTAACTATATTCAGTCCTTCGGGGCAGCTGCCTAAGAGAGACATTTGTCAACTTCACTTTGTTTTTAGGACAGATGAGCCAGAGCCAAAACCATAGACCTGAATAACTTGAAACTCCAGAGGAGTCTGGATCCGGATTTGAGCCCTGCGATTTGAGGCCCTTGCTAATTAGTAGGCCCAAATTTCAGCCTCTCACGTTGTGCCGTGCATTAACCGCAAACTGGGCTTGTGCTTACAGAGTGGCTCGACTTTTGCATCCCGCATCATTGTGCAGTAAGCCAGCAGTAAGAATACCAAAGCCAGTTGAGCAGAATCTAAACGAAAGGCTCTCTCGCACAAGCATCCTGGCTCTGACACTGTCCGTTAGCTATTGCCTATAAGGGTACAGAAACAGGGCAAGCACGCAGTGACACTTCCCCGGCACAGCCTCCCCGTCCTCGGCAGCACACTGGGGTGGAGTCTTTGTGTTGGCAGAGAGAATTTTCTTTGTTAGCACCAGCCACTCCTTTCTGAATTACCTATTGCTGTTCCGGCTACTCTTGCTCCCGAGGCAAAGAGCTAGAAGGGAGAGCTTGTGAAATCCCAGCGCATGTGAGAGACCTGAGAGGGGCAGGTCACGGGGAAGAATGTAGAGAGGCAGGGGAATAGCTGCAGAAAGTTTGTGCTTGGAAGGACTTGGATCCTGGCCTCTAGGACACCCATGGCAGCTTTTTGCAGAAGTGTAACTACATCCAGTTCGAAAATGGCTGAAGTTAAATCGGTGTGGTATTCTTGCTTAGATAAAGATGCAATTTATAAACGCAATTCTGCATTTTTAGGATAAATTACAGGCACACAGACCAAAAAGTAATAATAGTAAGGGCAAAGTGTTTGAAATGTTGTCTGCGAAATGCATGTGCAAATCTAATTAACTTATATATGGCATTTGTCTATATCCCTCATGTGATTCACTGAGAATCTCTTCAGTATTGTAGAACACGAATACTTTGAAAAGAAATTGCCCAAGGGACGGAATGCCTTTCCTTTACATTGTTTGTAAAAGGAAGAGTTTCTCACACTGTGTTTATTTGCTGCTAAGATACTGTTACACTAGCACCATCGCAGCCTGTTTCTCACTGCAGTATCCCATAAATTAGATTGTTGCAGAGATTATTAAGAATGTGCATACACTGCCTGACTAGAGCAATTTTATCTGAATAATGTATCATGACCTTAATTGCAACAAGGTCCTGACTAGAAAAGCATAGATTTGCAAGGCGTCCTGGCTGTACTGAAAGATTGTAATTACCATTCTACTTTATCTGTATTAGTGGAGAGAGTTCCTGCCCTGACATCTCCTCTCCAAACACAAATGAAAAGTTGGGAAGCTGTATGACTCAAGTAATGAAGTACATTAAATCCAGGTGCCTGTTTCAAACCAAACAATTGTGGAAATGATGGAAGTGCCACCACCACCAGATGACTTTCCAACAGGCTCAGTGAGATGGTTTTGTGGCCTCAGTCCAATTCTTAATGGACAAGAGTCCACACTACAAAAAGCAACACACAACTGGCAGTAATTGATACTCTCTTGGCACTCGACAGAGAAGTGAAGTATTGAATGAGCATGAAGAATGGACTAACCTTTCACCTCCCCCCTATTCCAGGTCAGGGATGAGACATCTGATAGAGCCACATAGGAAACTTGGGCTGCTGCTCTCTGTGCCGCCCTGTGCCGTACCCGAACAAAAGACTTCTTTCTTAACAACCATTGGGCTGACACTTTTCATGAACTCTAAATTTATGTGAAAAATTTGGAGGCTTTGGAAGTCAGTGTTTGACCTCAGGATTCTGCCTAAAGAGTACAAGCTAATGCTCCACATAATGCTGTGTCTTTCTGATTGCCAGCTGCATTAAAAACGATTACACTAATTCCCTGTTTTACATATGCATATATAATATGTATGTACTTGCGTAGAAGGAGTAAACGTATTAGTTATTCATGTATGTGTATACATAATAGGAGAAGTAATGCCTTTAGCTAAGATTGGCTAATGCTCATTTATAAGAACCTACTTGGAATTACTTCTACAGTTTGCAATAATTTAACTGTTACAGCTTACTTTTTCCATGGTGGGTGTCTGACTTTAACTGAAATGGTTTTGGAAAGTTTTCACTAAAATGGCTTAGATAATTCTAAGAACATAGTTAGTAAAAATGCTTCCGTTTAGTCATGTTAAGAATGCTTGCAACCTTCATGTAGAGAGACCCCACCACGTCTGAGCTTTGGAGCTAAAGTTTAAAACTCCTTAAGGAAATTGCTTTGATGTCAAGACTTATCTTCTGTCACTCCTGTGGAAATCTGATCCAGCTGTAATCTCCTAAAAAACTAAATTTTCACATGCTCGTGTTCTGTTAAAATGTAAATTCTGCAAATACTCTGTTTGCAGTAAGCATGTTGTCTTCTCATACAACTATGACATCTTGGGCACAGTGTATATTTGCCTCCTCTGTGGAGAATACCCACATATATATAGTCCAAGACCACTCACAATATCATTCATACACATTGCATAAATCAGGCAGGATAGCCCTGCAGACCCATCTATCAGTAGTATCAGAGCTCAGCTCTTTTCAAGGACAGTATAGATGATTTTAGTCACAGAAATGGGGACAGAAGCACTTGTAACAAGGATCAGGAAGCACTTGCACCATGGATCAGTGTGTTTAAGTTTATTCTTAAGACTTCTCTTTGTCTCACAGTGAACCCGTAAGATATCAAATGCTTAGAGTCTTAAACAGGACATGCCCAAAGACATCTGGGAGCTGCCCTGATACTGCTGTATGACTACAGCAGACAGTTGCTTTGACCTGGACTTTGCTAAAAGCCTCTGGGTGGATTGGATGTTGCTCACAGGGTGCTTTACAAACAAGTTTTAGGAGCCGCATAGCGAAAAGGATGAGCAGTAAACATACAGAAGGGTTGTTAACTTCTGAAGGATTCAAAAGTGAGGAAGTGCTTGAATTAACATTGTCCTTTCCTAAATCCCAGTTTGAGGGAGTGAGGTAGAAATCCATGCTTTTGAAAGCACTGGAAATGAGAACTAGAAGACAAAGTATCTCAATGGGCTCTCACCCCTGGATCATGATATAAACATGCAGGAGGAAGTGTAATGAATTTGTTGGTGATAGAGGTTTGAGTAGTGTGTATTACAAACAAAAGACTTAAAGACATCACAAAGGGAATTGACTCAGCTTAAAAAGCCATCAACATCCAATCCCTTTTCTATGAGCCCTCTGAATTCAGTACATTAAATAATATGAGGGCCAAATGGAAAAAAAAAAAGTATAACACGTGTAATCAAAGCTCTGTTTAAATGCGTACTCAGGGGAAGGACAAATTAAGGTCATACAGACTACCTGAAATCTGCTATTTCCTCACTTTTAAATCCTTGTCTCTGTTACTAGGGTTGGACAAGATGACCTCCGTATGTCCCTTCCAATCTCAACCATTCTGTAATCCTAACATTCTCTTAATATAGTTTTTGGTATGATAGATATGTGTATGATCTCTAGATGACCCCCAAAAAAGTGCCATCTAGAGAGACTATATACAAAACCTAGTATTTTCTTCCCTTTCTGTGCCACGTCTTGAATTTCCTTTGTTATGCAAGCTAACCCTCAGGTTGCAAGCACTTTCCCAATTTGCCAGCCAAATGAATATGATGAAGGGACACCTGTAGGCATATACAGGAGCCAAGAACATGCTGTATATCCATTATTTATTTAGTTTTCTTCTTTAGATTTTGTTTATCAAGGAGAAAACAAAAATGGTAGAAACAGGAAAAAAAGTTCATCTGCTACATAACTGCGGTAAGAAAAAACATAGAAAAGAACTGATTTTCTTACCTTGGCAAATAAAATAAGAATGTTCTCCACCCTGGAGTCTGTGCAAAATAAGTCCCACAGGGGTTATGCAAGCACATTCTCATGATGATAGTTATGATTTAGATTGCATTCGAAAAGTAAAAACAATCACTCAAATAGACTGGGGTGCAGTGATTTGGAGAGAAGCTGCCACTCGGCCTAATAGAAAAAGTGAGTGAAGGGGCGGGGGCAAGGGAAGAAATAAACCCTGCCAAAGTGAACTCATGCAAAGGTGAAGCCAAAATGCCCAGAGGTGCAGATTAAATGCTCTTATGAATGTCTCAAATGTGTATAGGCAAACTGCCCAAGTAAGGTCTTGAACTGAAAGCTGAGGCTTCTGCTGGAAACACCCAGAAACACACAGATTAGATATTGTTTGAAGAAAAGGATTCTGGTTTAGTTGTCTTGAAAGAGCATTTGAAAATCGCACGTCTTCTGAACAGAGCACTTTTTAATGCAATAGAAGTGTTTCCAGGCTTTTTCAGTAGCTGAAAATCTGTCCCTTAGTAATTCCACAACATAAGGGGTAGAGTGCCACAGAATTTGCTGGCTTTTAGATCCAGTTGTTCTCTCTTTGGTTTTTTTTAGTTCGATGTCTGTAATGGCCATTTTAAAAAATGGAATCATTCAGATAATTCTTTATTGCCCCCTGACTTTAATGAAAATTTCACAGGAGAAAAAAGTTCTTATCTTAAACATAGCTGCTGACTTCCGATATCTCATTTTTCTCTCACAATAATCCCAGTGTTCAAAGTACGTATTGTATTTATCATCTTTGTATGGAGCTGAATTTCACTTCACTTTTCTTTATGGTCTTATCACATCATTTACAAACACTTTATCTCTGTAACTGAAAATAAATGAAATCCTAGGCTTTCGATGAAATGCCATGATGAAATGGATGGTCCAAAAATCTATATTTAGATGACTGACTCCTGTTTGTAGAAGACATGATAAATGTTTCATGCACATAAACTGAAGGATGATGGATTTAATGATCATAGACTAACAGGCAAATGTTATTTTGGAATAATTAAGTGTTCTGTCATTTGCAAGTCTAAATAGACCATTGTTACATTGTGGTTTTGTCTGTCAACAAACCATTCCATTTTGTGACGTTATTTATCACTAAAACAACTAATGCAATTGAAACACACCACCAGTATGTGTTGTTATCAACATATTTTGCGAGACCTTGATTTGGATCCATATTTCAGGGATAGTTAATTGATGTATATTTCTGTCTTACAGAAGAAATATACAACAAGAACCATCAAAGAATTGGAGGTAACCTTCTCATTTGAAGTGTGACATGTGTATTGTATTTGTTGTCCTTCCTAGAAATGTATTCAAAGTTTAAAATATCTTGGTTTAAGGCTCACATGTGCAAGCAGTTTACACCAGGGTGTACTGCCCTGTTTCCAGCTGTTGATCCAAAAGGATCTAAGCATGTGCAGACCATGATTTGTATCTGCTGGCTCTTCCAGCTGTTCTGTACACCTCATTTGGTATGTCCAATGGACATCTCTGTTTAGACAGGTTAATCTTGCTGAATCATTGAGAAATACAGTATGCCTATGCTATTTTATCATTTTTAACATCTGCATCAACAGCCGCAATCAAGACAGTTACAGTAGTCTGATTTCCCTTGTTGTGCACACAATTTTTATTGACTCTGTGTACAGAACTGAATACTAATGTCTTATTTCTTAACATTCAATAGCAAAGCAAATAATAGGAAATATAAGTGTTGGAAAATAATACAAAAAAATAATACTTTTGACCAAAAAACTCAGTGGATATACATTTGGTTGTGTGAGAACAGTGTCTGATATCTAATATCTGAATGATCGTCACAGCGTGGGAAGGTATAAACTAAAGATTAATTTGTATTTCAATCACAAACATGATTCTCTGGGTTGCATGATTTTTATAAACATTTGACCACTTCATATATCTTCTTGTCTCCTGATTCTAATGGCCAGCTACTTTTTACGACTAAATCCCAAACCAGTTTTAAAAATACTTGGTATCTTTTCTTCATGTTCTAGATTAAGGACTGAAGCATATGAAGGTGAGGTGATTTGTGCAGGATCACTGGCAAAATTTAACCAAGGACCTCGATTTCCTGATTCCCCACTCTATGACCTGGTCACCGGTGCCTCTGCGAAATATCTTGCCACACCAGTTTCTATACTTTGCTAGATATGGAAGCCATCCATCACGGCTCTGAGAAGAAGCAAGTTTCTCCTTTTTAATGGCCAGTTAATTACCTTCGCCACGAGCCTCTGCTCTCTACATTCATGCATCCACCAGACTTGTGAGACTTACTAGTCAAGTAGAAATCTCAGCATGCACGTTGTGGAAGCTGTGAAACAGATACATCTGGTCATCAATGATTTGCCCTGGGCTGTGGGCAGAGGAGAAGTACTGAAAGTATTCCCATAAGTCTAGAGCAGGGATCAATGGTTCATCTCTTGACATAACTGTCTGATAGGTTGTGGCATATATGTTTAAATCTCAAAACATTTTAAAGATTCTTCTAGCACTTTTCCCCATGAGAGGGTCTTCTGCATCACTGCTTTCCAGGTCATTTTCTTAATCCTGGGTGTAGACAGTAAAGAATGTCTTCAGCAGACCCTTGAGAAAAGCAAAAGGGGAGGCAAAGGGGAAGTAAGCCTACTCCGAAAGAGCTTTGAATAAGAGAGTATTGAAGTTGTCGCGGTTTTTTTTTAAGAATAAACATTTTTTGGAGTTTTTGTACTGAACGACTTTTTCCTAGTCCTAAAATATACTAAACCCTGATGTTAATCATAAGTCTTGATTTAATAAATGGATGGAATGTATCAGCCTAGGTTACATTTTATTTTTTAAAAAGCATTTTTTCATGATATATTTTTATTGTTCCACAAATGTAGGTGAGGTTAGCAATTCTTTAGATGCATTGTACTGATGAGACAAATAGCCTGGAGCTTCAACGCTGCTTTCTGTACACAATTTTGTTACAATATAATTCTTACAATATAATTATCTTTTTTTGCCATAATATCCATTCCTCATTAATATCAGTTCTTTGTTTACAGGAATAATCTATTCAATTCTATGCTCCATAGCCTAATTACCTAACAAGGATAAACTTTGTTCCTTTTGGAGCATACTTCCCTGAGAGCCTGGATTTCAACTCCATAAAGCCAGGAAAGTTCTATAGAAATCACACATGCTTTGTGGTCATCACCTTGAACTCAGAGCCATTACCTTGAAATTAAATCCAGTAAGAGAGGCTGCTCCAATTGTCAACAAGCACAGTTCCTTAATGACAATAGTGTAGGATAAAGAACCTGTGGAGCAATGTCTGATCTGCCTCCTCAGCCCAGTCTGGTTATGATGAGGCTGCTTCCTGGATACACAGGGACCTGAGAAGAAGTTGACTGCTGCCAGGGCATTGCTCAGCTCTTTGATTGTCCCAGAATATGGGCCTTTGTGCCCATCTTCCAGCTGATGGAAAAAATTGTTACTTGCAAGGGAAAAATAGTTTCTAGTCTCTCCAGAAAAACTAGTGAAGTATTACTAGTATTTCACTCATTGCCATTACTCCAGGACCAATCACAACTTAGTTAAAGTAGACGGGGCCCAGAACAGCCCTGATGACCTTGGTTTGTACATATAGGAGCCCATAAACATTGAGGCAAACAAATAACCTTTGAGTTCCATTAGTCACAGAAATTAAGAGACTGAAATGCTGAAGCACTTGCAGAATCAGATATTTTGCTGGTAGCCTCCTCTAAATATGGCATAAAAAGTAGGTCTGGAGGAGTGATTCAGTAATAAGTCTATTTTTTCATTCCTAAAACAGTGAAAGACTTACCAGAAAACCCATTCATTTCATGGCACATGGCAGTGAATACTTTGAATATATCAAGTCAAGGTTTCAGTTAAATATGTTCATATGGTGTCAAGCTTAGTAATTTATTAGAGAATCTTTACCTAATTTGACATAATTGATGTTAAAGCCTTTTTTCCTTTGCCTAAATATGCTGTTTGTGTATTGCTTTTAAATGAGGATAAGAAGAAATGGATTTGTAGAAGATGTTTTTAATTGATTCCAAAGGGAATACCTACCACGGAATCTGCTGACGAGTTCTGTGGGGCTCTAGACTCCAATCATTCAGCATCTATATTTTTAATGACAAGATGCTGCAATGCTTAAAGAAATGAATTAAAATTATAAGCACGGATAATTAATGTTTGCAGTCTCCTAACATCTTATCAATAACCACCAAACCTCCAGTCAGGGCAGGAACCTCTGCTTCGTCTTAGAGACCAAAACTGCATGAAAAGGCAATGGGAGTAAAGCTGCTGTCAAGCTCTTCGAAGGCTTCAATCGGACACTGTGTGTTAATACCTTGATTTTCAGTTACAGGATGGACATACCAGCACAATATATACAACATTTGCTATCCCTGGTTATTTTGGCATTTGTTCTTCCTCAGTTTTCACATAGGTCAATATTCGTTCAAAATTAAAGAGGGCTAATCCTTTGGCCAGCTTCCTGGTAGTCATCCTCTTTATGTGAAGAATACCACTAACTCCAGGAACACTAGTTGTGTGACTAAAGGTTGCTCAGAATTAATAATGATCAGGCTTGGCATTTGTAGTGTGATTTAAGGCTAGCTTCAGGCAATAGGAAGTACGACTCTTGGGATGTTGCTGGTATTGATTCACTGTGTAACAACTGGGCAACATGTTTAACAACATAACTTTTAACAAAAACAACAATGATGTTATGTATCATGTAGCTGTGGCAAGATCTAATGAATGCTCCATGTTACATTCTGTAGATTCATCTGCACAAACTACATGTATTTTATTAGAATCTGAATGCATAAGCAGGAAGGTAGCCTATAGGATACACGCAGTAATTAGTCACTTCTCTTCAGCAAAGACAGGGACTTAGAAGAGGTATTTCTTCTAGTTTTGTCTACTATACTCCGAAAACAGCTATGGACTAATTGCAGAAAGCCCTGAGGAGAGCAACAAAAACAATCAGAGGTGCAGAAAATATGGTCTATCAAGAAAGATTGACAGAAGAGGGGATGTACAGCCTAAAGCAGAGAAGACTGAGGTGCAACAAAATAATAAGCTTCAGGCAGAAGTAAAAATGAGACTAAAGCTACATGCAGGTAAACAATGTTCTAGTGATATAGAAAACATGGAAACGCAACAGATTTCTAGGGGAAAATGTGTTGTATCTCTGGACTTCTTGAAGGAGAAGACACCTGCCAGGCATGCCAAGTATAGTCCCTGTGGTCTTTGGGCAGGGACAGGATAAAAGAAACTTCACACTGCTTTGTAGTGTTACAATTCTATATCTCGGTGATTGAAAGACGTTACATAAATGTAAATTGCTTTTGTGTTACTATGTTTTCACTGTCGCTTATCAGGTAGATAAAATTACTGGAGATACAGGCATCATCTGTACGTGGAATCAGTAACACAAGTCCTATGCACTATCGAGTTGCTATGCCAGGATCCCACCTGTCACTGCAAAGTTACACTGTGGCTAAAGAGTACCCAGAAAAACAAAGAAATTCTATGTAGCTTAGAAAGTAGGGCAAAATATTCTGCTACTTCCACCTTGGCAAGGACAGATGGAGATGCATTCTATCCATGTAGGCATGAGCAGTATAGAAGTGACCTGAAGCAGAAGGCCTGTTCAGACTGTCTGGCTGTGAGGTCCCAGTGAAATAACAGTTCACTTCTTATTTAACTCCTTATCTCCAAAATGTTTCCAAGGCCTCAAGTATTAGTCAGGTAAGGATCAGACAAAGTATGCCTTTAAAGAGTGAGCAGATGGGTACATCTGTTTGAGAGGAAAACATATGTGATGTTTGACCTGGCAAACCTTTCTTAGTGCAGTTGAAGAATTGCACAGAATATCTCAGACAGTAACTGGAAAGCATCCCCCAGAAATAGCTCAACAATTGGGATACAATGATACAAAGGCCACAACAACATGGGCTTGATAGTTCTAGCTCAGTTAAGGCAACATTGTTCAGCTTGATAACTCTGAAATTAGCTGTGCTACCTGTGCTGAATGACTGTATTCCCATGTTACCGATGAGAGCTGTTTCTGTATATTTTTTTCTTTTCAGTGGAACACGTTGTATGAGAATACACTCCGATGGAAGCAAACCACAGCCAGCATTTTCAGAAACGTATTCTATGCATCTGTTTGTTCCTTCTCTTTGTCTCTGATGATGATTTTCACAGATAATTGAGCACCTTTCCTGCCAAAGTGATAATGCAGAAGTTAGCTCTTACTGACTCAGGCCTAGCAACATGTCTCCAGTCTTATCTTTCAGAATCATATCAAGTTAGTTTCAATCTAAGCCTTCATTTAAAAAAAAAAAATATTCCCAGTCATCATAGTTCCAAAAGAGAGATTTCTGTCCCGTGTCTTACCTTTGCGGTGAGATCTACTGATAGCCTCGATATCAGTAGCATCATTGCATAGCATCAGGCATTGGCACAGAAAAGGGAGATATCTAGCCTTTTATCCATCAGAAGAGAGAATCTTTATCCTCTTTTACAAAGAGATCCTGGAGCTAGTACTGGCCGATCTGGTATAACACAGCTCTGATTTCTCTTGGAAATATTATCTCTAGTCCTAAAAGCTGTATAATTACATTAGCGTTGTTCCATGCCTGAGGTAATAAGCTCTGCCTCGCTGTTGCATGACCAGCTGGAGCTCAGCACCACTCCAACGGCTGCACCCAAATTGGTACCCAGCACTGGCTCAGCAATAAAAGCTTCACCCAGAAGAGTTTTCACAGGTTTCTATTGGTACCATTTTTCGAGCCACAAAAGAAAAAGACCAGGGTTTTGGAAGTTCAGAATATCCAACTGTGCCTGTAAAATTAGTAGAAACTTTAGTATTGCCAAAAATCAGATCCAGTGCCCATATCACGAGGGCATCTGGAATGCTAATCACGCAAGTCTTGCTTATTCACAACACTGTCTTTGGATATTTTTACAAAATCTACATTCTCAGCAGTAAAATATGTGTTGCTATGGGACATCGGTTTATGTTTTTATTGAACTGATAATTACACTGGAGTTTCTTCTGTCTGTAAAAATGGTAGAGTTTTTTAGTAAGCCTACAAAAAATTACCAGTTAAATGTAAGGATACTCCTGACTGTATATGAGAAAAAATAAATATATGTTATACATCACTGCAAGCAGTTATCCAGGCAATTCCAAGTATGAATTGTATGTTTGGTATGTGTGACAAAATACAGTTTTGTCCCTTTAGAATCTTGTACGTTCAGCTCTCTTCTGAGCTCGGGAGCCATATTAGTATATTCACCTGTCAGCTCATAGCAAACTGTCCTAGTTCTCTGAGCAACAAATGCCAGGCTAGTATTAGAAATATGACATCATTCAAAACAGATACGTAGAGAGGTAGATTTTATACGTTTGAGACAATTCTATTATGACATTCCCAAACCTCAAACACTGCAGAAATACAGTACTTGCTATGAATAAAAGAGCAAAAGAAAAGTGAAATAAAACAAACTGTAGTTACACTTAAATCACACACTGTAAACATTGACCCTGCAAGGCAAAATCTGCAGGAACAGAAAGTCTCTTACAGTCCAACTTCTTAATTTGTGTTTGATCTTTTTGCCCCAAAGACACCCCAGCACTACCATAGCCACTGGCACAGATGCTATTTGTTAACTGTCCCCACGCTTGCATTCCTTTGGTGAACCCAGTCATACTTCTTCATATGAAATTTGTCTGCCTCCATTAGCTCATCCCTCAAAGGCACTTACATAGCAGCTCTTTGAAAATGCTACCAACGGTCTCACAGTTATATAAGCAATTTGTGATCCTGGATTTTTGGCCCTGTGTCATGGAGAGTCCCTCTGAAACTGAACAAGGGTAAAGCCTTTTCTTCAGAGCTGACTTCCACATTTTATTTCCATCTGCCCCAGGTGCCTGGGAGCAGGCATTCAAAAAAATGTGGATTTACAACCTGTTTATTCTGGTTAGAGCTTTCAATTTGTGTCCAGTTCATTTTTCCTTTAAAAAAGGTAGGGTTCATGTTTTCTTACAGCTTCCCAACTTTGTTCTGTTCTGTGTCCAATGTAATTGCTGACAGATTAATGCCCATCTGTCACAGTTCCACACTGTTCATTTTTAGTGAAAATATTCTGTACTTACTCTTCTGGGTGTTACAACCTGAAAAGAACCAAATCCAAATCTGTAATAATAACATTACCAGAATTAGATAGATATCAAAGACAAGTCAAGGAAGTATTACATATGCGTATACATATGTGCTTTGAAACACCATGGTGGGGCAGAGTAAACTACCAGCGGCTCTAAGATAAGGGTGTGCGTAACAGAAAGCAACCACAAAGCTTGGGATCAAAGACCCTGGAAATACAGGAAGAGGAGGGGGCCAGAGACCCATCAGACAGACGCATAGATGGATGGTGGTTGATACAGACATGTGCAGCAGCCTAACAAAGTTGCCTATAATGGACAGCATAGGTGAAGTGTATTTAAGGTCTATCTATAACACACAAAAACAATTGTTGCCTTTATCCTGTACTTCAGAATCAGATGTGCAGAACATATGGCTCAGATCCTGTCCTGAACTCCTGTCTTAGTGCTGTGGTAGTAGCAGGATAGTACTTAGTACTATGGTAACACTGTCTTACTACTATAAGCGTAACCATGTTTCAGTACCTGATTATGCATGACTGATCTGGTTACCTGCTTTTGAGGACTGGCTGTTAATTCTGGATGCAGCAACTGATGGAGGACGTAGGCAATCTAGGAAACTGAGTACTACCAAATATCTGCCATGAGAAAGGAAACATCCTCTGTCTTGCTCTCACAATCTAGTTGCAATTCACCCTCAACAGCCTAAGTACCTAACTGAAACATTTGTCTTTTCAACTCCACCTTTTTCTTGTCATCTCTCAGATATGGGAAAACGAATTCTCAAATAGAATCACGGATCTCACAATGGGGTCCAAATCCATGGACAAAGGTTATTTTCCTTGGCTTATTAGAAAATGCTGAATGAATTCTTGATGTCCAAGTGTTAATATGAAATGAGAAAACCAGTTACAAGAATCCCATGATTTCAAAAGATAAGCCATTTAGGTATTGCAGCGTACAGGAGAAGAAACCATAGGCAGGCTAGAGGACACTGAAAATAAAACAAAAGAAGGCAAAGAAACAAAAAATGTGATAAAAGAATTAAAAAAAAAATTAAGTAGTATAAAAAAAGCTGAAGATTAAACAAAAGAAGATTAAATAAAATTAGAACCAAAAGCCAGAAAATGAACTATGGGAGTCAAAATAGAAGGTAGAAGAAAATGAACCCAGGTACTGTAACACAACAGGATTCTGAGCAGCAGAAATGCTGAGGTTTCTAGAAAAAGGAATATAATATAGAAAAAAAAGTAACCAATTCCCATAAGAGGAAGAAAGGGCTAAACTAAAAATTAAGTGAAACCCAGGCTACTTTTCAAGTTGCACCGGAAGACAAAAAGAGGAATCAGAGAGGAAATCCGATCACATGCTGTGTTACCAGGAAATATGACAGTTTGGAAACAATTTTCAAAATATCAGCTTCAAAAATAAGCATCAAAAAATAGATATTGCAACAGCTGTACAAGCAGGGAATACCTTAACTTGAATGGAGATTTCTGGTACAGCCCAAATTTTGTAGGATTTAATAAGAGTCCACAAGAATATAATACACTCTTTTCATTAAGAAGAGAATGCAAATTAGTAACATTAAAACAAGCACAAGAAATGGTAAAACTGGTGATCACCATATTAATTTCCAAACCAAGGAAAAATGAGCAAACCACTGTTGAAACAGAACTGGATACCAGTCATGTCAGAACAACCGAAAAAGGACTTTGGATCCTTAAACAGCAAACATACACAAATTGGCTCGTAACTCTGGAGGAATATCCAGGGCTAAACAGTGAAGATCGAACTTCAGGCAGCCCCATCAAAGTTTGGCTGGGCTTTACTTACTCGAAAATGCAAAGTAATCCAAAAGGCAAATGTGTTAAGGAAGGGAACCTGACAGGTCTGACAGTTCATTTAAGGTGCTGGTCAATTGTTGCTAAGTTGTTTCACACTGCAGAACAAAGAGAGAATTAAAATGGCCAAGGGATATAGACAAGAAAATAAATTATTGGGGACTGAAGCCAGGTTAGTGACTGAGAACATTGGGGAAAATTTATAAAGAAGGTTTCAAACTAGCCATATATGAAGGGCTAAACCAGGCCAAGAAGATGACTAAGCCCAGTAAATTCAGCAACCATGAAATTGGAGAATTTTGTAGATATTATCTGAAGACCTGAAGAAATTTTACAAGAAGGATGAGGGAGTTGAAAACCTACCAGCCTATTAAGGGGGGGAAACACTTACTTGAGTCATAACCTTCTCTAATCAATGACTAAAGGGTCAAAAAAAATTCACAGGTAAACAGAATCATGGATAAGACTGTAATAGAAACAACTGTGTATCTGGCCGATGGGGTGAAAATGTTGGCCTGCTCCTAAAATGTACTGTAGACAGAAGCATGGGATGGCAAGAGAAACAGGAAAGGAATAGAGTGAGGAATTAAATGATTAATTGTTATTCTTGAAGGGATATGAAATCCATAGAGAGAAGACTACGTATTTGAAGCCACTGTGGAAAGCTGAAAGGTTTTTCAGATTTAAAGGGTTGCATACCGCACAAATCAACTTCAATATTTCTTTGAATATTTTTAATATTTCTTGGAATGTATCTTGGGCTAGACCCCTGCAGACAATGGATTAAAAAATATGCGAGTAGAATTGAAAAACAGAGACCTAAGTACTTTATTGAGAAGTGTAGGGGTAGTGATGGGGACATTAAATAGCATAGCTCTCAGATCCATATCTAATATATTTGTATTTAACATTGATGGGCAATGAAATGGTGTAACCATTCCTACAGGGAAATGGAAGTTTACACATTTTAGAACATAAAGAAGGAGATCTGTGTTCTTTCTAACACCCACTTCTTCATTACTTTCAAGTGTTATAAAAACAGCAGAAGAATCCATCTGGATTATTACCTGTCCTGTGTGATGTGCTGATATGCAAAACTTGTTACAAACTACAATTTTCCAAGGCTTAAAAGAAGTGAAAATGCAGAAATGTCTGCTTTGGTATGTTTTGTTTCAGAAGGCTGCACACCCTTACATACAGCTTTACAGAATTGTTCGGAAAGAGAACGATTTGTGTAGTACTATATTTGAAATATTTTAAGATAAGCATGTATAAATTAATGGCCTCATATTTGTTGTAAGAAAATCCTAAGAAATGGCAGAGGCCACTAATTCCCTAACCGTGGAGATATACTGATAATGAAAACACTACAAATCTGTATGATATGCAAGTTCGTACCGATTTAGTACAAAGATTCTTTTCCTTTCAAGGAGCTAATCAGGTAGCTTTGGGGATGTCTAACAATTGTTCTCCTGCTCCAGGAAAACAGTAGCAAATATCCATCAGCGTGAAGAATCACTCAATGCAATAGTTATCTATTTTGGTCTGGAAAAAAACCACAATTTATGTACTTTGTCATGTGGTATCTTGGCAGTTAGACCACACTTTGTAATTGAAAACCAAACTTCAAAGCTGTTTGGTTCTCTGTGTGCTCCGTCAGATGGATTCAACTGCATAACCAAACATACAATTCTGCCATTACAGTAATTGAAAATAACACATAGTTTTTAGTGTAGTTTAAAATTACTCCAACAGGGCCAATGGGTGGAAGAAATTCTGGAAAAAGTCTTATGTCTACAGTGAATTATTCAATAACAGAATTCCAGCAAAATTAGAAGAAGATTGAACAAATCCAGCAAAATGTCACAACATGGGCATCACATCTTGAAACAATATATGGTGGTTTTTAACAGGATTACGTGTTTTACTGTTCCACAGCATCTAAACTATTACATGTATTATTTCACCCACTTATTGTATTGTTAATCATACAGGCTGGGATCCTGCTATGTAGTGTTACAATATTTGTTTATCGAAAACATTTGCGTATTGCAGCAAGGTTATTTGTAAATAATTATCAAAAAGTCAGTATCTGATGAGGCAAGACCAAAGCATTCAAAATGCACTGTCCAATCAGCAGGCACATAGCAACAAGCAGCCAGTGCAGGTCAGGGCGTGTATGGTTTAGCCAACGGAATCATAAGACCACCGTTACCTGAATATGTCTATATAAAGGAAGAGATGGTTGTAACCTGAACAGAACCAAAGCCAAACCCCTTAACATTGCAGTAATGAGATAAATACCTATAAACAAATTAAAATAAGATGTTGTGTATGTATATGCTTTGAAACACCATGGCTGCACAGAGCAAATTGCAGGTGGCTCTAGGATAAGGACGTATGTAGCAGAAAACAATAACAAGACTGCAGTAGAGACTCCCAAGAAAGCTAGGGAGCAGAGACATTGGAAGCACAGGAAGAGGAGGGGGCCAGAGCCCCAGCAGAGAGACAACGTGGCCACTCATGGATACAGACATGTAACAACATCATGTAGCCGCCCAAAACAGGTAGCACACGTGGGGTGTTTTTAAGGTGTGTGTATTATAAGACTGCCACAGAAGCAACTGGTTGCCCTTACCCTGTACTTCAGCATCACGCATGCCCACTACCTGGTTAAGTACTCTCTGCACAGTACCTTCAAAGGGATCTGTGCTTTGGTGTTTGGTCTAACATATTGTTCGTTGTATTTGGTTGGTTTGGTTGTATGCTTTTGAGGACTGTCTGTTAAATTTAGATGCTTGGGAGATGACTAGCTGAGGAGATAGTTTAAAACTCCATTTTTTTTGTCCTTTGTCTTTGAAGTTTGTAGTTTCTGAGGCTGTGTAGGTCAAGAAATTCGTAGTTCTAAGAGCGAATGTTAGCCTTAGAAGGCTGGTCACCTCTAGACAAGGACGGATTTGAAGGGTTCAGAGGGCAATACAAATGACAACACACTGGTTTAGTGCTGGTGAGACCATTGGCTTTGGCACTATTCATTTAAGAGTAATTTGTCATCTGTGTTAGGAACACTGTGTTGCTGAAGCATTTAATGTGATTGCAGGGATGTTCTAAAACAACTCTCAATACAAAATGGAATAAAAGAAGCTTGAGGAGCTCTTCAGCAGAGAGATATCCCTATTGAGTTGTATAGAAGTGTGTTATAAATGAATATGGAGTGTCTGAGCTGTGACCAAATGTCCATTGCTAGCTAACTTTATTTCGTGGTGGATTGATCTTTCTTCTTCCAAAGCTCAGCATTCATATATTGTTCTGGAAAACATCAAAGTTATTTGAAAAAGTCTATAGCAGTATAAATTTCTCTATGCAAAATGGCTGTTTAACAAGATTGCCTCCTTGAACTTTTCACACGATTGTGACAGCCACTTTCATTTACTAATGGAAGTTTTATAGCGGATTTTCCCACTACTCCCACATCTCTGTTTGCTATTATTTTATGGAGAATACATTACAAATTCGGTCTCTGAAACAAAGGAAGAGTTTTGGTGACATTCCTAGACTGCTATATGGCTTGTTAGCAGGACAGCCCAAGAGACAGCATGCAGGAGAACCCCAACTCACATGGACTGCAACATGGAGCTGCACCTAATGGGCCAATCTACATAGAGGTTAATTCAACAGTCATTATGGTCATTGCTGAGAAACTCCATTTGTGTTAGCCTGCCTTAGCTTCAAATTAGGAAGAACAGAAATTTCATGAGGAATTGTTCCTCATTATTCATAATGCAAACAGCAAAAGGATGGTGCATGTGTAGTTAGGTTTTACAGTGATAGTGATCATTTAAGTGAAAGAGAGACGATTAAGGAGTTAGTGGTTACGAAGGTATTTGAGGCTTCATATATCCAACATCCATCATGCTGTAGTTGGATGAGTTTTGGAACTGAGCAGGAACTGCCTATTTTCTCAGCTCACCATGCATAGAAAGCATTCACTTGGTATTTTAGGAAATGTCTCGTATTCCATCTGGAGAATCCCTGGGTAATTTTACGTTAAATGGTTGAATTCCCTCAGGGCAAGAAGTAAAGATGTTTTCAATTGCTTGATGAGAAAGAAGAGAGTAAAAAGGAGGGCAAAATATCTGGGGAAAAAAATAGACAGCTAAGCATAGAGTAGCATTTAGAGAAGCGGAAGTGTGAGTAACAGAAGTGAAGGAATGATTTATTTATATTTTATTTTTCCAAGATATATGTCTTTGTGAAATCTCTGTTGCAAAAGACAAACCTCCAGTTTGCCTGATTTGCCATTTTTCATTTTGTGAAGGTTCATAATTTTTTTCTCAGAGAAAGACAGTCATAGTTCTCCTAGCAACTAAAGATTTTTTTTCTCCAACAAGTTACAAATATGAATTAAAATAAAATTGTGAGATGCTCGGTCTTGGCATTTTGGTGAAAAGTCATTTTTACAGGAAAACATCTTCATTCTGAGCAGAAAAAAAAAAAAAAATTAGATTTTTTTTTATTTTTTTACCAGAAAAAATAGCTATTGCTCTTCAGTTAATTTGCAAAACTTTACAGAATCTCTAATGTTTTTTTTTATCAGTCTGAAAGAGTATTTTGCACATTCCTAAATGTGACATAATGAACACTTCTCAACTTTTGAGGATGGGTCATCTTTCTGAAGCAGGGTCATCCAAGGTCAGTGCACTATCCTCAGCAGTGACAGTGTGACGCTTATGATGAATCATTTCTACACGTGGGATAAAGGCATTAGACTGCATTTTTCTTCCAGACACACTCATTAAATTACACAAAAATTAGTGGGAAAAAATCGGTCTTGAGACACACAGAATGTCATGGCTCTAATTGAGATGGCTTGTGCTTATTTCAAGACTGAATTTGATATAGTGATTGCACACTGTTGACTGAGAACTGTTTTGATTCTGGCTGTGTGGTTTCATTGCAGCAACTTTCACTTTAATGCATACTGGCATCACTGTAATTAAATTTAATTCATAAAAGAAAGATAATTTTAAAAACTTTTAATTCCTTTTTGTTTCTGTATAAATGTTAACGTTGAAAATTTTAAGCAAATAGTAGGCACAGCATGAGCCAAGCAACAAAATATGCAGTTCTACCTCCAGACCCCTTAAATTACCTACTGTTGAGGCACATCATCTGCATCAAAAGGACAGAATCCTGGCAGAGTATGTCCTCATTCATTACTGTGGCAAGTGAGGAGATGCACAATCAGATTACAATTACACTAGGTAAATGCAAAGGATCAGAATAGTACCTCAAAGACGTATACTCTGAGTTTCTCAAGTAAAAGTGTTCCTAAATGCAAAATAACATGCGGCATTTAATCTTCTAAGAGATGTAAAGAAAATGTCTTCTGCTTTATACATTTAAAGGGAAAAATCTTTTCTTCATTGCGTTGGACAGAACTTTTATCTTTAAATTGTCAAGATGATACAGGTATCAGCATATGTTTAAATTCCTTACCTCAAAAGACGGTAAATGATGTATGCAAAAGAAAACCAGAGTGCACAAGATGTTTCTTTACACAGGGTTTGTGACATGGAAAAAAATGAATGTAAAAAAATAGGTGTGTTTTTTTAAGCTAATGCTAATGCATGATGAGGTCAAGTGGCAAGAAAATCCAGCCAACTACAGACTTTTTTTTTAAATAAGCAAAAGGCTCTTTTTTTGAGACTGGTGGTTTTTTTCTTTGCTTTTGCTTATATTGATGGACTGTGAAGGTCAAGAAGAGATTGATCCACAGAGGCCAGAAAAAGTTAGAACTGATTTAATTAAAGTTGTCCAAATCTGAAATATCTTCTAATCCGATTATTTCTTGAGGGAGAGTGTGTGGGTATCTATATTTGCTATAGACAGATACTTTTTTGTAGTCTAAAAGGTTTCAGTTATCAACTCATTTTTAAGAAGCTGAATGAGTCAAGAAAAAAATTCCCCTAGTATTTTTGGATAGTTAAAAAATAAAATGTATTTATATTAGTGTGGTATGCATCAGGGGTCGGTACTGGGGCCAGTGCTGTTCAATATCTTTGTCAACGACATGGACACTGGGACTGAGTGCACCCTCAGCAAGTTTGCTGACAACGCCAAGCTGTGCGGTGTGGTTGACACTCTGGAGGGAAGGGATGCCATTCAGAGGGACCTTAACAGGCTGGAATGGTGGGCCTGCGTGAGCTGCATGAAGCTCAACAAGGCCAAGTGCAGGGTCCTGCATGTGGGTCGGGGTAATCTCAAACACAAGTACAGGCTGGGCGGAGAGTGGCTCGAGAGCAGCCCTGAGAAGGACTTGGGGGTAGTGGTGGATGAGAAGCTCAACATGAGCTGGCAGTGTACGCTTGCAGCCCAGAAAGCCAACCATATCCTGGGCTGCATCAAGAGAAGCATGGCCAGCAGGTCGAGGGAGGTGATTCTGCCTCTTTACTCCACTCTGGTGAAACCCCACCTGGAGTTCCGCGTCCAGCTCTGGAGCCCCCAACATAAGAAGGACATGGATGTGTTGGAGCGGGTCCAGAGGAGCGCCACGAAGATGATCAGAGGGCTGGAGTTCCTCTCCTATGAGGACAGGCTGAGTGAGTTGGGGCTGTTCAGCCTGAAGAAGAGAAGGTTCCGGGGTGACCTTATAGCAGCCTTCCAATACCCGAAGGGGACCTACAGGAAGGATGGAGAGGGACTTGTCACAAGGGTGTGTAGTGATAGGACAAGGGGGAATGGCTGTAAACTAAAAGAGGGCAGATTTAGATTAGATATTAGGAAGAAAATCTTCACTATGAGGGTGGTGAAACACTGGCAGAGGTTGCCCAGAGAAGCTGTGGCTGTCCCCTCCCTGGCAGTGTTCAAGGCCAGGCTGGATGGAGCTCTGAGTAACTTGGTGTAGTGGAAGATGTCCCTGCTCATGGCAGGGAGATTGGAACCAGATGATCTTTAAGGTCCCTTCCAACCCTTACCATTCTATGATTCTATGATTCTATGATTCTAGTTTATGTTTCAAATTAACTACATGTATATGTGTGTGTGTGTATTTGTGTATGTTATATCTACATTACATAAAATTGTCTTGTTGAGTCCAGGTAAGTGGAGACACTGTTGATTAGATGTGCCATGTGAGCATCCATTTTAGTGCTGTACTACCTCCCTTATGTAGCTGGTGTGATTCATCATAACGAAGGACATATTCTGGGACATTTAGAGAGATGTAATTTTATCTAACTGTCCTAATATTAAACAGACAAAATGTTTTCTGTGAAGAGGAAGACTGCCATCCATCAAAGACTTTTAATCCCTGCTTTGCCATGGTCATCCTTTTAAGGTTTTAAGGGTACAGAAAGTACATTGACTGTAAGTACAAAAACTGAGGTGACTCTTCACAACTGTGAAAGCAAATGAGGCATCATGCGAAGGTGAATACGCTGCAAATGAGAGCAGAGAGGCTGGGAAGCAGATTGCGGTATCCACTGAAGGGCAGCACAGTCTGCCTCACAGAGCCCTGAGCTGGAGAGAAAGGTCTTCTTCCCACCACCCCAAAAGAGTTATGCTACAGAGACGTTTCTAAGGATACATCTCATCCTCAGATAAGCAGGTATTGCAGCCCTTCCTAGCATTGTAGAACAGGATTTGTCTGAAAAGTGTTCAGTAGAAATCTTGAAGTAAAGTAGGTTTGGGTGTACAGAAAGCACAGGAGTGTAAGTGAATCCCTCTCCCTGTCTATTTGTAGTACTAGAACAGAAACAAAGAGGGGTATTCAAGACATTTATTCATATTTTGAAGATGTTGCTCCCTTTCATTTATTGACTCCAGAGCCAGAAATAGCAGTGCTGAAGTTCTGTGAGAAAGACCATTCTTGCATTTCTGGGAAATACCATCGTTATCTCTGTAAAGTCATGTTGCTGTGAGATTTGGAGATATTTTGCTGACTGCAGAGATCTGGATGTTCTTCAGATAAGGAATTGAAAGTCTGTCTCCTTACCAGATGCAAATCTCCACTCTGAGGTCCAGCCATTAACAGATTATACTGTTGAAGTATATTGAAGTATAACTATCATACAAATCTGGTAGGGTCTCACTGACGTGAATGTTTGCAACACGGACTTCAAAAGATTTATAAATATGGATGGACTGGTGATGTTAGCAATCATGATTAAGATGCTCCCTAAATCAATGCTTCCACTGAGTTGCCCACAAATGACACAGAAATTATTTTATTTTGATAAATAAAATATCAGAGAAATAAAGTGCTGTGCGCCAAGTGCTGCGCCTCCTGAGATTTTACTTTTTTACCTTAGACGAGCAACTGATACAAACAGCAATTAAGGGCTTACTTTAAGCAAGAGCTTAACTTCCATATGCTCAAGTGCTTTACCAAGCAGCAGTGAGGTTACACATACACTTGCAGGTTTGTCTTGCTATTAGACAAAAATTCAAAATTTGAAATTTAAATCCATGCAAATCCCATCCTCATATAACAGTTTTGAAAATCAAGAAATGTGTTGTGCTTTGTGGAGCTTGTTGTATCCTGGAAAATAGAGAATATATTCTTCTGTCTCACTGGTTATTTCACTGGGCAAGTGAATTTCTTGAAGAGTATTGGGCAGACCATGCATTCCTAATGATAAATCTGCTGCCGCGATGACAACTGGTTTTATCTTGAATGTTTCCATGGATAGTGAATTTTTTTCTAAGCTGCTAATAACATAGCTTAGTATCCCAGAGGGGTAAAAAATACTTTCCTGGGAGCTGCGTTAGTCCATGCTGAATGAGAGCTTTAAGAACAACCCCAGTGAGAAGTGACACGAAAGCTTTTTTAGTTTTTAAAAAAAAGCTGGTCTGAAAGAGTTTACACAGCTGTGAGTGATAAAATATAGCAGCCATGGCAACCCACTCTCCAGTATTCTGATAATGCATCAGAAATGAGGCTATTAGAATTATTAATTCACATTAGTGGCTATTAAAATTACTACCTGCAGATTCACAGCCTGAAAATCCTTTTCTATTTCTAAGAGAAGGTTCAATTGCAGAAGGAACCTTTTTCCTAAATAGGTGCACTGTATTGTACGCTAGACATTATGGGAAGTCCAACAGATAATAAAGCTCACATTGAGCTTTATGTAGCTGCTTTGTAATGCAAGGGTAGCAGATGTAATACTTTATTCTTTTAATGATGGCAAAGAACCAATACAGCCCCAACAGCAGTAACAACAACTGGACTCTTACTGGTTCCCTGGAAGCTAATACTAGAAATCCAACTTACTGTAGGGTATTTCATTAAATAGCATGACATACAAAATATTCTACTTTGGTTGGTAATAAACAAAGCCAACAGAAATCAGCAGAAATACTGAGCCAGACCCATAGAAAGGTTTTGTAGAGATGTTGCGGTGAGACTCAGGGAGTCCTGTAGAGATTTGGCTACATCCTTTCCTTCCCCCATTAACTTAACTCAAAATGCAATTGCATGCTGTTTTAAGTAAAAGAAGAAACACTATTACACCAAGGCCACAGCAGGAAATAATCAGGGGGAACAGCAACATGGCAGAGAAAGAACATTTTATTTATGGAAATGAGCAGAAAAAGTAACACACAGGCTAGAAGCAGCCAAATAGGTACCAGTAAAAATAATAAACAAGCAAAGAACATGAGCTTGGATGACAACCAGTTTTTAGGAATTCACATCACAGTCTATCTCCTTTAAGATCCCACGTACCAAAAATGGATATGACATCCAGTGTTCCTTCTAAAAATTATCATTCTCAGAAAGAGGAAAACAGCAGTGACTGCAAAATGAAATTTAGCATGTCCCCACAGGCTAGACACAGCAAATGATGTAGGCATATACCATGGGGCCTGAGCAGCCTTTACACTAAATGCTATTCTGAATTCTCTCCCCCTGGTTGCCACCTAACTCAAGAACAGCCTGAACTCCTTAGGAACTTAATTTTTTCACAAAGTTCCCTCTGTGCCTACAGACATTTCTTTCTACACATCCATTTTTCGTTTCCTGCAAAACTCTAACAGTAATGCCAACACGCATCTGGAAGTAGACATTTATCCACCTAAGTTTCCTTGGGAGCACGGAATCAGGCTCTCAACAAAAAGAGACGCTCTTCTTTTCAAAGATGGTAGCAATTACTTTCCTACCAAACAAAAAGGTGGTAATATCTAGGGTCATGGATTAGAAGACCTGGGTTTGATTTCTTCCTGAGGATGTTCAGACTGACAAACACCGGGTGTCCGGATGGCAGTCGCCCTAACACTCTTGGGGCTTGCCTAGAAAAGTTTGGTCAGTTTAGCTACGCCACCAAAAAAACACGTACCTTGGGTGCACTTATAATGTTAAGAAGGTAAACATAGAAATACAGTTTAGCCCAGTCTGGCTGGAAAAATCAAAGAAACATCAGCTCATTGGGCATGTCAGAAAATGTTACTGAAGGTCCTCACAAGAAGTGACCAAGTAACAAAAATGTTTGTCAGTGACTTTGTAAAATTTCCAAGGGCTATGACTCTGTGGTATCAGTATTCTGCCTTTTACCCATTTTTCCTCAGGCATTCAGACAAAAATTGGTGGATATGGTATTATTCATACAGATACCAGTATCCCTGCACAACCAAAGGGCTTCATGCGTGAACAAGAGTATTTGCTGTTTCTTTTTCACTACTTGCAGTTCATGAGCTCAAGTTCATGTCAGCAGCATGACTCATGCACTTCTGTTTAGCACGTGCTTAATGTTCAGCTGAGTGAAGCAGAGCCCAGCTTGCCAACGGGGATGGGAGACAAGAACGCCTCGTGCCCCATGGACAGCCGCTACAACAGCAACTAGCTGAACCGCCACGGAGGAAGCCCAACACCTGCCCATGCGATGGGGAATGCTCTCCCAAGTACCCTCAGATACAGCCACGCTTTCTTAGTTCACTAAAGTGTCAGGAATATATTTTTGCCTAAGAACTTCTTGTCTCATAAAAAATGAAAGGTCTGGCAGAAGTGGTTTAGTTTTGACAGTGTCGTGACAGAGCCCTGACCAGGTCTCATAGACCTACACACCCCCTCCCCCCCCTCAAGTCTCTGGTGGCAATCTCTTTGATATCTTGCCGTTGCACCTGCCCAGCTTCTCTGTAGCCACTGTGGGGCATGGAGGGCCACAGCACGACCCCACAGGAGCAGGGCCCATCACCAAATATTTATTCTTTCTTCCTTTCCAAAAATCTGATTTTTTTTTCTTTTTCCAAATTACAGCTGGAAAAAAAAATTTAAATCTTCTACAAGACAAAATCATCTTCCTCTGTACAGTTTGTGTGTAATGCACTAATGAGCAGTCATTTTTCCCTGTGTCAGAAAGGAGATTTGTAGGAAACATTTGGTGTGAGAGACAAAAGAAACTTCCCAGGAACTGGCTGGGGAGATCACATGAATCAGAACAGGCAGTAGAAAATTAAACAGAGTCAAGAGCAAGCAAAAAACACAGGTGGAGACCCCAAAAAGCAGACTGAAGATGGCAGAGGAAATAGTGGAGGTGATCAAGCATTTCCCTTTTTCTTCTCACACTCCGTGAGTACCTTTGCAGAGATCATTGGTGTGACAGGATGAGGCCCCTAAAAATACACCGGAGTACATATCCCAGAAAATAGCCCTGTACTAGAAGAGGAGCAGTTGAAGCATCCAAATACATTATTATTCCTTACAAAGGGGTCCACAGTTTAAAGAAAGAATCCAGTTTTACATTAAAATTTAGGTGGACAGATACTGAAGGATCCTTTACGACATTCTTCAGTGGGATGAGGGAGAGCAGCACAATGAACGCACAGGTCATTCCAGCCAGGACTCCTGGGAGATGCTCCCCATGCCCTGCACGTCGCTGCTTCAGAGCAGCTCTGTGGAGGAAGTGGACGCTTCCACAGCAAATCAGGCATTCCCAAGGAAACTTAGTTCTGCTATGAGTATCATCTAACAGAAACAGCTTAAAATCATTTGCCTCTGTTTTAACATTTCCTGTGTGTTTTCGTGCAGATCATCGTCTTCTAAGTTACCGCAATGGCACAGCTTCCATACATTGCCCGTTGACTAAATGACTGCTGCGACTTTTAGTCATTTTGATTTTAACTTCATCTCATATTAAAATCTAAATGAGGGATGATTTCAATATCTTCTTGGAGGCTGGAAGGAACAGCAATGTGGGACTGTACCAGCTGCAGCTTTAGAGCTTTATTTGGAGGGCTACAAGGACACACTTTATTTCCTTATGGATCTCAAAGGCCTGGACTAATTAGTACTTATTAGAAAACAAATTAGAAATGCATTTTATTTATCCATATGATGAAAGCAGGAGCTACAGTAAAGGGGCAGGATATCAGAAGAGCTGAGATAGTGATTTTCAATGCATAATTTATTTGACTAATTTTGCGTTTTCTTTTATGCCTATGCATTATCTATGAACAGGTAACAACTTCATTGAAAGTGTTCATTGTTCAAAACAATTTGTCAAATAATTTTTGCTATGTAGCTCATCTGCGAACAATTAATTGCATGTATTTGATCACTAAAATTCAAAACTGTATTGCCAAAAAATAATAGATATGCAGATGACTTGATACATATCTTTATTTGATAATATGAATACCACTATAACCTTTTTCATGTGAGTGCATTTGATTTGATTTTTTAATTTTCTGTCAGCATAAATTCATCAAAATTAGCTTAAAACTGTTTGACTTCCAGTAGAATTGCTACTAATGAGAAAAGAGGCACTACCAGGATTAAGTGAATTCACAGGAGCTTAGACCTTGTCCTCACTGTTTTGTGAATGTTTCTCCCATGATGTACTTTATGTATCTAGAAGGTGATCCTGGCAGGTGAGTAAACGCAGTTAAAGCAATTGGATTTTTAAAAGTTAATGAATACCCAGAGAAAAAAAGAGAAGAGATCCCAGTAGCTACTCTTGGAGACATCTTATGGCTACTCTGTCATAACCAATACACTATTTCTATGTTTGTAAAAGACAAGAGCTTTAAGTATTTTGAGGCTAGAATAGAGAACTAACTGTTCATTATGCCCTGAGTACATTAGAAAAGGGAACACTGATCACTTGGGTGATCTCCTCCTGGTACTGTTCAGCGATAGGATGACTCCAGCACTAACACCCATGGAACACCACCACATAGATGGCTACTTCCTGGTGATGCTGGAGGTCAGAGCATCTCAAATTCACAGCTCTTATCTCTCTTTCCTGAGTAGGACACAATGGCCAATAAGCTAAAGCCATGCTTCTCAGCCCAAGTCCTGACCTCTAACCTCAGGACTAGTCAATATACTGAAGGATGTTCTTTTTCACATGTCCAAAGTTCAGGTCTTTAATTTCTGAGCAGACTACCATTCAGCAGGCTTTTGTATGAACTGTTCCCAGTGACCTGGCAATCACATTTGTTGTGGAAGTCATGTTGTGTGAAAGTCAGTATTGCCAATGCGCTAGGTGTGCTTTCAGCATGCCCTCCTACAAAACAGGGTACCTTAGGCGAGCAAGGGCAGAAATACCAGATTGGTTCATCCCAAACATTTTCTCCCATTTGTCTGCTCTGGGCATTTTAAAACAGAGAAAATCATGCACAGACAGAAGTGAACAGAAGTAATTATGTCTATATGCATGCTGACCATGCAATTGCATGAACAATTGATTCCAGATACCCCTTTCATAGCCCTTACACCTGGCTGACTCGAAACTGTCATCTTTAGACCCCTGTACGTGGAGGGCACGTTCAGCCTAGTCCCATTAGTCTAAAGCCTTTGAAAACAGCCACATACACTTCACACTACTGAATGCTCGAAGAAAAGGCATTCTGTACATCTACTGGCAGAAGGAAAGGGAAAAAGAATCTATGTAAGCATGACACTTTGGGGGAAGTGATTTTATCTCTGGATTAAATGTTTTTATTCGCTATTTGTAGATTCCAGTCAGACATAATCTATTTTATACCACTGAGAGGAAAGGGATAGAAGATATGTTATCCTCCTTAAAATGTTTTTTGGCTAGAAAATGCTTCTAATTTGTATGATGCATTATTCCATTGATGTTATAGAACTACATGCTTAATTTATACAAACTGTAAGTATGTACGGATCATGCAGAGTTTTTCAAATTATGAAAGACTCCTTGACTTCTCCTTTTTTTCGCTTTGATTTCCTTTACCAACAGGACAGAGCTCACCTTTTAACAGCACTTTGCTAATCTGTAGGTAGTTTATAAACTCTTTTCTCTCTTTGAAAACATTTTCTCCAATATGTCCCACATTCAGGGCTGTATTTCAAAGTACCACTTTAATCCTTTTTATCATTCTGATAACTTAGAGTATTGGTCATTACTTGGTTATTCTGGTCACATTTCACTGTTCTTCACTGAAATCTCAATAGAGAAGGAAGGCTTTAGGCAAGATGAACTCTGAACTTTTGTGTCATCAAAATCTTAACGTAAGTATATTGAATACAGCCTGCAAAGCGTAACCTAAAATCACAAGAAACACATTCATGCTATAGAGTTTGCACCAGCACACAAATGGAAGTTTTTCTGACGGAAAAATTTCATTTCTCAGTGTTAGTTCTTATGACCCTGGGTACTTACTCAAGCTAATAATAAAAAAAATTTTGAAAATATTTATATAAAATCCAAGATTGGCAATGTAGAGAAGATAACAAGAAGAACTTCCGGCTCGCTCCTATACAAACCATAATGCTTTTTACTGTCCATAAACTAGTAAATGATTTGTCTTTCTACAATTACAAACCTAGGACATTGTCTTCATGTGCCACATTTGAATACTTATGGGTCATGATGACACCATAAAAGTTAATGTGCATACTCTTTTTTAAATACCATTACTACTCCAAGGAAATAGTGCCTATCATAAAAATGTGTTTAAATTAAAAAGAGATATTAGCATGAATTGAAGTGTCCTTTTCTCTTTCATTCTTTTAATACTTCATCCCTCAGCATTCATCAGAAAACTAGCTGTTTTCTAAAATAGCTGTTTCTGACTTAGGTACTTTGGATCATACTTTTCACATATATCCTCACATCATTATTACATTAAATCGTCATTTCTGTAGAGGATTTTTTCTTCTCCGCTTCACCTTCTGCATTAGTTATCAAAGCCTGCTGCTTCCTTCTGGTACAGACTAATTTCTCACAGCTTAATACTCAAATTATTACCTTAAAATTCCTAAAAGGCAGCTCCACCATGGCTTAGCCACTTCTGCTGCTTTTAAAATTGGTACTTATTAATGTTAATCATGTTAGAATGCTGGGTTTTCTTAACTAGTATAAGAGCTTAAGTTTTTAATCTGAGTCTTTTTTTTCCCTCACAAATTTCCAGAAGACTGCTAGGATTAACATACCATAAAGATCTTCTTTCAACTCATGTGAGCCTGTAGCCCAGATTGCTTAGAAGAGAATCTTTTATCTATTCAAAGGACATACGTGCAGACTGATGTAAAGCACGATCTGTAGTACATGTGTGTCCACTCCATCAGGACGTTTACACATTTCGCATGCTGTGGTTAATAAAAATGTAAGAACTGAGGGAATTTTGTTACAAGCAACTATTTCTTCCCTTCAGCTTCATCCTGTATCTATGTCATCACCCATATTTTATGTACTTTTTGACTGTCACTCTAGGTGAAATAAATAAGGCTTTTAAGCTGTGCAGACCCCAAAGGGTAGTGAAAGCTGGGTCTCCATGCAGAAGAACAAAGCTGACCCTACAGGGGAAGCCAAGCCAACCTACTTCATTGCAATTAATTAGCTGCAGGAAAGGACATGGACGAATGAACTCTTCACCCTCAGTACTCTCCAAGCCAAGCAGTGTCTCCACCTGTGGTCACACAGCTGGGGCTGGAAGAGATAAATGTGACCTCTTCTCTGGTAATATGTCAGCCAGTTTAAGCAGCAGCAGTTTTGAAGTCTAAGGAAAGACTTCGTTTTGCAATCTGGATTTTGGAAACAAGTTAAGCACAAATGCATTAGATCATATATTTCTGATTCCTCATGAGACTAAAGATAGCATCTTTGCAAAACTATATATGACATCCAGAAGGACCTTGACAGGACTGAGAGGTGGGCCTGTGTGAACCTTATGAAGTTCAGCAAGCCCAAGAGCAAGGTCCTGCACCTGGATCAGAGCAATCACAAGCACAAATACAAGCTGGGTGGAGAATGGATTGAAAGCAGCCCTGAGGAGAAGGACTCGGGGGTGCTGGTTGACAAGAAGATCAACGTGACCCAGCAGTTTGCGCTCATAGCCCAGAAGGCCAACTATATCCTGGGCTGCATCAAAAGCAGCATGGCCAGCAGGCCGAGGGAGGTGATTCTGCCCCTCTGCTCCGTTCTCGTGAGACCCCACCTGGAGTCCTGCGTCCAGCTCTGGAACCCTCAGCACAGGAAAGACATGGACCTGTTGGAGCGGGTCCAGAGGAGGGCCACAAAAATGGTCAGAGGAATGGAACACCTCTCCTATGAAGAAAGGCAGAGAGAGTTGGGATTTTTCAGCCTGGAGAAGAGAAGGTTCCAGCGAGACCTTATTGTGCCCTTCCAGTACCTGAAGGGGGCTTATAAGAAAGATGGGGACAAGCTTTTTAGCAGGGCCTGTTGTGGCAGGACAAGGGGTAATGGCTTTAAACTGAAAGATTTAGATGAGATCTAAGAGAGAAATTCTTTACTATGAGAGCGGTGAGGCACTGGAACAGACTGCCCAGAGAAGCTGTGGATGTCCCCTCCCTAGAAGCGTCTAAGGACATCTTAGATGGGGCTTTGAGCAACCTGGTCTAGTGGAAGCTGTCCCTGCCCATGACAGGGTGGTTGGAACTAGATGTTCTTTATGGTCCCTTCCAGCTCAAACCATTCTATGATTCTACGATTCATCAGTCGTCTTAAAAAAGTGCATGTCTCAGTACTTGCAATTCAGTTGTTATCACATTGCTCCACAATCTCCTTTCCATAGGTCTCCAAGAAGAAAGATGATGCTAGCTGAACTAGTCTGGAACCTTAATCTGTCTTTCATCCTTTTTTTCATGTTAATATGAGTTAGGAGAATAGCACAGAGACTATTCTAGTCTCACTGACTTGGTTTCTCCATAGCAATGGGCAAAATCTCAGATGTCTGTTTTAATTTATTAGATCAGTCAGCAGCCTTTGATACTCATGGTCCTTGGTTGTGATAAACAGCATAGCTTTTATGTTATTGTTCACTTCAGTGATTTTCTTCTTCCCTCTCCAAATGTCAGCTCCAGTTCCCACTGAACTCAACTGCAAAACTGCTTTAGGCTTCAACTAAAACAGGTTTGGGCCCCAGGAGATGAAAGAAAGTGATTTTGATCAATTGCTCATTTGCCCAAAGAACACTTTCACACAGGTTCTGCCAGGCTATATTTTAGCGCCTCTCCTCTGTGTGATGCTGAGAGAGATAATAACACAATTTGGGCTGTTGTGTTATCAAGATGCAGATGACGCAGAGCTCTATGCCTCATTTTCATCAAACCCAGATGGTATGGCATCTTTGCTTTGCCTGTACCTGGCAGAGATTAATACTTAGAGAAGTGCAAGCCGACAGAAGCTTAATTTGGACAAGATGGAGAAGGTATTATTGTGTAAGGGAAAATAGAGGCAATCTTGCTTCTTTTCCACTTCCCATTTGGGAGGCTTTCAACCTCGAGTGAGTTTGGATTCCTATTGCTATTTGAAATCGCAGGTAGCTTTGAGGGCCCAAGACAGCATTTCGTATCTGCTTCAGTTAGACATCTATCACATTTCTTCTTGGCTTTGGACAGTGCCACCTCAAATCCATGCCTTTGTAAATTCTAGACTTAATCATTGTGATGTGCTCTGTAAGGGGCTACAGATGAGGACCAACTGGAAACAATAGTGTGTGTTGAAACCAGCTGCTTGCCTGGCTGGCAACAGGAATCACTAAGCACATACTAGATAGCGTCTCTGGCAAAAATTCTGTCTCCCTCCCCACCAAGGGGATGGTTCCCTCCCTATTGAATCTGGCTCCTATACTGAATTAGTGTTAAATGACCTGGGTCCTATCTTCTTGAGAAAACGTCCTGCCAAGAGAACTCTCTAAGCAATTTCTGACAATATAATGTAAGAGCTCTAAAATTAAACAAATAGGAGGCAGTAGCAATGCTTTTAAAACAAACAGCTCTCAGCTTCGTAATTGGCTTTGCCAGCTACTCCAGCAGAGCCCAAATGTGTTAAGCTTGGCACAGTAAATGACCCTTCACTTTTCCCTAGCTTTGGATTATCAACACGATTACCACAAAGGACTGGTTTGGGAATCTCGTAGTAATTGCATCTGTATTTATGAGCTTTTTAACATCGTCATTAATATTGCACTAGAGTTATGGGCTCCCCATGAAATTACACTAAAGTGACGGCAAGAACTTGATCTAAACAACTTTCAACTTTCAATTATTATTTTAAAGATTCCATCCATGACCCATTGCTCCTCCAAATGTGTTCAGATAAGCACTCCCAGGATTCAATATCTTTCTGACCTGCCTCTTGGGTCAGCAAAAGTGGTTTGGAAAGCTCAAGAGAGTAGCCTTATTTATTACATTTCAGCACTTCTTTTTCTAGTTCTAGCTAAACCAGGATCTACAGAGAGGAATTCTTAGGACATTAAAAAACTCCTTTTGAATTCCAGAAGGACTTTATGTTAAGTCCAGAGGTGGCAAAAGCCTGTCGCTTTTTATTGCAGCCAAATCATCCATTTCAGGGGAAAGCTTAAGTAGAACGTCGCTGTCATAAGTTATACAGGAATGTATTTAACGCAGATTATTGGAAAATCTTTTCTTTTAGACAAATTTTGTTATCTGTATCCATGTCAGATAAAGCTATTCTCCATCAGTAGCAAAACTACCAAAATGTTTTAACGTACTGAGGACTAAGCTACAACTTCATGAGAATAACGGTGGCAGAACCTGTTTTGTATAATAGACCAAGAATCAAATTCCTTTTGCCATTGCTCCAGCTGATCATTTCAGACTTTGTTATCTGAATACGACATCTCTGTCTTAAATATTCTGAGTAAACGGGATTTAGATGTAATTTATATTTCTTGGAAGGGAAAATATTTCATTACTTCCTATATAGACTACATACACCAATAATAATTTAAATTCCTAAAGATATGCAGGTGCTTGGATTGAAAAAGGAGGCATTTCAATTCCTTGGTCTCTACTTTGCTTAATTGGATTTTACTGAGCATCTTAAATCGGCTGAGACTTTTGATCAACTGCACATCCACCGTCACTTCCAAGAGCTTTCACTACACTACAGACCTGAATATCTATCTGACAGACATATTTTTGAATCTATTAACTGTTCCTTACTAAGATATTTTCATCAAAAATGTAAAACCTTATAAAAAATTCAAATGTTTTGGTTCAGTTGAGGCCCTCAGCTACAATAATGTCATCTCATGTCTATACGCCATGGTGTTGTTTTTATTTGGGGGTTTTTAACACTACAGTGATAGTGATTTCAAAGGTTCTAGCTCCTTTTTAAGAGATAACTGCACTGTTCTTGATTTTGATCTGTCACCACCTTGCCACAGTACGATATTTCAGGTTTCTTGTTTTGAGTAAATCTATTTTTTTTTATCATTGCAGCTTGATAAAACAGAAGGCCATTTTGAACAATAAAGCATAAGTAATGTATTTCTATTTTTATATGTTTTCTTGGATATGATTGCAATTTATGAGAAAAACTACTATAATTATGAATGCAAATGATTTCACAGTTACTGCAACAGATTTTGTTTATATATGTTAAACTATGCTGAGAAAGAGCCGGCTTTGATCTGGGAAACTCATTAATGTCTTTGCAAAACAACAATCAGAACATGGTGTACAGCAGTGATAGTGACCATGGTTCACCAGGATGTGACTCAAACCATGCCAGATTTGAAATTCAGACATCTTGTGTCAGCAGACAGAGGTGGATCGTAGGGAAGCTAGCAAGGCTTTTTTAATTAAATTGCTCCAAAACAGTTTCTAGCCTGATGCTAATAACACTTTAATTTATTAAAGCAATAGAACCATGGTTTCTACCAAGGAAAGGCAGAAGTTCCAGTGAAGACTGAGAGTGCATATCCATATCCTATGAAATTGAAAATGCTTGAGCATTTGGCCCTTGACGTCCAATCTGCATTCTCCTTTGTAGTGGTTTGGACTGTTTGCCTTACACCTCTTCAGGATGAAGCTTGGGTTCATCCTGGGGTTAGCTCTTACCAAGGAGCAGCATGGACAAAGCCATAACACGTTTAGCTACCTCCATCTGTCACCATCCTCCGACATTAACCCAAAAGACCTTGTACTCTCACATGCAATCCAAAATATTCACACTACACTCCAGGGCATGTGTATACTCTCCACATCACACTTATTAAAATCCCACTCTTGAGGCTGTAAAGCAGTTTCCTCATTAGCAGCCTGGCCTATGGACCTACTCCTGACAACAAGTGTTGTTAACACCACATCAACAAATGTCTGAGGAGCATTGTGGAGCCAGCCTGAGCCTCACAGAGGGAGCAATCCTCCTTTCAGCATGCATAAAGAAAGCCTAGGAGGGGAGGGCCAGCCAGATGCCCCAGAAGAAACATCAGGATGTTGCACCATCCACAGGCCATACTGGTAGCACCACACAAGTTCAAAATACAATAAAGTTATCCTGAGAGCATCCCAAAGGCAATGTTTAAAAGACATTCCTTACCTTCACCTTGCCTAGTTTCCTGATATCTATCTACACTCCAGTGTTTAACCAATTTATAGTTGGCCCAGGCGACCTTAGAAGGATCTAGCTGTGCATTACACAAGGCACAGGGAATAACTGTGGGTGCTCCAGCATACAGAGGCAAAATGGGCACCACACTGGACAGGCTCAAGACCGGTAAGAGGAAGGCAGGAGATATGGCAAGAGAAAGATCATCTCCCACAGCCATAGGTGCCTTCCCAGAACTCATCATCACACAGATGGGCTGCTACTGTGTGGTGGAAACATTTGCATCCCCCTCTTACAGGAAATGTGACATCCACTGCTAGAGGTGGTGGGGAAGAAGACTGGCACAGCAATATAAGGTGCTGCCCCTTGTCCATCTCCCTCCTCCCTCCAGGTAGGGCAATTGAAACTGTAATAGACACCGGACCCACTCCCCATTGCCGAAGAGCAGCTCACACTGCTGAATGCTGAAACGCTTCCTAGACCTTCTGCTAGCCAGAGCAGTTGGAAGCCCTGTGCATCCTGGCCTGGCAGCACAGACAAATCTGGGCTACCTAGTAGCTGAATGACAGGAATTTGAAGGAGAGAGGGATGATGAATCCTTTGAATGCCCTCATGCTCAAGACCCTCCAGAAACCCTGCCTGGAGCATCTGCAGGGTCTGGTCCAAAGGTATCAGCACCGGGACTGCTTTCCACCCACTGGGGAGCTGAGAAACAGGGTTTAGTACCTAGGGTCATCCTTCACTTTGATTGCTTCCCCTCCACAACAAAAACACATTCTCCAAAAAAGCAGCCCTTCATTTTGGTTAACTCTTACTTTGATAGTTTTCCATTTACCGGCCAGCACCAGATTTTGCAAAGATGTAGTAACTGTGCAGCTTCAAAAACTGTGTCTATACTAATTGATGAAATAGGTCAGTGACTGTGTTCTGGTCTGATGGCAACTAACCCAGTCTCACGTACTTGGGACAACTTTGTCCAGACTTCCTATGGGGAATGGTCCCTCGCCCATGCTAAATCCCAAACCTCACCCAGCTATTGCCTCCAAGCGCTAGCTCGCACTGACCAAAAAAATGCTGAAATCATAGTGGCAATTATCAGTAGTGCTCAGGTCCACATTGCACCCTAATTAGATTATCAGTCTAACTATGGCCTGTTTAATTCACTAAAATATGAAGCTATTTCAACTTCATGTAAGTAGGGATTGGAATGACTGTAAGTTACGGAGCAACACTTTCCTAGTTCTACCCTTTAGGAAAACAATCTTTTCTTTGGACACAAAAATAGATTGACTACTGAACAAACTTTTCTGTTTTACTATATATTTATTAAGAATTTCATGAAGACAAAACATTCCATAGGGCATAGGGAAGAAGCAGAGTGTCCCAGGAAAACTGACTTATTTCAACGAGTATTTCTCAGATAAATCTTCTGATTAGTTGCCAAAGAATTGTTTCTTTTTAATGTTTGTAACATCTTACTCTTCAATGAGGGCTGATTATGGCTGGCAGCATTCTCATTCTGGGGCAGTAGGTCAATAGGTTAATATCTTGGCTAAAGGACCCGAGCGTGCTTCACTTGGCAACACCACAGCATGCTGCCAGAATGCAGCAGCAGATAATAGTGAGCTTAACATCCCCAGTAAAGCTCCTCTTCGCCAAGGGAATATCCCCAGCCTCCGTTAAAGACCTGCTACTGTTCCTCTTCTGGGTTTTAGCGTCTACACGCAGCCTTGCCACCGTGTCTAGAGATACTAAACTTTTAAGACACATTTTTGGTTTTGAAAGCAGCCAGTATATAAAATGTTCACATTTCATCTGCAAAAGTGTGGGCCTTTGGAAGGATGAGCACCAGCTCATCTCCGGTCTTCTTTAGCCGTAAAAAAAGATAAGATTTAAAAGCAAAAATTGTTTGTCAATGCTGTCTCTTCATGAACTTCAAATATTTTTCTCCAAGCATCACATTTACATAATTAAGAACCATTCATACACTTTGTTTTTAAATTTTAATTCACCTTAAACTCTCCAAAATAGAGTCTACACTTTACTTGAATGAAGGCTTGGAGAGATTCTGAATATACTGATGAATGCAAAATGTACTACTTCTATACTGATTGCACCAGGATCATAGATGTATGCCACAAAATTATTTTGTAAGACAAAAATCAAGACAGTAAATATAAAAGAGGCATTTTCAATAAATCCAGTAACTTCCCATCGTTCTCAAAAATGATGTTTTAATTATATTCAGGGAGTGATACTGCACATGTCAAAAAATTAATTTCATTAATTTTCTAATGTTTCATCCAGATAGTGTATCACAAAGGTCTGGTAGTCTTTTTCTAATTATGGGTAATTGGGTGAAAGAACATTTGAATTTACATTAACATATGAACTTTCTGCATGAAGAAAGAGCTTTCCAGCAAGATGCTCTGTGTTTTACTTAGGAGCTGAAAAAACATCAGTTCCTATTCCATGTTCTATGGCAGTTGAAGTTACTCAGTCTTTTACAAGATTGCTCAGTGTCTTGCAGGATTAATTTGAAGTGGAGTTCTTGGCCATTGGTCACAGCTTGGTGTTTTCTGCCTAGCTGAAGTCATCTTCATTCTAGTCATTAAAAGCCAAGCGCCTTTTGGATTCACTACATACAGTTGACAAGCCGTTAAAGTGGGCTTTGACCTTTTTCCAGTCTATATGTAGTACCTGTTTTTTGTCTGTTTATTACTCATTAAGGTCTTTGTGATTGAAGAAATTGCCTCCAAGGAGGAGAAAATAATTGAAGGTTTTATGATACGTTATGGCATGATGAACAAGCCATGAAGGAAATCTTAAAAAAAACATAACATGCAAATGTCAGGGGTTTTCCATTCAAACACAAATCTCATCAGAATAAATCAATGGCTGTTACTAATCAGAGTCTGAAATAATCTTCAAGAGCAAAGGTGTGCATAAGATTATAACTACAGGGAAGAAAAAGAAGACATTGTCATGTTTACAAATTCTGCCACGGTGACAAAGAAGCTTCGACACAGTAAAGCCAACAGAGCGATTGAGAACAAAAAAGCAATGTCTCCAGATAGATTTAGAAAAACACTGATTTTAATTTTTTTTCACAGCAAACAAGATGTTCTCTGGCAAATGATATGAATCCTTTGTCAAGGCTGTCCAGATGGCCTTTGCGAATAAAATACTGCACACAGCAGTGACATACTTGTTGGACAGATAACTTACAGATTTGGAAACAGCCTGTTGGAGAGCTTCTTCATTAAACTAATAATGTTTCTGGTTATTTGGTTACAAGAAGCCAAGGGCCTGGTGATAATTTCACAAAAGGGAAAGTTTTAGCTGCTATGACAACCTGGACAACTGTGTTTCTCCTCATGACAACTCATCTGAATCACATAAAACCATAAACCCACAGTGAAAACAAGATTCCAGAAAGGTCTCTAAGAAAGGTAAAACCATACCTGGAAGATAACAAGAAAACCAACAGTGTGATTCTGTTACCATTTTCAGGAAATAAGATTGAGAAGATTGTGAGACGTGTTGAAAAGCACTTTGGTCATTGCTTAGAAGCTTCTTTAGAAAACCTTTTTTTTTCCCCCCACAAAGTAGGTAAAAATTTTTGCATCAACTTTCCTCAAAACAGGAGTCCTTCAGATGAATTATTGGCAACGAAATGGTTCCAATACATGTAGAAGTGTAGTAGAAAAGACAGTAGGGAGAACAAAAGACAAATACAACAAATTTCCAAGAAAGGTTAGGCCCTTCAGAACATAATTTCCTATTCAGTCCGTCCTTGTCCAGGCTCTCTTTTACTTTTGTTTTCTTTTTCTAGTTGTGTACCAGGGAGTCTGCTAGTCCAATTTTCTACCACTCCCATTCAGTTTCTCTGACATCCCTCTACTGCACTATACAAATTCAGTTTTTAAAAAATTGCCCACTCATATTCCATAGCCAAAATGTCTTTCCGTTATAACTGCATCTTCTTGACAAAGTAACAAAACAAAATATTACTCTGTGGGTTTTTTTCCAAAGCAATTTCATGAGACACAACATTTCAGAGCAATTCTTCTACAGATATAGCAATAAGGAGAAAATACTGAAAGAAAGCCACATTCTGAAAATGAATGCATTAGATTAGACCAGTTATATTTCTTGCATTCCGCTTTCAAGCCCTGGTATGAAACAAAATTTACCCTTGTAGAGCCTAAGATCTCCTTCCAGATCTCAGTTTGTATTCGTAAGGTGCAAGACGAACAACAGCAGACATACAGACTAATTATATATTATTTATTTGAATAACACTCCTACCATTATATGCAATCTCCTGAATAAAGATCCATGTGTTAGGGGCGGCTTCCCTCTCCTCCAGTGAAGCTAACCGACTGGCAGTAATCCATTGCCTAAGAGTTAATCCCTTTGAATACGATTCCCTGAATTTCTAGTTAATCCACTATAGTCTACAAATGGGTTCTCTATTTCATGTATAACATCAAAGTATACCAATGCAAATGTTCTCTAGTTAATAAATAACCCAAACAAGCATTTAGCTGAAAAGCCATTTAACATCAGCTGTAATAAGTGACAAAGAAAATTATGATAGAGAACATCTCTTGAAGAAGATGAGAGACGACTCAGAAAGGCAATCTGATCTGTAATGAATGCAGTACGGCTGCTTGTTTACCGTGATTGCTGCATTGTAGCTAAAGGGGGTGCATGACAACCATGCAGTATCGCTGTGACAGCTTCCATTTCCCTAATAACATCGCACCCTTCCTAGTATTATTCTATCAGATGTAACATGTATAAAGCAGCGCATATAATTTTCAATAATATGACATAATCATATGGGCCTCTACGGATGAATAGATTACATGACCAGGACACTAATTTCCCAGCGAAAACCAGAGCAAGACAAGAAATACAAAGATGCATCTAACACTATTTTCACCTACTTCTTAATGATTATAGACCTCCAGTCTGGCAAAGCCTTTCTTTGAAATGAACTGTTATTTTGGCTTTTTTGCGGCTGTTATCTTCATGTAAACACAGACATTGATATACCCATTGTGCAACCAAATGGAAACAACTGAAGTTGATAAAAACAAGTTTATAATCTAAGGGTCCATTATCATCATACAGGGCCTGCTTTTTTCCTTTTAAGTCAGTGGGATTTTGTCATTGCCATCAATGGAAATATAATCAGATTCTTAGTCCGTATGGGTGGATTTCTTCGTCACAGAAACAGCTACTTCAGAACTGCTTGAGTTGACCAGGCATTATTATTAAGACACTACCTTAAATCACATGCTGTCTATGTCCCCGACTTCCTGTTTCAGATGAAAAGTAGATTACACAGAGAATGTACAAACATTACCGAAAAAAAGGAGTGGGGCAAGCTGGAAGTACATGGTGACCAATGCTTAGGTTTTGGCAGCTGTAGCAATGTAAGCAGAAGAGGAATTAGGCCTAGGATAGACTTGATGAGCTTGTTGTCAAATTGGAAATGGGAGTAGAATGATATGCATGATGATCTGCCTTTGACACACATGAAAACATTTGACTTTTGATAATCAGATAATCAGCTAATAAAGCCTTGGGCTGTGCTAATTTGTTGGAGTGGAATGTGTTTAGACAAGATGATGAGTGTGTTTTGATAAGGCAGTTGTGAGACGCCACAGTTGCGATTCCAAGGAGTTTGGTAAGATATTTGTAAAGTCACTCTAACCCTAACAATGTAGGCAGCGCGGAGATGATGTAAATGCAAATAAATCTGATCTCTGACCAATGGGGTATAGGATCTGAGCATATTTTGTAATACATGGCCATATGTAAATTTAAATAATGTATAAATCAGGTGGCATGGTTTATAAAAATACATGTATTTGCAGTGATCCTTTGGAGAAGGGTAAGATGTCCAGTGAAAGGAGGAGGATCATTTAGATGCACGTGGCTGTGTGTGGAAAAGAGGTGTAACGTGAGAGGACAGGGTAAAAAAGCATTGGGAGTGAGAGACTGAGTAGGAGGATAAAAGATGGAGGAGATAAAAGGGTTGAGAGAGGAGAGATATAGACAAGGGAAAATGTATGTCTGATCTTAACGATAAGGGTAAATGGCTTCGGTTTAGTACATTAAGCAACAGGAAGCCAGGTAGTGATTCATATGGCCAAAGCAACAGGAGAGAAGGTGACACAGAAGCCTAATTTTGGAGAGATTCTTGAAGAAGATAAGTGAAAGTAAAGGAAACCATTAGAGAGAAGGTTATAAATGAGCACCAGACTACATATGAAGATATTAGTAGGTACTAGTCATAAAGCAAATACATTTCTGTTCTCCACTATTTGTAGGAAGTCTCCATTTTCAGGCATTTAATATTATAAATGGATGTAATTTGTTGTTTTTCTCTTTCAAAAATAATTCCAAGTGAAAGTGTCTTCAGCCATGTAGTAATCATTTGCCAAACTTCATTTTTAATTAAGTGCGTTACTGTGCTATATGAGTGCATAAAGGAGTAAACATCAAAGTTGCTCTGTTCTGCTATTGTTAAAATGGGGAAACTGCTTTTTCCTTTGGAATTTTAAGTTTTATATTACATGGTTTAGCCCAAGGCAAATGTTTTTTATGGCTGAATTATAAAGTTCTTGAGAAACAGGTTTATAACAGAAGTGCAGACAATCTTCAAAAAAACATTAGAAGCACGAAGTCAAATTACGACTCAAAGATGGGCCTGAACCCAAACTCTGGGCTAGCCACTCCATTAACTTTTACATACACTGGATTCAGATTCAGTCTTTATAACACTAACTCATCCTTGCCATAAAATCCCATTACTGTTGTGAAAATGGAGAGCTGAACAAATGTGTAAGCAGTTGCAGGATTAGGACCTAAAATACCATGACTAAAATGTGAGAAGTGGATTATAAAAAGAGACTTCTGGATGTTTCATTTAATGCCAGTTTATATTCAAGATGATTAAAGATTGAACATTTTCAGATAGATATATGTAAACCAAGGACAGAACATCTTCACTCAGCATTTCACAGAATCACAGAATCACAGAATCACAGAATAGTAGGGGTTGGAAGGGACCTCTGTGGGTCATCTAGTCCAACCCCCCCGCCGAAGCAGGGTCACCTACAGCAGGCT
>Ga0065711_1027557_pt1 | contig 48136 bp, 53 predicted proteins | sample Hoacrofraction12_FD_59098 | JGI IMG/M metagenome (GOLD analysis project Ga0065711, IMG submission 59098) | Hoatzin crop microbial communities from Cojedes, Venezuela - Epithelial fraction 12 v2 (version 2) | ecosystem: Host-associated > Birds > Digestive system > Esophagus > Crop | place... | reverse complement strand
GGGGGGGGGGGGGGTGTTCCCTCCTTTTTTTCTTAGCCCAGGCAGGTGATTGAGATGCTACATGCTCCAGCCTTTGTCACTGAATGCGTGTGTGTGTGTCTGTCTGTCTGTGTTTGTATTAAAAATATATCAGTCTTGCGATGTTCTTAAAAAAGAAAGAAATGGCAGGCGGTGAGGGAGGAAACTGGTAATAGTGAAAAAGTTCTTTGACTGTGTCACAGTCTTTTGTGGCTTCAAAAAATACACATGTTCAATTCCAGCACTGACGGCAGCTTGAAGCTTTAGAGTAGATTTTTAACATATTTCTGTTTTAGTAGTAAAAAAGAAAAAATAACCAAGCAGCTTATCCCCCCAACCAAAAAGCAAGAAGCAAGCAAAAGAAAAAAAGGAAAAAAAATAATCAAATTTGTGATCAGACTTCTGCAATTCCCAACCAGTAAAAATAAGAAAACATCTCCTTACAGTGGCGGGGTGCTCAGGAGGAAAAGGGACAAGCCCCTGCGGGAGAGGTGGCCTTTGAGGATGGCTGAAACTTCTTGATCTCATTGAGTGGGGTCAGTGGCTGGGTTTATTGTGTGTTTTTTTTTTATTTCAACATTTGCCATTGTTGCTTTCATTTCTTTCGTATCATTTTGGGTGGGTTTTGTTTGTTTGTTTTCCCTCTGTGATGTTTTGCCTTTCTCAGTGCCCAGCCGTCCAACTGCCCGGGCAGCGGGGGCCGCCGACGGACAGCCGTCAGCCGTCCCCTCCGGTGAAACCGCGCTTCCAGGGCCGGTGTCCGGTGAGGTAATGGAGGAGGGGGTCCCTCCCCCCGGCGGCACCGTCCCTCCACCGCCTAAAACCCCTTGATGTAGCAATAGGCCTCCAGGGTGGCGAAGAGGATGTACAGCAGCCAGAGGCTGACGAAGAGAAACGTCGTGGCCAGTTTGCAGCCGTGGGGGCCGCCCAGCTCCCCCCCGAGGTGGGGCCGCCGGCGGTAGAGGAGGACGCTGATGCAGATGAAGGCGAAGATGGTGAAGAGGGTGACGGAGAAGGCCAGGGTGCCCGCCGACACCTGGAACTCCTGCCCCTGTGATGCCCAGTAGATCGCCGCCACTGACCACGCCAGCCCGATGCCCAGGAAGACGTTGACGGCATTGCTGCCTGTGACGTTGCTGATGGAGGCGTCGGCGTACACGTCCTGGATGGCTGCGGCTTTGCTGGCGAACGTGTCTGGAGGTGGGGGAGGAAGGAATGAGAAATCACCGGGGGTCCGACAGAAGAAATGGGCCGCCCTTCATGTCTGGGGGACAAGGGAGGCTCAGGTGTGGTACTGGCCAGTTTGGGACACGGATCTCTCCTGGTGCACACCCTCCCTCCACAGGTCCCAGGGACCCTGTGCTGCCACCAAGTGGGGTGCAGACCTTGCCCAGGGACAGGGCACTGGGGACCCTCTTCCCAGCCTGATCCCCATCCCCATGACGGAGCTGCTACCCAGGGGAAGAAAAGCCACTGGAGGAGGACTTTCCGCCCACCCCATCTTCTCCCCACAGCCACCCCACCTGGTACAGAAGTGCCAAAGGCGACAAAGATGACGGCGGTCACCGAGTCCTTGAGGCCAATGGTGCAGCCAAAGTGGGAGGCAAGATCACCAATGACGGCTGTGAGCATGCCAATGATGAGGATGGAGACGACGAAGCAGGCCCAGCCGTTGCAGTACTCAGTGGGGGGCACGCAGGCAAACAGCACCTTCCAGAAGACGGTCAGGAAGTGCATCACGTAGTCAAAGCAGGATGGCAGCCGCTCTTCACCGGATTCGTCCTCATCTTCATCCCCCGCTGCAAACAATGTGGAAGGAGAGGTCCAGCGCTCATGAAGGGGCAGGTGAACATTACGGAGGTGCTCTGCAGCCCGTGGTGCTTGGCCCCCCCACCCCAGGGCTCCAAGGATGCTGCTCTCCTGGGACAAGGTGGTGTGGTGCCAGCCACGACAGTGGGCTCAGGGCACACCAGGTCCCTCAGTGATGGGTAAGGCTTGGCAAGAGGGGTGCCTCCTAGGACACCTAGAGCCTGCAGGGCTGGGGCAGTCCCATCCTCGTCCCTGTTCTCATCCACAGGCAGTCATACAGTGTGCAGTCAGACTGTGGAGATGACTGTTGAGGGGCACCATGAAGTCACACAGGCAAGTCATGTTTTGGGGGCTAAGATAGCATAAAGTGGTAGAATCGGGAAAAGTGGAGTGACCTCTTGGTCCTCCTGCATCAGAGCACAGGCTGGTCACCAGCAGTGCCCCAGCAAGAAACTTCTCACCTGCTTGAGGGTATCATCACCATCACCAGTGCTGCAGCCCCTCGGAGGGGCTCCCTCCTTAGCGTGGTGGGCCAGGCCAGCCTCAAGGCTGGAAGCACTGCTGGTCTTTGTGCAGATACAGGATGACGGAAATAAACTGGTGAAAGGGAAAGCAGGTAGGGAGCACAAAGAAGATGGCACAGGAAGGAGAGAGATGGAGGGAGAGAGAAGCAGGCCTGCTTGCTGCAATAATGGAAGTATTGTTTCCACAGAAGCAGTTTGTCTTAATTACTAGAAAGAAGGAAACTGAATACCCCGCACTTCTTCTTTCACAGCAGAAGACCTTGTGGCAACCGGTGGCAGCTCCCACTCAGCTGCCTGCCTGCCTGCTGCCTGCACTAAGGCTGGGTGGGAAACAGCCCTTTGGGAAAGATGCCAAACCATCAAGAAAAGGTTCAGAAAGGTGCCTGAGTGTTGTTAATGTCATGGACATGCCTAAAATGTCTGCTCCATGGCTCTGAAAGCAGTGAGTGCTCTCAGGCTCCCTGGGCAACAGCTGGCAGGTCTCTGGGGCTTTCCCTCCACCAGCTGCTGCCTCTGGGGCAACATCGCCCACCCATACATGGTAACCCTCTCTACTCCCAGAAACTCTACTGGCCATGGCATCTTTCAGCAGCAGGAGCTCCCTGTACAGGACAGCACTTGGCACAGCATAAGCCAGCAGCCCAGCCAGGGTGGGATTTTGCTGCCTGTACGCTGCTCATGAGACCACTGAAGCAGCAGGAGCACCGCCAGCAGAAGCCAAGTCTTTGAAAACTGGCATCCTGGATGGCTCCACACCAAAAGATGGATCTCCCGGGCTCCCAGCTAATGCACCTGCAAAAGCCCAGTGTATTTGGAGCAGAGGAACTCTTTGGACTGGCTTTGCTGATGATCACCACACATGCAACAGCTGAGCATCACTGACCAGGCAGATGCAGTCACCTGAGCCCAGAGAGATCTCATCCCAGGCTGCATGAACCCTGGGGATGCTGCTGTGGGTTTTCTGATGTCACCCTCACCTGCGCTGACGGTAATGGCCTCCATGAACTGGTCCCTCCAGGAATGTGTCCCTACAACCAAAGCCAGGTTTGTCTTCTTAATCAGCTTGTCCACGGTGCTCTGTTGTGGGAATAAAGATGCACAGCAATTAAACTGGCTGCTAGCAGGGAAGACTGATCTTGCAGTGCACTGTGGTCTCACTGACCCTTCCCAAACTGTTGAGGAGCCACAAGCACTCTCTTACCAGTCAGATGAGGCCATAACTGGAGCTGGACAGGCTGATCCAAACCTCAACAGAGCCTGCTTCTTTGCCACCCCTTACTCCAGAGGAGGCTCCTTCTTCTGTTGCCCCTGCCTCACCAGAGATGGCTTTGCTCCTGCCCTCTTTTGCACATTGGCTTTTCTGCTTCCAGAAGGGCTCCCTCGTCTTCCTCCCTTCACCTCCGCCTACCAGCAGCTACATCCCCTGGCACTTCTTGTAGGCTGCACCCATACTCTACTGCACTGCATACTCCTTTTCACCTTCCAGCAGCCCTTTACCTGCACGTGTGGCCACCCCTAGCCTCCTCAGTTCTACTTTCCATGGCTGCTCTTCAGTGCCATGCAGCTTTCCCCTCCTGGAGGACAGCTGGGACAACTACTGACCTTGAATTCATAGGACTCCTCAATGATGACTTCTAGTTTGGGATGCTCGCCAAGTATTGGTTTGCCCATCTCTGCAATCCTCTTGGCTTCTTCCTCTTCAACTGTCAGCTTCCTCTCAGCCACCTCTGTGAAAGCAAGGTCAACACCAAGCTGTAGACAGCGGCCCTGGAGCACTGGGGCACCATGGGGGCTTGTCTGCAGGGCCTGAGCACAGCCTTCTGCAGCCCCTTCTCAGCTTTCTAAGCTCACGCAGTGATCTGGGGGGGCAGTGGTGGGGTGTTGGACCACAGAAACAAAGAACCAAGATTTCTGAATACCAGTTAGTCACCAAGAACATATACAACAAGGTTTTAATTTATTTTAAAAAAACCCAAATATTTCTTCAGCTTGCATTGGTGCTCTTGGATGAGATGCACCCTCCCATCATCCCTGCAGCAGCTGGTGAGACTGAGGTACCGCTTCATTCTGCCACTTGGCACAGGTGTCCTTTAAGACAGCTTCAATGCCCTGGCGTGTTTCCTGGTTTGAATGAACAAGACGCAGGATCACTTTATTCCCCTTTGATTACAAAACACCTGTTGGCACTCTGCATCACTCAGTGCTTGATCTCACTCGCAGACGGACACATACAGCCACAACCACACACACACAACAGAGGTGTTCCTAGAATTTGCAAAAATGAACGAAAAGCAGTAAGTCAGGAGCCAAGTGGGGTTTTGCTTTCCTGGATGTTTAGTTTCTTCTGGAGGAAACTAAAGCAGGATCCCAGGTCAGCAGATGTCACCATGGGGCACAAGGTCTGCCCTGTGGGACTGCCTGGGAGGTGCAGCATGCCGAGATGACTTTGCATCAGGCTCACCTTGCTGAAGCCCCAGCAAACCCAGTGAGGCACCTGGGGAGGTTCTGGTTGCCTGGACGGGAAGGAGCACCCCAACCAGCATGAAAGATGCCCTAGCACTGTCCCCGGCCCTGACCCAGGTCTCCTCTCCTACCCACACACCCAAGTGCAAGTGGGTTCTCTGAAAAGCCTTGACAGCTCAAGAAAAAAGCTGGGGTTCCTGCGACTTTCCTGTGCCCGACCAGTCAGGGCATACAAGCTCCAACATGGGGCCCAGCTGAGCCTGCGAGAAGAAGCTGGAGCTCTGCAGAACCTGGGAGAGGGGTATCACAAACATAGAGCATTTTGTTCTGGCTGAACAGTGGGCCTGATCTCACCCAAGGTTTCTTGTAGAGTTTACTAACACCCCAGGTAATGCCTCAGATTTGATTAAACCCATGCAAGTTCCAGCAGATCTCATACTACGCACCAAAAATCACACAGAAATTATAAAGTCCCAGTGAAATCTAGATATAAACTCTGCCTTCTCTTCATCAAGCCAGACAGATTGAGTGCAAAGACTGTAAGCCTCACAAGTCCTGCAGAGTTCATAAAATATATAATAACTCCTGTGGCAGGTGACATTATTATAACCCATCACAGAAGCAGAAACAGCTACATCCATCATTGGAAATAAATGACATACATCAAAACCACCACTGCCTAGCTCAAAGCCAGTGTACTCTGGATCTCGGAATCCCTGAAAGGTTACAGATACTGAGACAGGGGAGCACAGCACCTGGAGAAGGTGGTGGACAACACAGCCGGGCAATGCAGGATGCCAGAAGTTTAAGAGGGCAACTGCAAGCAAAGGCCAAGCAAGCACAGAGCCGGAGGAGGCAGCTGAGCTGCAGAAGTGCAGAAACAGGGGTGAACGTGGACAAAACGTTCTGTCTTATGCTGCACTCAGAGACATGAACTGATGATCATCAAGAACAAGATTGACGTTACTTATGTTCACTTGAGAGGGGAGTTAGATGAAATCTACATCTCTTTTTCCAAGACGGAGATGGAGAAAGTCCAGTCTCTGCCTCTGCCTGGAAGTGTATGAAGATGACAAGCTGTACCCATCGTTAAAAATGCAGGTGCTTACACATCAGCTTCTCTCTGAGCTCTTCCATAACCTGAAGCTCAAAGAAGGAGGCACCCTCAGCTCTGCAAGGGCCATCTTGGCAGATGAGCTGAGCGTGTGCTGACGTGTGCTGACAGTACTGAGCTGAGCAAAAAGCACAGCAGCCACCACAGCAGGGCTGCAAAACCCGGGCTCGGGGACAGTCTGGCTCACTACAACCTTCGCTTCGCTGGGAAGTAACTGCACCAGAAAAGCTGCGGTCGCAGCTGGCGGCACGGTCTCTTGGGCTCTCACCCACTGGCTGCTGTTGCACAGCAGAGAAAGCAAATGTCTGGAATCAGAAGAGCTGCCCTGAAAATGGGGAATATCCGGCAGAATTTCCTCAGATTAACAACTCCAGGAGAAACGCAGCCTAGGTCCCCACTTTAATTGATTCAACAAAAGCCTTTGGCAGGGTAAAACAACATGGAGTGTCACACAGATATTAGCCATCTAGGCAAGGCTGAGCCACAGGCAGGTCTGTAAGCACACGCAGTGCTGAACGCCGCCTCCTCCCCGCAGGGAGCGGTACCCAACATGGCTTTATCTCAGAATCTGGCACCTTGCTCATGCTAGTTTATGTACCTGTGCCAGGCAGGACAGCATGAGACCTGATGCCCTCCTCTGAGGAGGGACACCTGCTCCGTCTCTTCCGACTGCGCACCAGGTCCAAGGCTGTAAAGCAGACTGCATGGGAATCCCCATGTCCATGGCCAGAGGCAGGACCTCTGACTGCTTGCAGGTGGCTTCACTATCTCTGCAAGCCACTTGCAGATCACCTACTGACTTGATGAACATGCCAATCACTCGCCAGGCAGCTCTTGGAGTAAATCAAGCAACACGTCCATGTCCACGAGTGCACAGATGACTCTAAACCTGGGGGCTGGATGCAGTGTGAGTGTGGGACCAGGCACTCCGCCAAAGCAAAAGCACTGGTGTTTACCACAGCACTGAAGAACTGTGGGACTTGCACTATTTCAGAGGGCACCTTGTCAGTGGAAGAAGTGCCCCCAGAGGCACCTTCAAGGCTGTACTGGGTTTCATGGCAAGGTTTTGAGGTTTTAATAGTGGGGTGGCTACAGGGGTGGCTTTTGTGAGAAGCTGCTCGAAGCTTCCCCTATGACAGAGCCAGTGCCAGCCAGCTCCAAGTCAGACCTGCTGCTGGCCAAGGCCGAACCCATCAGTGGCGGTGGTAGCACCTCAGGGATAACACATTTAACAAGGGTGGAAAAAAAATCTGGGCAATTTGCAGCGGGAGAGAGGATATGTGAGAATACATGAGAGAAACAGCCCTGCAGACACCAAGGTCAGCGCAGAAGGAGGGGGAGGAGGTGCTCCAGGCACCGGAGCAGAGATTTCCCTGCAGCCCATGGAGAAGACCGTAGGTGAGGCAGGCTGTCCCCTGCAGCCCATGGCGGTCCACGGTGCAGCAGAGATCCACCTGCAGCCTGGGGAGGACCCCACACGGGAGCAGGGGCATGCCCAAATGCAGCTGTGCCCCCATGGGGAGCCCGTGCTGGAGCAGGCTCCTGGCAGGACCTGTGGATCCGTGGGGAACTCACGCTGTAGCAATTCCTGAAGGACTGCAGTCCATGGGTGGGACTCCACGCTGGAGCAGGAGGAAGGAGCGGCAGAGACGATGTGTGATGAACTGACCTCAACCCCCATTCCCTGTCCTCCTTTGCCGCTGGAAGGGAGGAGATAGAGAATTCTGCAGTAAAATTGAGCCCAGGAAGAAGGGAGGAGTGGGGGGAAGGTGTTTTTAAGATTTGGTTTTATTTCTCATTATCCTGCTCTGATTTGATTGGTGACAAATTAAACTGATTTCCCCAACTCGAGTCTGTTTTGCCCATGACGGTAATTGGTGAGCAAAATAATTGGTGAGGGAAATAAATCCCTGCCCTTATCTCGCCCCACGAGCCTTTCATCGTACTTTTTCTCCCCTGTCCCATTGAGGAGGGGGAGCGATCAAGCAGCTTTGGTGGGCACCTGGCATCAGGCAGGCTAAACCATGACAAAACCCTAGGCAGGCCACTCGCAGTGAAGGAACAAGCTGGCCAGCGATGGAGACCCACAGCCTGCTGACAGCATGTCCACCGAGACATGAATAATGAAGGCCCTGCTGTCACCAGGCAGCTCCTTTGCAGTGAATATGGTGAACTGGGGCGCAGAGAGAAGAAACACGGTTGCCCAAGAAGGCACGTCAAGAATGTCCTATGGGGGCAGCTGATTGAACACCACTCCCAGGCTGTCTTTCAATGTCAGCTGCGAGCAAACCGCAGGAGAACAGGTACAGGCAGCATCTCCAAATGGGTACCTCGCAGAAATGTTAATAGAGGAAGCTTGCAGACAATGAAAAAAAGGAGGTAATTCCTTCACGCCTCATTAAGAAGCAGTCACATTTGTGAATGTGCAACAGGAAAGCAAAGCACAGAAACCTAACCAAATTCAAAGATGCATCTGAAAACACTGAACCTGCCATTGTATTTTCACCGAGCCTTTATGCTAATGCAGGAGACAGTTTGCACCACATGTCAATACTGTGCTGGATCTTGCTCAATGCACTCGTGCAAGCGATCCATAGGTGCCACATACCAGGCTGCCGATTGTCCTCTAAAGTTAGAGCAGTGCCATCTGTGGTAGGAAGGACAAGCTTAAGAGCCCAGTCGACATGTCTCTTGCCCCAGTCTATACTCACTGTACAATTAAGGGGAGAGTTAAGCACCTCCGAAGAGCAATACAAAGCACCTACACGAATCCACCACTGCTCCCCACCTGAACACTTTAGAACACTTCAGCACTCTGTAGCACAAATCAGTGCCAACCTCTGCAAAACACCAGACCCCAACCTGAGCCTGAACCAGGCCTGCTCTGTCTCTCTGTTCCCATGGGATGCTGTTGAGCCCCATGTGTACAGGTCCAACAGCTGAGAGGGAATAAACTCGTGCAGCATCCTAATGGCAGAGCACATCCCGATGCTCCTGCCTTTCAGACAAGCACTTCAGCCAGCAGCAGGGTGCACCAGCCTGCCTCCAGAGCCGCAGAAGGCCACTGTCTCTGCAGCAAGCTGGGGCATGCTCCCACGTGGGCTATGGTAGCCACAGGCCCCCACCTCCTGAGGGACTGGGTGTAGGGATGGGGGTCTTGGAGGGCTCCTTCGGGAAGCAGGGACAGGGCATCAGTGAGGTGTGACACACATGGCCCCGGTGCGTTAGCCTGCAAAGACTATCAAGGGCTGTGCTAAATAAAACACAAGGGGCAGGGGGGAGAGACAGACTTTCAGTTTGGAAGGTCAGGTCTGTCAAGGTGAACGCTGCCAAGCTCCAGCTTAATTATTAACTAGCCCAGTTTCTGTTTGTATCAGCAGCAGTACCTACCTCTCAATGTGGACTGCACCCTAGACTCCCTGCTGTCAACCCCAATTAAGCCTGATAAGGTCTGGCTCTGCCCAGCAAGAACAGGAGCTTGCCAGGACCTCCTGGGCTGCCTCCACCTCCTCCATGGGAAGGGGAAGGTGGGGAGAGAAGGGTTCCCTAAACCCTGCCTGCTCTGGCATATAGGTGTGTGCTACTGTCGAGCGCTAGCAACCTCTGGGCTACAGGAGCGTGCACAGGCTGCTAAGGCTAGGCAACCGAGGTACTCTGCTCCGAGTGCCAGGGAGCCCACGGGTTAGAGAGGAGATGCCACAAGCAGGGGAGACGAACAGATCTGGTAAGCTCAAAGGCTGGGTGAGAGGGAGGAGAATGAAGTCTGCTTTTGCCCAGGCTGTAGCAATGGCCACAGCTGACACCAACGCCTGCCTGTAGGAAGCAAGGAGAGGCTTTTGGCTAAACTACCCCACGTTCTCACTTACTCTGCCTCATTCGCCGTCAGTTCAGATCCTTAAAGGCAGGACAGAGGGGGTGGGGGGGCAGCAGCTCCCAGTTGTGGTCCTGCCACTGCTGTGCTCTGCAGCCCTGCTGGGAATGCCCCCGTCACGCCGTCCTGGGACCTGAGCTGCAGCTGCTTGCAAAGCACTTTCTGACCTGCACATGATAGGCAGTTTCTTGGGCTCAAAAATACTGTAAGCAGATCCCCTCCTCCTCTTATTTTTTCCAGGGGAATGAGGAGCACCAAGCAGCGTTCCCACATCATGCATCGCTCCTGGAAGGTAGGTACTCCACAAACGCTTGCCAGCTCACCCTCCTTCAGACTGGGGGGAGGGGGGGCAAATGGGACCACTGCCTGTGGCCCTTTGGACACATCATAAATCAAAGTTATATAAAGTCCATTTCCATGGGGTAATCTGGCCACTACACCTTCTGAGCTGAAACAGGCAATGGGAAGGCCCTGTAACACCATTAGAGAGGTAGCTACCCATCACCTAGGCAATGCTGCAAGACTACCAAACAGCCACGGACCAGTGTGTATTCCCTGTCACTTGCTGAATAAATTGGTTTGAAACCACCAATGTATTCATGAAAGATTGCTATGAAGGCCATTTCACACCCCTCAAGCAATCTCGTCTCCATCCATTTCTAGAGCGGGCACGTATTTGCATGAAGGTCACCCCTTCTGGGGACTGTGCTGCTAGGAAGAAATTAAAACGACAATTAAAATGGGATGTTTTTTTGTTGCGGCTCAATAAAATATAATCCTGGCTAAACAAAGTAAACACTGAACATGAATGAGTTCCTCTCTCCAGAGTGCTGTCAAGCTGTCAGTCACAACTGGGGAAGACTGCTGGCTAAAAGACACGCGGGCTTTTGAGGTCAGCATATGGATATGCCCTGTACTGAAACGCATGCACACACACAAGCACGGGCAGCCTGGGCTGCTTTCTAAAAAGAGAGAAATCTGCTTACTTAGCCCTGAAAGCTATTTCTGAGGCGTGATACATCCCATATACATGCCCCAGCATCTTTAACATTAACTGGGAAATGCTGCACATTCCTGAGAGGCAGGCTAAGGCACAGGGCTGGGAACTGCGCATTATTCCACCACTGGCTCTGCCTTCAGATTGCTGTTGACACGACTGTCCCCGACAGGCCAGTCAGCTGGCGTCTCTGCTCCCCAGTCTTTCCCACTGCAAAGTGGACCCAGGAGTTTTAATGCATAAAGAAATATATTTGAAATATTTTCTTTGATCTGGGTGAATATGTGGAAATGAGGGTAGAGAAGTATCTACCATTTAGGTAATTCCTCATCCCTGTAAAGATCTGCATCTCCTGAATCCCAAGAACTTGCAAGCAAAGGCCCTGCTCAGGCTTCCAGTGACTTTTGCAAAGGCTGGAAAGACCACCAGAGTAGCTCGTCCACTGCTGGCAACAGCAGGGACAAGTGGAGTAGCTATGCACTTTAGTATCGAGTATTTCCCAGTATAAAGTGTACAAGGAGAGATCATGGCCCATACCAAAACAAAAAGTTATGCACCAGAGCAGTTAAAAAAAAAACTGGTTTGACTCTCAGGTGACTCCCCAGCCACCCCATACTACTGTGGTCCTCTGCAGCCCCAACAGCTGGCACCGAACACTTGGCCAAGCAAAGCTTTCAGAAGCTTTGCACAGCCTTGCAAGTCTGGCTCGGAAAGCCTGTTTGGAGGAAACAAATGCTGAGCTGAACCTGAGCCAGAGGCTCTCCCCTGCCTGGTTACTTTGCCTTGTGTAAAATTCACAGCCCTGTTTTCCCAGGGAGGACTCTGCAAGGCAGGGGGGGTGGCAGCAGAGCCAGGGTCTCCCATTTACCCCCAGGAAAGGGCTGCTGGGACAAGAGAGGTGTGTTTCACTTGGACTCATCCATCGGGACATCCCAGGGCTTCTGTGGTCCCAGGGAGGCTGCGGAGGAGAGCCGGGGTGCCCAGCGGTCCCAGGGGCGCAGCCCCGGGGAAAGAGGTGCTGCCTGGGAAAAGCCGTGCGAGCTGCTCCGGGAGGGAGGAGGCAAGGAGCGGGACCGACAGATCCCACTGAAACGTTCAGTAATGCATTTTTTTCACAAAGATTCAGGTGCGTCCGTGTAATCTAAATCTAACATGACACGGACTAAACGAGGACGTCACTTCTCTCCCCGCTGATCAGCCGTGATTGCCGCTGAGTGACACGCCAGCACGTGCCTCTGCGCCGAGCGGGGCTCTGCTCGTCGGCCAGCTGCTGGCTTGAAGCACGCGACCCTGAACCGCAGGACACGCATGCACCATACATGGAGGGCATCCCGGGGACCCCTCCCTCCCAGACAGGGAGGAGGCTTTTCTTTATTAACTGGAAAGCAACTTTCCGTAGCTGGTGACCAAGTTCTCCAATAACAGCTGCCAAGAGCAATCAGGCTGGATCACAACAGAGGGAGGAAAGTTATTTATTTTAATAGAAATTATTTGGTTCCCAGGGTTCTGATCAAATTAGCAAGCTACTGAATTAAAGCAATGAAATTACTGGGAAGAAGGCTGTGCTCAACTTATTTCCAGTCCTCGCGGACCTGAAGAAGTAACAAAGGAAAACATCCAAACCGCTCCAAGGAGTTTTCCATAAACACCCTAAGCTGGTATTTGGGGACCTGGGGACTTCTGCCTGCCACTAACAATTTCCTAATTAGCCCAATATCCGATGGGCTCAGGCCATCCCCTGCACAGCAGATCTGGCATCCTCCGAAAACGAGCGAAGACTGAGGCTTGCACGGCAGATGCTGCTCCTTTGATTTGCAGCCCAGCTCAAGCGTGATGAACACTTTGGTTTTCAGCTGTGCTTGCAAACCTGTCAGATTTGAGCTCCTCTCTGTACCCTGTGTGCCCCCCCTTATCTTTTGACAAATGTTTCTTTAGTGCAAATTTAACGGTAATCATATCTGGAATTGAAGGAATAAGAAGAATACAGGAGGCGTACATCGCACTGCAGTGGGATCAAAACAGACTGCCGTAACGGGGATTTCGGGCAAGGAAGGGGGGCTCAGTATTCAGGGGAGAGGAGATGAAGAGTGCAGAGACAGAGCCGAGGGTGAGGTGGGAAATGGTGCTGATGCTTACTGTGCCCTGGCAGCACTGACCCGGTGCTGGGTGCACCCCTGGGACCCCTGCCCAAGGGCGGGAGATGGAGAGCACCCGGGTGCACGCACCGAGGGGCGATGCATGGCCTGATGCTGCATGGGAAGGGGACGCCTGCGCAGCCCTGCACCCTCGCCCACCCCAGGCAACACCGCCCCGCACCCCAGGAGTGTCATCCTCCCGCAGAAAAGCCCCATGCTCCCAGGTGCATCAGCACAACCCAAGCCCCAGGGCTGCCCAAGGAGAGGGTTGAGTCACGGCCCTGGACCAGCCAGAGCTGCATGTTCTGCTGTGCAACCCTGGCTGTGTCATTTCCCAAAGCACCGGGGAAAGATCTGGAATGTAGGGAAGGCTCTTAGGCATCCATCAATCACTGTCATGTTCTTAATGCACTGCTCTTAACTAGTTCCTGCTGGATGTGAACACCATGAGCTGGGGTTGTTGACAACACAGCAAACACAAACACGAGGGGCTGACTGAAGAGGACGAAAAGAGCCAGAGCAGGCAGAGGAAAGGAGAAAAAGCACTTACCTTGGGTGAGCAGCAGGGCTGTGGGGAGAGAACATGAGAAAGACACGGAGAGAGAAGAAAAGAGGGAAAAAGTTAATATCCCAGGGAAAAGCTGCTTTACAGATGACGGCTGTCAGTGAGCAATGGACATGGAGCAAGGCAGTGTGCGAGCTCGCTGGGGCTGCATGCCGGGCGCAGGCTGGGGCGCAGAGCCTGTGGCAGCGAGATGGGGAGGAGGCTGGTGAGCACTGGCGGTCTGGGTCCCCAAAGTCACCCCCCCAGAAGAAAGCAGAGGGATGGGATGCAGGCAGGGAGTAGCGAGGAGGAAAAGGGAAAAGTCAGAGGGGGACGGTTACGCTTGCCATCGGGGCCTGATGTGACCCAAACTGACCCGAAGGTGGGGTGGGGGTGGGGGGGGAGGTGCCCCCGCTTCATCTGGAAGTGTGTGGTTGTGGTGGGGCTTGGCACAACCAGGAGGGCCCTGGTAAACCCGTGGGTGGCTGAGAAGAAAGGGTGGCCAAAGGTGATGGGCAGCTCACTGAGAGGAGCATTGTCAGGGGAAGGTGTTGATAAAATGGGTGCTGGCCTCCAGTGGGAAACAGGGCAGTGGGTAACGTGGCCATGCATCATTCCCCGGGACACCCTGGCTCGCCTACGCCTATCCTGCACCCCACAGGTACCGCTCCAGAGGGTCAGGGTGCTGAGAGGAGCACAGGCACACATAAAGCATCACTGCTCTGAGTCCCCCTGGCTCTCTCTGCTCCCAATTTCAGGTCTGCCTGACAGTGCTGCACGGGCACATACCGTGCTCTGCCATTGCATTGGGAGGCAGCTGCCTCCCGGGAAATGTGACAGCGTGGTCCTGCGAGATTAGAGGTGGAAGGAATGGATGAGAAGGGGGCAAAGGTCCTTGCAAGGGATGACCTTACCCTGAATTTCCATACGGGCACAGCCCAGCCCTCTTGCTGCCTTAGGCAGTGACGTCCTGGCCCTCCCCTGCCTTGATTTATCCACTCCCCGGTGCTGTCAGAAAGAAACATCTGGCTGGATCCCTCCTAGGTGTTATGCCTAGAACACCACGGTCTGAATCCAAGTTTCAAACTAACTACAGGAGAGTCTGCATAGCAAAAAATACCGAACCCTTTTTGAGAGGGGCCGAGCACCAGCTCTGTGCCTTAGCTTTGACTTCAATCTGTCCTTCAAACAGCGAACTGGTCCCCATAGACTTGGTTGCATGTGATGACAGTCTTGTAATTACTAACACTTCTTATCATGCACTTTTAGTCTCAGAAGCTTAAAACTCTGTACAAAGACTGAGTCAGTATTAACAGCCCCATTTGACAGATGGTGAAGCAAGCAAAGAGAGGCTAAAGGGAGCATTCTGCAAACTCAGAAGCGGGCTGGAGTCCAACAGTGCTAATTTACCCAGGCTTGCTGGTTCAGGCCTCTGAAAAGCAGGCACTTTTATACAGAGGCACCTAATTGTATCTGCGCTGGTTTGAAAGTGATTTCCTAAGCGATTTGTCAAAGGTCGCGCAGCGCAGAGCCGGGGGCAGAGCTGGGGAAAGTAATCCCGAGTGCTGGCTCCCAGTCACGTCTCTGCTCTGTCGGGCAGCACCCACGGGCACAGCTTTCCCAACAGCCTGCAGAGAGGCATCGGCCCAGCCGAGACCTTCATTCACCTGTCCACCTCCCCAGCTGGAAACACCCTGGGCACTCAGGGAAGATCTCTCTTGTCCGTGCGGGCAGGTAGAGGTGCAGTGAAAGGGGAAGGGGAAATGAAGAGGCTCCTTGCTGATCATCCCTCGTGTTTCAGGGTCAATTCCTTCCGGGAGTCAAAAAACTTATGGGGAACCACTTGTGAATACGTTCTGCTGCACGTACAATGCCACAGGGCCATGAGAAGCACACAACCTGCTCTGCCCACACAACCTCCTGTCCTCCACGCAGCTCTGCCTAGAATTCTCCAGCAGGCCTGTCACTGCTCCTTGTAGCACCAATCTTAAGTCTCCTTGTAGCTCCATCCTGCTGCAGCTCCATGCTAACCTGTGGCCTCCTTACTATTCCATGGTCTTCCAGTTTCCCAGACAATGTGGGGAAATAAAATTTGCCTTTTGCAATTACAAGCATTAGTACAGTGGGTCGATTCGGTGTTCAAATTTAATATAATGAAATATTACTGGGGCCCTAAGCTACTCTGGTTATTAAAATAAAAATCATTGGTTCCTCAGGTTTTTAAATTTGTTATTCTAGTGCTCTGGGATTTGAGTTTACTTTTTTTCCCCCATTTGCTTTTAAGCCTGCAAAAGAACTACTTTTCTCCCTTTCATGTATGATATGATACAGAATATTTGAAGAACCCTATAAAGCTATGAATGAAACATCAAGAATACAGCATGCAGAAAGCCAAGGGATTATTTTATCTTTATGTTTCTGAGTGAACGGTATGCATGCAAGCAAGAAAACGATTTCATGGACTAAAGCTTCCTTCCTGCACATGCATCTGCTAATGTGCCCTTAGCCCTGACCTGTAATGTCTCCTGACAGTCCATCTGGGGATGCTGCCCCTGTACCAGCCCTGCTGATGGCCCCCGTGCTGCTCCCATCCAACAAGCCTCCCTCCGCTGCCCCCAGCCCGGGCTGCATCCCTCCCTCCCTCCCCAAGGCACCTCTGCTCCTGCTCCACGTGTCACCCTCCTCCTGGGGCCAGCCCAGGCCACCTCATTGCTGCTGGCATCTCAGGTAGTCTCAGAGGCTTGACATGTGTATTCTTACACGGAGCTGCTAAAATTAGCTCACCAGTCAAATCCAAAATAGCAGTCCCAGGTTCCCCTCATCTAACCCTTGCACAGCGTGAGCGCAGACACACACCCATGCCCGCAGACAGGGTAGGTGATGCTCTCTCAGAAGACCCAAAGCCTTCAGCTCTGGATCTCAGCCCCTCCTTTGCTGGGATTTCTCTGCCCTGCAGGCCTGGTTTTTACTACACAAAGTCAAAATTGTGTGCATGAACTCTGCTTCCCCTGCCACCCCTGAAACTGGACAACGGAATCACAGAATGTTCGGGGTTGGAAGGGACCTCTGTGGGTCATCTAGTCCAACCCCCCTGCCGAAGCAGGGTCACCATCGTAGACCTGAATTTAGCTGCTAAGAAAGCTAATTACTAATAAACTATTCAATTTGCATGTTTTCAAAGTACATTGGGGTGGAATGCTGCTGTGACATCATTGTTGGTGTGGGGTACAGATCAGGAACTGAATTCCTTCCTGCTCTAACTCTACTGAGGCCAAAGAGGATTAAACTAAGAGGAACCGGGCTTGGGATGGGGGCAGACCAGAAATTGGGCAGTCCTGTAAACCCTGTGCTAAATGTGTGCCCCAGCCTTTTTCTGAACAGTGAAACACATGTTACTGCTGTTTACCTCAGAGAGAGATTTGACCACGCTGCATGCTTTATTCTGGACTCATTCTTCATTAACATAAATCTCTTCTAATCAATAAACCTAAAGACTCGAGGAAGCCACTGCGTAGATAAGAGGATCCTTGTTAAAGGCCTGGGATTTGCAGAGCAGGCTGAAGTGAGGGAGAGGAGGCTGTGCATCTAGAGGGGACCCTCAGTCACACAACTGGGCAGTCACAGGAAGCCAAAGGCGCGGAGAAGACATCGCCTGCACCCTGTGTGCACCCAAAGAAGCTCAGTGACCATGCAAACCACGGGCTCAGTTCCCCAAAGAGGTAAGGATTGCCCATCTTCCAGATGCAACTGTCCACAGGCTCTGCCTCCAGATTCGCTCACCGAGGTGAGCAAACCGTTTCCCTAATGGACTGTGAAGAGCTATAACATGGGGGTTTTTATAGGCTAAACAAGGCAGAGATTTTGCAGCATTAACCTGAATGCTGTTATTATTGAAGTCAATAGCTAAGCTCTTGCAGACTCCAAGAGTCTCCTCTCCATCAGGAGAATCAGCAGCACTCAGCTTAATCACAGAGCTGCAAGGAAATTATTAAACCTTTGGGGAAGGAGGTAACAGCAATCTAACATTTCTTTGCTGTTTCCATCAGCAGCTGATGGAAGGAGTTTCTCAGCATCTGCTTACGCCTCAGAAAACTGCAGCACATGTGCTCACGTATCGATGCAGCTGATCTTATCCAGACAGGGACCTTTGTACCAAGTTACATCATTTCATCAACATTTTGATACAGATAACTTGCTGGATCAATCCAAGCTAGGAATCCTTCTTCCTTTGCTGTTCAGTCCTCACTCTGTGACTCCCAGCCACATCCTCCCTCTGGGGCACGCAGCTTTCCTGTCAGGGGTGCTGAGACTTGATTAAAAGGAGATGTGTTATGAGATTTGTCCTCACCAGTTGACTCTGCGCTGGGAGGGCTGAGAAGACTTCAGACAAAATCTTCCCAAGCCAGGTCATGCCAGCAAGCGGTTTAATAGCGCTTGCCAGCCATCCGTGCTCCCGTTTCCAGCGAAGCCATATCTTGTGGGAGACATGCCTTCTGAAGCAAAATTTTGCATGAAGGACATCGGTCCCTTTCACAAAGCGTAACCCTCAGGACTCAGCCTTCATGCACCAGCCCTGAGGTTGATTCTTCCACTGCTGCGCCACGAGCTGAATTCTCACAAGCAGACTCCCAATTACCCTCATGAAACATAATTTTCCAAATGCTATTTTCACCACTATCTGCTATCAAGTGAAAGCTCCAAAAGTAGCCTCCCTTGCCATTTGGGCTCCATCAACACTAAGGTTAACCACAATTTAAGCAGCAGACTGAGTTTATCCAGGGAAAGCAAAGCAAGATTTTCTCCTGTAATCCGGTACTGCAGACAAAGTGTAAAAGCTGATGTATGAAGAGTGTGTTTCTCCAAAATCCTGTTGGGCTGACAGTAGCAAAATGCTCGGTCCGAGTTGGGAGATGACACAATACCAGAGCAGCCATGAGAGCAAGAGTCAAAGCAACAGACAGCATCTTGTCATAAAGGAAAAGACTCGTTTCACTGCAGGAACACTTTAAAAAGATGCTGGAAAAAGGATGCTCAGACAGGCGGCTCAGGGTGCTGGGAGGTTTCAAAGCCCTGCAGTGCTCAGTTGACAGGGATTCAGTTCATGTGACTGCACATACGGAGGAAAGGTGAGATATGAGGGATTCAGAGATTAATTTCTTAGAAATGGAGAAGACAAAAAAGTCAGGAAACCTGGGAAATGTCCAGCAGGACAGAGAAAAGCGACATCTACCACCTTTGCCAAGCAAAGAATGGGAGACTCTGATTTCTTTTCACTCACTCACTTCGACACAACCAGCTTGCGGCAAGGGCCATCTTTGCTAGTGCTCTTTACATCTGATGTGCCACTACTGAGTCAGTATCGGTCTTCATCACAGACCGGGCTGGCAAGATACCCGTCTCAGATCTATTCTCGTCTCTTTGAATTATTGGAGCACATCAACAAAAAGAGCTGCTAAAGTAAAACTACTTGATGTGATTTGTTTGGATCATCAGAAAGGCTTTCAGAAACTCCAGCTGCAGAAAGCAATTGGTGAAAAAGAATAAATGGGCTGCAAGACAAAGTTTGGTATTGCAGATGTAACATTTCTATAGAGGGAAAGTAAAGAACAGGAGTAAGAAGTCAGCTCTCCTTACGGCAAGGGTTAACAACTGAGTGCCCCAAGGCTCAAAGCAGCACGGGCACTGATATAATTGGGGGTGAACAGTGAGGAGCAGTATCTGCAGATGATGCAAAATGTTTTAGTCAAAAGGCTGTTTCAGTGTCTCTTAGGTGTTGTGCAAGCCCTGACCAACCTGAAGACAGGAATTCGTGTTTGGACTACCACAGGTACCTTCCTGAGTGGAGATATTTTTTTGCCTGGTAAGGTGCTTGCAGGTGCAAACAGCAAGAGCAATAAGATGGACTCTCCTGGAGATACACAGCCTCACCTAACTGTGCAGCTCGAGACAAGGTCACTCCCCTCCACCCCACAGCTCTGGTCAGGGGAAGCAGGCGTACCTTTGCCACCTATGGGACGGCACAGCCAGTAATGCAAATCACCCAGATGGTGGCAAACCCTGCTCCCACCTGCTAGCCTCTATCGGAAACGGCTGCCACAGCAGCCAGCAGCAGGGTGGGCACCCTCAGGGACAGCACACAGGACTTTGATAGTATGGGGCTGCAGATCAAGTTCTGCATCCAAAATAAACCATCCAAACTCTGCCCCAGGCTTGCTTGAGAAGCACACATCTATTCCCCTGATCGCTGGCGCTGCTGTCAGCTCTGCCTGCTCTTCAGGGCACCACATTTCACCACCTATTTCATCGCTGCTACCTAGCTTGTGTCCTTCAGGTGAGGTCCTGAGGCAAGTGCAGGCCCTTGGCACGAAGCTGTGATAGTGCAGGCATGACTGTGATAGACTGGCTGTCTCTGCACAACCCGGATCACAGATTACTTCCAAACATGACTTCCAGTCAGCTGAGGCGCCCAACGCTACCCTGGTCCCAACGGGGCCAGAAGAGATGTTTCGAAGAGACTGTGAAGAGCTGTTTGAGAACATCCAATACTCCTACAGCACCCTAGGCACTGGCTCAGTGTGACAGCCCTGAGCGGGGAGTAACAACAGAAGGAGGACGCACTGTTAAGAAAACCACGTCTTTTGCAGTGCTGGAAACAAATGTGTGGGTAGACAAAACCCAGAGAGACTCTTTGTCAAAGGCAACCCAGCCTGAACGTCCCAGGAGAGGCAGGAGCTGTGCCTAGCTCTTGCCGTGCGAGTCGCGGGGGGGCCCATTCATCACCACCACAAAACCACGTGAAGTCTCAGCAAAGCGGCTGCAGTTTGGGATTTCCGCCCCCGTCTGTGGTGCGTGTACTACTCAGTAAAGAAACCATCCGACCTCCACCTCTGTAACGGCGGGACGGCGGTGGGAACACGTGTGCAGGGGTCAGCGTGTGTCCCACCCCAAGCGTGGGCGAGCCCATGTGTGTCCCGGCTGCCTCCTCTCCGCCGGGAGCCGGCTGCTCACGCCTGCGCCCTGTGGAGCTGCTGGCGACGGCATCTGCTGCCCATCAGTCCCGATGCTCTGCCTGGGAGAGCCTCGCGTAGCTCCTGGTTCTTCATCCCAGGCACAACGCACGTGCATCGGAGACGCCGCAGCGTGCAGCACTGTGGAGCTGGGGATCTTTCCAGATGCCCTGGAATTAGTGTAGCGACTGTGCCACCTTGTGCCAGCAACGTTTACAGATGGATTTTAATCTCCCGCCGCTTCGATTTTAAAACCGCAGTGCTCTCACTCTGACTTTTCTCTGAGGAGGCCAGCCAGGGCGCTGCACCTCCTTCTCCTCGGCATGGTCCTTCACTCCCTCTGGGTGAAGAGGCTGCGTCCTGACCCGCGGCAAGGCGAGCGGCTGGCCTGCGGGCTCTGTGCTGCAGATCGTTCAGTCCGGCTCTCACCTCCTCTCTGCCTGCTGCAAACCAGACAGGCCCACGGACTCCAGCTCATGCTGGTGTAAATGAGACACCTACAATATGGCAAACTAGCATCGTGGTTCTAATAATAACGAGGACGTTTGACAACTGAACCACCTTAAGGGCTATTTGGACATTTTTAAAATGTGCATTTTCATCCAGCCAGATGTAAAGCGGCCTATATAGGAAAAAGAAATGCAGGACTTCACAAAAAAAGGCCCGATCCTGACTCTGTATCCTGAAGCTCACTTGTTTAGAAAAGAATGCAGATCTCAGAGAAAGCAAAAAGCTGAGCAGAAATGTCAGCGTGATGCTCCAGGCTGCTGAGTGCATAAGCAGGAGCGAGCCAGAGGCAGGTGATTTTCCTCCTGTACCTGGTGAGATGGAGGTGGGAGCCCCTTGGGCTTGGAGGGGCAAGTCTGGAGAGGAGAGCCCAGGGTGATTCTAGGGCTGAAGACTTCGATCTAGGGCTGAATGCTTTGCTGACACGGATTCAAGGGGCTTAATCTGGTTAAATTTCCAAGAAGAAATCTGAGTGTAATATGGCTATAGAGGGCAGGTACCTACACAGAAGGTACAGCACGCTTTATAGTTCCTTCATCTGTTGGAGAAAAGTAGGAAAATCACTAGTGACTACAAGCTGAGGCCAGACAACTTCTACTTAGAAGCTGTGCCCACATCTTTACCCTGGAGGGCAATTAACGGCTGGGACAGACCCCATGGGATTTGGCAGGTTGGTCACTGCTTCCGCTCAAGGGCAGTCAGACTTTGGTGAAACCTGAGGGCCTGTGCTTGACACATGGTGAAACCTAACATCCCTCACTGCCTGCAGGCTGCAGGAGATGGTCTAACAGCATTAAACCATAAATCCTCTTTTGGTTTACATTTTAAAAATCTACGGATGCTATATGACACTGTCATGCTAATGCAAGCTGTGTCTGTCCCAAACGTTCTGCAGAGCTGTGCATGGGAGCTGGGACTGCCCAGAGGGCAGCTGCTGTGCTGGCCAGATAAGAGACAGCAAGGGAAAGCTGTGCAATGCACAGGCAACTGCCAGGTGTTCCCATCACCTGCGGCAGCACATGGAGCAGAAATAAACCCGTGGGCACACACGTCTGTCCCTACTCCGTTATCAGACACACAGAAGGTGATTTGAATTCCCTTTTGTAAAGTGCTTGTGTTTAAAGCTTGGCCCTCCCAGGCCACCCCAAAGCTGGTGAAGTCAATGGCAAGACTCACTCAGTGAGAAAGGAGTCAAACACACATAGGACAAGGACAAAGATACATGTAGGCAAGGCACAACCGTAACTCAGGGTTTATTCTCGCTATAATCCTGCTCTGCTGGGAGATCCTGGGTCTCACTGCCAATGAAGTAGGGCCTCAGCAGAGCTGCACACCCTCTATACAACAGGCTGTGATTGTTTCTAACACATTAAGGGCATTTTCAGTTGAAATACATGGAAAACCATTTTTTAAAATTAAAGCAAAATGAGATAGCTCACACCTTCCCTCTTCTCCCATGGGCTTTTCGCCGTGTTTCACAGGTACCCAAGAGCACCATGGCAATGCCACTGGCAGGCAACAACAGAGGGAAGGACAGGGGGCATTCGGGAGGAGCCGAAAGGGCAGCCATGCATTACACCCTTCTCTTGCCTTTTGCATTCCCCAAGGTCCTGGCAAAGGAGCAGGAGAGGGGAGAACAGCAAACTGTGCTCAGAACAAAAACAGATCGAGACAAGGAAACTCAGTCAAAATAATACAACTTCCGAGGCTCAAGCATTGCACAAAAGAAGGATCAGAAGTAAGCTGGGCTCTACAGGGCAGAGATGACACCGAAACAGGGTGAGAGCGAGAATACAGGAGGGCAGAGAATAAAAGTCGATCCATCCACAGGAGGAGAAAAAAAGGAGGGATGTGAAGGAGGAGAAAGAGGGTTATATTTTCTGGATTTAGGGTTTGGAGGTTTTATTCTGATTTTTTTCTTTTTTCATTTTTTTCATAAAGGATCTCACACCTGATATTCCTCGTTCCATCCATTTCGGTTCACCAAGGGCAATGAAGAAATTCTCCTGCCTTTCGTATTCCTCCTCATCTACTATCTTAACCCTTACGGTCTTCCTGTAGGGACAACAAGAGAGACAACCATGTACAGTGGGTCAGCCGGGTGGAGGCGAGGCGGCAGCAGCGGCGGCGGCGATGGCAGCGGCGCGGGCTCCTGGCACGCAGCCCCTTCCCCAGCGGGGCGGATGGACATGGGGCGTCCGTCGTCCTTGGGGAGCGGGAGGGTGTTAGGGGGACAGGGGGCTAGCGAGGGGGTAAGGAGGCAGGGAGAGAGGGAGGAGGACCTTGCTGATGGTTAGCGGGAGGCGACTCCTGCAGCGCATTTTTTCAGTGTCACATGGTAATGGAAAGGGTATTGGCTGCCTGGAAATCACCAGGGACCACCCTGGGGTACCCACCGCGTTTTAGCTGGAAGATCAATTGCTTCTGCTACCCTCACAATTAGTAATAAATCTGCAGGGACTCTGGGCTGGGCGCCTGAGGAGAAGGCAGAGAGATGGGCACTCAGACACGTTCCCCAGCAGGGGTGAGGTGGGACGCTGCCAGCGGGCTACAGCTCTGTCAGCTGCACAGAGGCTGATGTTTCTAATTTCCGTTTTTAAAAGCACATCTTACTGCTTTTTCTCCTGAATAGCATCTGCCTCTTCCCCCTGACCTGTTCCCCGAGCGAGGAGGCAGCTCTCCCTGGGAGCAGACAGCTTTGCTGGGACCTCTCCGGGGACACAATGGGACTAAAACACCTCTGAGGCTCGAATGGAAATGCCCCAGGAGCTGGAGTGGGGCTTGCCCCCTTTCCCTGCGGCCAGCTCACCCAGCTCACCCCTGCACCCCCGCAACGCACACAGCTGCTGTGAGCCCGCAGGCGAGCCAAAGTGGGCTTCACAGCCCCTCCCTGTCCTCACCTCCTGCTCCCAGAGCCGCTCCACAGCAACCGGACCAGGGGCTGCGCAGCCTTCGCCGAGTCCTTCTCAGAAATTACAGGAGCTGCTTCTCTGCCAGGCCTCGATTCCTGTCTTTTTCTGACATAGGTCTGACCGGTAGACTCTGTAGGACCAGGGCTGGATGATGATCTCCTGAGATACTGGATGTGTTTCTACTTGGCATCTTCCCGCTGATGCTACAAAATTTGCTGGGACCCTCCAGCAGGGATGGCTGAAGGTCCCTCTCTGAGCTGCCAGGGAAACGCGGACAAGCGGGACTGCTCTCCACCCTTGTCCCTCTTCCCGCCTCGCCACTTTGCCTGTCCCCAGCCCCAGCCTCGCTCCCTGCCATGGGTACCATGGGACACGGTGTGTGCGCATAGCAGCGTTCAGGGCAGAGCGGTTGGAGACAGACAGTCAGACATCAGAGGAAGAGGAGGACAAGCGGAGGAAGTAGACGGAGGAGAAGAGGAGAGAAGAACGTTAATGTTAGTCTGGAGGGCCAGTACTACACCTTTCTGTAAACTCATATCCACCATGCGGGGGATCATCAGCTCAATGAAGAAATTCTTGTTTTTTTCATACTCCTCATCATCAATTACCTTGATGTGAACTGTTTTGCTGTGGATGGAAAAATAGTAAGTGTCATAAAGGGGAGCAGGGAACAGAGAAGCAACAGTGGAGGAAAGTCAAGAGTTGAATGGGGACATTAGAGAGTCAAAGTTTTCTCACCCATTGAACAAGCTCAACATGGCCCTTCGGAAAGGCTAAAGCCCCACTACTGCAAGTGACACTGGCCGATCTGCTGTGTAACCCAAAGGCACGATGGCAGGCCACATTGCAAAATGAAGTTAGACAAAAATAGCTCTGATCCCCCGGCAAACTGGTGAGGGGCTCCGAGGCCGCCAGCACAGCATCTCACAGCTCAGCGTGCGGGCAGCGAGGGCTGATGGCTCTCAGAGAAGCAGGCGTCCCTCACCCTGCTACCCACCATGCCCACACACACACACACACACACACACACACACACACGTGCAAAAGCAGACGCACGAGCACACACACCCTGCAGGCACCGTGCTGCTGCCTCCCTGCCCGCAACATCGCCTGCCAGGCAGGCGACTGCCGGCTGTGTGGGCATGGGGGAACCCTGCAACCCGCAGCTCTGACATCTGCGCGTCAGAGGGAACCCCCCTTCCCACAGCCCCGTACCCACACGCGGCCCAGCAGCTACCACCTCCCCTCGCTCCCTGACCGTTCTCAACGTTCAGATCAGTCCCTGGTGCATTTTGTGTGCAACCGGTCTTGGCTGGGGATGGAAAGGAGGAGAAAAGCAGGACTGCCAATCACAGAGCCTGGAAAAACAGTCTCAGGCTTCAAATCCCTATGTGGCTCAGCCGGTAGCCCTTGGCATTAAACACACCCAGTGTCTTTGATTCCACAGCGCTTCAGAGAACAAGCAGTCCAGCCCTGCACCCTGGGGATGCTGTGATCCCCATCCTGGGGACGCTGCCACTGCCAGCAGCCCCCTTCAAACCACCATTGCACAACAGAGAACAGCAGGGTTGATTAATTGCCATCGCTGCAGCTTGCACTCCTACTGATATCATCGATGACCACAAAATTATCCAGTCCTCCTACAACTTAACTCTCAAGTCATAACTGCTTCTGCACTCTGACTGCAGAAATCCCATTCCCTGTGCTGGCCCTTGTCTTTGGCTTGGTCCCAAACCCCATCTTTCAAATGAGGGCATACGGGATAGAGGAAAGAGTTTGGACAACCTCTGCTATATCCATCAGTGCAGGAATATGCAAGAAAAATCACCTCTAATTCTCCTTCCTAAGCTAAATCTGCTTTATTTTTGCCAGTTCTTGTTCTACCCACAACCTGCGCTAATGCCGGCAAGCCTCCTTTCCTTTCTCTAGACCCCTTCAATCTCCACTAATCCAGCCTGAAGGATGTAGGATTTTAAATGATATGTCTCTCGTGTAAATGTTGGTGCTCACCTAAGACTTCATCACGATGATTTTGTTGCATTTTCTTTGGAGAGGTTGACTGAATTTGGCTTTTGAACCAGATGTTGTCTGGGTCCCTGATACTTTGCAAAGCTTGTTCAATTTGCTGAGTTAAACCTACAGCTGATTCACAGCTCGGATCTCTTTCTTCCTCATCTACTACAAAACAGAAGGTGGGATTTTCAAAAGCAGACAGGGCTTCCTGAATGTGGGTTGCTTTTCAAAATCCTATTCATAATTATCATGCTTATGGTTTTTTTTTCCATTCTAGGAGACCCAAATTACTCAGTGTTGCTTGTCTACAAAGATTTGGAAAAAAGACACAGACCCTGTTTCCCAGGGCCAGCTTAGGTATCGTGACAAAGCTATTCTACGGCTTCATGCAAGGACTGTTATGCATGCACACCATCTGAGTTTGCTTTCATACAGCAACTTTCTTTTCCTATCTTCCTTTCTTCCTTTTTTTTTTAATGAGGTGGCTCTCCTGTCTCCATGAGTGGTGTGCATGCATTCCAGAGCAGAGGAGAAATGCTCATTTAATGAGGACGCGTGCACAGCAGGTGATCTCCCTGGCTGTGTGCTGTGTGCGTGGAAAGCCTGATTTCACGCAAGCCCCTCATCTGTGTGATGAATACTCGGAGCTGTGGACTCACGGAATCATGACTCACTGTGTGCACATCTTGTTAAGCAGAGAGAGCTCTATGCAGCCTAGTAAGTAGCCCACAGCTGTCAGATTTCCTTATAGTGGCCTTTTTCAAATGTTTTTTTAAAAAAAAAAGTCAAGAACAAGAAAGAAAACTCAGTGGGGATCCATAGAGGGCCGCATGATAAAATGCTGGCTTTGCAAAGCAACTCCGCTTGGGTCACGGTACCGAGAGAGCAAACCCTCCAGACTCCTAGACCAGCTCAGCCCTGCAGCAAAGTGGACAGTTACCACACACTTGAGCCTCAGGTGGCTTTTCTGAATGAGGTGAGCAGCCCAGTAAATTGCTGGTTTCCTTCTTCGCCATGAGCCGTAGGGAGAAACGGACATTTATCTGGCCCTGAAACAGCAGGTGAGGAGCAGAACTTCCACAGACCAAAGCCGCAGGTGCCCTGCACAGACACAGGCAGGACCTTGCACCCCCTTGCACACCCAACCTGACTGAATCCCAGAAGAGGAGGAGGTGTCTGACCTCCCCAGCTTTGCTGGGCAACAGTGCTCAGCAGGTCCACCACACCATGAAGGCTTTGGGGACCAAGGGCAGGAGCTCAGAGGCGCAGGCTGTGTGGTGTGGGGACCCTGGCACCAGCTATGGTCAGGTGGGGTGGGATGGAGGGCTCCGGCCAAACTGCAGCCACTGCCTGCTCTCGCTCCAGAGCCAGTACGTTACCAGGCCTCCCCATGCAAGGAGAAAAGGAGCACGGCAGAAGGCTGCAGGGACTGTGTAGTGACACCGGGAGGTGGGTGAGGGCTCACAGACCCCTCGCTGGGATTTTGCGGCAGAAGGAAGAGCAGCTTCCCCGCTTCTGGGTCGCCCCGCAGCCTGCAAGGATGGGGCGCAGGGCTGGGCTCGCTCCCTTGTGGGGAGCCACCTTCTCTCAGGTGGCTGGCTGCTCTGGTGACTGTCACCATGGAAAGGTCAGCGCTGACGGAGGACAGCTGGGGCAGCCTGTCAGGCCACCCCTCCCAGCCCACCACGGCTGGTGGGGGCTGCCCTTCCCCGGGCTCCGCAGCTTCCCTAGCCACTGTGAGCCGCTCGCTCCTCTCTAGGGCTATGGAAGCAAGTGTAACTACAGCTGCATCCTGAGCTGTCATAAATCGTCTGGAGGGCAAAGCACAGATTGCTCCCCCACAATCTCATCTCTCACCTGCAGCCACACTGAGAGCTACCTCCTTGGAAGGCATGGAGAGCAGAGGAGATGGATGGGGAGAAGGGCTGGAGCGTAACATCGCCCCGGGAAGACATCATGTTAATGCGAGGGATGTGACAGGAGGACACCGAGAGGCAGAGAGCGCGCGGGAGCAGGAGGCTCGGGAACATTTTGCTGCAAGAACATCCTGACAGCTTCTTGAAATTAATGGAGGCAGAGGCGGGCAGGCGAGGGGCTGGGGGTGCAGCAGCCCTGACAGGCACGTTCACCACAACAGCAAGCGAGGGACCTGAAGCCCACCTTGCTCAGCTGAGTAGCTTTCATTCCCCAGCCTCTGGTTGCTCCGCCTGGGGAAAGAAAGACACTTTCCAGCCTTCTCCTCCCTCTCTGACAGCTTCCTCATGGCCAAGACATACCTCAGACAGCTTGAAATCAGAGAACAGCAGAGGCCATCCAAAAGCCTCTCCTAGCAATCAACCACCTTTGTTAAATGCCACTGGCAGCAAGGAGCCACTCTGCAAACCCTGAAGCCCCACCACCAGCACCAAGCCATGGTATAGTCCAATCTCAGTCCCTGCATGAGTACATTGGTGGGAAGAGCTCTTGAATTCAGGCCTCAGTGGTGTTTTCAGCAGACTGAGCAATGCTTTCGGTTTGGGCTGTGACGCAGCAGGGCATGTCGAGAGCCGGCATTCCCAGGGATCACCTGGCCACACAGACGTCAGGATAGCTGCTCGCTCTCTCCATTTTCTCTATGGTCATTGCAAGCTGCCACCAACAGCCCTCAGATGATAGTGGTCTGGGTTCTCCTCTCAACACACACTTGGTAATAAGCACTGGTTTTAAATGTTAAGGATGGGAAAGCTCCTCCAGGGAGCAACATTAAGTATGGGATTTCTCTGAGTAAGCAACAGAAGATGAAATGAATAGACATCGATCTTCTCCTAAAATACTTTGTGCACATGATGTTGCTAAATTCCCTGTCTGGAAAGTACAGAGAATAATCTATAAAATCATTTTATATGACAACATGCCCACTTCCAACACATAAGGCAACCACTGGATGGTTATTTGATTAATGTGCTAGAAAATACTGAGTATCTCTCTAGTATGGAGACTCTCATTTTCAGGAATTATTGCCGAGGAGGTTAAGAGGATGTGTCTGCGTGACTTTGGAATGTGAAATAAGGCTCAGCTCTAAAAACAGCGTAAGTCAGGAGATGTCACATAGTGTATACCACTGAAACATGCAGGGCTGTGCAAGGGCAGGATTTACAGTCCCCGGCGGGAGGCTGTTAGCCTGGATGGAAAGCAGCCAGGACAGCAAGGTAAACATCCCTGGGACAGTGAGAAGCACCATGAGATCTTTAGTAACTCATTAATGTGAATCATTAGTGCATACACCTTGGGTGAAGCCACCGCATTCTTGGCACATCTTGATCTATCTGAATCCTCATCCGATTTGCTGTGGGTGCAAGTCCCTGCAGCATTACTTTCAAAGCGTGTGGTGCCAGTCTGACTCTTCCCCAAAGCTCTGCACTGTGCTGGGGATTCAACACGAAACTACAGATAGGACCTATTTGCTCTGCCAGAAGATCTCGTTGAGAAGTCCTACTGCAGAAATGCTGACTAGGTAACATGTCGGCATGTGAAGCAAACCAGAGGGGATTAAATAAGGCTATGCATAGGGATTAAGTAAGGCTATGCATATGCATCTCCTACTGCAGAAATGCTGGCTAGGTAAGATGTCAGCATGTGAGGAGAACCAGAGGGGATTAAATAAGGCTATGCACAGTGGGGAGCTGTCTTTGCCCGACTCACTGGGAGGCGTATATTTAACAGAGCAACATGACAGCGCTGGCAGACAGGTGGAGAAGACAGCAAGAGAAGTCCTGATATGATGCACACGGTCACATGAAGTTGCGCATCAAGTAACCAAGGATGGGACAAGCTGAGCCATTTTGAAGCAAAGGATTAGGCTGTCACGTAGCAAGACAAAGACAGGAGGTGTTTGAGGACGAGAATCATTCGATCCCAAAGCAGATTCACTAACCTCACCAAGGAGATGATGAGTGATCTTAATTTCAACAGGAAATCATGGTAATTTAGGAACCTATCCAGAGTATGATCAAGAAAGACAGATTGCACATTGGGCTTAAGCTCATGCTCATAAAAGAAGATTTTTGGTTCCCACAGCTATTATGGAGGGAGGAATTGGTTTTGAAGCGTCCAGCTGCAGCCACCAGTGATGGTGAGAGTTTGTTCTAGCAGCCAGGTCAGAACTGAAGGTGCCTCTAAGGTCAGAGCAGATGTTGGTACCAATTACCTAAGCAAATATCAACAGGACAGATGAACTGTCAGGATAGAGTTTCAAGCAGATCATTGATTTGCAAGTTGCTGATGTATGAGTTACAGAAGAATGGGTGCTAGTACAGGAGTTGGAGGCAAGCCATTGCGGGCCAGTTTCCAGGAGCTGGCTGTGTCATTCATGAAGACCTTGGAAGAGCAGCTGTGCAAGAGCCATCCCACTCTGTGCAGCAAGCACATGAGGAACAGCCCGGACCACCTCACTACCAGACCTGCGGGCTGTAAAGCATCACAGACAGAAGCACCCCCAGAAATGGGATTTTTTTTTCTCTTTTGTCTCCAAGTTGGCCTATGGGATAACCAGATCACAACTAGTTATCATCTTGTCATTAAAATAAGGTTCTCTGCAGTGCTAATCACTATGTACTATTCTACACATAGAATACCTACATATTTCTCCAGCCAGGCCTGAAGCCATCCAAGCAAGTCCCTTGATACCTCTGTGCTTCAGTTTCTATATCCATGCAGTGGCTGTGATCCTTATTTCTCACAGGGCTTTGATAGGGGACAGTCCCTACTTGCTTTGAACTCCTAATGTGGAAGATGTTACAGTGATGCAGCCATAAGGAGGACAAGGGAAGAGAGCAGAGAGAGCTTGAAATTGTGGTGGAAGCACCACTTATTCACCTGAGCATCAACTCATTCTGCTTCATCTGATTTGGTTCTCATATGAAGGGAGCTTTGCATTTCTCTAGGGCACCTGCTCTTCCTTGCTGAAGTTCCTTTACACCATTAGGGAACCAAAAGACCTCAGAAAACAGGGCTGGAAGCAACTGCTAGCACTCAGCTATCACCCTGTCCCTGGGCAGAACCAGTTCCACCAAGCCGTTCCTGGCAGGTAGCTGGTTGCCCAACTGGTTTTTGAAAGCTTCATGGTAGAGGTGATTTTCTGGACAGTGTTTCCCTGTATTTCAACTCTTTACCCCAGGAAGTTCTTCGTAACCTCCACCCAGACTGACAAGGTATAACTTGCTTGAGAGGGGAGGGGGAAGAAGCCTTTGGCACTGCCTCCTGGCACACCTAGCAAGGAGGGCTCCCTATGCCCCTGCTGTCCCTTCCCCACACAGGCAGGGGCTGGGACCTGCCCCAGTGACCTGGAGTCCTTCTGCCTGCCCTATCCCTGCCATGCGTGCAGCACACGGGCACCTCTGCTCCGTTCCTGCGAGTGCCAGAGCCAGAAACATCCACCTCCGCTGCAGCAGGTCACAGGGCAAAAGCTCCACTGAGGAAGACACTGTGCAAGAAAGGGGCTGGACCCTGAGGTGTGGACTGGGAGCCCAGTCTGAAAACCTGCGTGCCCCTCTGTGTCCATCTCCCTGGGACTGTGTGGGGCTCTACTCGGGATCGCCAGGAGCTCAGGGGCTCTGCCTGGCTGGCAGCTTGGTCACATCACACCAGGTCTTCGTAAGGGATAAAGGAGGAAATATTGACACAGAAAGGCAATTTCCCTTTGTGTATTCCCCATGTAATCTTGACTAATTAGTAAATTGGCTCATGTTTCAATTAGAACTATTGAAAATGGTTTAGTAGCTGACACATGATAATTAAAGGGACATAGCCAAGACTAAAGCCATATTTTTTAAAGTCTTTACTTGTATTAGAAAATTTCAAAGTGTTATCAGTAAAAGATTTATAGGGCTGGCTGGTAAAAAAAATAGATTTTAAAAAAAAAAATTGCCTAACTGTTATCCTTCCTCCATCCTGGATGGCAAAACTAAAGGGGTCACTTCGTGCTTGTGGTCATCTCCACTTTTCAATTTGCACTTGTTTCCTGCACAGCAGCACAGCCCTCACTTCCCACTGCCACCTGACCCTGCAAAGAGACATGAAAAGCTGCCAACTTCACACGACAGTGTTTCACATTTGCTTTGTACCAGTGCAAATATCCAGACCAGCAATGAGAAATCAGAGCTGCTAAGTGGCAGGCAGGTGAGCCCATTAAGCACTGTCATGCCTTGCAAAAATATCCTTAAGTACCTGGTGTGTTATTCAGGGCCACTCAAGAGATGCGGTGTTTCCACACACATAAGCCATGGGAATCGGCACCTGAGCTAGTAAATGGCAAATGTCTCACACTCAACTCAGAAGCCCTGAAGAGCTGGAAAAGACACGGTAGGGAAGCACAAAAAAATGCTCCAGGATCTTCCTTAATGCAGTCAGTCCTGCCAGACAAGCACACTTCCAAAGAACTCTGTATTTCACTCTGTTCAAACAGGATAAAATGCTCTAATACAGAGAGATCTTCAAGGAAAGACACCACAATTTGTTTTTAAGAACATCTGCAAAGAGGGGAAGAACACAGCTTGTTAAACCCCCTTTCCCTCAGCTGATTCCACCCTGCTGATCAGCTCAGTTGAGATATTTAAGTTGGGTTGTATGAGGATAATAGCCCACCTCCATGGGTCTTTTCTTTATTCAGCTTAATAAAGCTATTTTTTTTTTATTAAACATGTTCAGGTTTGGCTATAATCTTTGTTTAAGTTCCTCTTTAAAAAATAAATAATCTAGGCTGATTTGTGTACCACCTTCCAGACTGTTGGCTCCGAATGCTGAAGCTGTGTGTACAGACACAAGCGGCCCTTGCCTGGCCTGCTGCAGGTCAGCTTTTTCTAGCTGACCCTACGAGACTCAATGCTTCAGGGCCAGGGGAGAGCAGACCAAGTCTCGACAGCCTGTGGAGCTATTTGTTGCGGTCTGTACAATAAGCACTTGTCTTGTACAAGTAGTAATTCAACTTGGCAGCCCATGAAACCAGCCAGTTCTGGTAGGTATCAGCCTGGTGTAGGTGCAAAGCAGTGCCAGGGCCCTGGGCATGGACACTTCTCTCCTCCCTACCTTGGGCAGGTTCCCAGGGGAATAGCTTCACTGAGAAGATGCTGAGCCCTTTCTTCTGTCAGAAAGGAATTTCAAAGGAGCAAAACCTCAGCCACAACCCCACTGTGGTCACACAGCACAAAATACAAGAAAAAGTAGAGGTGGAGAAAGAAGGGAGGGAATTTATTCCTTACTAAAGGTCTTTGAATTTCTCTGCTTCCAGTCTTGTCTAAGGCACTACAACAAAAGCCTATAATGTCAAAACCCATCATGGATGTTGATGGCCAAATGAATACTGGAGATGCTTTTGTTTGGTCTAGAGAACGGCTCCAAAACCTGACAGGGTGCAGGAGTGGGAGTGCCCTAGACAGGAGAGGGTAGGCTGGACTGCCTCAAGCCCCTTGAGATGTCCTGAGCAAACATGAAACTGGCATTCAGCTGGAAGTGACCCCCTGTCCCACCACAGCGTGCCAAACCCTACCTGCAAGACACTCGGCACTGGCTGGCATTAGCAGCCCAATGCTTCAAGCTGTCACCCCTGGTTTTAGACTTTTTGCTGAAGGCATGGAGATTTGGAAGCTATATTTAGATGTCTTCTCTATTCTTCAGCAACAAGGTTGCCATGGAGATGCTGGCGAGGACAAGAAGGTGGGGACGGAGGGGGAGAGGAAGTTGAGGAATGAGAAGTGCCACATTCAAAACAACCCTCACCAGCCGGGAAAGACTTTAAAATCCTCATAGGGCAAAAACTGCTGAAGGTTGTCAGCTGAAATGAGCCCCCGGCACTGCCCGATGGCATGGCCCTGCCACGCATCGCTCAGTGCTTTGTCACAACAGGTTTGAAGGATTGCAAGCAGATGGCCTTTGGGCGCTGCTCCTTTGGGAGAAGGTGCCCCCATCGACCTGAGCTTGCTGCCCTGGGGCGTGCGCTGATCCCTGCCTCAGCTCATTACTCCTGTGAGTGGTGATCACCATCACCACCCACACCCTCAGGTCATCCACCCCTGGACATCCTGAAGACAACTACCCACGTCCTCCTCTCTGGGCACAGCTCACGTGCCACTCGCTGCTGGCTGTAGCTCAGCTCAGCTCTACACAACTTCTTTGATCTCTCTTCAAAATTGAGTTCTCTGAACTCCCAAGGGATTTGCAAAAATCTTCTGATGTGGGCTGCCCAAAACCAAACCTGCAGTGCTGCACGGCATCCCAGCAGAGACACGCCAGCCCCTGCTGCCCAAGTACTAAAAGCATCCCTCTGGGAGCTCCACTCAAGTCGTGCTGCTTCACAAGCTCTTATTGACTCTGTACTCGGCCGGCTCCTGGAATAGCTGGGGTGGCTTTGTCTCAGACAGGGAGCTGCAGCTGGGGACAGAGCTGTCCAAGGCTCCAGCAGCGTGGGCAGGACACACTGGCACACTGAGGACAAGCCACCCAGCACAGGAGGGGAGGCTGATGGCCACAGAGACCTCAGCTTGCCGATCCCACTGACACAGGAGCCAGGCTGTGGTGGGAGTGAAGGTGGCTGCTGCCGGCAGGGATCAGACACCCTCAGTCTCCCCCACGCCACATCCACATTCCCCAGGCTGGCGCTGGCCACAGGCACAGCCCAGATGTGCAGCTGCGAGCAGAGATTGGCACCTACTGCCCACCACACTGCTCTTTCCAGCACAGACAATGCAGGTGGAGACCAAAAGCTCCTCTTACCGTGGCTGTTCCCAAGACTTGCTGTCCTACACTTACTGCACTTGCAAAGAAATTTGGCTTTCCGAGAAGGGTCAGAATAGTCCCCCCAATTCCCAGCATGGGAGCTGGCATATCTCAACCCCACCATGCCTGCCCAGATCTCCTTCCCAGCTCCTGCACGTGACAGCACCCTCAGATTTCCATGCTCAAAGCACATCAAACACAGTGGGAAGCAAAGCAAACTCTGCCATCACAGAGCTCTCCAGCCATCAGCCTCCCGAGTCTGTCTTTCCCTTCCCTCACCCTGCTCTTCCCACTCGCAGACGGAGCATTCGGCTCAGCGGGGCCGTGTTCAGCCCAGCCATTGGAGCTGCGCTACATTCAACGGAGCAGCAAGGCAGCAATCCGTAGGAAATCAATGAGCTGCAAACAACGCTGCGCAGCTGCCAGTCTGAAACAAGCCCGCTCTGCAGGCTGCAGATACAATTATCCTACATGAACAAAAGGAGCTGGAGCCAGCGCGTGGTGCTTTGGCTCCGGTCACAGCCTTCTTCTGACCAAGATAAGGGACAGCATGCCGAATTGCCACAGCAACATCAAAGTTGCTTATCCAACCATTTACACACAGCCAAGATATCGCATCTTTATTCAAGGCTCTGTGCGTTTGACCCCAGCTCACTTGTTTTCTTCTCTTCTGTAGCACCGAAAATAGGGTAGAGGATACTCAGTTACACCATTTCATTTCTTTGTGACTGTTTTCGTTCTATTTCTTACCTAATAAAACACACTGGAAAAAACAAAACAGGACCACAGGTTAGCTTCCAGTAGCTGATGCCTTGGGAGGAGCTGCAGGTTCCCAAGAGGAGGCCAGCCCTGCTGGGCTTGTGCTTCCAGAATCCAGAGCTTTGGACCATAAAAAGGCCACCTCCTTATTCCTAAACTGAACAAAAATAATGTCATCCGTCAACTTCGCAGCGAAGAAGAGTGTTTCAGAAGGGTTAAATCTAGAAGGGCAACCTTCGAGCCTTGCTTAATTTTGCAGACGACACCGCTTCAACCCGCGAAGAGCCGGTCTGCCAGCCACCCCCCTGCCTTGCCGCAGCCGGTCTCCTCGAAGATAGCCCGGCTCAGCCAGAGAAGGGGACAAGTGCTGCATGCTGGCATGACCACGTCAAACAGACCAAACATGCCATGGCCTGTGCAGCCCTCACCCGCCCAAGTGGGTCTCCTTTGATCAACATAGTTCTCTATCATTTTACTGCTATAATTTCCACCCTGACACTTAGTGCCATCTCAGCCTTCATATGTGGATCCAGCTTTGTGGGAAGTGACTTTGGCAAAGCCTGCTGAGCAATCCACATCAGAGATGGCTTGAACTCCTCCTGGGGTCCCTGGCTGACAGACAGGAGTCTCCTCCTGCCCTCTCTGCCTCATGGCAAGAGTTAGTGCCAAAGCCCTTCACCCATCCTAAGAGCCAGCCCTACCCTCATCCCAACATGCTCCTCCACTCTTGTTCATCTTCCTGCTATCTAAATCCTCCTGCTGCAACTCCCTCAACACCTTGAATGATCTGTCTCCTCCTTTTCAATTTTTGATGGCACTGCTGAACAACTGTTTGACTTGACCAGTCCTGATAAGCCCAGCTATGCGCCTGATGCACTTTCATGTAAATACTTTCAAACTGCCAGGCTGGGTTTGGAGGCTGGTCTCACATGCTTCTCACCATCTGCAGGTTCTAACCGTAACCTGGTAACAAAAAATAACAATTCTCCCAGCACTGGCCTTCCACCCAGCTTGGTGGTGGGTGCAGCACTCTCCACTTCAGCATTAGCAAACACATCCTCGGGGGTTTAGTAACATGGCACAACTGCTCTGGATGCTAAAACCTCATGCAGACCTTTACAATGGATCCCTTGTGGTTTCAGACAAGGAGGGGCTGTTGTCTAATGAGCCCACTCTTTGCCCTGCTAAGCCCTCTCACCTTAAAAATGTAAGTCCCTGACTCCATCAAGAGTCTCTCCCATTATGGGACCTTTTTAGGACTTGAAATCCCAAGACAAAGAGCTTCTAAAGATAAAGGAAAAGGTATGCTTGATTTTTTTTGAGCCCATTTTGATTTTTCGTGAAAGAAGGTCCCACCCCAGCTCCCTGCCCAGCCAAAACATAATTGGGTTGTGATGCCATTGGTGCCTGAGCATTGCTCCCTCCCTGCTCCAGCCTCTGCTTTCTTACAGCTCGCTTCACATGTGCCCTGCAGTGAGTGTCAGCGCTCTTACCAGGAAACTGCTATACGCCAGGGAGACTGTCAGGAGCAGGAGCCTTCTGCTCTGTCTGTCTGTTTACCAAGGTGTCTGTCTGTGTTTATCAGTGGCTTATTCTATATTTTCAGATGCTGTCCGTAGCTTTGTTCCCTGCCATCACGCCCCCCCCACTTGCTTAGCCACCCTAGAAAGGCATTGGAGTAAAATGTACGCTGAGAAATAAACTCTCTCTAAATGCTAAAAGCACCCCCAAAATTGATGCTGATCACCCACAAACTGGATCCGAACACATGCCTCGTTGGTCTGAGGTTCTCTTTTGGCTTCGCACCTGTGGGTAGGCTGCACTTTTCTTTGCTCTCCAGAAGCAGAGCCGAAGCAGAGAGGATATCAAAGACTTGCTTGGCTTCGTAGCCAGAAATCAGCTGATGCAGCCAGGAATGAAACACCCGAGCGAGAGCCCCTTTGGTTGCTTCCCCAGCACCTGCCTGGCTTCCCCGCTGCCAGGGAACACCCCCCTCGCACCCGCTGCTGCTGCCGGAATGGCACGGCGTCGGCGCTGAGTCGCAGCACAGCAGCCTATTTCTGTTCCATGACCCACAGAGGCTGCAAGAGCACAGGAAGAGTCCTGGGCCTGCCAGGTCCCTGCCCCACGCGTGCCCTCCTGGGTGGGTGGGACCTCACCAGCTTGGGTCTTTAAATCCAGAGTCCAGGCCTGAGCAAGAGCCAGACGAAGACATTTAGGGCTTTCTGCAGTGGTCTAGCAGCCCACTTCAACTCAAGCTGTGCAAGACTCAAAATGATGACACTGGACTAGGAGAAATGAGGCTGCCTGGGCAAAATACCACCTGCCCTACTCTTATAGAAAGACTGAAAGCGAGTTGCACATCCTACAATGGTAGAGGAGAGCCTGTGAACCCCTGCAAACCACAGGCACCAACTTTTTCATGGTCCTAATGTTGAGAAGGGTCTGCAGAGTCAGCCTTGAAGCTGGAAACAACTCCTCATGGAGGACTTGGAGGCGGTCTACAGCACAGATAGCCTGCAGGTGCAAAAGCTGGCTTTGTCAGGCACACTCACCTACAGAGAACCAGGTCACATCCCATTTCCAGCAAATTAGAAATAATCCTGGGTTGTTGGGTTTTTTGTTTTATTTTTTTAAATGTTTATTTACCAGTTGGTGCCTCCTGCAGAGACAGACATTTGGAGAACTGTGACTGTGGAAAAAGGAGAAAAAAAGGCTTCTAATGATATTGCCATCTCTTTAAAAAGCAATGATAGTAACAGTCCCTGCTAGCCCTTAGAGCTTCACATATGACTCTGCTCTGATGGAGTGTGACTGTGCAGGATGGCAGTGCTGGGGTCTATTTTAATTTTAGCCCAACTGTTCCAGATCAAATTTTCACAGCCTCCAAAGAAAGAGATGGCTTTTATTAGAGACAAGAGTTATTAGTTTACAGGCAAGCTGGACTCTTTCCTTCTCATGCCTCAGCACAAATAATAACAGTTTTGCAGGCTAAACAAGGCTCTCCTGGCCATCTGTGAGACCCGCTGAAGACTGAAAGATTGCCCAGGTGTAATTCAGGATAAAATCTGGTTTTTGGAGCATTTAGCACTGCTGGGATTCAGTGCTGAGAGACAGAGAGAGGGGCCAGCCCCATGTTTTGAGCCAAGAAATCCTAATAGTGCTGAGACACTAAAACCTCCTCCTTTTTCGTCTTCCACTGCCAGCAAATCTGATTTGAATTGACCAGGAGTGAACATGTAGGGTATTTTGGGGCTTTTTGTTTGTTTTTTATAGAAAGTGCAGATTTCACATCTTTCAGTGCATTGTGTTCCTCGAGCAGTGTGATGGGCTCAAATGCAGTCTTCCAAAAATGGAATTTTTGCAACCTTGCACCCAAGATTGGCTCTACCCTGAACATCTATGACACCATCTAGCTCCATTTCCTTCTTTCTGGGGACTATGTGGTGATATAAGGCAATGCTTTCCCCAGAAATATTCATGACTAGGAGTGCAGTGCTGCCCTTCAGCTGAGCTCAGATGGATTTCTTCCTACCCCTCGAGATGTTATGGTTTTGCTCAAGTCAAGAGAGATTTGTTATCTTTAGTCTAATCTAAAGAGACCCCCATTCTTTGGAGCCCCTGGTGCTCTGCAGAACTATGCCACCACCCAAAATGCTTGGCCATTAAGACCAACTCCATTTGCTGCATCTCCCCCCGTGCCCACCTCTAGCAACAATGGGGGGCTGCCAAGAGCTGCCTGGCCCAAAACAGCTTTCTCAAGCAGGACACATCTTTTGGCCGGTGGTGGTTCCTGGCAGGCCTCCATCAAGGCGAGATGTAAGGCACATCCCCGTCCCATCCCGCCTCCCTTACGCAACCACCGCCGGCTAAAAATACAGCCGCAGCCCCTGCAGCCCTGGCCCGGCGAGATGCAGATTTAATGAGGCTTCCATGGCAACGGGCTTCACTTCGGCAGGGACCGGGATGCAAGGGACAGGGACGCTTGAGGGGAGAGGTGCTCCTCAGCCAGGGGAGAGCTGCACAGTTAAAAGCTTGCAGCAGTGGGGTTTGAGGTTTTTTGCTCGTTGTTCTAATAAAATTGCCGAGCATTCAGTTCAGTTAGCTGCAGCCAAAGAGGCAAGCTGTGTAGTATTTTTAACAGACAAACCTGGACCTATTTCTGCCATGAGGATAAATATTTACTAGTCAGCCTTAATTAAACTCAATCACCCACAGGCAGAAATGTTCAAATAGAGATAAATCAAGGAGTCTGTTTCAGTCTACCGATACTATAAACATCCTTTTCAGTAAAAACAGGCTCCTGCCAGAGCTCACAAAATACAGTGGCAGAACTGGCCCAATATGAAGCCAGGAGAACTGAGGACAGCTAAGGTTATGGAGGAAGTGGCCTTCGTTGATGCTTCATGGATGATGTCCTCTGTGCCAGTGCAAGGGGGAAAGAAAAACCCCAAACAGAAAAAAACCCCACAGCTGATGAAAAATCTGGGATAAAAAAATGTTGTAAGCCTGGCTTTCAGAGAAGAATAAAACGGAGACTATTGCCTCCCATTCTCCACACTGATCCACCTACACTCTGTGCGAGAGTAAGGACACACGCTGGCCAGAATCCCACTTTGGTGTGCATAGCTCTAAGTATTAGATCAGCAGGGGCTGTCCTGTGGCTGATGGGTGTTTAGGGATCCATGGATTATTTCTGTGAAATGCGGATAAAGTACCTCAGAAAAACTAGCATCTCACTAGTTTGAATTTGCTATTCAAAGGGGGACAGCTATGCTGGAAAATGCTCATGAGGTCACAGATCAAAGCCACTGTTGCCATTATAAATGTACAGTATTTTTCCAAAATGCATATTTTTTTCAGTAATTTCTTCTTGTTTCATTTACTTCACCTTGTACTGGGACACTACTTCCTATCAAAGGGCCGAAAAGAATAGAAGCACCCAAAAAAACCAAAGGTAAATATTAATGTTTTCATTTCACTGATGAGAAACTGAGGTATGGAAAAATTTCATGGGAAAAGGGAACTCCCAGCTTTCCTCCAAATCCAAGTATTTGGCACTGGGAACATGAAAGTCAAGGCTCTCAGAATTGCAGCTTGTTATTGAAAGTTCTAGCCAAAATCACGTACCTCTACAATAAAGCACCCCTAAAATCAAGTGCTCCAGCTAGATGCCCTAACCTGGTTTGAAACCCATATATCTGAATGCTAAAAACAAAGTCACTGCTTACTACTTTTTTTGACTCAGCTCCTCGTATTCAGGCATCCTTCAGTTCAGAGCAATCTGCTCAGTACCCTTCTCCAGAACGAGCCATTCCTGTTGATGTAAAAAGTCATCACTTCAAGGCACCTCACCCTTATATAAGGCAATTTTGTATACATTAGCTCCCATCAGTGATGCCTCTCCTGATAAACCAGGTTTGTTCCTGTTATAAGCCTGCTGAAACACATGAAGCATTTCACAAACTGTAACAGAAAATCATCTCTCCACCCTACAGAAAGTGCCTGCTGCTGGGATGAAATGTGGCGTGTGTTAAACTACACAAAGCACCAAAACCGATGCCCCAGTGTAAGATGCCAAAGCCACCAGGGAAATTTAGAGACATAAAATGTCATTACCCATGCAGAAAACTGACCAACGTCGCTTGCTAATGCAGAGATGTCTCCAGCACTGCAGCAGCCCTGGTCCTGACCACCTGTGGTTATCTAGCTGGAAAGAAAATGCTGCCTGTTCAGCCACCCCGCTTCCTTCCCTCCTTCCTTTGCACTCTTCGTGTCACAGGGCTGCTTGGCTGTAGCCTCACCATCAGTTTCCCCCTGAGCTGCACACAGAGGGGCTGACGGGACCTCCCAGCCTCTGTGGCACTAGGTTCATGCTGGTTCAGTAAACCCGGTCTCTGGCGCTTGCTCTGGTCTCCTCTTTGGAAAGGTGATGGACGGACAGGTTGGCTCATACAGACCTGCTTTCCCAGGAAACTGTGGTCTGAACCGCAGTGGTCACAATTCCTCAAGATTCTTCTCCTTTCCCTTTGTGAGCTCTGTTAACAGTAACTTTTGACATGAAATAGACCTGGGCACTCATTTCGCATTGCACAGTGATGCAATTCAAAACCCAAACTCATTACCCCACTGAGTTGTGAAATAAAAGAGCAGACATCAATGCTCTGTATGTCCTTCTCGGGGATGTCAGATGACGGTGCGAGGGAGGAGCTGGCGCTGCATCTCCTTGGTCAAAGGAGGTGCCTGGGCTGCTGGACTGCAGCACTGGTGGGGAATGGGGAAGCTCACCATGTCCACACCCTTCACTCAGACAAAGGCCAAGTTCGGTTTACAATTACAGCGCAATCCAATATCATTCCCCATAACGTGGAGTCAAATTATGAACAGCACATACTGAGAGCATAGGCCTCTTCCATTTCAAGCTCCTTAGCTTAATGTGTGTTTCCTAATCAGAGGAATCACAGCACTGGAGATGCCACCATGCAGTCCTTGCTCTGCCTCTGCCAGTGTCCTCCTTTGTGACTCCAGGAAAGTCACTTCTTTCCCCACTTGTAAAATGGGAACAAGCGCTCCTTCACCCCTGAAGCACGTCATAAGCATGAATGCATTAATATTTCAAGACACTTCAATATTATGGGGAAGAGAACACTTGAAATGCATAAATAAATAGAAGCAAGGTTTTTAAGGTGCGGTAATACGCTTTACTAGCTCAACTAATATTGCTGTATGAGCTTCTGAGCGTAAGGGATTTGTGCCCAAAATGTACTCAGTTTCAAATCTGGGATTTCTGTTTACGCCTGTAAAAAGGTTTGCATTGCCTCAAACTGCCTTTTCCTGGGAACTCACACCAATCAGCCAGGCTCGTACTTCCTCTCCCTAGAGACTTTGCCACTCTCATATCCTTAGGCCATCACAGTTTGCAACAACATAAATAGCTAATTAACTTTTTACTTAAAAGTAAGAAAGCAATCAAGCCTGCATCCTCATCAGCTTCTGTAAACACTTCAGCTCTCCGCCACGGCTCTGGCTCCAGACAACCTAAGATGCAACCTAAAATATTTCCTGTGACAATGTATTCCACCATTGTTGCACCATATTTGTAGCTCAAGTCACAGGAGAGGCAGCACACAAGAGAGATAATTTGCCCTGTGATCACCTGCCTTGCTGCACAAGATCATACATTCTGGTGAAACCAACACTACCCTACAGGGAACAGCAAGACATGGAACTTAACAATCAAAGGCCAAACCCTTAAGAAGGTTCCTGATCATCTGTTCAATCCTCACCAGGACTGAGGCAAGCCCACCTGAGAAAAGCTTCTGTGAAAACCAACCTCAGACTCACAGCAAGGGTATGTGTTCGCTTTTAGGAGATACAAAGGCGCTCCCAGTCTCTTTAAAAGAGCAAGAGCCCAGGCGAATCTACCAAGGACATAAGAAAAGCACAGTATGTTTGGAGATGACCGGTCATGCTGCAGGAACCAGAACCACGTAAGCCATCAGAGAGACTCCCATGCAGGGCCCTGCCCTGGAGAACAGGAGCAGACATGATACCCCACACGGGGCATCCCAAAGCACCACCTCTCCTGCCTGCCCTCCTCCAGCCACGTTGCTGAGCACTGTCATTCCCAGACACACTGGAAATCTTGCTTTACTACATATGCAAAATAAGATAACACCTTTTTTGGCCCCAAAGCAACTCTCACAGGCTTGGCACGTGGGTTGTTTTCACACCTCACAGTAAGGCAGAGAACTGGCAGGCTTCCCCCTCACCAGGCGGCTCAGCCACCTGGCCTCAGACATCCTCCATGCTTTTTTATGTTCTATCCCTTCTCAGGGTTTTTGCTTAGCGATGCTCTTAGAAGGGCAGTCTTCCTGGTCCTGTTTTTCTTCTCTTCCCACCCTTCCCAGCTCAACTCCCAGCAGCTGCCACGCAAAGCTCTCTGGATCCCCAGAAGGACCAATATGGGACGAGCCAACAGCACAGAGGCAGGCAGGGAGCTGCCTGTAAGAGGAACAAAGCTGTGAAGAGGGCACAAGCTCGCCTGCCACAGACCTTCTCTCTCTGCTGGCAGGAGGGCATCCCGCAGCGTGACACCAAGGCAGGGACACGGGGCACACAACCTGAATGCAGGCTGGGGTCGGCTCGGCTCCTCAGTCCACTCAGGAGCCCTGCTGTGTACCCAGCTCTCACAAACCAAAACGTCGGCAGGTCTGTCAGGAACGATAAAGCCTAGCCACGCACCCTTAGACCTCTGCTTGTTCTCAATTATGAGGCTCGCTGGCAGAGCTTACAGGCTTGCTGTGAATAGGCAGGCCACAGCCATTTCAAGCAATCTGGTCTCTTACAGGACCCGTAACGTCCTAACGTCTCTCACGCTTTCATGCATTTACCCTTGCAGCATGCCAGTGAGACGGGAACCAAAGGAGGAGTCAAGGCAGAAGCTGTGGCTCCCACCCACGGTGCCCAGCAGGCACCGCAGAGCTCCTACGGCTGCCATGCGGGAAGAAGACCCTCCCCTCGATGAAGGTTCCTGTAGATGGCAGCCAGGGATGGAAAACGATGCCTGAACACTGCCAGGGTCTGATGCCTCCAACCAGATTGTCCAGAGAGATTCCAGTGGCTGAAACTCCACCCCATAAAGCAGAAGCATGCGTAGCTTCCCACGGCTGCACCAGCCCATCAGGAACAAACCCCCCTGAGCGGGGCCACGTTAGCTCCTGGGCAGAAGCTTGGTGTAGCCATGACCACCAGAGTCACAGCTGAGCTTCTGGAACAGGTATGTCTTTAAACCTACCAGCTAAAAACCAGACAGCCTGCTTCTTGTCTGAAGCCCAGAGAGAATGCTCAAAGCTGGGCCCGAGGCTTGGAGAACATGCTATGGTTTTGAACCACTTGCAAATGCATCTCTACTACTTTACTGCTCTTCAAACACCACTAATGTGTGGGCAAGGAGGAGTCAAGCTTTGCCTTATATTTGTCTTGATTTTCAAGAGCTCATAAGACAAGGCTACACTCAAAGATAGAGAAGTATTTTTTTTTGTTATTTTGTCTTATGAATAGGCACGCAATCTGGTGTGCTGGCTGCAGAGGGAAGTCTGTAGTCGATTACAGCGTCCTTGCAGGCTGTTGTTATATTTGGGTCAGGCAACACAGAAGAAAGAGGGATAATAAAATCACCACACTTTTTTTTTTTTTTTTTAAATACTCTAGATTTTAGAGAACAAGCTAGAAATGAAACTTCTGTTAGAGCATGCTTAACAAGTGACTCCAGTCTGCATCTCACACTTAAGCGATTCTCTCATATGAGTCCTGATCATCTCTGGAGGACAGCCTGCCAGAAGTACCACAGGTGACAGATTTGTAGTGTGTGTCTTGGATAAAAGCCTATCTTATGCATAAGTTAGCTAAGAGATAATGCCTAAACCGAGCCTCATCTTATTACTCGAAGACATTTATAGGCAGAAGAGCCCTGTTAGCTATTGTTTTGTGAAAGGAAAGGAAAAATAACCTCTGTGATGGAAGAGGAGGAAATATCAGACAAAAATTAGAACAGCAACAGCAGAAAATCTACAGGCTGAATGAGAAACAGGATTCAGTTTATGCAAATATCTGGTTCTCACCATGCCAGCTTGTCCCAGCCAGCTCAACCCTGGGGCTGGAGACCGAGGGGAAGCTTTGTTTTTGTCCTTCTGGGTTTTGCTTTTCAATCTAACTGCTCAGGTTAAAAGGGGCACCATATATCTTAACTGTCAAAAGGAAATTAATTAGCTTGAAGCCCTAAAGAATACTGAGGGCCTGTATCAGCTCCCACATTACTGCTAGTGTGCCATGCTCACTTCCCACCCTGTGTTAGAAGCCCACCCTCTGCTTTAATGTCATTTTATGAAGAAGCTGAGCAAGAACTCGTGAAAGACACTCTGTCTGTTAAGCTCAACAGGCAGAAAAAAAAACTGTGAAAAATAAACATAGTGAAGTTGTGTCCGCCCCTACATACACCCAAGGAGCCTGCCATGCTCCCTACAAGTAACTTCGGTTTGTCGCAAGGTGGATCTGCAGTCTCTTTTCTCCTAAGCCCTGACACAACAGGCTGCAAGGCTGAGTTTATTGCTCTGTCTGGTATCTTCTCATTTGGCTCTAATCCCCTCCAATATATATGCAATATTTCAAATGCTCTTGCAGAGATGGGTCTCCTCTGAAGACCTGACATTTTTATAGTCCTGGCAAGCCATCCATTTCTATTTAATTTAGTTCTTGACACAAATAAATATATGCACTAAGATTTACATATGGATAGAATGGCCAGTATTTTCAGGCTTGCATGCCGAGGGCTGCATCCATACTGCAATCACTGCTATAACTATAGGTGGTGTCAAGCTACTCATGTTGACTACCACCAGCCAGGTCAGGGGCTGCTAGCAACATAGCCACAGCAGTGCAGAGCTTCTCACAGGCTAAATGCTACCTGCAAATCTGAGTAAAAATGAATCAATTGTATTGCTCCCCAAGCTACTGCAACTGTTTTAAAACTCCCAGGTCTCCTTCTACAAGCTACAGTCACAGCACAGACATGCCCAGAATTAAAGACCTAAAACTGAGGTTTTATCCTTTCTGCACCCCAACCACCTGCCAAGATGCTGTGTAGACACAGCTCCCACTTCCCATTTATAGTCTGGTTACCTCTGCTTGAGGGTTTTGGCTGTAGCTCCTCCAGACTGCTCACTAGGGTACACATACCCCCTGCCAGCCTTAGATGGAGGGTCTCCCTGATGTCAGGACCTAGCTGGTGCCTACGCCACCACAGCTGTCTGTTATCACTGCAGCAGGGGAAGGGAGGGCTGAAGCCAGCAGAGCTTGATCTCTCCCAGCTGGCACCAGTTAGGGCAGCCCCCGCACGCTCTCACCTGGGCTAGGGGCTGAAAATCAGCCATCAGGGAAGTGGTGGGAAGGTTTGCTCAACCTTTCCTCACCCCACGGGGCTGTACTTGAACTCTTAGTGAGTGCACTCTGGGTTGGTATTTTCATTTCCTAGCTGGATATAAAGCTGTCATGGTCCCAGACACAGAGCTCCCTGGCTACAGGCTGGGGATGACTTTCCTTGCTAGCAGCACTGCAATAGAAAGGGACAAAAGCAAAGGGAGAGAGAAGATTCAGGAGGCTCGTGGCTACATGGAAGATGGGTACATAAGTTATTTCCTGGGAAAAGTGCCAGACAGGATTTGAGAAAAACAAGGAAATAAAGCTCAAAGCTGTGACAGCAGAGGCCTGATCAACACACTGCCTTCTTCACCTGTCTTGTGCCCCCATCAGCCAAGCCTAGGACTTCAGACATAATCCTGAAACCCTGCTGGTGTGATTCAGAGCTGCCCTGCTCCCGTGGCTCCTGGGGAGCACCCTCCAGGCAGCAGCCTCGTGTGGGATGCTGGGCACTGGCGTGCCTGGGTACCAGCAACCACTTCTCTTTGCTTTGTGACAACTGCGTAGTGGGGGGTGATCAACTGACAAATACTTATTTCTTAGTCACACACTGAATGTTATTACCCATATGTCAGCCCCTGATGTGGGTGAATGTACTGACTGAGACTGAAACTGCACTTGAGCAGGAACAACCACAGGCACCAGTATATTCTGGGGGCTGCCTGTCTGAAAAGCAGCTTGGCAGAAGAAGACCTAGGGGTCCTGGTGGCCACAAAGTTGACTGTGAGCCAGCAATGTGCCCTTGTGGCAAAGAATGGTGTCCTGGGCTGCGTTAGGAGGAGTATTGCCAGCAGCTTGAGGGAGGTGATCCTTCTGCTTTATTCAATGCTGATGAAGCCATACCTGGACTGCTGTGTCCAGCTCTGGGCCAAAACCCCATTACAAGAGAGACATGGACATACTGGACAGAATCCAACAAGGGTCCACGAAGATGATTATGGGACTGGAGCATCTCTCCTAAGAGAAGAGGCTGAGAGAGCTGGGACTGTTCAGCCTGGAGAAGAGAAGGCTTAGGGGGGTCTTGTCAATATAAATAAACACCTGAAGGGAGAGTGCAAACAGGCTTTTTTCAGTGGTGCCCAGTGGCAGGACCAGATGCAACAGGCACACACTGAAACACAGGAGGTTCTCTCTGAACATCAGGAAACACTTTACTCTGAGGGTGATCAAGCACTGGCACAGGTTACCCAGAGAGGTTGTAGAGTCTCCATCCTTGGAGACAGTCAAAAGCCATCTGGACAAGTTCCTGGGCAACTGGCTCTAGGTAGCCCTACTTGAGCAGGGGGATTGGACCAGATGACCTCCAGAGGTCCCTTCCAGCCTCAGTCACTCTGTCATTCTAGGAAATCTGTGAATAAGTAGGATGCTAAAACGTCAAGTGCTCTAGAAACGAGCAGTGTGAAATTCCTCCCTTCAAAGGCATAACCACTCCCCAAAGAACACAGCAAACCAGAAACAGCCCAGCAATGGTGGCATATGCTAGAAATACTGTGAGAAAACTAATATAAGCAGAGTCTGCGCAAGCTGATGCCGTGTCTGGGACTTGTGCAACAGCCTGGAAGACTCGAGCTGATGACAGCAACAACAACTCTGGCTGCGAGCTCAGTTGCACCGACCTGCGTGTGTTGAACGTACCTACCTCCTTCGGTCCTAAAAGTGCTTGCTATCCCACTGGATAAACACAGGGAACGGTCTCCCCCCCCCCCGCTCACCTGATTCAATGACATGTGTACAGGGG
>Ga0065711_1027556_pt1 | contig 48140 bp, 29 predicted proteins | sample Hoacrofraction12_FD_59098 | JGI IMG/M metagenome (GOLD analysis project Ga0065711, IMG submission 59098) | Hoatzin crop microbial communities from Cojedes, Venezuela - Epithelial fraction 12 v2 (version 2) | ecosystem: Host-associated > Birds > Digestive system > Esophagus > Crop | place... | reverse complement strand
CCTCTCCACAGAGCTGCTCTCCAGCAGGTCTGCCCCAAGCCTGTACTGATGCATGGGGTTGTTCCTCCCCAGGTGCAGGACCCTGCATTTGCCTTTGTTGAACCTCATCAGATTCCTCTCTGCCTAACTTTCCAGCATGTCGAGGTCACGCTGAATGGCAGCACAGACTTCTGGTGTATCTACCACACCTCCCAGTTTGGTGTCATTAGCAAACTTGTTGATGGTACATTCTAACTCTTCATCCAGGTCATTGATGAAGAAGTTAAACAAGACTGGAAATAGTTTTGACTATTACTAAACCATTTATAATGTGGGGTGAGTAGGAACTTATCATGGGCCTTTTCCTTGAAAGCTTTTCTTAAAGGATCATTCATAGCATGTACATACAGTGCCATTTCACAAAGTTTCAGTTTAAGCTAATATTCAACTCCATGCCTCTTCTTAACTAGTCAGCTGAGAGAGGAATTTTGCACAGATTTTTGCAGATGACTGGGGTTTTTATCTCCGCTGCATAATATCTGCATTTTCAACTCCTTTTTTTCTGTTTTGTTTACTGGAACTTCTTTGTCTAGTCAAATCCTAGACTGGGTATGGAAATCTCTTGCTAAATCCCCAAAGAGCTGATTGGTGTGAAGATGCTTTTGTTGAATAAGTACCATGTGTAAAGTAGAAGTTTTCAGAAGTAATTTCCCTTTTATGATTCCAGTTCATACGGCCAACACAGCCTCATATGGTGGACTTTGTGAATATTTCTGAGAATTTTTACAAAAATACTCTTCATTTGAATGTATCCAGGGCTCATCTTTTCTTGATCTATTTCTCCTTTTCCTCTAACATGTTTCTGTCTTCTTATTTCACTCCTGAAGTTCCTTGCTTTCTTTCCCCTGTTAATAGAGCTCTTTATGAATTTCTATCTCTTTTACATTCCCTCCTTCTCCCCTGAGTTCCTTCTTTCCTCTTTAGTTCTTTGATTGCTGCTGGGGGCTAAGGTTATAATTTAGTCAGTCTGTTCTGCTCTGCTGCCTAAAAAAATCCTCTCTCTCCATGGACAGTAAATAATTCTTGAGCTTGCCTGCTTGTCTTTTAGCTTACTCTTTTTTATGCTTCTTCTTATTATTGTTATGGAGTCTTGTCCTGCTGCTACAGTGTCATCATTGAGTGGAAATGCCTGCCTTCCTCTGACCTCCCTTCTTTGTGCCTTACACTTCCAGGCTACGTGTGACACAACAGAGTGGGACGTCTATTAGGAATTGCAAAGAGATGATCAACCCCAATGCCACCTCTTCAAGAGCTCTATAGACAGTGAGATCTTCTCTGCATTTCCTGTATTGGTAACTATATTTCAGAAGTCTGAATTCTTGCTTAAAACCTCAAGCTCCTGCAGAATGATAGCTGTAGTAAATCAGATGTTAACTTGTTTTAATGAAAAGTAAATGAGAGCCAGTAGTGGGCTACAAACAACACAGGAGATGGAATGAGCATGAACAGTGAAGGACTATCTGAGCAGGGGGTCTAAGCCACCTGAGAGATTATTGCAATTACGGGTTGATTGAGCCTTTGATCATGTACCTTAATGGACGTTTTTATGGTGAATCACCACACAGGAAGTTTGTTTTCAGGATGGCCGTTGGAGAGGTTTTTATAAACACACTTTTGCAATTCAGGGCAACAGGTCAGTGATCATTTCCTGAGTCTGACATAGATACCTTGTAGGGTGCTCAGTAACTCATTTAAAATCTTTATGCCTTCGTTCTTTAAAATGGCAATGGCAATAACCTTTTTGCTGACCTTGTCCATTTGGATTGTGAAGTTTAGGAGTTGTCTGATTGAACAGCACCTAGGCAATAGGCCTCCTGGTGCAGAAACCGCACAAAATATTGAATCCAGAATCCAAATGCCTCTTTTGGTTCATGACTTCATAGTCTGGCAAATCAAAACCTCTAGTTTTACACTAGAGATTTTCATGCTCTGCATCTTACCTGGAACTCAGATTGGGATTTTAATTCTCCTACTGAGACTCATCTGGAGTCCTCATGCCATATCTGACTTCACTGATACACACAAGACAATACTGGAGAGGAAGGACTTGAGAGCAAATGTGGATAATTTAAGTCCAGAATGTGATAACCATCAAGCAATTTTTACACTTACTATTCAAAGATACATCTTCTATCTGAATTTTTTATAAAGAAGCATAATTCTCCACATATATCTCTATACATCTGCTTGCCATCCTAAGGAGAGACACTGCTGATGTATTAATAAAATGTACCCTCAGCCCTGAAGCAATAAGGAAGCTAAAACTAAATGAAGACATCACTGCACATCTTGGAGAACATATTAAAATTCATCAATGCAGAAGTTCTACAACCTGCAGGAAGAACAGATATGATTAGGAGGAGTCAGCCTCTCCCTGCTATGAACAGGTTTTGGAGTCTCAGGACCATTTATAATATCAAGAGACTCATGTTTCTAAAACTGTACCTGCACTAGGTGGCTGTCTGGTTGCCACAGCTGGAAGATAGCCTGGGGAAATTGATTGACTTGGACAATGTAGGCATTCTGGTCCTTTTTCACATTTCAGTTTATCTGACCTAGCTTCTTCTCCAGAATTACAACTGCATTTCATTCAACAAAGTGTGGCAGAGGTATAAAGTGGGGTTTGTTTCAACCAGGTCTTCAGCAAGAAATCTGTATCCTTTCCAACTTCAGGGAATAAAAAGCATTTTACAAGTCCTGATTTTTAGTGAGGGTAAGTACTACTTCTTAACTACCCACCACTCCTCTCTTTATGCAGCAAAAAAGGTATCCGTTAACTTTAGTTGTCCCAGCCTTATTAGGACTTCAGCCTGACTCTTCATCTACTGAAATGTAGAAAATCAATCTTTTTCTTGCCAGTATCTAGGACAGAATTTTAGTATTTATCAAATAATCATCAAGCCTTTGTATGAGAATAACTTAACTCATACAGCAATATGTTCTTTTTCACATAAGTATGTAACCCACTGACTGTGTGTGTAAGACCTACTCCAGTATTACCAGTTGTTAATACCGGGCTCAATGCCTGCCTTTTGCTATTGAGTGTTGTGCTTCTAGCTCTTGAGGTTAGTTCAAATTTTCTTTATGCTATGTAAGATGGTGCCATCACAGATTTTGGCACACACATTTCTGTTTGCATATGTGTAGATAAATTTTTCTCTAGTATATATTATGCTAGAGAATATACTATATTAAGGCACATGACCTCATTTTACATAAGTACATAGACATACATAGCCTCACACACATATTGTCTCCTATTGTTAAGGTGTTTAAGAACAAAATCTTTGTGCCATTCACTACTGCTTGGTACCTCTTCAAATCTTTCAGACTTTTGAAAAATCTCAGATCCTCAAAGGCAAAAGATCTTAGGTGAAAATGAGTAGAGATGGAGGTTTTTCTTTTAAGACAATAATAAAAAGCAGATGGGATTGGGAGAATGTAGCACGAGTTTTTCGTATTATTTTCTCTCTTATTTTCTTGGCAAAAGACACTCAAAACTGAACCATTGATGGGTAAGTTAACATAGGTACAGATGGATTTTAAAATGGCTTAAAGATCATTTTGAAGTTAACAACCTCAGAATCGGCCAAATCCATGGAGATTACTGAAACAAACACCAAAAGACACATTTCAGGACAGATAGTGCTAGGAATTAAAAAGGGAATTTGCTATTGATTCTGGGTTGCCTCTGTGGCAGTCCCATTATTGCTCAAGTTTGAGTGGCTGGAGATTTTCCTCACACTGCTTTCCTCATGTGCTGTATCTTCATGGTCCTGTTACTGCTCCTTCTTACTTCTTAAAAATTTTACTGTTCTCCAGTGAGTAGAACAGAGTGGAGAATTGCTGGGAACCCTCCAGAGAAGGCCTGGTCAGCCCAACCAGCAAGATCAATTGTAAAAATAACTTAATCGAAGACAGACAGTCAATAGTTTTTAGGAATTTATCCTAGATGAGATACGAAAGACTTCCACATGATGGAGCATGAAGTTTCCAGAGCTGATCAGTGAAGCAGAACTGCTTAGGCTTCAAAGTCAATGGCACTTGGCATTGGCCTTTTCTGGGGCTTTACACAGTACCTTGAGGTTTAGGTGACTCATCAGTCTTGCAGTAGTGGCACCAGAGAAGAAAGTGAAGAGCTTTCTTCTTAGTTTTCAAAAGATGGAAAACAGAAAGAAGAAAATTCTGGATAGTGATTGCTGGCTGGGTAGGGAGTTCTGTAAAACTTTTGCTGTGCTTTTCTGGTAGCAGCAATCAATTTTGCATCATCTCCTTCTATACCAGTAAATGGGGAAACAACCTTCTAAAGGTTGTCATGCTGGCCAGGGTGATCAGGAACAGATTGAAGAAACAACATAGGAAGGAGGGAAAAGATGCATTGTTTTTGCACAAAACGAAGATATTAAGAAAAAATAATAAGGACAGAGTGAATTAAAATAACTGAACTGCGTAATTTATCCATACTCTAGTACTTGGAACTTTAGTAACAAACAAATGTAATTTTTCAATTATGAACCCAAATTTCTTTTGATGGGTATTATTCAAGTCTAGTAAGAGTGTTTACATGCTGAAATTATGATCACCTGTGCCATTGACAGCTTTGAGAAGGATCTTGTACATTTACAGACCATGTTAAAATACTCAAAGAATAAGATGGGTATTTGTTGCTGCTATCAACTACCAATCCCCAAAGCACAAGAGAACAATGTAAACACTTCCTTAAAGATCCCTCTGTAAGGCACAGAGGTGGAAACTGTTACGGGGACACCCGCATGTTCAAAGCTTCACACTGATAGTACTAAAAGATCCTTTGTAGCACACAACAATTGTATGGCGTTCAACACTGGGGAATTCTGTATTATGCTTTCTATTCATAGTCAAAGAGAAACTGATCTGGGAACTGTGAGTGAGGTGTGCATGATCATGTCTTCAATGCAAACAGAATAAATTCAAAATCATTTATATTTATACCCTGTGCTTTAAAAAACGTCCAAATCTCAGAGAGAAAATAAAATGAGCTACATTTTCAGGGAGAAAACACTCAAATGGAAAAATGTAAAAAATAATTGGGACTTCTTTACAAACATTTTACTAAATGCCAAAAAGTCACAATCATGTACTTTGAGGAAAACACTACTTTGCCTAAAAAAAAATCCCAACACTGCTTAGCATGAAAAGGAAAATAGTCATATCTGAATGTTGCTGTATAAATATATATATATATTAGTGACACGCAAAAGCAAAAAGGCACTTGGAGAAATCTGTAATCAGCAGATGTAAAGATAACACCAACATTTTTACATTTTTTAAAATTCTCTCAAAACCATGAGAAACATAACGATAACATTGTTACATTACTAGGACTTCTCAATAATGCTGGAATCATAGCAGCTCAGGAAGGATTTCTGTTCGAGGTCTCCGAGTCAATTAATATTAATATTAGGTGACGAACACAGTGAAGAAATAATTTCAACTCCAACCTAAATCTAGGATAGTGTCGAACAGAACTTTTAAAATCAGCAGATACAGATAGCTTGCAGCTACGAAAAAGAAAAGCAGTGGTAAGAGACCATTAATATTGATTGATTCTAGGAAGGCAGAGCGTATCCCAGAGAACTTGAATAAAGTTAACACAATACAAATATTTGAAAAAACCAAACAGGATGATCTAGGTAATTACAAGTTTGTCAGCCCACCATCAGTTCTGGACAAAATAAAGCCATGTCTAAGACATAACTCTAGTAATGAAAGTGTTAATGAGAGGGAAATAACAAATGCCAATCAACATGTTTTTATGAAAAAGGGTCTTGTTTAACTGAATTGATACTACTTTTCAAAATGAAATTTCATGTCTGTTTTACAGATGTAATATTGTTGATATAATAGACTTCTCTCAGACACTTGGAGTGATAGTCACATGATGTATTGATTTGTAAGCTAGAGTGATACAAAATCAATGGGGCACACATTGAACGCATTGAAACATCATTAAACAATGGCTCACAAAATCTAATTACAAAAAGTGAATTTTAGTCAAATGTCTGTGTTTCTCACAAAAATCTGTTCAGACCTACACTATTCAACAAATATATCAACAACATGGACATAAAAATTAGAACATAATTATGGAGTAAGTCTATAAACAACACGGGCTTGGGGGAACATGGAAGGGAGCAGATTGCTGAGTGATCTGGAAGTTTGAAGATATCAAGCAAACAGTATGTGTTTCAGCTGAGCCAAATCTAAGTTTATATGTCTGAAAAATAAAAATACATAATATGCACATAGCATGGAAGACTTCTGAAGGCAGTGGCAGAAAAGAAGTCATGGGGGTCATACTCTTCATGCTCACTGAGCGTGGTCCAAAAAGCTACTGTAATCTTTGAATGTTTAAATGTGAGAGAACTCAGTAGGAGTAGTAAGGCTAAATTAACTCCGCGTTTGGCACTGGTGAGATTGCTGCTGGAATACTATTCGGTTCTGGTGTCTACACTTCAGATGGATATTGATGGATTGGAAGGGATTCAGAGAAGAGTCACATGAATGCCTACAGGCTTGGGAAACGTGCCTTGTTGTGAAAGACTCAAGCAACTCTATTTAGTTACCAAAGAAGGCTTAGAGGGTGACCTGACTGCAGTCTAAATATATCTGCAGGCAAAGGGCAGAAGCATTAAATTTGATAGGGCTCTGCCGTGTAACAAACAAAGGTGAAACAATGACTGGTAGTTCAAACAAGATAAATTCCAACTAAAAATGAAGTGCCAATTTGAATAGTGAGCAAACTAACCACTGGAACAACTTGCTAAGGGCTGCAGTAGATTTCCTATCATTGGAAGTTTTAAATTCAGCATTAGATTTATCTTTACTAAAAAGAAAAAAAAATAAGTCAGGAAAAAAGCACTCTGGTTCATGGATTTGGAATCAAAATGAGCCACATGAAGGAAGACCTGTGCCTTGTGTTATGTATGTCACACCAGACAATCACTGGGGTCCTTTCTGCCCTTAAAAAAAATCAATGAATCTTTTTCTCCATACTGACTTCAGGGGATGAAATTGAGCCAAAAGAAATAGAGCCAGAATATAAAGTAAAACCCTCTAGCAGTGACTTCCATTAATTTCTGGAATGGTCTCCCAAGAGAAGAAGAGTGGGGGGGGGGATGGGGGGGGTCTTACTAGATTATTTACAAGGAAGGTGGTAAATAAAAAGGAAGAAATATCTCAACATTGAGACAGGGACCAGGGTACTAAGCTCAGGCATCTTTTCTCACCCCGTTTTTTATACTGCTGAGCATTTAACTGAGCTACTGCTGGAACTGAAACATAACTTCTTCAAAATTTGCTTTATTCCCCAAAGCTGTCAATCCTAGATGTTTGTCTGTTCTGTTAGGAGAAAGGAAGCCCACATTTCTGGGCTCTAGAGGTGACCACTGCTCTCACAACTACTTTATAGCTTGAACTGAGAACAGAAAGGAGTTAGCCAAATACCTCACTAGCAGAAGCAAGAGCATCCATTCAAGAGACACGAGGGCATAGAGAGTGTTTCCTTCCCCTGTGCTGACTGGGTGTTTGTTTGAAATCCCTCCCCCTCCTTATCCCCCTAATAACTATTCACCTCCCACCTGGGCCCAACCTGTTCTTTTCAGCATCTCTTTCCATGTGCTGCCAACTCTTCCATTCTGAGCACAGCCTTTTAGGAGGACACAACAGCAACATGTTTGGTTTAGCCCAGTAGAACAATGTCTTAAGTGTTTTGGTCTCAGTTCACATCTCAATGGGTAAATTTTACGGAGGAAGACAGACTATTTCAGTTAAAAGTAAATATTCCCACAAAAAGAAATGGATATAAATTTTCTGCAACCAACTTTCTGAGGTGGTCTTGCAGAATCTAGAAGAGGAAAAGCCTGAATAGCTTTAAGATATATCTTGATATTTTCATCAAGTGATTACCTGCAGTATCGAGGAACTGGTGTGGCTGAGATTCTTTCAGGTTGTATGTCTCTGTGAAACATACTTCCATTTCTAGCTTTGCATTACATATTCCTCTACTTCAGGTTGTCTCCAGTGGCTGTGTATTTCATATACAGTATAAATCCATAAGTCTAATGCTGTTCACCTTATTTAGAAACTCACTGCTCTCATATTCATGACATGCAAGCATTTGTCACTCAAATCCGCTCATAGATCCAAATTCACTAGTAGGACTTCTGCATGCTGCTGTTTATAAAGGAGCAGGATAGTGACCTTGGTCATTGAAATAAACGGCAGCGATAATGCAGTTACAGCTTATAAAATAGCAAAAAATCTGGTGTACCAGAAAGCTAAAATTTTGAAGTTGATAAAAACTCCGTAAACCCTGTATATTAATGGCAGTCTATTGCAGTGAGAGGAAAATTAATTTCCCTAAAAAAATAGAAGAAAAAAACATATCTCTTTTCCCAAACCCAGTTTATGACCACAAAGCCTGAAAACATGTTCAGTTTTTATGATCTCCACAATATAAATTGCCATACATTTAAGTTTCTGTCTGCTTGTTTTTATCTTGGAGAAGCAAAAAAAAAAGAACAAAAATGTCATTTTTCTCTGAAAATAGAATCAATGTTATTATAATCCGTGTTCAGGCTGTGACAGGCATTCTCTGGATTTTAGGAATTCGGAGTGTTGGTGTCTCCCTCCAAAAGCGATGCGACACCTAGGAGCAGGGACTTGGGATTTACTCAGAACTGAGATTTCCTGAATGAAAGTTTTTAAGGAAGTGCTGAGCAATATTTGCTGTGAGTCACAGACACTGGTTTTCTTCAACCCTGGTTTCGTGAGTTTGCTGAGCTTTGCTGGCTTATGCTCCAGGGGAAGCTACAGTGTTTTTAGTTCTGCAGCTAATTGACTGAGGCTACAGTAGTTACTTGCTGCTGATGAGGTTTAAGTGTAGGGCTTGCTGCGTTAACACCATGTTCTGAGCACAGGCAGAGAGCTCACCACAACTGACTGCATCGTGGGCTAATGCCAGCTCTCCTTCAATCCCAAGCCAAAAAAACATGGCCTTCATGAACAATAAGAAAACCCAAACAGTGCTGAGTAATACCTCTAGAAGGAAAAAAAGGAAAGACTTATATTCTTTGTATGTGAATGTTTTTTCTCCCTTTCAGTGCATGTTTAAGTCACTTTAGTGTGACAGGTGAGTAATTCACCTTGTTCACTAGACCCCAGAATTAGAATTGGATTTGGCTCCAGATGAGAATCAGTGTAACTCAATACCCTTCAGACAGCGGTGACACTTTGGTGTGGTCTTGAATATTTTTCCATCCCCTTTCTGGAAAAAAGTTGAGGATTTGGATACTAACAAGCCTGCAACAGTCAGTTTAGGAGCATGGCTGACTTCAGTCTCCCTGCCCAGGAGCTCTGTTCTGTGGCGACATGCTGGTTTTGCTACATGGTAACTCAGGAATTTCTGCCCTGTGCAGTTAAAATGTATGTGATTTACATCACCTCAGTGAGGGTGAAGCTCTTCAGGGAGTAGGATGTTGCAGTGTGGAGTGCAGCAATGCCAAAATATTTTAAAAGTCTGATCTTTAGCCAATTACTTTTCAAGGACAGGGTATTTTCAACTTGATCTCAGCGTCTCTGCAGCAAGCACATCTCTGACTCATCAGAATCTTCCCAAAGACAAATTGATTTCTTTATTCTCGCTTTTTTCTTTCATTTTGCCCATTGAAGTCAAGCAAATAAACATGGTTTCCCCTCCCAGCAGGAAACTTATGATGCCTGTGTGGCAGCCCCATGGTTCAGAAGGTGACTCTCCTCTAAGGTGGCTTTTCTCCATAATGCCAGGACCAGCTTTGCAGAGCTCCCCAAGGGTACCCAGGACAGTTAGAGCAGAGCCAGGAAGGATTCCCTTTGATCACTCACCTCAGATCTCTTGTTGCTAAGTGTTTTGTGTAATGCACATCCACCTTGATTCTTGCCCCTCACATCCTGGTGCCTCTGGTGATACTTTGGTGACAGATCTAAATGTAGCCCTCTCAGACTTGATCCCCTTGTTTTCTGGAGTGATACAGCAAAAAGCTGACAGCTTCTGGTGAGCCTTATTGTATTTTACCACACTTCTTGACAGTAAAAAAAAGGAAATTAAGGCATTGATCATATCAGAGTTCCCCAAAGCTGTGCACCCTTCTCTTTCTCCTTTTTCATTGGGTATCTCACCAGCCTCCTCAGAAATAGAGACCCTTCTCTGAAGATAAATGGTGCTTGTAGAAATATAGAAAACTATGTCTTTTTGGCATGAAGTTTGAACTTTTGGAAGTTATTCTGTAGTTTAGTCTGGGCCTTGAGCATGTTTAGAGGTTCCTAACAAAAGCTTAGAAGCAGAGCTGGAGCTTGTACATAAGAACTATGTCTCTCTACAGGGCCCAGTTCCAAGGATTTGAGACACTTTCAAATTATGTATTACATTTATATTCAGATTTAAAATACTCCAAAATGTTAATTTACTAAATATTTTTCCTTTACACTCAGTCTCTATGCACTATATATGGTAGAAAATACTGTCTGCTTAATCATGTACAATTCTATATTTAGCTCAGGAAAACTTAAGTTTCTATCTTTTTGATTATGCCAGCACTGATCACAAACCTGCTTCAGGATATGCTTAAAATGATACTGTGCTCCAGTTTCTGGATAATAAGAAAATGCTCAAAACATTAATTCCTCAGAGACTAAAGTGTGGGAAGGATCATGGAGGTGAGGATGAGAAGTTAAGGACAAGGAGACTAAGGATGCGAAAAGCCATGAAGATAAAATTTTGCTGGTAGTCCTAAAAAGCAGGTCCCTTCCAAACAAGAGTGAAGAGAACGGATAATGAGAGAAACCTGCCCTCCCCTTTTCTGTCTGTTTTCCAGGTGGCAGACTGATGGATAATTTCATCCTCCAGCTGTGAATCTGCAGTCATATACAAGTGCACACTCACAAAAAAATCATTTAAAAAGAAAATAATAATCTTATTTGCTGGATAATTAACAGTGAGCAATATCATTCTGTGCTTTATACTTTCATTGAAATTCTTTATCTCATAGTAGTATGGACAGAAAATATATTTCAATTATATAGCTATGCATGTCTTTTATATTAGGTGGAAATGTTTTAATAGATGTTTCAGTTATCCATTTATTGATCTTAATGTATTTTTAATATGCAGGCACCTCTCTCTGCTAACTGAGATATATCTGCTTTTCCCTAGTTGACTTGTACAAATTAATAATAATTCTTTCTCTCTTCCAATAAATAGTATATGGTGGGCTTCTGTCTTGTGGGAAGTACCTGCTATGAGCTGCCTTTTAATTTATGAGATTAATCTGTGCTCACAAAGGGAGATCTGAACATGAGTAGCAGAATTTCGATACAGACCGCAAAAGAATGAAGATCAGAGAGAAATCATAACCTAGGATTTTTTTGCTGGGGTGGGTTTCATTTACTCTGGTCTCTACAGGAGGCCACAATACTCTGTAGGATCTCTAAGGATCTATCTGAAGATCCTTACTTGGAAATGGTGACATTCTGTGTTTGGGCTATTTTGAATAACATAACACTTATCAGTGTTTGTGATCACATGCACTTAATTTGGATATCAGAATGTGGGAGGGTTTGCTTCTCTTCCATTCTGACTGTGCTTGTTCCATCCATGGGGCCTCACTGATTTCTGATTTCAAATGCTTTGTATACCAGTAATTCCCAGAGATGGTGTCTGGGCCAAAATTCACCTCCCATGAAGCACTGGAAATCTACCTGCTACGAGCATTTCTAGTCACTTGGAAAAGGATTAAAAATCTGTAAGTAATTTTCTCTTAGCTTTCTGATACAGATGGGGGTGATAAAGACTAAATTAATAATTATTTTTCAGTGTAGAGGTTTTGGTCATTTGAGCACTGGGTTCACAGATAACCTTCATCCTGTGATGATCTGGCTGAGTCTTGTTCTTTCTCTTGGTCAATGCAAATCATAGTTCCTGATCTGTAAAGTGTTTTCAGATAACTGGCTCTGTGAAAGGGCTGTGGAATGATTGCAGTTATTTCCTATACTAAGATTCTCCAAAGAAATATCCTTTCTCCTGGTGAAACTGGGACCTGATTGTGTTGAAATATCTTTGAAAAGATCATCTTTGATAGTAAGGGCAAGGACATATTTCCAAGAGTCCTAACATGGGACACTAGCAATGAAAACAAAAACGTGATCAGATTTGATGCACAAGAACAAAAGACAATAAGAAAACCATCCAAAGGAGGTATTAACTTATTCACACAGGAGACAGGAATCACAAGGAGCACGAACAATGAAGAAAACAGTGAAAGGAAGATGGCTGTGTGTCTTCCACTTTCACCTTGGCAGACAGTGAGCAATGAGTGGAGCCAAGGAGGAAATGAAGCAAACTGTAGGTGCAGTTGACAGACTCAATATCAGATAAAATATTGGAGCTGTTAGAAGTGCTGAGCGTGAAGCTGAAGGGTGCTAAAAGACATGAAAGGTCCTTTGAACAGCACAGCAACCAACGCAGTAGTAACTGTGACAGATTTTTGAGTGTAATGAATTTGCTTACGTAGATGGAGATATTGTTTCTTGCAATTAATTTTTGCCCCTCTCTCTTCACTTTCCAGAATAATGAGGACAAAAAATTTGGGTGAAAAAACTTTTCATCATAGACGAAAGAGACTTCCCTTGTGTAATATCTTTCACCTGTTCAGTTCCAGCCTGGAGGTTGCTGTCAAGTATTTTTGGTCTCTAGTCATGCATCTTTAAACAAGGAGAGATTCATCAGCAGAGAAGGGTGGCTGCGACTATCCTCTGCCTGGTATGAATCCCCTGGATGACCACCATGCCACTGGGAACTGTGAGTCCATCGTTAGGGGGTAGCATCCTCCCCAGGAGGGCTCTAGGGAAATACGAGAGATCTTCCATTTGCAACCCAAAGCACTTCCACTCAGGAAGCTGAGGGAAAAAGCATATTTTTCTTTCTAACGAGCTCAGTACTATTAAGTTGGTACAGCTGTCTTCTATCCTAGCAATAGTATACTGCAATCAATTTTCTTTCCTAAGCCTGTCATCTCCTAGTTTGTATCAGTTTCAGTCATATGCTGATTATTATTATAGGGCAAAGTTTATTCTTCCCCATGCTAATATTTTATGAAGCATTGACTTGCCTTGCGACCACAGTGCAAGACAGGCTGATGAGGCAGGGAGTTAATATACTCATTTACACTTACATGAAGCTGGGGATACATTTCTCTTCACATAAATATTCCAGCAGGGTATAAAAAGGATAATTTTCCTACGCAATATAAAAATAATCTTTCATTGTTCTGTGAACTTGGGGTTCTGGATGTAGAATGCGGGAGCATCTTCTTGCAAATTGAAAAAAGTGAGCTCCAAAGAACTTGCTCTCATCTCATACTAGGGAGATATAAGAGCTAGTGCCCCTTGTATAACTAGTTGACCCACAAGTGCAAGGTAAAAGGCGGGAGCACCAATACATGCATCTATAAAATAGACTATTTTATTAGTGAACTGTCATAGTAGCGGTCATAAAGATGCTTACAGAGGACAGACAGCATGTTGCACTTGGTAATACACTAAATTAGGAACTAAGAAACATGCAGTCCATTCCTAACTCTTCCAATTTTTATGGCTTTTAAAAATTTGCTTCCTTTCTTTTAACCTGTGTCCCTCTACCTTAGCAATTTCCATGTTCACCAAACACAACACAAAAAGTACGCAATTCCATTGATGGACTCTACATTATGCTATGATATACGTAATAATGCAATAGAAAGGATAATCACGCCTTTGCATTAATCCTTTTGTAAGAAAAACCTGTAATCTCCCAGAACAGAATACATAGGCTATTAACTTGTTCCTGCACCAGTCTTTTGACAGCAGGCCACGGAGCATTAATGAATAGATACATTTCTCATGGTTTTGTGATTAGTTTTCCCAAACTTTTTTAAAAAAATGTATCTGCATGAGCAGAGGTGAATGTTTGAAAACTATAAAACTTTCAGATCTATAAAAATGAAATATTTATAATTGAATATTTCTAGGGCACTTGATCCTTTATTGTGTAGGTATTATAAAGATGACTTGATATAGTGTCTGTATATAGTGGTGGAACCATTTGTGTATGTGTGTGTGTATGTTAAGCATATTAACATGTTTCTAGAGAGTGACAACACTGTGCTATTAGCTCTCCAGCAATTAGGTAGAAAGAGGACTCTTAAAATTGTGGCAGTGATTCACATAGAGAAGACAGCAAAAGCAGAAAAATGCCAGGATTCAGCTAATCATAAAAAAAAAAAATGAATAGAAATTACAGACTGAGGAAAGAGGTGAAAGGTTCAGAAAGAGCTCAGGAATACAGAGACACAAACCAGACAGGCCTAGCCTGTTGTTGCATCATGCATTTACAGAGGGAGCTGGTGGATATCTTCTGCTGAAGCTCCGTCCAGATGGAGGGACGGGTGTGATTAAGGGAAACATCCTCACTGTGCCTGTGAGTGCCTTGTGGATTTGGGTGTGTTAGCTGGTGCTGAAGTGAGCCTCTGAACAAAGACACTTCAGCTACAATAGAAGACCTTCTCTGTGAGGAGGTCTGAAAAGAAGATAGGAACTTACTGATTGTGGAGGATAATCTTAAAATAAGAAGTGCTGGGGGCTGGGGTGGGAGGCAAGCGATGAGGCAGAAGAGGCGCATTGCAGTGACATGCACCTCACCGCTTTCAGAAGGATCCCTTCAGGCAGGGCTGACAAATCACCTGCTCTGCAGCCTGGGTGGTTTTATCTGGCATCCTGGAATACTCACTAGGTCATGAAAAAAGGCAGGAATCACAGTATATGTGATTATGGGAAATGTGTGTATACAGGCAGGCTGAGGCTGAAAGTGGCAAGGTTTATTAACCAAGTTCTGCATCAGCACAGTATTGGTTACTGGGAATGAGAGTGGTACTTGGAAACATTTGGTAACACATGTACTTGGCTTCCTTGGTGACACAGTTAGCTTCAGTCCTCTGTCCCTTGGAGTCACTGCCGATCTGGTTGTTTCTCAGTTGAACCAGTTTTCCATTCTGGTCCTCCACCTGGCCTCACAAATTCTCGTGCTGGCACCACGGATGGTGCACAGCAGGAGTAAGAGCAATCACACAGGCATGGAGAAGGAATATCAAAAGTTGCTTAAGCACTGCTGACACCAGCTTGAAAACATTGCTAGATGAGAGACTGAAATGGCCTCTTCTGGTACAGTCAGAACCTGCCAGGAGGGTTCTCTATTTCTGTGCAATTTAAAAAGCTGTCTCGGTCCAGAATAGCAAGACATTTTTTATGAGCTCTTCAGAACTAAAAGAAATAATTATAAGTGAGGATCTTTTACCTTCTTCAGAGTTGTGGACTCGCTTTGAATTTTCACAATACTAGCAATGTCATCCTCTGTGTTTTGAATATCAGTCGTTCACTGTGAGTTCATCTTAATATTGTTGTCACTTCTCCCAGCATCTCCTTGCCTTTGGGAGAGTGCTAGAAACCGAACTGCCTACTGCTAGCACTTCTCCCAGAAGATCAGACTCTTTCTCCTGAATAGGAAATTAGTGCCTGTGTTTTCCTTTCCAAGACAAATGTATGTCAAACTGGAAACCTAAGAAAGAAATCCATGAAATTCTCACTTCAATCCATGCCTCTGCAGCTAATGATATTAGGAAAAATGTCACCTTGCTTGAACTGGCATAGACTTTTTCCTTTCTTTTGGGAATGGGCTTCATTTTGGCTTGAGAACCTGTATAGTTTCTTTAGCTATCATCCCAAATGTTCTTTTTCAAATGTTACAATCAATGTGAACCTTGTATTTCCAATAAAAGAAGTTCTGAACTCAGGAGTGTCAACTGAAATGGATGAACAGGAAATCACAAAGCACTGGAAAAAAAACAAAAGCAAAAAGCAAAGGAAAAGCCCATGTCTTTATACAGCTACAGTAATCCGTGGCATGTGTGGACTCTTCTAATTACTGACGCACGTAGAAGCTTGTTTGTGGATAGACTGGAGATAGAAATTGCTTATTGTCAATGGCTTAGTAACTGTAAAACTAATTATACCTCTCTCTAAATGTAAATGATTAACAGCAAGTATTTTCTCAGCCTGTTATTCATCTGTTTATCACTGTAGAAACAACTGGTTTAGCTGGGCATGAGCACGTCTGAGCAGGAAAAACAGGCAACAATTACAGAAATCACAGATGTTCCAAACTGTCTTCACCAAGGGAATTTCTCCTTAAAAGTCTGCAGAGGTTCTGCCTCTATTTTTTACAGCATCTGTTAGAACAGTTGGATTTCCCAGGCATAATGCGCATTGTAGGGTCTCTGAAAATATTATGCTCCTGGGATAGGATTCAGTTCCAGATTAAGCCACATTAATTTAGGTGTCTGTGCATCTAAATGGTGACTGGGTGCCTCTGCAGTTAGTGGAAACGCAGTCACTACGGTGAATGTAGTCGAGAGAGCTGTTCAGTTGACTGAATATAGGTGTAAACTTTTGAGGGAGCTGAGCACCTTTCTGTAATTAACAGATGTTATTGACTAAATCCGCATCAACTCTAATGGAAATATAGGTTCTTGGTGCATGCATCAACCCAGTTGTGTTGGAAGTAGAAGCATTTGAGATGTTACGGTGTTCAAGATATCCACGTGCAGGTGGCACAAATCCAAACCTGCACCACCCTGGATCAGCAGCAGGAGTCCAGGAAGGACAGTACAGCGCAGCTGAAACAATTCCTTTGGGTACCAAGTTCCACCTCTAACCTGAACTGAATAACCCATCTAGGGTTTTACCATCCTGGCCTTTCTAATGGTCTTTGGCTCAAAACGCTTGAAATGGTATTCTTTTAAATATCTACGCTGAAATGTCTGCCTCTTAAGCTGGACATCCTCTGCTCCTTCTGGAGTCCCTGGATGGAAGGGGTACTTTGAGAATATGTTTTATCCATCCTACTCTGAAGGAATATTTTAACATGAAATAAATCATAATCTGGAAGTACCTATTTCTCTCCAGGGTTTGTAAACAGAGTCTACACAAGTAATTTGAAAGTAGGAGTATATCAGTTTGAAACCCAAGTTGATTTTCTTTGCATCAGCTTAATGAAGCATTCATAACTGCACCCAGTGCCTAGGTTCCCATTATATCAGTAGCACTCTTCTAAGTGCAGTCATTCGGGTGTGATCCATCAATTCATCCACAAATTAAGAGAGGTATGCATTTCAGGATGCAGCAGATCATTTCCCAAACTCCAGTGGTGATACTGAGCAGGTTTCATTGGTTATAAAGAGTGAAGAAGGCCTCTCACATTGTTCAAACTGTGCTGAGTCTTTTGAATTTTGTTACACAACGTCTTTTTAAGCAACTTGTTTCCACTCATCACAGTAAGTTTTAATGCATTCAAGCAGGTGATAGGAGCCTGAATACTTCTCTACTATGGAGAGATGAAGGTTGCCTTTCCAGTCTCTGCCATTAATAATTTTTTAATAAATGATATGTCTTTCTTTTTTAAAATTCTCACAAAAGATACAGTTTTTTTAGGACCAAAATACTCGTTGGAATCAGATGCTTCAGGCAGGCATCAATTTGAAAAACAACAGTTTTTAACCTTCTAGTCAAAGCACTTAAAAAGCAAGAGATTTCCACTGTACATTTTCTTGTGGAGAAACAAACAAACAAATATTTGTTGAAACATTTGTTGTGGTTCATCAGGGTTGAGCATGTTAAATGATTATGTTTGCATTTCAAAGAGTAATGCATGTCTGAGTGGGTCATTAGAAGCAACTCATACAGGTATGATTTTGTTGAAGAGGGAGGACTATCTCTGCCACTTGTGAAGAAGGAAAGGGTTAGGTGAGAAGGTGTTGCTGGCTTTCTCCCTTACTTTTTGGATTGCATGGAGGGTTTTCTATCTCATTGGGCAGGTAGCTCACACCTGACTGAATTCACCAAACACAGAATGCTGCAGTGAGAAAGTGCATAGGATGGCTCTGGGAGTGGCTCTAAGGTGCTTGCAGCTGCAGGAGCCCTTGGAGAATCCTTTGAAGGCAGGGAGTTTAGAAAGAAGTAGTCTGTTCCCCCATTGCTTGTGCATATGAGAAGCAAATATCTAAACCAGCCCAGCTGTATGGCCATGGAGGAATAGGAGATGCCTGATCACTGTCTGCTATGTAGAAGCTCTGGGAAGACAGCAAGACTTCTTTGCAAAGTTGTCCAACAGGACAACTGGGTACAGAGAGAGCACATTAAAAAACAGTGGGGTATTTGGAAGGGGAATGGATAAATACCTGACTTTTTAAAATAGCTGACTACTTGCCCCATGAGGTGATTTGATGTTTTCAGCTGACATCCTCTTCTTCTAAATATATGTTCCAACTGGTGACACGTACTTAGACAATTTGCTCTGAAAGCAGGAAGTATTGTGCAATAGTAAATTGCAATCATGAGCCCTGTAAATTAATAGTGACTTAGAATTCATTAGGTGGCCTTCAGTGATAGGTACCAATTCCATCCAGTCCTGGAGACAGTGTTGTGTCATTTTATTCCTATGCTGCTCATTTAGATTAATGCTTTTTATTGTTGGTTATCAGCTTTGACTGACTGAACGGTCAAGTTACATTTAATTTCCCCTTTTTCATTATGGCACTTTGTGAGGAAAAATACAAGCAAATTCACATGTTTAATTGGAGCATAGAAATAATTTTTTTGGCTCTGGTTTAAAGAACAAGCATAAAGAGCAGCGTAAAAGCACTGACTGGGTTACTGATTGTATCAGCATAGGTCCTTAATTGTTTGTTCTTTCTGTCAGTGGCAAATAGTTCGGACAGATGTTGTTTGTCATTGCTAGTTTATCACTTGCTAGGATTATGTGAATCTCTGCAGAAAGAACAGTCATACTCCTGCAAACAGATTTTTTTCACTACCTCAACTTCAGTTCCCTCTCTGGAGTAATTTCCCTCTTCTGTATAATCTTAATCTCACTCTCTCTGACCTACCCACAGAGAAGGGAGAAAGCCTGAGAAAGAAAGCAGATGTAAGAAGTCAATGCATGTGCAAATTTAATCGGGTACAAGGGAGAATGTCAGTCATAGAAGCTGATCAATCCATTAGTGCTGGCAAGTAGCCTCATGGATTTTATAAAGGATGAAAAATGGACATTACAGAAATCTTGTTTCTAGACTTTTTATAGCTGAGCGGGGAAACAGTTTCACTCTTCTCTCTTGCACCTGAAAATGTCATTTTGGTAGACATTGTAATGTTGAGGGACACCAGTGGTGTTTGAATTGGCCAGCCACAGACTCCTGGATGCTACAGGGGTAGAGCACAGGTAAAAATCCAGTTAAACTCCTTGAAGTAGTGAAGGAGCTTCAGTCCCTGAAACCACCAGCCATAGCACTGGTTGCAGGTAGGTCAATAAAAAATTAGTTGGAGTGAGATGTACTTTCTGCAGAAAGAGTGGAGAAGATATCAAGAAGATATTTCAGGTTTGCAGGCTGTAGGACATGGGAAAAAAGGAAAGCTAAGAAGACGACTAGCAAGGAGATAGAAAGAGGAAATTTGAGGGGATAAAAAAAATAAACTGACTAGCTTTCTGATTTCTGGAAGTGATTTCTGACCAAGGACACTACTTACTTTGGTTTGTTACTACACTGCTCAGGAAAAACAGAGCCTGGGTGCATGCTTTTAAAAACAGAAGAGTATACACTGAAGAGAGTACCAGTCTCATATCCCTGGTGATTTTATTTCTGCCTCAGTGCAGACGAATGTCAGTCACACCAGACAATGGATCCCAGTCCAAAAGACAAGGTAAACGGATCTTCTGGGCTGAGCAGATTAATTCACAAAAAAGCTATTTTTTTCAAGATGCGAAATGCAAGGAGCCCTTCCCCTGATCTTCCTGAAGGATTAATACCTACACAGATCTAATCGGGGTGTTCCTAAATATCATTTTTAAAAGTCTTTTTTTAAAGAAAAATGTATTGTAGCTATCTTATTTTAAAAAAAAAAAGCACCAAATATTTTGTCCAAAAATAGTGCCTGACCAGGTTTGGAAAGTCCTGCAATGGAGACACTGCTAATCATTGCCTACTCTGCACTCCTTGAAAGCCCTTGCATTAGCAGCCACTAGATAACCTGAAATGCTAAATAAGCACATTTCCTCCCTTTGTGGTAACCTACGCTCTGTTGACTCTTTCCTCTTGTTTCCTTTTCCCCAAAATAAATTAAGTGCTGGTAAACATCACTGTAACAGGCAAGGTGACAAAATGCAGATGCCCGTTTTATCTCAGCACATGAGAGGTTCTGCTAATTACACAGGGCTGTGCAGTAATTTTATAAACAGTTGTCAGAGGAGGTTTAGGATTATTGGGTGTTGAAGCAAGAAGTGAAGTGATGAGCCTGTGACTGCTGTCCAATCGGACAGGCAATGAGACATGATATGATGTGGCATATACTCCTCCCTCTGCTAGGATCTGAAGAAGTAAGTGTGAATTCAGAGAGCTAAAATTTCTTCTTCCCTTGCTCTGGTAGTACAGGAAAATCTATCACAGTCTTTAAAGGAAAAGCAGCCTATTCTCATCTACATCAACCGATGGATGAGGAGTCTGCAGGACAGGGACGGATATGTCCAAGAGGAGTTCAAAGTCTCAACTACTTTCTCCCATGTATTTTTTAAACATCCTTAGAAGACAGTTTCTCAGTTGCTTTGGGATTTTTCTCTGCAATCAGGTCATCTTTGTCTCTGGTCAATGAGTTTTGTTGTTACTGGAATGCAAGACATCAAACCTGTCTGATCTCTTTTCTCCATAAAAAGGGAGCCTGCGGTTTTCAAAGTGCAAACAATCAGCCTTAAATCAGTACTTTGCTAAAAGTCCACTGGCAAGAGCATTCTGGAAAGTTTAGAGGTGAAAATTGCAGCTACCTATAAAGTTATTTTGTGAACTCAAATTGATATAAGGCAAATAATTCAGGAAAGGATTAGGCACTTACACGAATATGAATAACATCAGCAATTGCACTGGCAAAGAGAAAATTTACAGGGGTTATCAATCCTTACGCTTCAGAGCATGGGGCCATTTCTGGGAAGAAGTATTTTCCTGCCTATATAGCCCTTAATCCTCAGAGGTCTCAATGTATGACAACAGTCTTTAAAGTACCTCTGAGTGACTTGGAATGAGAGGCATGTCAAAACTCAGGGTGAAGCGGGATGAGTTTCTTCAGGAGGTTAGAAAGGCGGAAGGGCTGGTAATTCCCATTGATCTCCACTAGACCTGAACCAGGGACTTAACAGTTCAGGTGTTTTTCTAGGAAACAGTGAAATGCAAATTGCTGTTGCCAACTGAAGGGCAATAATTCTTTTTTAAGTGTGGTGAGGGTCTCTGCCAGGTTTTGCTCAGAGTTAAACACATGAAACCTTTTCACATCCCATCTTTGACCTGATGAGCATTTTACTGAGTCACCACTAAATCATGAAGAATTGGGAGGGAAATCCTCCCTTACTCCAGCTGTACACACTAGCACCTGAATTATGATCTCCGCATCCAGATACTGGCTCCTGCTCTCCTCCTCTTCCCTCTGCAAGGTTACACTACCTGGGGAAACAAAGAGTCACTAGCAGTTTGCATAACTGTGGTGTTAAATCAGTACAGCAAAATTTACAGAAAGACTAAGAGAAGCAAGTTTGTACTGTAATGACACTCTAAATAGTCATTCTCTGTTGCTTTTCTCAGAAGGCAGAGAAGAAGGATTTATCTTGGGTGCAACTATGCCAAACTATGTAGAGCTGTGCTGGGAGTTTGTCCCTTGTGATGTGGTCTCTACTTGACTGAGGGGGTCTTATCTTCAAATCGTTTAAAGTGCTTGTTTCCCAGCCCAAATGATAAAATAGAGCTTTGAGCTCTGGATGTCCTCCAGGTTTTCCAGTAGGAGTGTTTCATTGCCAAAAATACAATATGGTCTCATGCTTGCCAACCCTCATTTGCCTTGATGTCTCGAATGCGATATCCTGGATTTCATCAGGGGATTCCTATTCAATATGGGAGACAGTGAAGCCAAGGGAATTGTTTTGAATTCAAACCCTCTTAAGCACAGCATCATATCATGGTAAAGCCACCAGCTGAAATGAAGACTGACAGTTTAATTTCTTGAAGTACTGGAAAAGACAAGACATCTGCCATGATGGCTACTGGCTTCCACAAGCTGACGGTAATAGACTGTGATGCCCTTTACAGCTAAAGAAATTAATCCTTTTTTTCCCCCCTAATATACCCGTCATTTTCTATATGAGAAAGTGTGTTTTTTACAATCTACAGCATGGCTAGTTTATCTCCCTGTTCCTTCTCTGTCTGCCTCTAGCCTCTGCTCTCCATGGATTCTACAAATTTGCCAGTCTAGTCTAGCTCGTGATGAGGCAGAAGTGGGTTTGGCCAACAACAAAAACAAAGACTTAAAAATGTTTGCTCAAAATTTTGTTTTGTTTTGTTTTAAATAATCATGTCTTCCTTGAATATGAACAGGAAACTTCTAGATAATAATTTAATAATAATGATAGTGATGATAATAATAATAATAATAATAATAACCCCAGTAATAATCCTTCTCCACACAACATGGCGTTTCATAAATGGCTGTTTACTTCCTTGACTCAGTGAAAAATTCTGGAGTCTTAAATCTGTGGCAGAAAATCTCTTGAAAGGCAGAAAAAGGGGAATGAAATCTGGAATCAGATAAATTAACTGGGAATTTCATAAGCAGCAGAGCCAGAGCAGTCAGGTTATGGCTGCATTTGTAGTTGTCTGCCACACCAGAACAGCAGCAGTTCCTTTTACCCACTCCGGTTCTCTGTGTGTCCGTGGCTTCCCTGGATCCCTGCCCATGCTGACTGGCCAACTCTCCTTCCTGGCCAGGGTGTGCAGGCACCCAGGGCTCCTTGCCCCTCTTCGGATGCAACCGGTCCTTCATGTCCCACTTCTCTACCCAGGCAGTTCGGTGAAACTTGTAAAGCGTCACTGCTCCTGGGACTTCTCTCCCTCTTTCAAATGTGGTTGAAATGGGCAAGTGTGTTCAAATGTAATGAAGGGAGGAATGACGAACAGTTTGACAAGGTACCTTATTTCCTTAGGAAATCAGGCTAAAAAAAGGGGAAGGATTGTCATGTATCACATATTTTTCCAAAACGAAACCTTCCTTTATTCCCTTGAGCATCAAAGATTAGCAAAACCTGGAGGAATTTTAGACTCCAGTTTAAACTTCAGCACCTAACATTAGCGGTTTAATATTCAATTGTCAGTTATCTTGGTCTTTTTAATTAACTCTGCTTTTGGGCTCTGGTACAATATTTATTTATTCTGTATTTAAAGGGAAAAATGGAACATAGAACTTAATGGAAATAAAACTGGCTTTCCATGGAGGGAAAAAACACATAAACATAATTTTGGCCCACATTTGAAGTTTGTTTTTTTAGGTTTGCCATTAGTGCAGTCTGGCAAATGATGGGAAAGTGATTGTATTCTAATATATGCTAAAGGCTTGTTCCTAACCGATCAATGCATTATTTGTAGGCTATTCTATCAGGCTGATTTGTATAGTGTTTTTATTCTTGTTTGGTGGAAAACTGAAGGTACAAAGAGCAGCGTCTGCAACAGCCCATGGTGTGTGTGTGTAGAATTTTTCAGATGGATGCGGCATCTGAAAAAAAAGTCACAACAGTCCTCAGACAGAGGGGAGAAGAAAAGACTTTGCTGCTTAAAGGTTTGACCACAGGACTGAAGATGTCAGTATCATAGTACATTCAATGCAGCAAACATTGATTAATTCCCACACTTCCTGTGTGTGTAAATGCACAAGTAGGGAGGTTGCAAATGGTTGTGAAGTGCAAGAGAGACAGAACAAAGGAGCTCTCTTTGGCTTCAGCCACAGAGTTTGCAGGATCATCTTTCCTGCAACTCTTTCAAAACACGGTGCATGTGGGTACTTGACTTACATGCTGGGAATTGGATTGGAGAGCTACAGAGCTACAGATTGATCTGAGAAGCAGACATTCTGTATATTGAGGCTATAACCTTTCATATTCTTTATGGATTCAGAGAAGAGGGTTTTCATGTTCGCTGTTTACTGGGTTACATGCAGAATACTTAAGCAGAGACAGACTGAGTCCAGTACTGCATGAAATTTTACACAGATAAAATTAGACTTTATGCTAGAACGTGTCTGCTTGAGATTTTCTTTCCCCACACCAAAACAGCCGAGTGTTTACCTGGAGTGCCAGTGAAGTGGGATCTCTCTCAGGAATTCCTCATGAGCTTTCTAACACACTAAGACAAAATCTCCTAAAATCTAGTGTTGAGATAAGATTTTCCAGAATCAGAGCCAACAAAACCAACATTTTTGCTGCAGCACAGGACCTTTGAGATGTTTTATTTAGCAATTCTGTGAAACTGGATGCCCAAGGTTAATTTATTTTTTTCTGTCTGTGTATGAGTTGCAACAGTATTTTAAAGTCTTCTGTCATGAAAAAGCAATGTTAGGAAAATATTCTACTAACACTAAATTTCAAAACTTCTAACCACTTCTTAATTTTAGGACTTTTTTTTAGGTATTGCTCTTTTTAAAGTTCCTAGGCATGAAAAAATATCAAACAATGTCTTGAACTATTTTAATAATGTATGAGTGATGACTAGACACATAGATCTTTTTGTAGCTCTTTAACTGATTTTTTTTTTTAATTAGACCGTGTCTTCGAACAATATCCCAAATCACAGTTTTAATCTTTACCAAGAGACAATTTCCTCTCCTTGCACTTGTTGGAGTCTTTCTGTCACCAGCAATAAATAGATAAATACCAGTAACTTAACTTTTTATTATGTTGCAGTGGTACACTGAAATCAGAACATCCTAGAGTTGTGAAGCTAACTGAGTTAATCAATGGATATTTGCAGAGGGCAGTCAGGTTTCAGCATTTTCTTCTCTCCTCCCTTCCATACAGAAATTTATCTATAGTTCAAGCTGCCTCCAACATAATTTTGTAAGGAAACAGACAAGTCAAACCCATGCCTGTAGGGTTCTTGATAGAAATTATGATGTGTCTGCTGTGACTCCTGTTACAAAGAAGGAGGAAGGAGAAACTCTTATCTTTTTCTTTCATAATGAGTCCTTATTGGATCATAAGCAAAATATAATTCAAGATCTTCAAATACAGAATCAGAGGTATAATTATTAAGGTTTAAACAGCTGTAAACTCACACATATGTCTTACACAGTCTAACATTTGGGAAGGTAGAATGCCTTGTATTAAAAAATACCCATTTTCACAGCTCCTAACTACTGTTTTCAGAAAAACCAGGTATAACATTGAAAAATCAGAGAACCAGGGGTGTTGTTAATATGCACATACTTTATATATCAACATCCACATACTTTATACACCAACATCAACGGGGTGTGTTTATTTACATCTTCACATATCACACATGTGTGGAGTTTATATGTGTGTGTGTGTATATATATATATGCGTGCAATTATCAAAAAAATAATGTAGCTCTTCTGCTATCAAAATTTAGGAGTTTGGGCATGATTTATGCCTGCGGATGGACCAAAGAGATTTTCCTGTTCATTTTGAGTTCTGTACGTCTCTATAACTGGGCTCCTACAGGACTGCATCAAAGTGTGTGTCCTTATGAGCTGGTGAATAATTGTGACCTCTGTGGAAATGCTAATGGCACACATGTGATGTACAGCACTGGAGAAAAAACCTGGGCAGAGCGGACCTTCAAAACACAGGGTGGAATGGGGTGGGGAAGAGGAAACACTTGTTATAGATTTGCAGTTTGTTTCCAAGTTGAAACATTTTTGAAAGGTCAAACTGGGAGAAAGGACAGGGTCACCGAAGTGAATTGTGAAACTATGTTCATGACTGTGCTTTTCATTGCATCCATGGATGGTCCTTCGGTTTATGTCTGAAATCTTCACCCACTCTGAACTGAGTGGTAAACCAAACAGTTAATTTCTTGAGTCTCCTTGCAGAGCTGTAAAACCAGTGACAGTGTCTCTGTCCTCAGGAAGTAGAAGTGAAGAGTAGAAATGTCTTGAGGTAAGAATTGCTTGCAGTTAGTATAGCTCGATGTTGAGCTGCAATAACTACAAAGGCTTTCTCAGGAACAGCTGGGTCTTAAGTATTCACCTGTGCTGCCTTCCCAGGCAATTTTGGCCATTTTTTGGAGCTGAGTGCCTGTACAGCTATACTGGGTTCAAGTAGTTTTGGTAGCAATATGGGACTGGATCCAGCCACCCTGCTTCAGGGTGACCAAACATCTTTTAGTTGGAAATAACTTCTATTACAGTGATTTTCAACATTTTCCTTAAGAAAACTATTTCCTTGTCCATACTTTCCCTTAGAATTGCTGAACTTCCAGGTCTCTGCATCTGCTTCCCATCAAGCTGGGATCAATATGAGATTTCCAGTTCTGGCCACTGTCAATAAGCCAAAGACCTAGCAAACTTCTTTCTTTCGCTCTGTTACTTTTATTGTCTCCTTTTTCAGACAAATAGCTGTGAGGGAAGGGTCTGCAGTGGCAGGAGAAGGACTGTTTTGAGAAGCAGTTGGCTAAGGGTTTAAATATTTGTCTGCTCCATGTCCCAGGATATTATCTGTGTACTTTCTCCCTGTCCTTACTCAGATTTTCAATGTTCTTGTAGCAGGTGAAGTGCTGCTTTGTGGGCTGCCAGTCCCTGAAATGGCTAAATCAAAATGCTCTGGTGCATTGAATTTTGCCATTATTATTCAGTAAATCATGTATTTTCCCCTCATCTGCTCCCTCTTGATGTGTTTTGTTGTTAAACAGCCGTTGCATCTGACACCAGATGAATGCAGCCTGGATATCCAGGCAGAGTGAAGCACACCCAGGAACAGGGGTTGCTCCTGAGGTGAACCTCACCAAGCGCGTGTCTCCAGACACATTAACAACGCTGCATCCAGAGCTGTTTATCAGGTGCCAGAAGTGGCTCCTGAAGTGCTGATGGGTATGTTTCTAACTCTGTTAGACTGTAAAGCAGAGAAAGAGCCAAATCCCGGCAGCTGTAGGAGGGAGCACAAAGGCAATACAGGCTAGAGATTAAATACGGTAGTTATACACTAAAGCAAAATCCCCTTAGATTTTCAGTGAATAATCCTCTGGTCTGCAATATTAATTCCCCAGTTTGGAGATATTTCTCCAACAAACAAGGTTCAGTCAATCTACTTACATAGATTGAATACTTACTTTCTCCAAAGCTTGGATCTCATTTTGGGTTGGGGCATTGCTTATTTCCTATAAAAAACCCATGGTATTTACAGAACAATTTTATCTCAGTTGGGTCAACCTGTACCAAGCCCAGAGAGGTCCCCTCACCTGGACAGAAAAGATCCCTTAATATTTTTCAGAAAGGAAGGACCTGCTATGAACTTAACAGTTGATCTGTCAGTTTGGGCTTTTACTCAGTTTCTTTTGACAGTTAACTCAGCTCTGCAATGTCCTTTCACTCTGCAACCCAAACCATGTTTAGCTTAAGAGCTGTGACTCTGTTACCCTTTCAAAGCAAGCTGTGATGCTTGTGAAAGTTTTTCAACTATGCTCCGAAGACCTTTGGGAGAGGTAATATTGGTTTATTAAACTATTTTCTGATTACATCTCTGTGACTCAAAACAGACCTTGATGGCCTTGATGTTGGAACTAGCGGACAAAGGCCTATACTCGGTGACTCTATTCAGCGATTATACGACAACACAGATCTTTGATATCTATTAATCCTCTGCTCATTTCTTTGACATAGCAAGCATGCTGGCTGCCTCCCCTTTTTGCACGGTCAGTCATCAGCCACCGAGATGAGGTGTGCTCACATCTGGACAACGCTTCCCTCAGACAGTAAAAAATCTGAAAAGGTGAGAAACGTGCAGACAAAAATGCACAAATACATTATTTGAACTCAAGATTTCAAAATCATCTCCTTATTTTCCATCTGGAATCCAGATGTTGTGCACCTGTTTATAGGAACAGAGGGAAGGAACATCCCTCCTACGAGGAAAAGCTGAGACAGTTGGGCTGTTCAGCCTGGGGAAGAGAAGGATCTGGGGACACCTTAAAGCAGCTTTCCAATACCTGAAGGGGCCTACACGAAAGCTGGACGGTGACTTTTTGCAACGGCATGTAGTGATAGGATAAGGGGTAATGGCTTTAAACTGGAAGAGGGTAGATGTAGATTAGATATAAAAAAGAAATTCTTTCATGTGAGGGTGGTGAGGCACTGGCAAAGGTTGCCCAGAGAAGTTGTGAGTGTTCCCTCCCTGGAAGTGTGCAAGGCCAGGTTGGACGGGGCTTTGAGCAACCTGGTCTGGTGAAAGGTGTCCCTGCCCATGGCAGGGGAATTGTAACTAGATGATCTTTAATGTCCCTTCCAATCAAACCATTCTATGATTCTGCTATTCTATGATAACACCTATTGGCATACCCCTGTGGAAGGCTGTGGGTTAAATGTCGGTATGGCCTGTTCCTGATCTCAGACAAAAGCCTGTGCAGAAACTGCCACTGAGTTTATTAAGAAAAAAATCATGTCTCTGCTAGCATAGCTGTGTTACAGCAATTTGTCTGTTGACACATGGGGAAGGTGGAGGAGGTAAAATTTGGCCCATTTTAAAAATAAAATTGCTGTCCTTCATAAAAAGTCTGTTTGTTGCTTTGCAGTTGCTTCTGGCAAACACTGACAAGTCAGTGTGATTAGTAGGATGGTTTTGGCAAGGTAGCTTGCTTCTTCACGTTCTCCCACCCCTCATCTGTCCATTTCAGCAACTTTTGCTAAATTGGCAGCATTTAAAAAATAATAAAAAAATGCGGGAAAATCCAGTATTCAGAGGCAGCGAAGCAGAAAGCTGAAATGCAATGTCTTATACTTCTTTGAATTTAAGATCTATTATCAAGGGTAAAAATCACAAAACAATTACAAACCAAAAAAGAGGAAGAAAAGCAAAAATGAAGCTGCTTTCCTCATCTTAAATGGGTACCTGGGTCAGCCTTCCAACCCGCAAAACTAAAGATTAAGATGTGAATTGGGAATAGCAAAACAGGCCAGCAAAAGAGAAAATATTTCGTAAAAACTTTGCTAAGGTCTACATGGCACTGATTTGGAGAGATACAGGGATATGGAGGTGTTGCTTTGAGAGATAAGGGCAATTTCGTGGTGAGAGAGTGTCCCCAGGTACTGTAGGGCTGAGTGGTCTGGCTGTCTGCTATCTCTCTTCGACTCTCCAGTGTCTGCTGGAATAAATGCAGGCAGGTTTTTCTAAAAAGCTTCATGTTTTGGAATTGGTGTACAATCCTAAAATGGATTGCCATGACAGAGTCTCTGAGCGTTGTCAGATCTACAGTCCATCCTCACCCCCTGCAGCTGCAGCAGGCTGTGTTTGACACAGGTACCGCTCTGGAGGGGTTAGATCTGATGGAGTGGAAGCTGAAGCAAGTGATAGATCCCAAATCAAGTCCTGTATCCAAAGCCTTGAATGCATACTGTGAGTATGACCCTAATCCAAACGTGGCTTCAGGTCCAAACTCCGAAGAACCAACTTGCTGATAATACAGGTGAGGGAGATCATTCAGCCTGATGGCGCAGATTTCACAGGCTGTACCCAGATGCCACCACCTTGGGCATCGTGTAAAAATCCAGCCTGATTTCACTGCCTTGTTTCTCATTCCATCCTGATAATGGGCATATGTTCGGTTTATCTACAATAATAGACAGTTTCTTCATCCATTGCCCTTTTGGTGTGTGACGGCTATATACCACTGGTTACAAAGCCTGAACATTTCAGAATCTAGTGACATTTAAAGAAAAAGATTACCTAGCTCTTGAAAGAAGCACACCATTGAAATATAGAAAGAAGCAAGTGCAACTTCCTTGCTGTTAAAGCGATAAAGAAATTAACGGCACACCAGGTTCGAAAATCCCACTGCTGTTTGGAGTTATCTCCTTTTTTCTCTTTTTTTTTTTTAAAACTCTTAACTCCGTCCACAATGTATAAAGGTAGCTGCAGTTAAAGGGATGGCAAGACGCAGAAAAGATATTGCTTCCCCTGAGTTTTATGAAGCTGATATCAATCTTTTATTTCATAAACTTCAGGCCTGTTATTACCCTAAAAGCGTGTTCCACGGCATTTAATGTGACACTGATGAGAATACAAATAAGGGGAAGTGAGGGAGATGGAGGACAGGGAGAGAAGAATCAAATGATGTTAAATGAGAGGATCTGAACAGCGCTTCCATATTCGTTGCCATTGAGGGGAGTTTAAAAGGGCCATGAAACCACAGAGCATCTGAATTGTGTTTCAGGGCAGTAAATCAATTTAAGCTTCAGCAGTGAGGGAAAAAATACCATCTGAGAAAGGTGAGAAAAGAAATTTGAGTTATGGAGGCATGAAGGCTTACATGTGAGCTAATGAGGCATGCTTTAGCTGAGTGTTGTGTGGAATGGCCGGGTATAAATGCCCTTGAAACTGGGATCATCTGGAGTGAAAAAATAATGGTTCAGATTTTCTAAACTTTCACCTGGAAGTGTATGAAATGCTGATTAGTTTTATGTCATGTTTATGCAGTGCTTGGCTAGATTCTAGTAGATGTGCATGACTTTTAGAGAAATGTTCTTGCTTCTGAGCAGTGAGAAAAGGTTGGATCGCTTGTTTTGTTTCTTCTCTGATACATGAATAGCCAATAATTGGCACATTCAAAAGGAACCAAAAAAGGTAATTCTTCATACAGGGTGTAGCTATGGAATTCCTTGCTGCAGGACGTTGGGGATATACAGAATTTGCACAGATTCAAAGCAGAGACTGGAGAAGTTCATGAAGGGAAATCCACTGAAAATTACTGCAGGTATATAAAACATGTTTGGTTTGAGAAGTCCCTGAGCTGCAAACTACCAGAGACTGGAGAATATTCTGTAGAAGTATTACTTCATGACTGTCCAAGGCTCATATTCCTTCCTTGGCATATGCTTTTTTGGTGCTCTCAGGCACGTGATCCCAGGTGATCCTGACTCACTACAACCCCTGTGAAGATTACCGGCCTCAAGACAGGAACCACCATGCTTTTAGGCATGATTAGATATTATTTTCTGGAGCATGGGGGACTCCTTCAGTTTACCCTGCCACATGTACACCCCAAAGTGGTTTTTGCATGTTGCTTGGAAGCAGTCTACCTTCCTTCTTAGCCTACAGGAGACCGCCCCACAGGCAGAAGCCAGAATGGGAGCCAGGAGAGCTTGCCAACATCACGGTCTTTCTTGAGACCATTCTTTAATTGCAGTAGTATTTACAGCAACGCATTGTTCTGTGCTAGGCTGAGCGAAGGCCGAGTGTGTCTTTTGCAGTTACAGAGCTAGACTCTTAGATGACATTCACAAGTCCGTGTCCTGGAGGAAGACCAAGGTGGCCCCACTGGAGTCAGCCTTGAACTATCACAGCTGAATATTGGACCTACAATGCTGTTGATGCAGATGGGCTCACCAGACCACTGTCATGATTACACAGGATATACAATCCAGCTGCAGTGCCACAGGATCACAAGCTGAGCAGTCAGCTAGCTCATGAAGTCACTCCTCTCCCCAAGCTACATCCTCAAACGTTATTGCTGTGAGGAAGTTTACAGGACAGTGGAGAACAGAAGGAAGTAACAAATACCATCTCTGAATTGAACCTGGAGGAGAAGTGGTTTGCAAGCTGGACATGGACTTGAATGCAGTCAGATCAATAGCGTCTTTCTGTTCATCACGTTTTTCCAATGTGATGTACCATCAGCTGTTGAGAGACCAGTTGAGGAGTCTGAGAAGTCATTTCAAGTGTCTTTTGAGAAATCTATGTTAGCACTTTCTGGAAGCGTTGCTGTGAACAAGATGTAACTGAAATGGTGATAAATTACCTGATACTGCCATAGGAAACAATGCTGCAGGTGTCCTCTTGATAGCCGTTCCAGACTCCCTAAATGCTCCATAAATATATCAATTTTTGAAAGAGATGTATCACCTGTGATAGGTATTACCAGTTCCCAGTTCATAATTTCAGCATAGGTACCGTGTGCCAAATTTGCATACACAAGCTTATGAGGGAAAACTATCTCATTTTCAGATTATTATTCCCAATGAGGATTCAGAATATGCATCTGAAGATTGTATCTAATTTTCCACAGGCATGAAACTTTTCATATAACTCTCTATATATTTTGATAAGAAAGAAATTACTGCAACAACTCAGCATTTGTCAAAACCGCAATAATACTGTTTAGAAATGAGAAAATAGTGATAAAAATTGCAGCAGTCAGAATATCTATGTTTTGAGTTTTGATAAAATGTAAAATTGGCTGAAGTTATTTCAGATTTCTGCAAAAGATGACTGTCTTGAAATGTCAGTATTTCATGAGAGTTTTCAATAGCTCTTCAAGTGACGCAAAGTACTCTCATGTCAACCTTAGAGACTCCAACCTATGCAGCTGTTCCTACAGAAGGAATTTCCTTCGCAAAGATAATTCATAGCTGAGGACCAAAACCGTTCTTCAGGTCTATGAGAAAGAGAAAACAAGTTTCAGGAGAGATTGCAAGTCTGCAAAGCAATGCCTGTGTCGAGTTTTTTCCTGACTGAACACTCAGTGGAGGAAGAGGGGATATCTGTTGCCGTGTTTTGAAAATGACCAACATTAACAATGTATTCTAAAGGCTTAATCCTGCAACTTTTTGGGGTGAAGTTTTGCCCCAGCCATGTAATTTACACTGATTTAATGTTGGACCGCTTTCAACTCCTCTGTGTATAGCCTAGCATCTCTTAACCCTTGGATAACTTGGACTGTAACTTTTTATGGGAAAGGACTGTGGTCTTTGTTCAATGCCCAATTTGAGGCTCCTTAAGGATTTTAAGAAGCACAACAGTAAGTTGGAAAAAATGGTACTTCATGAAGTTCAGGCACAGTGTTTTGTGGGGAGCTATTCTTGAGAAGTGAAATAGTCGGTGCTTCCAGTTCCAAAGTTCTACATGGGCAGCAAATGAGTTCCTTCGAGATGTGTGAGTATTTGTGGCTTTCGTACATCACATACAGTAGAAATATCTTCCCATGTATCTATGCACCCACATTTAATCCTGTGCTTAGGATGTCAGATTTTTTAACAACAAAACCCATCAACTGCTAAATAAAACGAGCCACCCCAACACTATCAAATCATTCCGCAAAAGCCACAGAGGTTTCTTTTTTCCCTGAAAAGCGTTCCAACAGTGGAAAAACAGTGAAGAATTCCATACTTCTTTTTTTTTTTTTTTTTAAATTCACTGAGAAGCCATCCTGAAATCCTGCACAAAGTCATGTTTTTTGGCCATTTCAAGTAAAGGCAGGAAGATCACCAGAAGTGTCTTGGCTGTGCAAAGAAAAGCTATAATGATGGTGTCACTAGGTCACTGCCTGTCTTTCTATAACGGTCTCGTGGGACCTTCATGCCATGACAACCGCCATCCTTTGACATGAGTTTTTTTCCCCAGTTGCTTGTGAATATTTTCAGGTATTTTATGAGTAGAGGGAGTTTGCACTCTGCCTCTCTCTCCTTTAGTGGGTGATGTTTCTGTTGGCCTGATGAACTTCCTCCTTTCCTCATCTGATCTATTCCCTTGCATAATACAGAGAGCATACTCATCTTCCTTAGGGGAGACGAAGACCCACAAGGTAGTAGCAGGACAGTGAGAAACAGGCCATGTGATGATGTAATTATACCTGCACTCATGAGACCAGGAGTTGATTTATTCCTTCAAAGCTAATAAAAAACCGCACCTACTTGTGGGATGATTCTGCCAGCACCCAACAGGTGGCAGAGCAATTTTCACCCAACTGAAATTTTATGGTTAAAAAAGGTCCTTCAGGAAATAGAAACAATTTTATTTTATTACTTATAACTTGATTCTGCTGAATACTAGAAGACTTATCTAATAGCAATACATTTTTAAAGTAATGAAATATTTACAGCTGGAGCCTTCAGCAGAGGAACAGTAGAGTATGTTTATTTTGCAGCTCAGTAAATTATACATATACCAAGAATCAAACTGATGCTTTCAGTTGATCATGTTAATCCAAACAAACTTTCTTTATGCTTTTTAATCTGGAGAATTTGTTTTCCATTCCCATGCACATAATTATCAAAGCATCTATTAAACACTATAAATAAATCCAGTCCCTAAAATTTGTCTCCAGACTCTAAACACATAGTATGACTGCAGGGCATATCATTTCTTAGCAAAAGCTGGTGATTTTGTCACTCTCCCTGGGCCCTTCCTAGACCCTTAAAGGAAAACTGTAGTGATAGCTAAATAAATATTTGCTAAATAAGAACATATATATCGAAATTTATGCAAAACTGCTGAGAAATATCTGGCAAAATTTGCATCTCTGTTCAGTAGTAAAGGGTGCTTGTAGCTTTCCATAAGCTTTGCCAAGTCTAGGATGGACAATAGCAGGATTCAGTTTCAACACTTGTTTCCATAAGTAGTATACAAGGGAAAGTCCCAATACGGAATTTCTACAGCCAGATTCCCCTAAGCATTTGAGATGAGAGGGACAAATTATATGGAAACAGAGTGGATGCTGTTGGCCAGACAAGCACTGCTGATCCTTGAACTCAGCAGACTTCACCTCAGCACAAGTTAATAATTTGAAAAGGGCAACCTGCAAGAGAGAAAAATAAAAATTCAGAAAGCTTAGAAGACTCAAAAACTCAGATAAAACCTCAGTAATCTGTTAAAAAAATAAGAATCTCATTGTATGTGGATGTATGTTTACCCGTGTGTGCACATATTTACTCAGAAATGTGGTAAATCCTCTGCTTCCCATCAGCTTTCCTGTTCTCAGTGCTCATTGCTCTGGGTACGTAACATCAGCTGCAGGATTTAACGCTTGCTGGGTCTCACTGGGGAGCCAGTGGCATGACCCTGAGCTGCCTGTTGGATTTGTGCTGACAGCTATTCCTGGTCACATCATTCAGATGCAGCCATTCAGTCAGCGGTCACCAAGGGGGACTTGGAGGTGGCTGGATGTGATGGTATCGTTTTCACTCGTCCTTTTCTATTGCATCTGGTGAACCTCAAGTGCACTAAGCCATAAGAAGGAAGAGGCATGGACTAATTATGACAGATAGAATAAAAAAGAGAAGTGGAAAGAAAAAGGTCAGTCAGTGAGAATCAGACTACAGGTTGTCACCAGTCCCACCAGAATCTCAGACCTGCTTTAGGATTTATAGAGAAGCATGCTCACCATCAGTACCGTCTTTCTCGCTCACACTTTCCTCCAGCACTGGAGAAGAGGCAGTTTTTATTAGACGAACATGCCTTCTGTTTCAGCACAAGCTGTTGGATGCCTACCACCGATATTTCTTAGTCACCCCAGTTGAGTCCACAGCAAGTTAATTCCTGTTAGACAAAGAAATGGCCCAAGATGTTATTAGGGTCTTTTTAAAGAAGTTAAATGAGAAAAAATATCCCTACAAAAAGTTCAGAAAGCAAAAAGCTTGGTATTGCTTAGCTGTTTCTTTCCAGCTGGATTACTCTCTAATACTGAAAGTTAATTGGAAAATAACAGCATTCCTGCCTGCTTTTATAAAATCAATATGCATTCTTCTGTCCCTCTCCCCCATTCAGGTTAATTCATTACCGGGGTATTTTTAGACAACTGAATAAATAAAAACAACCCTTTTCCAGTCAAAAATTAGTCACTATAACCAGCCAGAAAGACCTCCCCAGTGCAGTCCTTTCCCTGCCTTCAGTGTTGCTCTCTTGTCCATGTCAATCATCTGCCCCAAATCACTTGTCACCCCTCCCATAAAGCTGGATATGCATCTTCTGTTCTTTTGAACTGGCACAAGCTGGAGGATCAATGACTCTGTCTGGCAGGGGCTGAGCTGCTGGACATTTTGCAGCAGGAACAGCTTGGCAGCGGTACCTCAGTACGCCATTCCCTGTCAACCAAGTGAAAGAGCAAGGCAGGAGAAGCGAGGGCAGAACTGGGAATGCAAAGAGGCGATGTCATATTTCACAAGAGATGCCTCACAATGTAAACAAACAACAATTCTAGCAACATTTTTTGCCTTTTTTTTAATACATAGTCCTGCTCAAATCCCCCTGGATCTAATTAAAACTTTGTTGGCCACCCACCATTCAAGATAATTACATTGTCTGGCAAAGACAACAGCAACAAAGACAAAATAAGATTGTGCAGAGAGATGCACCTACGTGGCAAAACAAAACAGGAAAACAGTCCAGACCCCATGTCTTGTTTATTTATCTTTGCTGTTTTGGAAACCGCAAAAAGAACAAAACTGTGTAAAAGATGTTGAGTTTTCAAGTCAAAGAGTCCTTCAGCAGACATTCAAGGCAGCAAAATGCCCGGAGTGTGTCAATGAGGATTTGATATCATGATAAGGGAATCTTACAGGAGACCGAGGCACCGTATTAAATATTAAAATGAGCTGACTGCTGGGAGAGACTGAAACAGAAAAGAAGCTCTTACTGCAGTGAAGGGGCAGATGCTCCTGATGCGTTATATAGAGCAGTTTCCAGTAATAAGCCAGCACTTGCTCAAATTAATCCCAAGCAAGGTCTAAGATCCTGGATTTATTCCGTGTTCTCTGAAGTTCCCTGGATGCCGCTGCTATGATAGCTGGCTTATTCCATGACAGCAAACATATGTAAGTTATGCTGCAAATGAACCTGACCCAAATTCCACTGAAATCAATGAAAAGACTCCCACTGACTGCAATCAGACTTAAATGAACTGAAATGTACACGGAGACTTGGCCAGACCGGAAAATTGAAACCATTTTAAACAGGATATCAAGGAGTCTTGATAAAAATGTTAAAATTTACTTTGGATTGAGCGGAGACAAAAGTGAAGCACACTTAATGTCTTTTGAACAAACATTGTTTCAAACAGAGAAGAAAATCAGAGCGATTGAGACTTGGACTAAGATATGCTTTTGGAGGGCTCCAAACCTTGGCAAGCACAGTTTTGGCATAAGAAAAGCACAAACCCTGAGTTATTATTAACTCCATCCAAATGGAGGTTTTCCCCTATGCTTCCTTGATATGAGAATAGATATTAAACACAGGGCCATCCACATGGAAACCCTTCTGAAAAGAAATAGAATCTCAGGGAATGCTTGCAATGAAATCAGCAGAAGCATTGCTTATGAGTTCCTTCTACTGCTTGGGCTATTTGTTGATCCTTGTGCATATATACTTGTATTAAACAGTCAGATTTATTGTTTTTTCTTCACCCACCCTTACTTCACAAATCTGATTCTTCTGGAACAAAGTCTTTTGACTGACGATGAGGAGATTTCTTTCTGCATTTTACTAAGGGATTCATTAAAAGCTTAACTAATTTCAATTAATTATGAAATGATTTCATAGAGTCCCTTTATACGTAATATAAAATTTAACCCTGAAATAAATTATCATTATCAGGGTCCCGTTTACCAGAAACAAATATCTGTGTATGAGCTTTAAATAGCTTAATCTTCCAGGTGCTACACCCACAGATGTCCCAGATAAATTGCTAAGAGCTCTGGGCAAGAAATGAACACAGTACCAAATCTATAGAGAGAAATTATTTTATTTTGCAAGGTGTTCTGGCAAATGTCTGAAACAATTAAAGTCATATGAATACCTGATTTTTTTAATTCCCTGGCCAAATTGAATTAAAAAAGGGGACAAAAGAGTTCAGAAATAAAAGACTCATTTCAAGCTGAATGCAAAAGCTTGTTCAGCTTGCAAAAAAGTATTTCCTTTTATGTGTTTTCATGTACATATATTTTTAAAACACACATACTTTTAAAAACCTTTCAAGCAGGCAAAATTAGTTCCAGAACACCATTTTTAAGAAAAAAAAGGGGAAACCCTTCATTTTCAAGGTGCTGAAATGGAATATTTAAATTTGATTGCTTTGTCTTCATATTTTGTGTTGAAACACTTCAGTTGTTAGATTTTGAGCCAGTAGAAGCCTTGTCTTCATGCTGTTCTCCATAGTTAGGAGGACTAGTCTTTTTTTCTTTTTGTTTAAAGAAAGGAAAGAAAACAAACATAATATCTCTCATCAATACTTCTTCTGCCCTCATTAGGAGGTGTATCTCTCTCTGTCCCACCAAGCTATGAAATGGTAGATGGATGCCACAGATCTGAGAGGCTGTTGAAGAAGCTACCAGGCAGGAGGGAGAAAAGGTCTGAGGAACATTTCCTCTCTTCACCTGCCTTCATTTCTGGCCAGGTGGATCCTATGAAAGCACTAACCTTCCAAGCTGCTGCCCTGATGGGAAAGGTGTCTCTGACTTTGCATTGTAATGCTCATATGCGGATGTCTGCTGCAAAGTATCACACTGGTTATCAACTAGCAGAACAATTCCTGTGAGTATCCTCTAACTTGTTTTAGGCAGAACAAGCTGGGTTAGTAATAGCAGTTTTACCTGACGACCAGATCTATCTCTCCTGATGTTGTACCATGGGAGTGTGTATATGAAAAGCACTGCTGGTTGATCTGTGAGTGATGCAGCTGTCTCCAGAAAAGGATTTCTGACCATGACTTAAGAAATGATGTATCAGTGAAGCAGGACAGAGTTGCCTCACAGAAATTTTTACCTGGTCATTTGTTCAGTCCCAAAATAAAATATTGTCAATGAGCAAGCTCACATCTTCAATCAGCCTCAAGGGTTCTTGTTTTTTCATTTTTTTATTTTTCTTGCAGTAAAAAGGTAGGATAGAAGAATAATCTTCTTTCTCTGTCTTCTCTTTCTTTTAGGAGAAATTTTACCTTCAGCTGTACCTGGAACATCTACTTTGTCAACACTTCTGGCTAAAAGAAATCAAGCAAGGTGCACAAGCAAGGAAACACCATCTGTAATGACGACAAAGTATAAACTGCATTCACAGCCCATTAAGTTTGTAATCTTTTTCTCTTCATCATTATTCTCTTACCTCCATTAAATTCTTCCATAACCAACTGAAGAAGACAAAGGTGACAGTGGTAGAGTGATAGACAAGAATTTTTATTGTCCTGTCAATACAGATAAACCCAGAGCTGATAGAATGTCAGGCGAACTTCCCCAGTGATGGCTAAAGTTCAGTAATATCTGAAAAAGGGAGAAAATACAAATTATTTTTATGCCTGTTAGGCTTTTAAGAAGATTTGTTACTGAAGTATCCTGACTCTGTGGAAGAAGCTTTGAGTGATATTTATTGTTCACAGGAAACTATTATCTGCACTTGATCACCCTGCTTCAAATTGCAGATTTTCAAGGTTGCAAGACAACCAGTGGCATCCCACAGCCACAATTCCCTTGAGAAACTGGAAAGGCCTCGAAGATGCAGGAATGAAAATAACTCAATGGACACAGCTAAGCAGCTTGCAACTGATTTTGAATAGCTGCTGTGGTGAGTTGACCCTGGCTGGATGCCAGGTGACCACCAAAGCTGCGCTATCACTCTCCTCCTCAACCGGACAGGGGAGAGAAAGTGTAATGAAAGGCTCAAGACAAGGACAGGGAGAGATCACTCACCAATTACTGTCATGGGCAAAACAGACTCGACTTGGGGAAATTCGTTTAATTTATTACAAATCAAATAAGAGTAAGATAATGAGAAATAAACCCAAATCTTAAAAACACCTTTCCTCCACCCCTCCCTTCTTCCTGGGCTCACTCCTGGATTCTCTACCTCCGTCCACTGGAGCAACGCAGAGGGATGAGGAATGGGGGTTGCAATCAGTTCGTCACACATTGTCTCTGCTACTCCTTCCTCCTCACACTCATCCCACAGCATGGGGTCCGTCCTATGGGAGACAGTCCTCCATGAACTTCTCCAGCATGAGTCCTTCCCATGGGCTGCAGTTCCTCACGAACTGCTCCAGCATGGGTCCCTTCTTAAGTATGTTATCACAGAGGTGCTACCACCGTTCCTGATCAGTCCAGTCTTGGCCAGCGGCAGGTCCATACAGGAGCCGGCTGGTACTGGCTGTATTGGACATAGGGTAAACATTCTAGCAGCCTCTCACAGAAGCCACCCCTGTAGCACCCCCCCGTTACCAAAACCTTGACACGTAAACCCAATACAGCTGTAAAGACCATCTGTTTGTCATGGAAAGGAAGGTTTCCATCACCACACAAAGAAGAGAAAGGAACATACTGAAAGCCAGATACAGAACAAATACATGCCCAGGGGAACAACAGAGAGAGTAAGGTAAAGTCCAAGGTTTTTAGTATGGACTGATGTAGGATGTTACAGCACAACTGTCTCTGACTGTTGTTTGCCAATAGAAACCGCCACTGGTGGTAGCATTACAGTAGACCTAGAACTCCAGTTTACCCCATTCTCAAACAAATGCTGGGGGTCCTGTAGGATTCTGCAAAGGTTTGGCAACAAGATTTTGCAACAATACTTAAGGTAGGTGGGATGGGACCGAAGAGCATGAAATTGCCTGAGTCCCCACTGGTTTGCTAAACTAGTGCTGGAGATACAGGCACCTAATGAAAGAAGAACTGGACTGGTCTCTGGAAGAATCCGAATTTCACTACAGGATGGTATCTAAGCTCATGCTGAACCTGGGAACCATTCGTCATTTGAACATGTTACTGGCTTTATTCTGGGGAGAGATGGGATTTATTCCTGCCTTTAGCTGTAGACACATCTTCTTCTTGAGCTTTTTGCCTCTCATAGGTTCAAATATTCAGAGAAATGTTGGTTAGGAGAGACCAACCTCCAACTTGAAGCCAAGATGCTGTCATTACTTGGCTATGGCCAACCTGATCTTCCTGAGGGAGATTTTACAATTTAAAGAACCCATCCTGGAGTGGCACTAGCTTCTGTGTGAGCTTTCCCTAATTTTCAGTCTGAACGTTTTAAACACTAATTTTGTCTTCTCTTTGTGTTAGCATCTGCCACAACCAAGAAGAGTTTGGCTTCTTTGTCTTCGTAACTCCCTCTCAAGTAGCTGTAGGATGCTATTTGCTTGCCTCTTAGCCTGCACTTAGCCTGCTCTTCTCCAGGCTAAATAAGCCAGCTCTCAGCTGCCTCCTTGTAGGTCGTGTGCTTACCACCTTGGTAGCCCTCCACCTGGTAAGCTTCCTCTGTTTCTTCATGCCCCTCTTGAATCGGGGGCCCACACCAGAAACAGTACTCCATGTTCAGCCTCTGCAGTGCTAAGGAGTTTACAGTTTCTTCTGATCTCCTGATGACGCTTTGCCAACGGCAGATGAATATGCAGTTTGTGTTATTTGCAGAGAGACCCCAGCACAATTCCTAGACCTTTTCCAGACAGTTGATTCTCAACCTCTGAGACCAGTGGTCCAGCCAACTTTCAGACCTCTGTCAATTGCTTTGATTTGCCCATACTTCCTCAGTTTACCATAAGAATGTTGTGGGAGTCGGTGTTATAATAGTCAGCTATTTAGTAACACAAGACAATCAGGTTGGGCGAGCATTATTTGTTTTGGCTAAAGCCATTTTCATTTTTCTTGGTTACATTCTTGCCTTTCATGTGGTTGGAAATGTCCACAGCATACATTTCAGTTATTAATGGCAAAAACCTTTTGGGTATTATGGGGTTGCTTTAAAACAGTCAGAATGAAATGTGACAGTTACTGGGTCATCCCTGTGGTTATCATTCATATTAGCGGTGGTAAATGACTTGACTATGAGATACACCTCAGGCTTCCTCCTTCCACCAATGTTTACTAGTTTAAAAGTTGTTATAATAAAGCTCATTCTAGCTCTGAGCTCCAGTTCAGTTTTTTCCTTAGCTGCAAGCTCAGAGCACTAGCTGAGTACTTGCAGTCCTGACACAAGTGCAGTCCTTGCAATTCTGCTTTACTAAAGTACAAAAACCAGCAGAATCTAAGACCAGCTTTTCAGGGCAGCTTTCCAGGTTTTCTTAGGCTGCTAAAGCTGATCAAGAGAGAATGCCAGCTGGGAATTTCAAGCAGAAGATTTTCTCATCAGCCATCCTCTGAAGCCTGGGATGTTTTCAGCTCCTAAATCCTGCAGTAATCCCTGACACGGAAGCAGCACTCAGGAGCACAGAGTGGGAATGGGTTGATGTCTCCAGATCACAAGGGGAGCAGATCACTGGACCAGTGAAATGCAAGCCCAGCATAGAGGCGCAGGTGTCACTAGAGAAGAAATGGCATAGGTAGGATTAAATGCTAGGATCTATAGGCATAATGGCAAAGAGGGCTGGATTCAACATCATGTTTGATGTGGTAGATGTGCAGCCATGCGAGTATCACTTCTTCATGTGAGTTCCGGGAGTATAAGCTTATTTGTGGGGGTCACATGCTCCGTTCCTCACATGGTAAATACACCCCTAGTTCATCACTGAAATCATTGTGCAAAGCTGGCCCAGGAAGTTTCTGGAAGAGCAGGAATGTGGTCTGTACCCAAAGAATGAAATGCAGAATCTGTGCCATGGGTATGAGGTTTGCTGTCAGTGGTGGTCTGGTGTGAAAACCCTTTGGATCCAGAAGTGGAAATGAAACAGAGGAGCCTACATGAGAGACTTTCCAGAGGATAAATATCCAAACAACTCCTATTGTCCCCAGAGAGAGCTGCTGGCTGATAAGCATGACCAGGTATTTCAATATAAACAGTGCTTTAAGGAAGACTGGCACCAGGTATGGGTGCTGAGTGTCATCCTGTACATAGAGCCAATCACACTGAATCTGCTTGCCATTGAGCTCTCCTTGCCAGATAAACTGCTATCTGAAATCTCCACCTGAGGATTTAGCAAAGCAAAATGACTCTTTAAATTAAAAAGTGGTAAAGCCTTGCACTTTTTTCGAGATTACTTTAAACCTCAGTCTTTGCAACAGGCTGCAGCAAGAGGGAGTAAAAGAACAAAAAGCCCTTGCTGTTAACATTTATGGCAACTCAAGCAAAATCGCGTCACATTTGCAGATGAATGGGTGCCCCTGTTAAAAGCTGCAGCAGCTTAATTTTGGGATGGCACTGGTTTGGAGCTTGATTGGAACAACAAAGAAGAGCTTTCATGTTAATTAATTTAGAGGAATTATTAGTGTTAAAAATAAATAGTTCAATCACCTTTCCAAAAATAATCTGAGTGAAGGAAATGAAATTCACTGGAAAGAAGATACAGATTTTTTTTGGCTCCAATTTTTTTTCAAATAATTTTCAAATGCATTGCCCTATGTGAGGTCCCAGGATTTAGTTCTGATAATATTTATGTACCAACTATACAAATCTTGCTACAAAACAAGCCACATAGGTAAATAATTCCCATTTGTTCATTGAAATAAGAGGTACTTGGAAATAGTTGTCCAGAACCTATTTAGAAAAAAAAGATCTCTTTGTGATATTTACAGGGGAGACCGATATTTTTTCTGCTAAGGGAAACTGCAAAAAGCCCTGTTGTATCCTGATTTGTAATTTTTTTTTTTCTCCAAACAGAGATTCCGGTTGGGGGAATTATGTGTAATGTCAAACTACCATATCCATCACTCATCGTGGCTTGATAGGAATCAATGGAGCAGTGTTCTTCCTGGGCTCCCTTCATTACGCAATCTTTACAGAAATAATTGATGATTTAAAATGCGTGTAGATTCACAAAATCCTGTTCATACAAACCTTTACTAGAGAGAGACTTTACTGCTAACCTAAAAGACATTTGAGAGCAAGATACACCAGGCTATATTATGCCCCTGCCCTGTTTCGAAAACTCAGCTGGTTAAGCCCACCCCATGCTGTTTCTTTCTCTCCATCCTCTGTCATTCCTCTTTCTCCCTTTCTACTTCATCAAAGTGCAGGCAATGTTGGCATAGTCCCTGAGATGCATCTGTCATGCAGAGTCCATCACCTAGGAAGTTTCATAAGACAGGAATCCCGTGGAGCCAGGAGGTGTCTCGCGACCAAGTTTTCACAAGCAGTCTCTGACTGCAAGTGTGAAATGCTCCGGAGGAAGAGGTTCCTGCAGACGCAGATTATTGCGATCATTGTTGTAAGGATTTATGCCCTTGATCAAGCCCATATTTCCACCTGTCTCTGATCCTGCCCAGTCCCAACCGAAGATTTGTGTACTCAGCTGCATTTCGTTCTGTTCCAGATTCTCTTCTCAAGGCCAGATAAATCTTTAAGAAGATGCTTGCTCCACTGTATCAGCTACCCAGAACTGGTATCTACTCCCTTCACTTGATTCTTGTGTGTGCTTCCTGACCCCAAAAGTGAGAACCTCCTCAAACCTTCTCATATATGTGCAGGTCTCTGCCTTGGCAGTAGTTCCTCACTGGAGAAGAGGAACACTCCCTGCCACTCTGCCACTGGTTATCCCAGTAAAGGCAGTGGCTGAAGAAGCCAGTCGAGACCTGCATTTTTCATTTACTCTCATAGCATCATATTTTACAGTGTCAGCGACTGTCTCCTGCTCCATGGTCCCCAGGGTTTGCTCCTCTCCTCTCCCTCGAGGCAACGTTGGCTGTGGGAAAGAGAAGAGCACTCTCCTGATCAGGTAGTGTAGCAGCCCTGCTGGAAGATACATTCTGCTCAGGGGTTGGAGCTGGGCATGCAGTGCAGTGTGTGCTATCGGAACGTCGGATCAGGTGTAACCTCCGGGCAGGATACCCACGAGTGCAGCCTTTCCTTTCTCGTGAGCACAGCCATGGAGTCCAGTCACTACACACCGGTGCTGCTTTTTTGGCTGAGTATATGAATTCAGCCCTTCCCACGGACAGCATAGGGGCTTACTGTAGTTCCCAACTCAGAAAGCTATTGCTTACATCAAAAGACAGGGGATTATTCTTATGTGCCAAAGACTCTGGCTTTCTATCTCTGATGGCTCAATCATCACATCATCTGTGGCAGAAAGATGGCTGGCAACAAGATTAGATTATGGGAATTTAAAATGTCTTTCTCAGATAAGTGCAGACCATGAGTATTCAAAAGCACAGGTAATCAGATTGTAAAGTTGACCAAGAGTGTAAATAAGGATTAGACAAATTTAGGGAAGACAGGTCCATCTGTAGCTATTAAACTTAAAGGAAGAGGTGCAATTTCTGCTGCTGGAATCTCATAAACTGATGATTCCTGGAAACAGGGATCAGGGAAAGTCTCGTACTGTATGTCTCTGTCTTATATCCACCCACAACAAGTGAAGTGCTGGAAAAGGTGGCTGTGGTCCTCAGGTCAGATACAGTAGTTTCTCTCTGTGACTGACTTGCATGCATCTGCTGAAGAGCTCTGCAGGTATAGCGTACTCACAGTGTATAAGGTGTGCTTTACCAGACACATCCATATCACAGACCGGTCACTCCTTGCAATCCAGAGATAACAATCTGCCTAAATGAGACAGCTAGATTTTTTTCTCTCATTAGCCTTAGATACTCCTTGGCATGCAAATCTCTAATACAACCCCAGGAGAAATTTCCTCTGACCTCTTACTAATTTCCTCCTTCCAAGTTCTTTTTCTGCCTCTCCCACTCATCTCTTTGAATTTCATCCCTTTGGATTAAAGCCTCTTTAAGAAACTTGTCCTAGGAAGGTGTCACTTATTAGTCCATCCTTTGGGATAGATCCATCTGGTCAATCTATTGTATAGAAGACAAAGAATTGCATTGATAATAAGGAAGGTGCTTCTCCAATCCTTGCTGCTTTGCTGATCACACTGTGACCCATTTTCCCTTATTTATAAAAGAGTAAAATTCACTGGCCTTTGTGAAGAGCTCAGGTCTTAGTGAAGGCAAAGAGTTGTTTAAGTGCAAAGTGTTAACTATTATTACTGAGAGGCTGTAACTAGTAGTAACCATTTAGCTGAGAGATATGGAAACAGGTATGCAGTTCACTGGTTTAGAGTAGATTTACTGAGGTCTGATGGTTACATTGCAGACAATCCATCATTGTTGTAAGCAGCATGAAGTTATGCCCAGCCTCAACTGCTGTGAGTCTCCCTTCTCCTGTGGTCTTGTGCTAGCATCCCAAGACATGTCACCAGTGAGAATTTGAGTGAAATCCCTAGAAGAATGTGGAACAAATCTGAAAATCTCTTTCTGAAATGCCCTGCCAAAAAATAGAAGAAAGTCTTCCATGCCAGGAGAGAAATGTTAAAAGTATTAATTAAAAAATAAACTCTCCTGGAAATCAAATAGGAATGAGTGAGAGCAGGCAGATGGGGATGGAATAAAATTCCATCCGCAGGACCTATAATTCCCTCCAGTTTTAAAGCCTGTGGACATTTGCAGGTGCCTGCTAAATCTCAGGCCCCTGTCCTGCTGCCTGGGCAGTCACCAACGGTGCTGCCTGCAGCAACGGACCAGCGGCTCCCATGACTGGCAGAGACCAACCAACCTCTGCGATAAGGGTTGGGCGATCTCCTCCGGCCACCACTAGCGACTGCTCCCTGGGGAAGAGATCTAGCGAGAGAGGAGCACAGCTGCTGGGGGAGAAATTGCTGGACCTGAAAACATGAGACAGCTGGAGCAGAAAGTTTTTTTTTGTTCTGCTGATAAACCAGTGGCGGGGAAGCTCTCTCTCCCGCCACCAACTGCTGTCATTTCATTTCCAAAAGCTTGTCCCTGTCCCCATCAGCATTTATGTGACTACATCTCTGCCATGCCTGAGTGGTTTATCTAAACATCGGCAGCTACTGTAAGTGACGGTACAGCGAGGCAAAGGCGGAGGGGGGGACGGAGGGGTAGGAATGCTGATTTCCCTCTGTGAAATCAAGCACGGGTGCCTGTTCCCAGCAACTCCAGTGCGTTTACATCAGTCACAGGGGGAGAGAAAGAAAGGGAGCCTTCACAGCCTGCTCAGACATTTAAGGCCACTTAATTGAGTTAAAATATTTCCTCTGGAAAGACTACACACATATATATGTATGCCTATGAGTATGTACTGTTCCTTCACTTCGCACGTTTGCTTCCTGTTCATGCGTGGTGGTTTTAGTATATTGGGGAGCTGGTTGAAGGGGTTTGAGCTGATGGGAAGCGCAGGGGAGGAAGGGATTAGACGGTGTGAGTTCCAAAGTTGGGGTAAGTCCTTCTTGGAGTGCGTGGGGGGAGTGTGTGTGTGTGAGAGAAGGGGGGACGAGTAACCAATCACTCACGGAGCACCCGCGGGGCGGCTGCGGGAGGAGCGCGATGCAGAAGCGGCCAAGTGAGAGGGAGCGGAGAGAGAGCGAGCGGGAGAGGAGCGAGCTGAGACTTCCACAGAGGCAGCCGGGAGAAATCACCAGCCAGGGTACGCTCCTCTCTCTCTCTCCCTCTCTGTCTCTGATTTCAATTCAGCTCCTCCCCCGTGTGGTTGTGGCTTTGCCTTCCGTCAAAAGCCTGATCAGCAACGCCAGTCCTGGTGAAAAAAAAAAAAAAAAGAAAAGAAAAAAAGAGAAAAAAAAAGAGGAAAAAAGGAAAAAGTGCAAAAGAAGGAAAAGAAAGCAAGAAGAAAAAAAGAGGGGGAAAGAAAGCAAGCTCCCCTACCCCCCGGCTGCATCTTAATACAGCAGAGTCGAAACTTTATGGAGTTCTCGCCGTGTTTACCCTGCGGCGGGTAAATCGGCAGCACCCTGCTCTCTCTCTCCTGCTCTTTCTCCCTCGCACTCATCAGCAGCCAGCAGCGATGGAAAAAGTTGCTGGCTGGTACCCAGCCTGGCACGTTGCTCTCCTGTACTGGACATGGCTTTTCCTCTTCACTTTTGGCTTTACGGGTGCAGAAATAACTTGCAGATCCTGCCATTCCCAGGTGAAGCCGCAGCAGCAACATCCGCAGCGGGGATTGTTCGTGCATTTGAGGACCGACAGAGGAGAAAAGGAGCAGAGGAGGTTCTCCGGGGAGAAGGGAGGCGAGAGAGGGCAAGGGGCCGGGACGGAGGCGGAGGATGCCGGGCTGCGAGCGACCCTCGCCCCGGCTCCGGCGGCGACGACATCCAGCGGCTGGGAGACCCGGCGCTTGACGAGGCAGCCCGAGACAGAGACCAGGGGGAGCCGGCCCCCGGCGGCGGCTCCTGCCGAGGACCGGGCGTCCCCG
>Ga0065711_1001184_pt1 | contig 48152 bp, 41 predicted proteins | sample Hoacrofraction12_FD_59098 | JGI IMG/M metagenome (GOLD analysis project Ga0065711, IMG submission 59098) | Hoatzin crop microbial communities from Cojedes, Venezuela - Epithelial fraction 12 v2 (version 2) | ecosystem: Host-associated > Birds > Digestive system > Esophagus > Crop | place... | reverse complement strand
CAATTTTCGGAAAAATGCATTTGTTAAAAAAGTTAAATGATATAAGATAAAAAATTATCTCACGTGAGATAGATTTCTAAAGCGCCCATTTACGACTCGTAAACCGCCTTTTTGCATCCGTAGTCCACATGGAAGGGCGAAAAAAATCGCAAAAAACGCACTTTTTTTTCACGTAGAATAAAATTTTAACAAATAAAACTTAACATTTTTAACAATCTTTGACACGCCGATTTAACACTCTTTTTTAACACTTTTCGCGCGGACTATTTTCGAGTTTGTCCACCTTGCCTCGCTGGCGCGAGGCAAGGTGGAGGAGGAGAGGATGCGTCACGCTTCGAAAATATAGGAAAGCGAGTTCGGAAAAAACGCTTCGGCATCGCGTTTCTCGTGTTCTGGCGCAGCAATCGCGTATTTTGTCGCTTTATTTTGCGTAAAAACCACACGCAGCCTTGCATCGAGCAGGCTGCGTGTGATGGGAAAAGAAAGGGAAGGAACATTCTTCAGGGATGGAGGAAATGGATTAGGATTTTATTTTATCGGACTTGAAACTTTATTTCATGCACTGTTTTTTCGGGTTTTACAACAAAAAAAATCGCCAATCTTGTGGATGGCGATTTTGTTGTATGGAGATGAAAGATTTTCTCGATGAGATTTGTCAAAAATTCCGATGGAATCGGTGATTTTTGACCCTTAAGCGAGGTCCCTCGAACTTAAAAATCGGGAATTTTTATTGGTAGATGGCGGCGAGGGAGATGTCGTCGCCGACCGTTACTTTGCTGAGTCTTGGGAAGGACGTGTTGAGGGTTGCGAGCAGTTCATCGGTTTCGTGGTCGTGGAAATCGGCAACGAGGTTCGTGTAGAAGTTGGCGAGTTTTTCGGTAGATTGAAACGCGTTCGACAGACCGTCGGTGCAGAGCAGTAATGCTTGCGGTTGCGCGTTGCCTTCGAATGAGTAACGGAAGGAGTTGATGGCGTTAGGCTGACAGAGCGATGTGGTGAGATGACCGATGCACTCGCTGTCGTCGTCGATTGCGTCTTCCCATTGTTCGTCGTTGCGGAATAGAATCATTTTTCCGTCGCCTATCTGAAAAGCGAGCCAACCTACGGGCGTAACGAGTGACGCGAGCAGCGTAGTGCCGTAGGCTATCTCGTAAAGTTTGCTGCGTTCGATGTACCAACGACTGCCATAGCTCACGTTCTCGCGCTCCCATTCCGTCGTTGCATGGCTCTGCGCGTGCAATGTGACGCGTTCGCGCCACAAAGCGATGAGATTCGTCAAAAGTTCGTTGATTTTTTGTTCTATTTCAGATAGATTTTCGCCCAATTTTAAACTCGAGGGACCTCGTTTAAGAGTCAAAAACTCCGATTTCATCGTGTTTTTTTGACAAATTTCATCGCGATTTTGCGCTGGAGAATGCGTCAATGATGCAGCAGAAAGAAGATTGAGAAAATCATCCTGTTGAGATAGATTTTTGAGTAGTTCAACGGCAGTTTCAACGGCTACTTGCGAGCCCGTTGCACTGCGGAAATGGAGATCTGCTCCATGCCCATCGGCAACGGCTGCGATAGCGATGCGGTCGTCAGAAAAGCTTGCTGAAAAATCTTGGCAAGGCCATGCGCGAAGAATGTGCGTATGACCGATTGTTGTTACGTGGAGATGCTTCATTTACTCGTTGTTTTCTGGTTCTACAATGCCCTCTTTCACTTTGATTTTCTCGAGTTCTTCGATGAAATTCTGGCGCTTTGAAAACACCGCCTGCATGGTATGGCTCAGGTAAGCGTCGAGATTTGGGATTTGTTGTATGAACAGAAAACGGTCGATGATGTGTACGAAACACTCGTTTGTGTCGGGATTAGTTGTATAGACCATGTTTCCGACATGTTCTACGTTAGAATGATTGATGGCTCTACGCACAGCAGAAAAAAGTGGGATGTTGTTGGTAGAGCAAGAATAGCAATGCAGAAAATGCATCCACACAAACGGGCTGTCGCTTGTGCTACGAAGAAGAAAATTTCCGCCTTGAAATTCGACTGAAATGTCGCCATCTTCGTCAACCGAAGGCTTACAACCGAGATTGCGAAGCGTCTGCATTAGGAGTTCAGTTGTGTTGATTGGGTTTTGTCTTTCGCTCCCTTCATAATTGATTTTACTTGTCATAACTTCCTCTTTTTTAGAATTAAGTCGTTGTTTGATGTAATACACGATGAGAAGTGCCACGCAAATGACGAACACTTCTAAGAGAATAAATTCGATTGGTTTCATAAGATTTTTTGGAATTGGGTTACTAAGATAAAGATTTTTTGCTGTAAAAAATTAAGTTGAGTGTAAATTTTTTGTTTTTCTACCTTAATATACTAAAAAAATGGATTGGTAAACAAAATAAAAGCAAAAAGTTCGCGTTATCAAGACGTGCACAAAAGAATTCTATTCATATTATTTTCGTTTTTGCTTTGCGCTGAATGTTGGGCGCAATATGACGTATCGTTTGCGCATTACTTCGACATGGAACCGTCGTTCAATGCGGCATCGGTCGGAAAGCAATCGAAAATAAATATTGTAGGCGCATACGCGCTCGACTTTGCAGGTTATGAAAACAATCCGCGCTCGATGTATATTGCAGCAGATGCGCCATTCTATCTTGCAAAGGCTTATCATGGCGCTGGCGTTCAGCTGTTGAACGATGAGATTGGACTGTTTACGCATCAGCGATTAACGCTTCAGTATGCGTATAAGCATAAACTATTTGGCGGAACGATTAGCGCAGGAATACAGGCCAGCTTGTTGAGCGAGAAATTCGAAGGTTCGAAACTCGATCCAGGCGACTCTGGCGACCCAGCGCTTACGAAAGCGGATATCAACGGTTCGGGATTCGATCTTGGCGCAGGCATCTACTATGTTCGCGGACCGCTCTACGTTGGTATCTCTGCGCTCCACCTCACCAGTCCGAAGATTGACCTCGGTGAAACAAACGAATTACAAATCGATCCGTCGTTTTATTTGACTGGCGGATACAATATTAAACTAAGAAATCCGTTCTTAACAATAAAACCGTCTGTGCTGGCGCGTTACGATGGCGTTGCATTTCGTGCCGACATCACAGGTAGATTGGTTTATCAGAACGAAGAAAAGACGATGTATGGCGGCGTTTCGTACAGCCCAACCAACTCGGTTACTTTTCTCGTTGGTGGCAGTTTCCACGGTGTGTTAGTGGGTTATAGTTACGAACTGTACACCTCTGCCATCAGTCCAGGCAACGGCAGTCACGAATTGTTTGTTGGCTATCAGATTGATGTGAATCTGGTTAAGAAAGGCAAGAATAAACATCAGAGTACACGCATACTATAAAAAAAAGATAAATACACTATAAGTAATGAAAAAGACTATTGAAACCCTGTTCGCCTTTGTTGTGATTGCGGCGCTTTGCTCCTGCTTCGGCAGCAAGCAAATGTCGTCGGCAGGTCGCGGTGGCGAAGTTGTGGGCGTAGGCGGTGGAAAAGCGTTTAGCGAGCCCGCGCCTTACGGAATGATTAGAATCGATCGCGGATACTTGCGCATGGGAATCGAAAAGCAAGACAGTCTGTGGGGTAAAGAGACGCCTGTGAAAGACATCTCAGTGGATGGCTTCTGGATGGATGATACTGAAGTGACCAACTCAGAGTACAAACAATTTGTAAAGTGGGTTCGCGACAGTATTCTGCGCACCCGACTGGCAGATCCTGCTTATGCAGGCGATGAAACGTATATGATTACCGAAGACAAAAACGGTGATCCTGTTACGCCACACATCAACTGGAAAAAAGCGCTGCCACGTAAGCCCAACGAAGATGAGCTTCGCGCATTCGAAAGCATGTATGTCACCAATCCAGTGACAGGCGAGAAATTGCTCGATTATCGTCAACTCAACTATCGTTATGAGGTTTACGATTATACTGCAGCTGCTTTGCGTCGAAATCGACTCAATCCAGAAGAGCGAAACCTGAACACCGACCTCACAGTCGATCCAAACGAGCGCGTAATTATCTCGAAAGACACTGCTTACGTAGATGACGACGGCAATATCATACGCGAAACAATCAACCGTGAGCTCACTGGACCATGGGATTTCTTGAACACCTACATCGTCAACGTATATCCTGACACAACATGCTGGGTAAACGATTTCCAAAACTCAGAAAACGAAACTTATATGCGCAACTACTTCAGCAATCCTGCATACAACGACTATCCTGTTGTAGGTGTAACGTGGGAACAGGCTAACGCTTTCTGTGCGTGGCGCACCGATTACTTGCTGAAAGGCCTTGGCGCAGAAGCGCGATACGTGCAACGCTATCGCTTACCGACTGAAGCAGAATGGGAATACGCAGCACGTGGAAAAACAGGAACCGAATTCCCGTGGGATAACCCTAACGTCGCCAGCGGTAAAGGTTGCTACTACGCAAACTTTAAGCCAGACCGCGGAAATTATACCGAAGACGGCAACTTGATTACAAGTAAAGTAGGCATCTATTCGCCAAACTCTAACGGGCTATACGACATGGCTGGAAACGTAGCTGAATGGACGAGCACCATCTACACCGAAGCTGGCGTTGACGCTATGAACGATTTGAACCCTACTCTCACATATAACGCTGCGAAAGAAGACCCTTATAGACTGAAAAAGAAAAGCGTTCGCGGTGGATCATGGAAAGATCCAGAATCATATATACGCTCTGCATGGCGTACTTGGGAATACCAGAATCAGCCTCGTAGCTATATCGGATTCCGTTGCGTGCGCAGTCTTGCAACAACAGCCAGTACTAAACAGAAAAAGACAAAGACTAAGAAAAAATGACAGAATATAGCAAATACAACATCATCTACCGTCTGCAGAAGTGGATGGATAGCGTACCAGGACAAACGTTCTTGAACTACGCATATAGCTGGGGTGCTTCTATCGTTATCCTCGGAACACTCTTCAAACTAACGCACTTACCAGGCGCAAACCTGATGCTTTTCATCGGAATGGGTACTGAGGTAATCGTGTTCTTCATCTCCGCATTCGACAGACCATTCGACAAAACTGCCGATGGACGTGAATTGCCAACGAGTCTGAGCAAAGCAGCTGCCGATGAAGCAGAGAATGCCGACGAAGACGAGCAACCTGCAGTTGCAGCTGCCGTTTCACAAAACGCTCACGCGGGCGCGCGTACTATTATTATAGGTAATACAGGAAACGCTTCTGCTGCGCCAACTTCGTCGGACAACACAACAGAATTGCCAGCTGCTGCAGCCGTTGCAGCGCCTGTCGTTCCGTCAGCACCAGAAGACATGGCAGAGGCGCAAAGCAACTATGTTGACGAACTGAAACGACTCACCGAAACACTGCAAAAGGTTTCCGAGCAAAGCGTCAGACTGACTCGCGACAGCGAAGAAATGGAAAACCTCAACCGTACGCTCACTGGCATCTGCAAAGTATATGAAATGCAACTCAAAGGCGCCAGCCAGCAGATTGGAACCATCGATCAAATCAATGATCAAACAAAGAAGATGGCTCAACAAATCGAACAACTCAATAAGATTTATCAGCGCATGATCGACGCAATGACCGTCAATATGAAAGCGGCTGCGCCAAACGTAAATACAGACGACCTCTAAAAAAATCATGGCAATAAAGAAAAGACCAGTATCTCCACGCCAGAAGATGATCAACCTCATGTATGTCGTCCTCATGGCTATGCTTGCGCTGAATATCTCAACGGAAGTGCTCAATGGTTTTTCGATTGTGGAAGAAAGTCTGAATCGTACCACCGCAAGTTCATCGAAAGAGAATGCTACTCTGTACGACGAATTTGCTCAACAAATGAAAACCAATCCTGAAAAGGTGAAAGCGTGGTTCGATAAGGCAACACAGGTGAAAAATATGAGTGATTCGCTGTTCAATTTCGCGCAAACACTCAAGGAGAACATCGTTCGCGAAGCCGATGGTAAAGACGGTGACGTGCTAAACATAAAGAATAAAGACAATCTTGAAGCTGCCAGCCAAATAATGCTGTCGCCTGGAACTGGAAAAGGCAAGCAACTCTACGATGCAATCAACAATTACCGCGAGAAAATACTCACAATGGTAACCGATCAGCATCAGAAGGAGATGATAAGCAACAACCTTTCAACGCAGTTGCCTAAGGGACAAAATGCGCTTGGCAAGAATTGGCAGGAATATATGTTCGAAAACATGCCTGTTGCTGCTGCAGTAACGTTGCTTTCCAAACTCCAGAGCGATGTGCGCTACGCAGAGGGCGAAGTATTGCACACACTTGTTTCGAATGTTGACGTAAAAGACATTCGCGTCAACAAGCTTAGCGCTTACGTTATACCCGAATCGCGCACCGTTATCAGTGGCGACCAATTCTCAGCCAAGATCGTTATGGCGGCAGTCGATACGACTCAGCAACCTGAAATCTACGTTGGCGGTCGCAAAATCAGTGGAAGCGATTATCGTTTCACAGCTGGCGCAGTTGGCGAGCATTCGTTTGGCGGTTATATTACCATGCGAAACGGCAATGGTGAGCTAATCAAGCGCGATTTTACACAGAAATACACCGTCGTAGGACCAAGCGCTACGGTTTCAGCCGACCTCATGAACGTTTTATATGCTGGCTATGACAACCCAATCAGCATCAGTATTCCTGGCGTTCCACTCAACGCGGTCAGCGCTTCAATGAGTGGCGGTTCGTTCCGCTCGGTTGGCATGGGCAGATACATCGCTCGACCATCCGCAATCGGCAAAGACGTAACCATCAATGTGGCTTCTAACCAAGGCGGTCGCACGCGACAGATGGGCAAATTCACGTTCCACGTTCGCAAACTGCCTGATCCTACCGCTTACATACAGCTCGGCACCGACCGTTTCCGTGGAGGAGGAATGGCGAAAGCGAGTCTGATGGGCGCAAGTGGTATCAAGGCTGCCATAGATGATGGAATTCTCGACATACCATTTAAAGTTGTCGGCTTCGAAGCTGTCTTCTTCGACAACATGGGTAACGCTGTGCCAATGGCTTCGCAAGGCGCAAATTTCACTGACCGCCAGCGCGAAACATTCCGCAAGCTCTCTCGCAACAAACGATTCTATATCACACGCATCACAGCCATCGGACCTGACGGCATCACGCGTAAGCTGAATGCTGCGATGGAAGTAGTCGTGAAATAAACATAAATTATTCTTGAAAGAAACACAGTTAAAGATGAAACGCATACTAATCTTGTTATTCCTCGCGTGCACCGTGCAGATGGTTGACGCTCAACCGGCTGCCAGACGCGCACAACAGCAAGCTGCTAAAAAGAAATCGAACGCCAACAACATGACTACGCGCGCTCAGATTTCATTCCCCACTGCTGAAAAAATGTCCGAAGACGTTGTTTGGCGTCGCGACATCTACCGCGAGCTCGATCTCAACGACGATGCTAATGCAGGATTGTACTATCCCGTTGAACCAGTAGGAACGCAGATGAATCTGTTCACCTATATCTTCAAACTGATGATGACGGGCAACATCCGAGCATACGAATATCGGCTCGATGGAAACGAATCGTTTAGCGATGACGCCAGAATTAAGCCACTTGACTTCCTCGACAACTATCACGTGTTCTACGAACGCACGGACAAGGGCATCCACATCGATAACAGCGATATTCCTTCGCGTGAAGTAACAGCGTATTACATCAAAGAAAGCGCCTACTACGACCAAGCAACGGCGACATTCCATACAAAGGTGCTCGCACTTTGCCCAATTATGAAGCGCGAAGATGACTTTGGCGACGCAACTACTGCATATCCACTTTTCTGGGTTAAGTATGACGATTTAGCTCCGTTCCTTGCAAAGCAGACGATGATGACCAGCAACCTCAACAATGCGGCTGTCATGAGCGTTGACGACTATTTCACGCGTAATTCATATCGCGGAAAAATCTATAAGACCAACAACATGTTGGGTCGCACGCTTGCACAATATTGTCCTACCGATTCAGCGATGGCGCGCGAGCAAAGACGAATCGAAGCCGAAATCATTGAGTTCGAAAAGAACATGTGGGGCGATCAAGCAAAGAAGGATTCGCTCGACAGCATCGCAAAACTCGACAAGAAAGAGGCGAAAGTCGCAAAGAAAAATCGTAGAGCAAACGGCAAAACCGTTAAAACAAAACGCAGTTCTTCGTCAAGTGGCGGCACAACACAAAGCGCTGCACGTGTAACGGTACGTCGCGAGCGTCACTAAACCATCAAATCTGTCCCGATGAAACGCATTCTCCTGATTCTCTGCGCCGTTCTGGCACTACAGACAGCGCAAGCGCAAATCAAAATTGGCGTAAAAGGCGGTCTGAATCTGACCAATATGAAAATCGAAAAAGACGTTTTCGATGCCAAAAACCGCGTCGGATTCTACGTCGGACCAACGCTCCTCATCGATCTGCCAATCAGTAATCTTTCTCTCGACGTCTCAGCGCTCTACGATCAGCACAACAACGAAATAGAAGGACTCAAGATACAGCAGAAAAGCGTGCTCGTTCCAGCCAACCTTCGCCTGAATTTCGGACTCAGCGAACGGTTCGGCATCTACGTCGCAGCAGGACCACAACTCTCGTTCAACATCGGCGACAGCGAATTCAAGTGGGATGATCTCTCAACGCTCGGACCTACGTTCAAAGTGCGCGAATCCCAATTCAGCGTCAACCTCGGAGGCGGCGTCAAAATAGGCAATCTCGAAGCCCAACTCGCATACAATATTCCTTGCGGTCGCACAGGCGACATCGGTTACGCAACCGTTCGCGACGACGTCAAAGCAGGCGTCAAAGCCAACACTCACGCGTGGCAGCTCGGACTCGCATACTTCTTCTAAACCGAGAAGCATATTTCGAAACTATCTCAGCGTTAAGAAACTCCCAACCGTTTCTTAACGCTTTTTGTTTGATGTAAAATCCGAAAATCGGGCATGCGAAAAGTGTTAAAAAAGAGTGTTAAATCGGTGTGTCAAAGATTGTTAAAAATGTTAAGTTTTATTTGTTAAAATTTTATTCTACGCGAAAAAAAAGTGCGTTTTTTGCGATTTTTTTCGCCCTTTGATGTGGACTACGGATGCAAAAAGGCTGTTTACGAGTCGTAAATGGGCGCTTTAGAAATCTATCTCACGTTAGATAATTTTTTATCTTATATCATTTAACTTTTTTAACAAATGAGATTTTCCGAAAATTGACGTTCAAAAATTCGGTATTTTGTGCAAAAAAAGATGTCAAAAGCGTATATTTTTTGCATAAATCCATCATTTTAACATTTCGCGCGTTGAGTTGCGACAAAAAAGCGATGAAAAAAGACCAAAATTTGTGCATTAGAAATTGGTCGGTAAAATGCAAACGAATGTTAAATCAAGTGTTAAAATTTCGCCCAAAAGCGTAGTTAAATTTTGTAAAGTTTTCTTAAAATCCTATTTCTTGTGGAAGAAATTCTGAAGAAGTCCACCTTGCCTCGCTGGACGCGAGGCAAGGTGGAGGGTGGAGGAGCATCTGCATCGCATTTTTCGTGTTTTTGCGCAGAGAATTACGTACACTTTCGCTTTATTTCGCGTGCATCTCACACGCAGTCTTGCATCGAGCAGACTGCGTGTGATGGGGAGAAGGGGAGGAACTCAACCTTTTGAATGAGGAGAGCGATGTTTGAGGAGTAGGGAGCGCTGAGTTACACTTTCAAAGCGTGGTTTTGACGTTTCTTTTTCCCGATTTTTTGCTTCGCGCTTTTCTATGTTTTTTTACAAAAAAAACGCTGTGGCGTTCGCTTGTTTATGCGTTTTTCATTATCTTCGCACACACGATGAAATACGTTGACGTTATTTTGCCGTTGCCACTCGACGGCGTTTTCACTTACAGTTTGCCTGCTACGCTCGAAAATAGGGTAGTGGTGGGTGCGCGTGTGAGCGTTCCGCTGGGCAAAAGCAAGCATTACGTTGCGATTGTTTACGAGATTCACGAGCGCAAACCTTCGTTCGACGTGCGCGATGTGACTGCAGTGCTCGACGAAACGCCTGTGCTGCTGCCGCAACAGTTGGCGTTGTGGCGCTGGATGGCAGATTACTACTGCTGTTCGTTGGGCGATGTGTTCAAAGCAGCGATGCCTGCCGATTTGAGAGACGAGGACGGCTGGCGTCCGAAGACTGAAACGTATGTGGGTCTTACGCCAACTTTTCGCAACGAGCTGTCCATTCGGCGCGCGTTGCAAATGCTTGGGCGTTCGCCACGCAAACTTCAGGTTTTCCAAACCTATCTTTCGCTGTCGGGTTGGTTCGATGTAGAAGGCACAACGCCGCCAAAAAATCTGCGCGAAGTGACTAAAGAAGAACTGATGAACGAGAGTCACAGCACTGCGGCACACGTAAACAGTTTGATTACACAGCATCTGATTTTCACATACGAGAAAGAGGTGAGTGGCGCGCTACGCGATACGGTTGCCGAACGCCCATTGAAGGCGCTATCTGATGCTCAGGCGACTGCCAAGCAACAGATTGAAAACGAATTTCAACAGCACGACGTCGTATTGCTGCATGGCGTGACGTCAAGTGGTAAAACGGAGATTTACATTCATCTCATTAGCGAGCTCATTGCGCAAGGCAAGCAAGTGTTGTACCTCTTGCCAGAGATAGCGCTTACGGTTCAGATGATGCAACGACTGCGCGAGGTTTTTGGTGATGCGCTCGGCATTTACCATTCACGCTACAGCGATCGCGAACGCGCTGATATATGGCAGAAACAGCTGTCCGACCATCCCTATCAAGTGATTCTGGCGGCGCGAAGCGGTATCTTTCTGCCTTTCCGCGACTTAGGTATGATTATCTGCGACGAAGAACACGAAACGTCTTTCAAGCAACAAGATCCTGCTCCACGCTATCACGCACGCTCGGCTGCGATTATGCTGGCGCAATTCTATGGCGCAAAAACGCTTCTCGGTACGGCAACGCCAGCACTCGAGACGTTCTATAACTGTGTTGCGCGGAAAAAATTCGGACTCGTTGAGTTAACGACGCGATACAGCGATATAGAGCTGCCAGAAATACAAGTTGTTGACGTAAAAGACCTGCGTCATCGCAAAATCATGAAGGGACCCATTTCTCCCGCGTTGCGCGATGCGATGCGCGAAGCGTTAGACAACGACCGACAAGTGATTCTGTTTCAAAATCGACGCGGTTTCGCGCCCATGTTTGAGTGCCATACGTGCGGTTGGGTGCCACGTTGCGAACGCTGCGACGTGCCTTTGACTTTGCATAAGACTCACAACAGATTGGTTTGTCACTATTGCGGATCGTCGTACGTTATTCCACAATCCTGTCCTGCTTGTGGCGAAACCGATCTCCGCACGCGAGGTTACGGAACCGAGAAGATAGAAGAAGAAATCAATGCGCTGTTTCCAGAAGCACGCATTGCGCGAATGGATCTCGATACAACCCGCACGCGAAACGCGTATGAGCGACTGATCAACGACTTTTCCGCAGGCAAAACAAACGTGCTTATCGGCACGCAGATGGTTAGCAAAGGATTGGATTTTGCACGCGTTCAAGTTGTAGGCATACTCGATGCCGACGGTATGTTGAACTATCCCGATTTTCGCGCAACGGAACACGCTTTTATGATGATGCTTCAGGTGAGCGGTCGTGCAGGACGGAAAGGGCAACGCGGTAAAGTGATTTTGCAAACGCGCAGCAAAGATTTGCCAGTGATTGGTCAGGTGGTAAAAAACGACTATAAATCTTTTTATAAGATGCAGCTCGACGAACGTCGTCTGTTTCATTATCCACCTTTTGTACACCTTATTTATATATATATGAAGCACAGCAAAAGCGAAATCGTTGACAGCGCAGCCGTATATATGGGCAGTATGCTTCGCGAATGGTTTGGCGATCGCGTTCTTGGACCAGACAAACCAGCTGTTGCACGTGTAAAAAATATGTATTTGAGGAAGATTGTTCTGAAATTAGAGAACAATTTGAGTCAGCGTCGTGTGCGAGAATATTTGCATTTGGCGCAGAAAAAAATTATGGAGGACCCACGTAACGCAGCCCTCCATATCTATTTCGATGTTGATCCGTTATAGTTTTAGAAATCGATATCGATTCCCACAGCGAAAACTCGGTTAGTTCTGGTAAACGAATCCGCTCCATAGAGCAGGCTCTTGCCTGTTGAGGCGTCTGGAGTGGTGAGTGCCGATTGTACTATCTGTGCAGCCTGAGCGCCAGAAGCCTCTCCAGCGAGTTTAGTCACGAAATTGCCGACCATCGTTCCAGCCGTTTTCGACAGATTGTTATAGTCTTGCGTTTCGCGATTGTAGTTTTCGTAGTTTGTTTGGAAATAACCAATGTTGACTTTCAGCTTGTCGTTGATGCGATAGCCCAATCCGACGCCGATAGAATAAGAGTTAACGTTGAAACTCACGTCAGAAATATAATCATCTGTCATGCCATAGCGCGTTAACTGTGCACCAACGCCGACGTCGATGCGCTTGTTGATGTCGTATTCTGCACCGATGAGATACTCGATGGTGTTTTTATCGAGTTTTTCCTGCATATCGTTGTACTGTTTCGATTGTTTGTCGAAATAGTAGTGCAATCCAGCGTTCAATCTCAACTTGTTAATGCCAGAATACTGTACGCCAAGCGTGAGAAGCGCTGGGGAATCTTCGCGAACCTTTGCTCCGTCGCGGTATTTTGCTAAAGCGCTGAGGTTGTTTGCGCTTTCGCTGCTCGTAGCCTTATTCTTGAGCGTCATTTTTGTGCGGAACTCATATTTCGCGCCAATGTTGAAGTCGCCAAAGTTGTAATCCAGACCGATAATTGGTGCAATGCCGATTCCCGTTTGCTTGCAGTCGAGCGTCACGTCTTGCGTTGCTGTTCCAAGTGTGCCAAGCATGCCAGCCTTTATTGTGTATTCTTTTGCCAGTTGTGCATACTGTGCCGCTGCTGTTGCGTTTCCAGCTTGCTGAGCCTGCTGTGCTGCCGCCGTATATTGCTCAACCGCGCTGCTCGCTTGCTGATATAGACTTGTAAATGTTTGCGGTGCGCTCACCAAACCGTTTCCCATATCCACCTGAATGTTCTTGACGTAGCCATTGTAATGAGATGTGCCGTAAAGTAAGCGAACGCCACCGTAAACAGAGAACTTTTCAGTTACCTTGTACGCAGCTCCGAAAGTGAATCCCATATAATATTGTTTGCCACTCAAGTACATATCGACGTCGTACTTCTGAATAGCGGGCAAACCGAGTGCACCAAGACCCATTTGTGTAGAAAGTGCATCCATATTTTGCGAGAGTAACGGCAGCATTGCAACGACACTCTCGAACGAACCCAGTCCGTTGTCGAACGTACACTTACCACCACCGCCAGTAAACGCGAAACCAAATTGAAAACTCCACTTACCAGTGTTGTAAGCAGCTTGAATAGAAGGAATAAACGGTACGTTGGCTTTGCCTTTGAACTCTTTGGTGTCGCTGTTGTTGTCAACGCCGTAGATAAATGGACCGAAAGTTGTTGTAGCTGTACGCGTTTGGGACGCGCTTTGAATGTTTAGCGACAGGTGCATGCCGAGTGGCAAAAATACTACACCAGCAGGATTGCTGTAAACGCCATCGATGGCAATCGCACCTTCGCGCGCCATACTTTTATAAAATGCTAAGTTTTGATTTGTATTGGTCAATAGACCTCCCGCCTTCATCATCGAAGGCATTGTTATCGTAAAAGCGATAACCAAAAGAACAAGTTTTCTCATCACAAAACTGTGAATTTAATAAAAATTAATAATAAATTGTTCGCAAAGTTAGTAAACTTGTTCTTTTTTTCCGTAAAGATGCGCTATGTTTTAATATACGTTAACAGAGCGAACAAGCGCAATTATGCGTCGTTTTTCGTGTTTTCTGATTCGTTTTCGTTAGTTTTTGTTGTGTTTTCTTGTGCATCATTCTCCGTTTTCACCGTCTTTTGCTCGTCTTTCTTGAGCTCTGGATATTGGATGCGCGTGTGATAAATCGACATCAGACGGCGCGTCAATGTTTCTTTAGCAGTTTTGATGTCGCGGAACGTGATTCGGCAGTCAGAAAAGAATCCATCGCTAACCTGTTTGTCTATGATCTTATCGATAAGCTCTCGGATATTTTTCTCGGAATACTCTTGGAGCGAGCGGGACGCAGCTTCAACAGCGTCGCACATCATCAGAAGCGCCTGTTCGCGCGTTTCAGGATTCGGTCCTGGGTAAGCAAAAAGACTTCTATCTACTTCCTCATCTGGATGTTCGTTCTTGTATTTTATATAGAAGTACTTTGCGACGCCATTTCCATGATGTGTCGAGATAAATGCCTTTATTTTGTCTGGAATGTTATTCTCCTCCGCCAGTTTGATGCCATCTGTGACGTGATTTGTAATGATTTTGGCGCCATCTATTTCGTTTATGTTTTGCAAAGGATTCACTCCCGCTTGGTTTTCAGTGAAATAGACAGGATTTTTCATTTTTCCGATATCGTGATAGAGCGCTCCCGTTCTGACAAGCAAGCTATCTGCGCCAATTTTGTTTGCAACTTCAGCCGCAAGATTACCCACTGTGATGCTATGTTGGAATGTTCCAGGTGCTTCTTCGCTGAGTTGGCGCAGCAAACCTTTGTTCGTGTTCGATAACTCAAATAGAGTAACATCGGAAACGAATCCAAAAACTTTCTCGATTAACAACATGAAAGGATAGGATAGCAAGAGCAGGATGCCGCTTGCGATGAAATGCTTGTACATATCGTCGAATGCTTCCGATGTGTGGCTGTTTTGAATCAGTTGCAATGCGAAATACGTCAAGCAACAAGCGACTGTGACGAGCAATGCAGTGAGAAAAATTTGCGAACGGTTCATCAGTTTTCGCAACGAGTAGATTGCCACCATTCCCGCAACGAGTTCGATGATGATAAACTCGTACTGGTATTTTACTGCAACAGCACAGAGCAGCACCATCGTGACATGCGTCATGAAAGCCGTATTTTCGTCCATAAAAGTTCGCACGAAAATCGGCACCATTGCAAATGGAATAATAAAAATACTCAATAGATTGTGTTTGACAAGCAACGAAACAAGAATGGGGAAGATGATGATCATCATGTAGAGCATCGCGTTGCTGGTCTGGTCGTCGAAGTAATTTTTCTTGAATAGTGTTAGGTAAATCGTAAACAGTGCAACGAGAATCGTAACGTAAAGAATCTGACCGATAAGGATTGACTTGATTTCTCGCTTGTTACTCTCTCTGCGCGTAAGTTCTTGCTCGAGCGACGAAAGTGTACGCTCCAGCTGCTCATCTACCATATCTCCGCGATCGATAATCTTTTGTCCCGCGTAGATCATGTCGCTTGCTTGCGCTATTCCACTAAGAAGATCGTTCAATTCGGTCTGACTACGCGCAGAATCATACAAAAGATTGGGCTCGATGTAATTGTTGAGATTGCAACGCTGCAAAGTAACGCGATGACCCTGCAGTGCTTCATCGTGCATCAACTGTTCGTAAGCAGAAATTGTAGAATAGAAATGTCGCGTTTGCATGCTTGTCGCTTGGTTTGTACTCACAACTTTGATGAGACTTGCCGTATCCTGCGCCAGTTTGTTGTATTGTGGCGTGTTGATGATACCCGTTTGATAGAAATGATGCAAGCGATCGGCGATGATATTGATGACTTCTTTCGGTAGTGCATGCGCGTTTTTTTCGAAATCCGCATGGAATTTTTGCAGTTGTTCCGTCTCTACGCCCGCGTTATAATTAAAATAAGGTTGGAAAGTCTTGGCGATAGAATCTTCTTCCGCCTTTTTTGCCTCGTCAGACTTATAAACTGGAAAATCAAAATCAGCATATAGCGAACCATAGAGCCATGGTTTGCCTACACTATATATAAAATGTTGAGCCTGATTGCGTGGAAGAAACCAAACGATGAGCGCTACAGAAAGCAAAACCAATACAGCGCGAGTTGCAGTGTTGCGCCAGAAAACTTTGTCGGATTGGTATGAAAGTCGCATATTTTCGCCTTATTATTCTATTCTACGTTGCGAAAATACGAAAAAAACGCGCATAAATACAAAAAAATCACTATTTTTGCACAAATTCCGAGCAAAAAGCCATGACGATGCGTTCGTTTTTTTTGCAGAATGCTTATTGTTTGGAATGATATAGGATATTTATCACTTATGGAAGAAACAAAAGTTAGAGTGCGCTTTGCACCCAGTCCAACAGGTCCACTGCATATCGGTGGCGTTCGTACAGCATTATTCAATTATCTCTTTGCACGTCAGCATGGCGGAAGCCTTGTTTTCCGTATTGAAGACACAGATTCCAATCGTTTTGTCGAAGGAGCAGAAGACTATATCATTGAGTCTTTCCGCTGGTTGGGCATTACGTTCGACGAAGGCGTGTCGTTTGGCGGAGAATATGGTCCGTATCGCCAGAGCGAACGTCGTGCAATCTATAAAACTTACGTAGATTTGCTGTTGGATAACGGTAAAGCGTATATTGCATTCGATACACCTGAAGAACTGGAAGCCAAGCGTAAAGAAATTCCCAATTTCCAATACGATGCGAAAACGCGTGGAATGATGACCAATTCGCTGACGCTTTCGAAAGGCGAAGTAGAGCAACGCATTGCTGATGGACAGCAATACGTAGTGCGTTTCAAGATAGATCCAGGCACCGATGTGCATGTGAACGATATGATTCGTGGCGATGTGATGATCAAGAGCGACATTCTCGATGATAAAGTGCTCTACAAGAGCGCTGACGAGTTGCCTACTTATCACCTTGCTAATATAGTAGATGACCATCTCATGAAGATTACGCACGTCATTCGTGGAGAGGAATGGCTGCCGAGTGCTCCGCTGCACGTATTGCTTTATCAGGCGTTTGGATGGCAAGACACTATGCCAAAATTTGCACACTTGCCGTTGCTATTGAAACCAGAAGGCAAAGGAAAACTATCGAAACGCGATGGCGACCGATTAGGATTCCCCGTTTTCCCGTTGGAATGGCATGATCCAAAGACTGGAGAAATTAGTAGTGGATTTAGAGAGAGTGGCTATTTCCCTGAAGCAGTAATCAATTTCCTTGCTTTGTTGGGTTGGAACCCAGGAACTGAACAAGAAATCTTTACACTTGACGAACTCGTGCAAGCGTTCGACATTTCTCGTTGCTCGAAATCTGGCGCTAAATTCGACTATCAGAAAGGTATCTGGTTCAACCACGAATATATCTTGAAGAAAAGCGACGAAGAAATCGCTCGATTGTTTGCGCCAATTGTTGCAAATAATGGTGTGGATGAGTCACTTGAGCGCGTAACTGAAGTCGTTAGACTGATGAAAGACCGAGTTAATTTTGTAAAAGAACTCTGGCCACTTTGCTCTTTCTTCTTTATCGCGCCAATGGAATACGATGAGAAAACCGTACGCAAGCGTTGGAAAGAATACTCCGCAAAACAAATGACCGAGTTGGCTGACTTGCTTGAGGGTCTCGATGATTTCTCGATTGAAAACCAAGAATCGGCAGTCACAGCGTGGGTAGAAAAGAACGAATACAAGCTGGGCGACGTGATGAATGCATTCCGTTTGGCACTTGTTGGCATAGGAAAAGGACCTGGAATGTACGACATCTCAGCCTTCCTTGGCAAAGAAGAAACTGTTCAACGACTGCGTCGCGCTATTGATGTGTTGAAATAAAATTCCATCACCCTTATCCCCAACTTCATGTACAACCTAATCATTTTCTTATATATGTGCGGCGTCGCCGTCTATAGCCTTTTCAACGAAAAGGTTCGCAAGATGTGGCGAGGCGAACGCGAAGCAATCAAAATCCTAAAAGCGAAAGTTGATCCCAACGCGCAATATGTTTGGTTTCACGCTGCATCGCTTGGCGAATTCGAACAAGGGCGACCGCTCATCGAAGCGTTGCGCGAGCGTCATCCTGAATATAAAATCCTGCTCACGTTCTTCTCTCCATCGGGTTATGAAGTGCGGAAAAATTACGAGGGCGCTGACATTATTTGCTATCTTCCGCTCGACACCGTTCGCAATGCACGCAGATTTCTTCGCGCTGTGCGACCAGTAATGGCGTTTTTCATTAAGTACGAATTCTGGTACAACTATCTGCATATCCTGCGCCATCGCAACGTGCCTGTCTATAGTGTATCTTCCATTTTCCGCGAAGGTCAAATTTTTTTCAAACCCTACGGCAGACAATACGCACATGTATTGAAATGTTTTACCCACTTCTTTGTTCAGAACGAAATTAGTCGTGAATTGCTCGCGAAAATCGGCATAACCAACGTCGATATTGTGGGCGATACGCGATTCGATCGCGTGCTTCAGATTCAGCATGCAGCCAAACAACTGCCTATCGTGTCGAGTTTTGCCGATGGTAAACAAGTTTTCGTGGCGGGAAGCAGTTGGTTGCCCGACGAAGAAATATTCACGCGCTATTTCCGCGAGCATCCTGAATGGCGTACCATCATCGCTCCGCATGTTATTGGTGAAGATCACCTGAAACAAATCATTGAAATGCTCGATGGAAAAGTCGTGCGTTACACACAGACTACACCCGAAGAGGCTCGCGATGCACAGCATCTGATAATCGATTGCTTCGGTTTGCTCTCGTCGGTTTATCAATACGGACAAGTGGCTTACGTGGGTGGCGGTTTTGGCGTGGGCATCCACAACGTCTTGGAAGCGGCTGTTTGGGGAATGCCTGTTATCTTCGGACCCAACAACGAGCGATTCCAAGAAGCGCAAGGACTGAAAGCCAGTGGTGGTGGGTATGAAATAAAAACTTATGACGACTTCGCGCAACTGATGGAGCAGTTCTCTGACGCTGCCAAAACAGCAGAAAAAGGCGAGGCTGCAGCAGCTTACGTGCAGAGTCTTGCTGGAGCAACAGAAAAAATCTTGCAATTCCTAAAACTATAATTTATTTCCAATAAAAATATGAAAGTAAACAAACTTTTGCTTACGATGCTACTCGTGTGTTGTGTAGCACCGATGTTTGCCCAAAACGTGCAATCGGTTCTTCCAATTATTCCACAACCCGTTAGCGTCTCAACGACCAACGATTTTTATGTGTTGAAAAACAGCGATGCCATCACGTATTCCGATCGCAGTCTGCAGCCCGCAGCCGAATATCTGAGCAAGATGCTCAGTCGCGCTACGGGTTTTTCTATGCCCATTAAGCGCTCTGCTGGCGCCATCCAACTGGAACTCACCACCGTTGGCAAGGAAGGCAGTTACGCTTTGCGCGTAGATAAAAAAGGTGTGCTCATTCTCGGAAACGGATACAAGGGCATTATCAACGGCATCCAAACGCTTCGCCAACTGCTTCCTGACGATATCGAATCGAAAACAACTGTCTCAGCCGACAAACGCAATAGTTGGACAATTCCTTTCGCAACAATCGTTGACGAACCTCGCTTCGATTGGCGCGGCATGCACATCGATTGCTCTCGTCACTTCTACACTGTTGACGAAATGAAAGAGATTCTCGATGTTATCTCGTTGTATAAAATCAACAAACTGCATTGGCACCTCACCGATGATCAGGGTTGGCGCATCGAAATAAAGAAATATCCACTTCTAACGCAGAAGGGTGCTTATCGTATATTGAACAACCAAGATACTGTCTGCCTTAAACGCGCTAAAGCGGAAGATAATCCAACGCTTTTGTTGCCACAGAAATTTTGCAAAACCGACGAGCAAGGCAGAACGATTTATGGTGGTTTCTATACACAAGACCAGATTCGCGACATCGTTGCTTATGCAACTGTTCGCGGCATTGACGTCGTTCCCGAAATTGATATGCCAGGACATTTTTTGAGTGCTATCGAAAACTACGACGGTCTTTCGTGCTTTAAAGAAATAGGATGGGGAACGCTGTTCACAACACCGCTTTGTCCAGGAAAAGACAAAATGATTGAATTCTGCAAAGATATTTGGAGCGAAATTATTCCACTATTTCCATACGAATATGTTCACTTCGGCGGAGACGAAGTTGACATGAAAAACTGGAAGAAATGCCCTGATTGCCAGAGGCGAATCCGCGATAATTCTTTGAAAGATGAGCACGAACTGCAATCGTGGTTCATGCACAAAATGGAAGAATTTATTAACTCTAAAGGTAAGAAAGTTATTGGATGGGATGAGATTATTGCAGGAGGACTTTCCAATACCAGTACAATCATGTGGTGGCGCAGTTGGAATAAAACCGCACTTGACGATGCAACGACTCACGGTAATCCTGTGATTTGCACGCCAAACGCTGAATTCTATTTCGACTACCAAGAGGATTCGAAATCTATCCCAAACATCTACAACTTTGATCCACAGCCCGACCGTCTCAGTCCTGCACAAAAAAATCTCGTTCTTGGCGTGCAAGGAAATAACTGGGCTGAATATATTCCGTCTATCGAGCGTCTTTACTATCAGGCTTTCCCGCGTATGATTGCTGTTGCAGAGCTTGGCTGGACTGCTGTAGATAGAAAAGATTTGCAAGACTTTAAGAACCGTTTGCAGAAGCACTATCCACGTCTGCAAAAGATGGGCGTTAACTATCGAATTCCCGATCTTCAGGGCTTCTATAACACCAATGTATTCACCGATAGCAAGCGCGTTGAGGTGACATCTCACGATTCTTCGGCTACTATTTATTATACAACCGACGGATCGATGCCTACAAATCTTTCGCAACGCTATACACAACCAATCTTAGTTGACCACGATACCGAATTCCAATTCCGTCCTTACAATCAGCAAGGGCTGGGTGGCGAAGTTGTGAAAACGAGTTTTCGCAAGGAAGCGCTGGCGCCAGCGAAACAGGTGGTGGCTCTGAATAAGGGTCTGCGTGCCGACTGGTACGATTACACAGGACCTGACTGCGCAGGTATCGACAAAGCAAAACACAACGGCACGTTCGTTGCCGATGGTGTAGTGATTCCGAAGGAGGTAAGCGGTAATATCGGACTGATTCTCGCTGGAACCATCAACGTACCTGCCGACGATATCTACACGTTCTGCTTGCTTTCCGATGACGGAAGTTATCTCAAGATTGATGGAAAAATGATTGTCGATAACGATGGTGAGCATTCGCCAAAAGAACTCATTGGACAGCACGCGATGAAGAGCGGTCAACACGATATCTATGTGCGCTATTTCGATCACAACGGTGGCACTCTCCAACTGCGTGTATTGGATAGCAAAGGACAACCTGTTAAAGTGTGGTATCATCACTGATAAAATACGACTTTAGTCGGTTGAAATACTGACTTAATCCGTTAACTAAAAAACCAAATCATCCGCAATCCAGTGTTGGGTTGCGGATGATTTTTTGTTCTAAAACACAAGAAAACCCGAAACCATGCAATGTGATTTCGGGTTATTTCATAATATAAAAAATTTTCAGTCGTTGAACTGCGAAAAAATCAGTCGTGGAGTAGGGCGTCGATAGTTGCTTTGACGCGTTTGGCAGTCGTGACTTGTCGCGCCAACTCGTTCATTCCTTTCGCGCCCATATACACATCGGGATTGTGGAACTGCATCGGACTATCCTGACGCTCGCGCGCTGAAAAATGGAATTGTTGAACGCCCGTTTCGGTTGCAATGCGATGAATATTTTGTTCGTTCACGCCACATCCCGCCATGATGCCGATGCGACCCTTACTTTGCGCTTGCAACTCTTTCAAGAGCGGAATCCCCAACTCGGCTGTGGCTTGCTGACCCGACGTCAGCACGCGATCGAATCCCAATGCAATGAGTTGCTCGAGCGCTTCACGTGGATTCTTGCAGCGATCGAATGCGCGGTGAAATGTGGTTGCCATACCATCAGCCGCTTGCAGCAGTTTTTCGCACGCTTTCACGTCGATTTCACCGTCGGTTGTCAAGCAACCAATCACGATTCCATCTGCACCCAAACTTTTTGCCGCGCGAATATCAATCAGCATGCGCTGCAATTCCAGTTCGCTATAGCAGAAATCGCCACCGCGAGGGCGTATGATAACGTGCAGTCGCGTGCTTTTCAGAATTTCTCGCGCCACGCTAATTTCGCCAAACGATGGAGTAGTGCCACCTTCGGGTATGCCAGCGCAGAGTTCCACGCGATTCGCACCGCCATCTTGTGCAGCCAAACAACTTTCTACGCTGTTGGCGCAAATTTCTATTTCGAAATTACTGCGCGAGTACATGTGCAATACGATTTAATCCCTCGAGCATCCGCGCTTTCGGGCATGCAATATTGATTCGGATAAAGCCTTCTCCTGCCGTTTTTCCATACATCGTGCCGCTGTTAACCATCACTTTACCTTCGTCGAGCAACTTCCGAGTAAGTTCGTCTGACGAATAACCAGTCGGGCGAATGTCAACCCAAACGAGATAGGTTGCTTCGAGTTGCGTAACAGGCAGATTTGGCAGTTTATCTTTAAAGAATTGACGCAGCGTCAAGTAGTTTTCGTAGAGATAAGCACGCAGTTGGTCGAGCCATTCCTCGCCTTCGTTGTATGCCGCTTGCAGACCTGCGACTCCGAAAGGATTGACATCGCACACCTCGTTGACGTTGATAACGCGATTAAGTCGCTCTCGCCACTCGCGGTTGTTGCAGATGATGTTCGCAATTTGCAGTCCTGCGGTGTTAAATGCCTTCGATGGCGAACACATCGTAATGCTATTGTTCAGGCATTCATCGCTTACCGACGCGAAAGGAATGTAATGCTGACCTGGCATGGTGAGTTCGCAATGGATTTCATCGCTCGCCACAACCACGTTATGCCGTTTGCAAATCTCATTCATGCGCATCATTTCTTCCTTTGTCCACAATCTGCCTGCTGGATTGTGTGGATTGCAAAGAATAAACAGTTTCACTGCGGGATCAGCGCACCGACGTTCGAAGTCGTCGAAGTCGATTTCGTAGCGCTCGTTCTTATAAATCAGTGGATTTTCTGACGTTTCGCAACTGTTGTTTACAACAGAACTGAAAAAGCAATTATAGCATGGCGTCTGTATCAGCACCTTATCGCCTGGCTCGGTCATCGCTTTAACAACGACAGATAGCGCTGGCACGACAGCGGTTGTATAGAGTATCCATTCTGGTTCAATCTGCCACTGATGGCGACGACTGAACCAGTTGACGATGGCTTCGTAATAGGATTCGGGAACAAGGGTATAGCCGAATATTCCATGCGAAACGCGCTTCTGAAGCGCTTCAATAATGCAAGGGGCAGTCTCGAAATCCATGTCGGCTACCCACATAGGGATGACGTTTGCGTCTTCGGCTTCATCCCACTTCACACATGCGGTTCCACGTCGCTGCGTTAGCTTGTCAAAGTCGTATTTCATAGTAGTAATTTATAGGTTTTTTATTTGCGAGTTTCTATAATACAATCGGCTGGCTGTCGAACATTTTCGTCGATCGTCACACTACCAATCTCGTCTGCAACAATTCGTCCGCTGGTTGGGTTTTTGATGTTCGTAATAGCGCCACGTATGTCAGCGTTTACCGTACTATATTCAAATGCGCGGTCGCATGCGGGATCGAATGTGCAGTTCTCCAAAACCAGTTCATCGGTATAGCAAAGCGGTTGCTCTCCAGCAATGTGACAATTCACGAGCTTCACGTTGCGCGAGTGCCATGCCAGATATTCACCATCAAGCACTGAGTCGTAAACAGTCACGTTTTCGCACTCCCAGAACGAGTCTTTCGTCGTGATTTTTGCGTTTCTTACAACCACATTCTTGCAATACTGAAAAACATATTTCGCATCACTCACCAGTCCATCCACTTCAATATTTTCGCTAAACATGAAAGGATAAGTGCCTCCCTTCAGAGTAACGTTGCGAAGCTTCAAGTTGTTGATGCGCCAAAACGTTTCGTCGGCGTCGTTTATCGTTACATTTTCCAAACTCACGTTCTTCATCTCGCGAAAGAACTTCGGTCCGTCGATAATGCAGTCTTTCATGACCATATCATTCGAATACCAAATCGCAGAGCGTGAACCTACCGCAAAATAACAGTTGGTTATCACACTCCGATCAACGTGCCACCATGGGTATTTGCCGTAAAACTTGCAGTTGTCGGCTTCCAAATCGCTGCATTGCTTAATGCCAGACTCACCGTCGGTGATGATAATATTCTCAAAGCGCGTGTTGTGAGTTTCGAACAGCGGTCGCTCGCCACCAAATGTTTGATCTTTAATCAGTTTCATTGTGATAAAAATGCTAAATGATGTTGTTTCCTATTTTTCTGCTGCAAAGATAAGGATAATTCTCAAAATAAAACGTACCTAAATCATTGATATACATACCAAAATGACGGATATTTCGTGAAAGAAACGCGTAAATTGTAAAAATTTTATACTTTTGCAACATTCCGTTGCGTTATACGGAATAACTTACATGAACTTACGATGGAAAACAAACAGCAACCTACGTCTTTATTTCGCAAGAATGGCGTCAATTTCTTAGTGCCTTTCATTCTCGTAACCACTTGTTTCGCGCTCTGGGGCTTTGCAAACGATATCACAAACCCAATGGTTAAGGCGTTCTCGAAGATCTTTCGCATGAACGTCACAGGCGGATCGCTCGTGCAAGTGGCGTTCTATGGTGGCTATTTCGTTATGGCAATTCCAGCAGCCATGTTCATCCGACGTTTTTCTTACAAAGCTGGCATCATGCTTGGGCTCGCGCTCTACGCGATTGGCGCGTTTCTCTTTTTTCCTGCAAAGATGTCGGGCAATTATTATCCTTTTTTGATTGCGTATTTCATATTGACTTGCGGTCTGTCGTTCCTCGAAACGAGCGCTAATCCATACATTCTCTCGATGGGTCCTGACGAAACAGCAACGCGACGCCTCAATCTGGCGCAGTCGTTCAACCCAATCGGTTCGCTGCTGGGCATGTATGTGGCGATGAATTTCATACAAGCGAAACTCAATCCAATGGATTCGGTTGCGCGAATGAAACTGCCAGACGAAGAATTCGAAGCATTGAAGGCGGCTGACTTGTCGGTTCTGATTGCACCTTATTTATTTATAGGACTGGTAATCGTGGCTGTTTTTCTTGTTTTTTGTGTGTTGAAAATGCCCAAAAATGGCGAAGAAAATAAATCCATGAATTTCCTGCCTACGATACGCCGACTTTTCGGCATAGAGCGCTATCGTGAAGGCGTCATTGCACAGTTCTTCTACGTAGGTGTGCAGATTATGTGCTGGACTTTCATCATTCAGTATGGCACGCGCATCTTTATGAATCAGGGAATGGACGAACAGGCGGCTGAAGTGCTGTCGCAAAATTATAATATCGCGGCAATGGTGATTTTCTGCTTAAGTCGCTTCATCTGCACGTACCTACTTAAATTCATCAATCCTGGCAAACTGCTCGCAGTGCTTGCTGTTGCTGGCGCAGTGCTTACACTTGGCGTCATCTTCTTCCAAGATATCAAAGGATTGTACTGCCTTGTCGCCATATCTGCATGCATGTCGCTCATGTTTCCTACGATTTACGGCATCGCGCTCACAGGACTCGGCGACGATGCAAAGTTTGGCGCTGCTGGTCTGATCATGGCGATTCTTGGTGGGTCGGTTTTGCCGCCCGTTCAGGCTGCCATCATCGACTTAGGCACCGTCTTTGGCATGCCAGCGGTGAACGTTTCGTTTGTCTTGCCAACGATTTGCTTCATCGTTGTGCTGATTTTCGGTCTGCGTACAATGAAACGTATGGCTAAAGCATAGATTTTTTCTTAAAAAATATACACAAAAAAATCCGCGTTCACTGCTTGTGAGCGCGGATTTGTTTATTTCAGAAATCTGTTTCTTACAAGTTTGGATTGATTTTATTCCATTCGCTGATTGGAGGCACGATGTTGAGCGTTACAAGCTCGTCACGCATCTTGCAGAGATGCTCGTAACTCTTGTCGAGAGCAGCGTTTTCTTCTGCTGTTCCAACAGGCATTTCATAGTGAGCGCCAGTACGATCGAGCGTCGTGTTCATCGCCATCATGATGTGGTTGTATTTCTCGTTGTTTACATATACTCCAACAGGGAAACGGAATGGTTCGCCACCCATAGCCGAGCGAATCATCTCAACAGAGAGGTAAGCTGGACTTTGGAAAGACGAGCGACGACGCAACTCGATGATCTTTGCACCACCCTGAATAACGTCTTGACGCATCTGTGCCCACTCTTCGTTGGTGAATTCTGGTGTGCCAATGATGTCGGTCAGCTTGCGACCAGCAATTTTTACGTGGCTTCCGAAAACTGCCATCTGCTCACCATGACCGCCAAACGTTGCGCAACCAGTGATTTCGCTTTGCATAACGTTGAATTTCTTAGCCAATGCGCTCTGCAAACGAGTCGTATCGAGAGCAGCAAGCGTTGTAACCTGATTGGGTTTCAAACCAGAATAAAGCAGCGTTACCAGACCTGTCAAATCGGCTGGGTTGAAAATAATAATCACATGCTTCACATCTGGGCAGAACTCTTTAATATTCTTTCCGAGACCCTCAGCGATTTCGCAGTTGCCTTTCAGCAAATCTTCGCGAGTCATGCCTTCTTTGCGTGGCGCACCACCAGAAGAAATGATGTACTTCGCGCCAGTAAATGCTTCTTTCGCATCTGTAGTAGCGTAAATCTTTACATCGCCGAAACCACTCTGACGCATCTCTTCAGCAACTCCTTCGGCTGAGAAAATGTCGTACAGACAAATCTCGTTAGTCAAGCGCATCATCAGCGCCGTTTGTACCATGTTTGAGCCAATCATGCCGGCTGCACCGACAATAGTCAACTTTTCATTCGTAAGAAAATCCATATCGAAAATCTATTTTATGATGTTATTGTGAAACTTTCCGCAAAGATAAACATTTTTCTACTAAAACAAGGAACGCGCAACGATTATTTTAAGGGGCGGAATGTTTAAATAAACAAAAAATATGCACGTTTTTGAATAAATATCCATTTTCGATTGGTAGATTTTTCCCAAAATGTGACAAAACGATATAGTAAAACCGTTGAAAAAAAACGGAAAATCATCCAAAAATCACCACAAAAAAGTGCCATTTTTTTAATTTTTTTCGACCAAAAACTTTTTTGCGCCCAAAATCTTAAGTTTTTTGAGGGTGTTTTTGGCGACTTTTTTTCAGAAACGGGCAGGAAATTTTTTTTTCCTGCCCGTTTACAAAATTTTCCTGCCCGTTTTTGATCGAAAAACGGCCTTTTTTCGGAAGCAAAAACGACGACTTTTTTCAAAAATTCAACGAAAAAATTGCACAAATCAGTCAATTTGTGCAAGAAATTAACAGACTGTAACAAATTTTCACTAAAAACTCGTTAACATCTTTTTACAATTTATCCCAAATCGTCACTTTTTGCCCAAAATCGCGTTCTATTTTTTCATTTTTTTCTAACAAAAATTTTTGCCTCTCTTGACAACCAAAATTGTTCTAAAATACCATACAAAAATTTTTGCATAAAAATACACTTTTTTCGGTGCAAAATTTTTTACAAAATCAGCATTTTTTTTCAACGAAACAACCTACCTATATAAAAAAGCAAAGATGTTTTGTCCTAAAACGATAAAATTTCGCTATCTTTGCGACTATACAAACTATTATTCATCACTTTCGAAAAACCTATCTGTATGCCTAATTGTCCTAAATGTAATGCACCTGTAGAAACAGATGCAAAGTTCTGCCCCAAATGTGGTGCAAATCTTGAAAATTCTAATGTAGAAAATCTCGTTTGTCCAGTGTGTCATAAAACTTATCCAGTAGGTTCACAGTTTTGTGAGGCTGATGGCGCAAAGTTAGTTACACCAGATAAACTCGTACCTCGTTGCGTGATTTGTGGGCAAGAGTATTCTGCCGACACAAAATTCTGTCCTAAAGATGGTGGAGCAATCATGAGCGAAGCTGAACGAATGAACCAAAGCGGTTTTGTGAAAGCACCGTTGGGCGAAAGAATATTGGCTTATATTTTAGACTGCCTCATTTCGACCGCTCTTGCACTTCCTGCAATCTTTTTCTACGTTCTTGCTTTCATAAAAATAGAAGATGGATCGGAAGCAACTATCATGATTTGTTTTGTGATTGCATTGCTTTTATATTTGCTTCCCCTTGTTTATCAGTTTATTAAAGATGGATTGGGAGAAGGACAAAGCTATGGCAAAAAAATAATGAAGCTAAAAGTGGTTTCAGTAAACGACCGTACGAATTGCACAAAGGCGATTTCGTGTCTGAGAACGCTGATAACCTATCTGCTTTGCTGCATTCCGTTTGTTGGTTGGCTAATCGAATTGATTGTAGCAGCAACAGATAAAGACGGAAGACGACTTGCTGACAAAGTTGCTGGTACGATTGTCATTGACAATAAAAACTAAATAGAATATGATTTGCCCGAATTGCAAGAAAGAAAACGAAGAAGGCGCTTCGTTTTGCCGTCATTGCGGAGCATCGATGAATGTTTCAGCGAAAAAAGAGAAAGAGACAGACTCGTCAAGCATCCTTATTCTTTTATGGATTGCAATAACTATCGTTACTTATTTAGTAAATTTATTTATTGTAGTCGCTTATGATAATTGGGATGAGGGTGTGTCTTTATTGATTTATGTGTGCATGCAGATTCTTTCTAACATTGCCATGATTTTGCCTGTATTGGCAATAAAGAATAAATCTATGAGAATCACTGGAATTGTTATTATGTCGTTGTTCGTTCTATGGATGATTAAGCGAAATATTAATTGGCTTTTAGGTTAAAAACAGACGACGAATGAAACGAAAAATCTACTTTTCGGGTTCGATCAGCGGTGGTAGGCAAGACGCAGCGCTGTATGCCCGAATCATCGCACTGATGCAACAGACCGACATCGTGCTGACCGAACACGTGGGCGATGTGAATTATTCTACGAAAGGGCGCTCCGTCAGCGACGAACAAGCCATCTACGAGCAGGATACGGCTTGGTTGCGCGCGTCAGACTTGGTCATTGCCGAGTGCACGCAGCCTTCGTTGGGCGTAGGTTATGAGCTCGCGCTCGCCGAACAGTTGGGCAAGCCCGTTTATGTGTTCCATCGACGCGACCGACACCTGTCGGCGATGATTGCGGGCGACCCCTATTTCCACGTTTTTGCTTACGAAACCGAAGACGAACTGCTGACTCTGATTGCAGAAATCTTAAAGAACGGGAACGATTCTACAACGTAAAATCTTTGTTTTCTTCGATTTTTTGCCCGAAAATGTTTGGAAAACAAACAAAATTCATATATTTGCAAACGCAAGGTGACCCAAACAGGCGCGATAACTTCAAGTCGTGGCGCTTTGCAAAACGAGCCGGTTAACGCCGGCTTTCTTTTTTTTCTTTTTTTTCTACGCACCCGAAAATCAGATTTTTTTGCTTTGTCAGAACGATTCTTTAAGAATAAAATCAGAAATCTGCTGAAATTTTGAAATTTCTTTTATAAAAGATAAAATTAAATTTTTCGCATTTTTGTCTTTTATAATGGATAAAATTGTTATTTTTGCAAAAATTTCAATTATAAAAGAAGATGAATGTATTGATAAGACAGGAATATGTCGATAAGATTGAGAAATATCTCGGCAAAGATTACATTATTGTTTTGACTGGTCAGCGTAGAGTAGGAAAAAGTTGCACGCTCAGGATGATTCGCAACCTGAAAGAGCGTGACGAAAGCAATCATGTGATTTACATCGATAAAGAGAAACGAGATTTTGATGCTATCAAAACCTATGTTGATTTGAACGATTACATCGCTCAACACTATCAAAAAGGCAAAAAAAACTACATTCTCATTGATGAAATACAAGACATTCAAGAGTTTGAACGTTCAGTGCGCAGTTGGAGAACGGAGCCCGACGCCGAAGTTATCATCACTGGTTCGAACGCAAAGATACTTTCGGGCGAATTAAGCACGCTTATTGGTGGGCGTTTTAAGGAAATTCGTATCCAAACGCTTAGCTATCGCGAATTTCTTGCGTTCCATCAGTTGGAAGATAGCGACGATTCGTTGACGAAATACATTCAGTTTGGTGGTCTTCCAGGTCTTGTGAAAATTGGTTTTGACGAAAACGAAGTTCGTGAATATCAGCGAGATATTTATAGTACAGTGCTCTTGAAAGATGTTATCCAGCGGAATAATATCCGCAATGTGGCATTTCTTGAAAATCTTGTGCGCTTTTTGGCAGACAATGTTGGTAAGATTATTTCAGCCAACAGCATTTCTAAATATATGAAGTCGCAAGGACAGAGCGTTACTTCAACGACTGTGATTGATTACGCGCGATTTCTTACTGACGCATTCATTGTTCACAAAGTGAATCGTTATGATATACATGGCAAAAGATTGTTTGAAACAAACGACAAGTTCTATTTTGAAGATCATGGCATACGCAACGCACTTTGTGGAGGCACACGTCTTGGTGATATAGAAAAGGTTATTGAGAATATAGTTTATCAACATCTGATTCGCATGGGTTACAACGTTACCGTTGGACAGCTGCAAGCAGGTGAGATTGACTTTGTTTGCGAACGCAAGAACGGCAATCGGCTATATGTACAAGCATCATATATCATCGCCGACCAGCAGACTTGGGATCGAGAATTTGGTAATCTTTTGGCGATTAAAGATAATTATCCAAAGTATGTCATAAGCATGACGCCTTTAGTGAACCAAAGTGATGAGAATGGTATTACACATTTGCATCTGAGAAAATTCCTTTTGGCAGAAGAACTATAAGGCGGAAGACGAAAAAACGTGGTAGTAAAAATTGATTTTCTACCGATTTTATTTTATATTTGCGAAAACAAAAATCGAAGACCCATGAAAAACCAGATTTCAGAGCGCTTAGCAGCGTTGCGCGAGGTGATGCGCGAAGAACATCTCGCAGCGTTTATTTTTCCGAGTACCGATCCCCACAACAGCGAATACGTGCCCGACCGATGGAAAGGTCGTGAATGGATTTCGGGTTTCGACGGTTCGGCAGGTACGGCGGTCGTGACGATGACGAGTGCTGCCCTTTGGACAGACTCGCGCTACTTTATTGCAGCCGAAGAACAGCTGAGTGGCACTGAATTCCAGTTGATGAAAATGAAAGTTGCGGGCACTCCGTCGATTCCGTCTTGGCTTGGCGCAGAACTGCGCGATAGCGATTCGACCGAGATTGGTGTGGATGGCAGTTGTATGTCGGCAGCCGACGTTGAAAATCTTATACAAGATATGCGCAAGAATGGCGGTATTACGGTGAGAACCAACATGGATCTGCTCGAGAAAATATGGACAGATCGCCCGAAAGTGCCGTCGGATAAGATTGAGATTTACCCAACGGAATACGCAGGCGAACGCTGCGCGAGCAAATTGCAACGCATTCGTCAAGCGCTACGCGAGCAACACGCTGACGGTATGCTGGTTGCGGCGCTCGATGATATCGCTTGGACAACCAATCTGCGCGGAAACGATGTGCATTGCAACCCTGTTTTTGTTTCCTATTTGCTCATTGCGACCAACAAAGCCACGCTTTTTGTTGACAAAGCGAAACTTTCGCCTGAGGTTATCGCCTATCTGAAAGGCGAAGGCGTTGAGACAGCCGATTATTCCGCTATTCTGAAAGGCATAGACGACTATTTTGAATACAATATTTTGCTCGATCCGAACGAAATCAATTATACACTTTTTCAGGCAGCCAGCAAACACAAAATCGTTGCTGCACCATCGCCGATTCCAGTGTTGAAGGCTGTGAAGAACGAAAGCGAGGTTCGGGGTTTTAAGCAAGCGATGCTCGCTGACGGCATCGCGATGACAAAATTTCTGCGTTGGCTGAAACCTGCTGTAGAACAGGGCAATCAGACCGAACTTTCAGTCAGTAACAAACTGGAACAGTTGCGTTCCGAACAGAAAAACTATAAAGGACTGTCGTTTGACACGATTTCCGCTTATCAAGCGCATGGCGCTATCGTTCACTACGAGCCCACCTGCGAGACCGATATCCCTTTGAAACCAGAAGGATTCTTGTTGCTTGACAGTGGCGCGCAATATCTTGGCGGCACAACCGACATCACGCGCACCATAGCGCTTGGCGATGTGACCGCAGAGCAACGATTGGTCTATACGCTTGTGCTGAAAGGGCATATTCAACTGGAGCTCGCCAAATTTCCTGATGGCGTAGCAGGCACGCAAATCGATGCATTAGCGCGCGAACCGCTTTGGCGAGAAGGACTGAACTTCTTGCACGGAACGGGTCATGGCGTTGGAGCATACCTGAACGTGCACGAGGGTCCGCATCAAGTGCGAATGGAATGGAAACCTACGCCTTTACGCGCAGGGATGACCATCACAGACGAGCCTGGCGTTTATTTGGAAAATCGTTTCGGTGTACGAATAGAAAATACCTTGCTCATCGTGCCGTATCTCACGACAGAAATGGGCGATTTCTTGCAGATGGAGTCGCTAACGCTTTGTCCTATCGATACCGAACCGATTCTTTTGGACAGGATGACGCAAGAAGAAATCGACTGGTTGAACGCTTATCATCAAACAGTCTATCAGACGCTGGCGCCATCGCTGGAAGATGCCGACAGAGAATGGCTTGCTGCGGCAACGAAACCCATCGAAAAATAACGGATGACATTCATTTCCGACTACAACTCGCCACTCGGCAAAATTGTCTTGGCGAGTGATGGCGATAATCTCATCGGACTGTGGTTTGATGGGCAGAAATATTTTGGTAGTCGATTGCTTCCGCCCATCGAAACGCGTGAACTGTCCATTTTTCTCACTACAAAACGATGGTTAGATGCCTATTTTGCAGGCGAAAATCCCGATTTTGTGCCGCCTTTGCGTTTGATTGGAACGCCATTTCAGCAAACCGTTTGGCAATTGCTGCAGAAAATTCCTTACGGACAAACGACAACCTACGGCAACTTGTCGCGCGAGATTTGCAAACTAACCCACCGCCAACGCATGTCAGCGCAATCCGTTGGTGGGGCAGTAGGGCGCAATCCTATCTCGATTATCGTTCCCTGCCATCGCGTTGTTGGTGCCGACGGAGCGTTGATTGGCTACGCTGGAGGCATAGAACGCAAACAATTTTTGTTAGAACTGGAATGCTAAACCACCTATTTATATATAATAAGGTGACCAAATGTTATATTTTTTTACTTTTTCTTGTTCACAAAACAGAATTTTTACTACCTTTACGACCAATAATACTGACGCAGTTTTATTAAAAACCGAAGATTATTACAACTATCTACTTTTTTAGAAAAGACAAAGCAACTTTTTTGACGAACAAATTCAAATTTTAATCTTTACGATATGGAAAAATCTCTACCCAGTTGGATTAGACAAACGCTGTGTTTGCTAATCACAATTTTTGCGTTGGCGCTGCCGCAATCAGTCAATGCTACTACTATTTATTACAAAGATGCACAAGGAAATGTGCAATCGACAGATGCAACAGCACTGACAAGTAGTTATAGTACGTCTTATACGATTAGTGAAGGCAATTATTACGTTTCGGGAACAATCTCTGTTTTGTGCCCACTCATCATTAACGGATCGGTGCAGATTATCTTGCTCGATGGCGCACAGTTGAATGCAAAAGGATGTATCGTTGTTGAAGGAAGTAACTCACTTACAATCACAACGGGAAACACAACAAGCACGATTGCAGGAACTGGAAAAGCACTCGTAACTGACTCGTATAACGGTGACGCAGACGAAGACGATAACGACAACGATGGTGACGATGCTCGTATCGGTTCGCGTGAAGATGCTACTTGTGGTACTATTACGATTAATGATGGTACAATCGAAATTTATTCTACCTATACGGGAACCAATGTTTGTGGTGCTGACATCGGAAGTGGTTACGAAGGTAACGGTGGAACCATCACGATTAATGGTGGAACAATTACCTGCGATGGCGCGCACAAGCTTGATAAATGCCAAATGGAGGCAGCTTGCATCGGTTCTGGTTTTTAAAGCAGGCAGCGATCAGGTAACTATTACGATTAATGGTGGTACTGTGAATGCAACTTGTACGCAAAACAAGGATAATTTTGGTGCAGCAATCGGAACAGGCGCTAATGCAGAAGGTCCAGCATCGATTACTATCAATGGCGGAACCATTACAGCCATCGGCGTTACAGCAGGTGGTGCTGGCGATGGTGCTGCGATAGGAACAGGCGACACCTATAAGTCAACGAGTAACACAGAAATTAAAATCACTGGCGGTACAATCTATGCTTACGCTTGTAACAACGGTGGCGACGAATCGGGTTTCGGTGCTGGTATTGGAATGGGCGACGACTGGAGTAGTGGTAAAGGAAAAGCAAATATCACTATCACTGGCGGTACAATCAAAGCTTATAGCGGTTATTGGTGCGGCTATGGCTCTGGTATCGGAGGTGGATAAAATGGTGGTTGCGGTGAAATAAAAATCAGTGGCGCTGCCAACGTAACGGCATGGAGTCATAATCCAGACTATTATACATCATCATCTTCAAGTCAGAAAGACCCCCAAGCACCAGGAATTGGTGATGGTGAGAATCCAGTTGGTGGTTCTCTGACAATCACTGGCGATCTTTGTGTGGTTAATACTTGGGGAAATTGTGGTATAGGTGACAGCAATGGAACATTTTCTGCTAAAGTTGTTCCTCAATACTACAAAGTAAAGATGGAAGTTGGTAGTACTTACCAATCATCAAGCAGTACTTGGTATGCCGAAAATGAAATTACGCTGACCGATAAGAGCAAATGGTGTCGTGTTTCATTCGAAAGTTCTTCGCAAGCTTATTATACAGATGAAAATGGCGACGTAGCAGGACCAGTTGATGTTGCATATATTACCGATGGTTTACCAAGTTCGCTTAGCACTGATGGTGCTTCTGTGCCATATTATTACTATGTAAGCAAATCTTTTGAAACATCTGGTCGCCCGAACGTTAATGGTAATATTGTTCTAATCTTAGCCGATGGCGTTGAAGTAAATCTTAACAGCGGTATTAACGTCGTAGACAGAAATTCTTTGACCATTACGACTGGTGGGTTAACGCAAGACTATGAAGGTACAGGTTCATTGACCGCTCAAGGTGGCGAAGACCAATCAGCTATTGGTTCTTCTCGAAATTATTCTGGTGGTAATATAACCATTAACGCAGGTAAAGTAACTGCAACTGGTGGAAAGTATGGCGCAGGTATTGGCGGTAGTTATAATGGTGCTGGTGGTACAATTACCATTAATGGTGGTAACATTACGACGCTCGGTAGTCAATATGCAGCAGGTATTGGCGGTGGTTATGCTGGTGCTGCAGGTACAATTACCATCAACGGCGGTACTATAAATGCGACTTGTAACGATAGTGGAGCTGGAATTGGTAGTGGTTATTATGGTGCTGCAGGTACAATTACCATCAACGGCGGTACTATAGAGGCAGCTTGCAATAAATATGGTGCTGCTATCGGTGGCGGTTATAATAGTGATGGTGGTATAATTACCATTAATGGCGGTACTGTAATAGCAAAAGGTGCTACTGCTGGTATTGGTGCTGGATTTTATAAAACTGGCGGCACGCTCACTATCAATGGTGACTCAGCTGTTGTTATTTCTGCTGGACTTAAATCACTTCTACTTGAATCGGCAACAGCGACAGCAGTTGGTGAAGATTATTACGCATTCTGTACACCAGAGGAATCTCCAGCAGTGATTGGTAAATCTCTCGATTTGCTTAGTGAACCGAATCTCCAAAATGTAGATTCTGCAGTAATCTACTTTGCACCTTCTGGCATTGATGTAACCATTGGCAAGAGCAGTTATGCAACTTTGTATTATAGTAAATATAATCTTGAAGTGCCAGCCGACGTAACCGCTTCGACTTATTATGTCAATGACGAACTGAAAGAAGGTTCTGTTACTTGGAGTGAAGGCGAAGTTATTCCAGCTGGTACTGCTGTGGTTTTGACTGATAATAATACGACCGAAAGCATTACTTATACATTCCAAGTAAGCAACGATGGCGGAAAATCTGCTGTAGATGGCGAGTCAATGCTTTATGGTTTCGATGAAGATAATACGACTGTTGGTCCAGATGAAAATACTGAATATAAATTCTACATGGTTTCTACCAAAAATGGCGAAGAAGCAGGTTTCTATTGGGGCGCAGACGAAGGTGGTGCATTTACCAGTGAGGCACACAAGGCATATCTGGCTGTGCCAAAGAGCAGCAATGCTAAGGATGCATACCTATTTAATGAAATTCCAACAGGCATTGATGATGTCAATATCGCAGATCTGCAATTTGAATCTACAAGAATCTACGATCTGAATGGCCGTTATATGGGCGATGATGCAGCACGCTTGAAGAAGGGTGTTTATATTCGCAGTGGCAAAAAGATTGTTGTAAAATAAGTATTTGATTCAAATAAATACGGAAAGTAACGTGAATCCCGAAAGCAAATCCAATGCTTTCGGGATTCTTTTTATAATCAATAATGACGATTTTTTATTAGAAAAAAACAAAGAATCATCGATTTAGATTTCTTACACCTTATTATAATATATGCGTGCGTGCGCGAGAAAAATTTGATAGCACAAAAACGCAGAAAAATATTTGGCAGTTAAAGAATTAAAATGTAATTTTGCACCCGCAATTTAAAAAATCAATTATTAATTCATAAAGACAAAAGCATGATTATTGTACCAGTAAAAGATGGCGAGAACATCGAAAGAGCTCTCAAGAAATTCAAAAGAAAATACGAAAAGACTGGCGTAGTTAAAGAACTCCGCTCACGTCAACAGTATGACAAGCCATCTGTTCTGAAAAGACTGAAGATGGAACATGCCATCTACGTACAGAAACTGCGTCAGTCGGAAGATTAAAAAAACGTTCCGAAATTTGGCAGTTCGGATAAAAGTCTGTATATTCGTGCCGAACGATATTCTCAAGGTTACGAGATGATAACAGATGAATTCCTGAACTACCTGCAGTTTGAAAAGAATCGCTCGCCGCTGACAGTGAAGAACTACGGTGATGATCTGCACGCATTCGAAGCATTCTTTACATCGTTAGATAATCATCTCTCATGGGAGTCGATTGACTCGGACGTCATCCGTGATTGGATGGAGAGCATGATGGATAAAGGAAACAGTGCTACGACAATCAATAGAAGATTGAGTGCATTGCGTTCCCTTTATCATTTTGCTATGTCGAGAGGACTTGTGACGCACAATCCAACGACTTTGATTCGTGGACCGAAGAAGAGCAAAGTTCTGCCGCAGTTCGTGAAAGAAAAAGAGTTGAACGAACTTTTTGATGAGCAGGAGTGGGATGGTTCGTACAAAGAACAACGTGCGCGTGCCATCATTATGACATTCTATCATACTGGCATGCGACTTGCAGAGTTGATTGGGTTGAACGACAGCGACATCGATTTCAAACAACATCAATTGAAAGTCACTGGAAAACGCGACAAGCAGCGTGTTATTCCGTTCGGTGATGAACTTGAAGCGGAATTGCACCATTATATATATACGCGCGATAAGTGTGTTGCAAAGAAATGTGATGCGCTTTTTCTGACACCCGACGGCGAACGAATGAATCGCGCCAAAGTTCGTTATGAAGTACAAAAGCATCTCTCGCTCGTTAGCACGTTAAAAAAACGTACGCCACACGTATTGCGTCATAGTTTTGCTACAGCAATGCTCAATCACGACAGCGGATTGGAAAGTGTGCGCAAATTGCTTGGACATGAAAGTCTATCTACTACAGAAATTTATACGCACACCACGTTTGAACAATTAAAAAAGGTATATAAAAACGCCCATCCACGGGCAAATTCTTAACAATTTATTAAAATAGGAGGTAACTATGGTAATTTTGATTAAACAGATCCATTTCGATGCTACCGAAAAATTGCAAGCATTCATCGAGAAAAAAGTAAACAAACTCGAAAAGAACTTCGAAGACTTGCAAAAAAGTTGAAGTACAACTCTCAGTTGTTAAACCGTCAACTGCAAATAACAAAGAAGTTTCGATGACCGCCTTCGTTCCAGGAAATCAACTCCACGTTGAAAAAACCTGCGATACTTTCGAAGAAGCAGTTGACCAATGCGTTGACTCTCTGAAAGTTCAACTAACGAAATTCAAAGAAAAACTTCGTGAAAGATAAAAAAATGCCAAAAAGTTTTGGCGATTAGAAAATAAACCGTATCTTTGCAGCCGTTTTACAACCATTCGAGAATCGCGAAGCCTGACGGCTGCGAAGAAACGCCTCTTTAGCTCAGTTGGCCAGAGCACGTGATTTGTAATCTCGGGGTCGTTGGTTCGAATCCGACAAGAGGCTCAAACAAAACACAGTCGGAATGCCGAAAGGCACGGTTGTAAGAAAGGGTGGTTACCAGAGTGGCCAAATGGGGCAGACTGTAAATCTGCTGGCTTACGCCTACGGTGGTTCGAATCCATCACCACCCACCACTGATTTGCGGAATCCTGCAAGCGCTTGCTTAAGGGCAGAGAGCGGTGGAATCCCGCAAATTCTACGCGGAAATAGCTCAGTCGATAGAGCACTAGCCTTCCAAGCTGGGGGTCGCGGGTTTGAGTCCCGTTTTCCGCTCACTCGCTGTAATAGCTCAGTGGTAGAGCACTTCCTTGGTAAGGAAGAGGTCCTGAGTTCAACTCTCAGTTACAGCTCTACTTCTATCAAGAATCTTGAAATTTATACGAACATTTTTTTAATATAAAATAACACGAAAAGCTATGGCTAAAGAGAATTTTGTGCGTACTAAACCGCACGTAAACATTGGTACTATCGGTCACGTAGACCATGGTAAGACCACTTTGACTGCCGCTATTACTAAGGTACTTGCTGAGAAAATCGAAGCAAACAAGGACAAAGTTAAGTCTTTTGACCAGATTGACAACGCTCCTGAAGAGAAAGAGCGTGGTATCACTATCAACACTGCACACGTTGAGTATGAAACTGAAAAACGCCACTACGCACACGTAGACTGCCCGGGACACGCCGACTATGTAAAGAACATGGTAACTGGTGCTGCTCAGATGGACGGTGCTATCCTCGTAGTTGCTGCAACTGACGGTCCTATGCCTCAGACTCGTGAGCACGTTCTGCTCGCTCGTCAGGTAAACGTTCCTCGTTTGGTTGTATTCCTGAACAAATGCGACATGGTTGACGACGAGGAAATGCTTGAGCTCGTTGAAATGGAAGTTCAAGAAATCCTTGCTCAATACGAATTCGAAGATGATACTCCTATTATCCGCGGTTCTGCACTTGGTGCACTCAACGGCGTAGCAAAATGGGAAGACAAGGTTATGGAATTGATGAACACTTGCGACGAGTGGATTCAAGAACCTCCAAGAGACCTCGACAAACCTTTCTTGATGCCTGTTGAAGACGTATTCTCAATTACAGGTCGTGGTACCGTTGCTACTGGTCGTATCGAGACTGGTCGCGTTAAGGTAGGTGACGAAGTTGAGTTGCTCGGACTTGGTGAAGATCGTAAGTCAGTTGTAACTGGCGTTGAAATGTTCCGCAAGATCCTCGACGAAGGTGAAGCTGGTGACAACGTAGGTCTGTTGCTCCGTGGCGTTGACAAAAACGAAATCAAACGTGGTATGGTACTCTGCCATCCGGGACAGATCAAACCTTTCAAGAAATTCAAGGCTTCTATCTACGTATTGAAGAAAGAAGAAGGTGGACGTCACACTCCATTCGGAAATAAATATCGTCCTCAGTTCTATCTTCGTACTATGGACTGCACCGGTGAAATCACTCTTCCAGAAGGTGTAGAAATGGTAATGCCTGGTGATAACGTAGAAATCACTGTTGAGTTGATTTACGCTGTTGCTCTGAACAAGGGTCTGCGTTTCGCTATCCGCGAAGGTGGTCGTACCGTTGGTTCAGGTCAGATCACAGAGGTTTACGAAGACTAATCCTTAAAGATTAAACATAAGGTTCCCGCAATCGTGGGGTTGCGGGAATTTTTTTACGGGAATAGCTCAGTTGGTAGAGCATCGGTCTCCAAAACCGAGGGTCGTGAGTTCGAGTCTTACTTCCCGTGCTACGAAAAAGAGATAATATGGAAAAGAAAGGTAACCTTTTTACAAGGTTCATCAATTATTGCAAGGATTGTTACAACGAACTTGCGCATAAAACTACTTGGCCCACATTTGCCGAATTACAACATCTCGCAGTGGTTGTATTATCTGCTTCCCTTATCATTGCGTTAGTTGTATTCGCTATGGATTCCCTGTTTAGGGCAATCATGACATTTGTTTACCCAAGTTAAATCGCTTAAAAAGGAATGGCTGTATCAAGCAAAAATTGGTATGTGCTTCGCGCTGTTAGTGGAAAAGAAGTCAAGGTGAAAGAATACATCGAGGCTGAAATGAAACACAACGAGTTGCTCAGAGAACATGTATCGCAAGTGCTTATCCCAACAGAGAAGCACGTGACTCAACGCGATGGAAAACGCATTGAGAAAGAGCGTAACAGCCTTCCCGGATATGTGTTTGTCGAAGCTTCTTTAGTAGGCGACGTAGCTCACACACTCCGGTTTATTCCTAATGTGTTAGGATTTTTAGGCGGACTTGATAACCCTTCACCAGTACCACAATCGGATATCAACCGAATGATTGGTGCTGCAGAACAAAGTGAGTTGAAGACCGAAACGGTTAACCCATACGTTCTTGGTGAAACGGTTAAGGTAACGGATGGTCCATTTAGCGGTTTCAATGGCGTTATTGAAGAAATTAATGCCGAGAAACGTAAACTAAAGGTGATGGTCAAAATCTTCGGACGTAAAACTCCGTTGGAACTCAGTTTTGTGCAAGTAGAAAAAGAAGGTTAACGTATTGTTACGGATACGCTATCCTCTTTTTATAATCATCATTTAATATTAAACAAAGAAATGGCTAAAGAAGTTGCTGGATTAATCAAATTACAGATTAAAGGTGGCGCAGCAAATCCCTCTCCTCCAGTAGGACCAGCTCTTGGTTCTAAGGGAATCAATATTATGGGATTTTGCAAAGAATTTAACGCCAGAACCCAGGATAAGGCTGGAAAAGTTATTCCAGTTGTTATCACTTACTATACCGACAAGTCATTCACCTTTGAACTGAAGACTCCTCCTGCAGCGGTGCAATTGCTCGAAGCTGCAAAAGTAAAGGGTGGTTCTTCACAGCCTAACCGTCAGAAGGTTGGTAGCGTTACTTGGGATCAAGTTCGCGCTATTGCTGAAGATAAGATGAAAGATTTGAACTGCTTTACGGTAGAATCAGCCATGAAGCAAGTTGCTGGTACAGCAAGAAGCATGGGTATCACTGTAAAAGGGGACTTCCCTGGTAAATAATTAATAACTTCAAGAAAATGAGTAAACTGACAAAAAATCAAAAATCAGTAGCTGATAAGGTTGAAGCAGGGAAAGCATACTCTTTACAAGAGGCAACCGAACTGGTTAAGGAAATCACCACAACCAAGTTCGAAGCTTCTGTAGATATGGATGTTCGCTTAGGCGTAGATCCGCGTAAAGCCAACCAAATGGTTCGTGGCGTTGTTTCACTGCCAAACGGAACAGGTAAAGTTACGCGTGTTCTTTGTCTCTGCACCCCCGATCAGGAAAACGCAGCTAAGGAAGCTGGCGCTGACTATGTAGGTCTTGACGAATACATCGAAAAGATTAAAGGCGGATGGACCGACATTGACGTGATTATTACGATGCCGTCATGTATGGGTAAAGTAGGTCCTTTAGGTCGAGTACTCGGTCCTCGTGGACTTATGCCAAACCCCAAGAGTGGCACTGTTACTATGGACGTTGCTAAAGCAGTTAAAGAAGTAAAGCAGGGAAAGATTGACTTCAAAGTCGACAAGGCTGGTATTATCCACACCTCAATCGGCAAGATCAACATGACTCCAGAGCAACTCTACGGCAATGCTAAAGAGTTTATTGCTACAGTCATCAAACTGAAACCTGCAGCTGCAAAAGGTACATACATCAAGAGTATCTTTATTTCAAGCACAATGAGCAAGGGTATCAAAGTTGATCCTAAATCAGTTGAGTAACTCTTAAAAAGGAAATTGTACAATGAAGAAAGAAGTAAAAGATACTATCATCGTTGAACTTGGCGAGAAGTTGAAAGAATATCCTCATTTCTATCTGGTTGACGTATCAGGTTTGAATGCAGCAGATACAAGCAAACTTCGTCGCAAGTGCTTCAAGAACGAAATCAAGATGGTTGTTGTGAAGAACAAATTGCTTCACAAGGCTTTCGAGGCTTCGGACATTGATTTTGAACCTATCTACAGCGCACTGAAAGGCAGTACAGCTGTTTTGTTCACTCAAACAGCAAACAAACCTGCTAAACTGTTGAAGGAATATAAGAAAGAGGGCATTCCAGCTCTCAAAGCCGCTTACGCAGAGGAAGGCATCTATGTTGGTGCTGACAAACTCGAAGAGTTGGCTTCTATCAAGAGCAAGACAGAACTCATTGGCGACATCGTTGCACTCTTGCAATCACCAGCCAAGAATGTTATATCTGCTCTTCAATCAGGTGGCAACACCATCCATGGCGTACTCAAAACATTGGGAGAGCGTCCTGAATAATTATTAACAACATCCAAAACAAAACAATTAAAATTTTAAATAAAATGGCAGACATTAAAGCTATTGCTGAAGAATTAGTAAATCTTACAGTAAAAGAAGTAAACGAGTTGGCAAATGTCCTGAAGGACGAGTATGGTATCGAGCCTGCAGCTGCAGCCGTTGCTGTAGCAGCTGGTCCTGCAGCTGGCGCTGAAGGTGCCGCAGCTGAAGAGAAGACTGAATTCGATGTTGTCCTCACTGAAGTAGGTGCAACTAAGCTCCAGGTTGTTAAGGCCGTTAAAGAAGCTTGCGGACTTGGTCTGAAAGAAGCTAAGGAATTGGTAGACGCAGCTCCTTCAAAACTGAAGGAAGGTATGTCTAAGGCAGAAGCTGAGAACCTGAAGAAGGCTATCGAAGAAGCTGGTGCTAAAGTAGAACTCAAGTAAGAGAAAACTAACGCGTAACTTTGTGTTGCGCAACAATCACAACTAACGTTGAAAATACGGTTAGGATTTGCCCAGTCGGTGAGTCCTAACCATTTTTTGTCTTTCAACGATACTTTTACAACAAGCAAGATATTAACGATTTATTTATATGGCATCTAAAAAATCAGAATCAAGAATCAATTTCGCCAGCGTGCACAATCCGTATCCATATCCGGATTTCCTGGACGTGCAATTGAAGTCATTCCAAGACTTCTTGCAGTTGGACACACCACCCGAAGAACGCAAGAACGACGGTTTGTATAAGGTTTTTGCAGAAAATTTCCCTATCACCGACACACGCAACAATTTCGTACTTGAGTTCTTGGACTACTTTATTGATCCGCCTATCTACACCATTGAAGAGTGTCTTGAGCGTGGATTGACTTATAGCGTGCCCTTGAAGGCTAAAATGAAACTCTATTGTACGGATCCAGACCATGAAGATTTCGATACAACAACGCAGAATGTATTCTTGGGAAATATCCCATACATGACGAGTAACGGAACTTTCGTTATCAATGGCGCTGAACGCGTAGTTGTTTCTCAATTACACCGCTCACCAGGCGTATTCTTTGGACAGGGCGTTCACTCAAATGGAACAGTGCTTTATACAGCACGTATTATTCCTTTCAAAGGATCGTGGATTGAGTTCTCAACCGATATTAATAATGTAATGTACGCGTACATTGATCGTAAAAAGAAATTGCCTGTTACGACCCTTTTACGCGCAGTCGGTTATGAAACCGATAAAGATATCTTGCAAATTTTTGACCTTGCCGAAGAAATTAAGGTCAATAAGAAAAATCTAAAAGCAGTTATTGGACGCAAACTTGCAGCGCGCGTCGTTAAGAGTTGGTATGAAGACTTCGCCGATGAAGATACTGGCGAAGTTGTATCTATTGCTCGTAACGAAGTGCTCATCGAGCGCGAAACCGAGATTACCAAAGAAAATTTGGATACAATCTTGGAAAGTGGTGCTGAGACCATTCTCGTTCACAAAGACGAAGAAATCGCAAGCAAGTATGCTATTATTTTCAATACCTTAACCAAAGACCCAAGCAACTCAGAAAAAGAGGCTGTCAATTACATCTATCGCCAGTTGCGTAATGCCGATCCGGCAGATGATGCCAGCGCACGCGAGGTGTTCCAGAACCTCTTCTTCTCAGACAAACGCTATGATCTTGGCGAAGTAGGACGCTATCGTATCAATAAGAAACTCGGTCTTGAAACCGATTCAAATATTCGCGTTCTTACTAAAGAAGACATTATCGAAATTATTAAATATCTGATTCAGTTGGTTAACTCTAACGCAACCGTTGACGACATCGACCATTTGTCGAATCGTCGCGTGAAGACTGTTGGAGAACAACTTTACCAACAATTCTCAACAGGTCTTGCTCGTATGACACGTAACATTCGTGAGCGCATGAACGTTCGCGATAATGAAGTGTTTACACCAACTGATTTGATTAACGCAAAGACCATCTCGAGCGTGATTAATTCGTTCTTCGGAACAAACCCACTCTCGCAGTTCATGGATCAGACCAACCCACTTGCTGAAATTACTCACAAACGTCGTTTGAGTGCTCTCGGTCCTGGCGGTTTGACACGCGAACGCGCTGGATTTGAAGTTCGTGACGTTCACTATACGCATTACGGACGTCTTTGCCCGATTGAAAGTCCTGAAGGACCTAACATCGGTCTGATTTCTTCACTCTCCGTTTATGCAAAAATAAACGACCTTGGTTTCATCGTTACGCCTTATCGTAAAGTAGCAGATGCCAAAGTCGATATGGATAACAGCCATTCAATCTTCCTTACAGCAGAGGAAGAAGAAGGTAAGATTATCGGTCAAGGTAATGCACCTTTGCGCGAAGACGGAACATTCATCCGTACTTATGTAAAATGCCGTAAAGATGCCGATTACCCTGTTGTAGCTCCTAATCAAGTCGATCTCATCGACGTTTCTCCTCAACAAATTGCTTCTGTTTCTGCAGCTCTGATTCCATTCCTTGAGCACGATGATGGTCACCGTGCCCTCATGGGATGTAACATGATGCGCCAAGCTGTGCCATTGCTTCACAACGACGCTCCTATTGTAGGAACAGGACTCGAACGCCAAGTCTGCAAAGATTCTCGTACGATGATTGTAGCCGAAGGCGATGGCGTTGTAGAATATGTTGACGCAACAACGATTCGCATTCTCTACGATCGTACCGAAGAAGAAGAGTTCGTAAGCTTCGAACCAGCTTTGAAAGAACATCGCATTCCTAAATTCCGTCGCACAAACGGCAATATGGTTATCGACCTGCGCCCAATCTGCGAAAAAGGACAGCGTGTAAAGAAAGGCGAAATCCTTACAGAAGGTTATGCAACCGAAAATGGCGAATTAGCACTTGGTCGTAACCTGCTCGTGGCTTACATGCCTTGGAAGGGTTACAACTATGAGGATGCTATCGTTCTGAGCGAGCGCCTTGTACGCGATGACGTTCTGACATCTGTTCACGTTGACGAATTCTCGCTCGATGTACGCGAAACAAAGCGTGGTATGGAAGAATTCACCAACGATATTCCTAACGTAAGCGAAGAAAACACAAAAGATCTCGATGAAAACGGTATCATCCGCATCGGTGCTCGTGTTGTTCCTGGAGATATCCTGATTGGTAAGATTTCTCCAAAGGGCGAAAGCGATCCTTCACCAGAAGAAAAACTGCTCCGCGCTATCTTCGGTGATAAAGCTGGTGATGTGAAAGATTCTTCACTCAAAGCGAATCCATCGCTCAACGGCGTCATCATCGACCGCAAACTCTTCTCTCGCGTATCTCAAACTCGTGAATCAAAACGTCAGAATAAGGAAACGCTCAAGAAGATCGACGAAGAATACACAGCAAAATGCAGCGACCTGAAAGATATTCTCGTAGAGAAGTTGCTCGAACTCACCAAAGGCAAGACTTGCCAAGGTATTAAAGACTTCGCTGGCACAGAAATCGTTAACAAAGGCGCTAAATTTACTGCAACGATTTTGATGAATCTCGAATACGACGGCGTACAATCGAATGATTGGACTAACGACGAGCGTAAGAACAAACTGATTCAGAAACTCATCGTTAACTATCTGCGCAAGTATAAGACACTCGATGCAGAAAAGAAACGTCGCGTTCTTTCAATCAATGTCGGTGACGAACTGCCTTCAGGCGTTCTCCACATGGCAAAAGTTTATGTTGCTAAGAAACGTAAGATTGGCGTAGGTGATAAACTCGCTGGTCGTCACGGAAATAAAGGTATTATCTCGAAAGTTGTTCGTATGGAAGATATGCCATTCCTCGAGGACGGACGTCCCGTTGATTTGGTGCTCAACCCACTTGGCGTGCCTTCACGTATGAACCTCGGACAGATTTTCGAAGCTATTCTTGGTGCAGCAGGAAAACGTCTCGGCGTTAAATTCGCTACACCTATCTTCGATGGTGCAAAACTCGAAGATCTTTCCGAATGGACAGACAAAGCTGGACTGCCACGTCTCTGCTCTACACGTCTATACGACGGTGAGACAGGCGAGCAATTCGACCAACCAGCAACCGTTGGTATTACCTACTTCTTGAAACTCGGTCACATGGTAGAAGACAAGATGCATGCTCGTTCTATCGGTCCGTACTCACTCATCACACAACAACCTTTGGGCGGTAAAGCTCAATTCGGTGGACAACGATTCGGTGAAATGGAGGTTTGGGCGCTCGAAGCNTTCGGCGCAAGTCACATCCTNCAAGAAATTCTGACCATCAAATCAGACGACGTNGTTGGTCGTTCAAAGGCTTACGAGGCTATTGTTCACGGCGATCCGATGCCTGCAGCCGGAATCCCTGAATCTCTCAACGTGCTCTTGCATGAATTACGCGGATTAGGACTGAGTGTCAAACTGGATTAACAACCTAAACGGAAAACAAAATGGCTTTCAAAAGAGATACAAAAATCAAAAATAATTTCACAAAGATTACGATTGGACTCGCTTCCCCTGAAGAGATTCTCGAAAACTCATACGGTGAAGTAACCAAACCCGAAACCATCAACTATCGTACGTACAAACCCGAACGTGACGGATTGTTCTGCGAGCGTATCTTCGGTCCTACCAAAGACTACGAGTGCGCCTGCGGTAAATACAAACGCATCCGCTACAAAGGAATCGTCTGCGATCGTTGCGGTGTGGAAGTAACAGAAAAGAAAGTGCGTCGCGAACGTAGCGGTCACATCAACCTCGTAGTTCCAGTTGCACACATCTGGTATTTCCGTTCACTTCCTAACAAAATCGGTTACCTGCTTGGTATGCCAACAAAGAAACTTGACTCTATCATCTACTATGAAAAATATGTAGTGATTCAGCCAGGCGTTATGGAAGGCAAAACCGACCAAGAAGGTCTGCCTCTCAATGGTTCGCAGAAATATGACCTGCTGACCGAAGAAGAATATTTCAACATCCTCGACAATTACGTTGACGAGAACAACGACTATCTNGACAGCACAGATCCTAACAAATTCATCGCAAAGATGGGTGCTGAGGCTGTCTATGACTTGCTCGCTGCNCTCGATCTCGACACTTTGTCATACGAACTGCGCGACCGCGCTAACAACGACAGCAGTCAGCAACGCAAATCTGAAGCTTTGAANCGTCTGCAAGTGGTTGAAGCTTTCCGTTCATCGAAAGAAATCAACCGCCCAGAGTGGATGATNATGAAGATTATTCCTGTTATTCCACCAGAGCTTCGTCCGCTCGTTCCATTGGATGGCGGTCGATTCGCTACTTCAGACCTCAACGANCTTTATCGTCGCGTNATCATTCGCAACAACCGTCTGAAACGACTCGTAGAAATCAAGGCTCCNGAAGTGATTCTGCGCAACGAAAAACGTATGTTNCAAGAAGCTGTCGATTCTTTGTTCGATAACTCACGCAAATCTTCAGCAGTTAAGAGCGAAAGCAATCGCCCATTGAAATCACTTTCTGATTCTCTGAAAGGTAAACAAGGACGTTTCCGTCAGA
>Ga0065711_1027555_pt1 | contig 48153 bp, 21 predicted proteins | sample Hoacrofraction12_FD_59098 | JGI IMG/M metagenome (GOLD analysis project Ga0065711, IMG submission 59098) | Hoatzin crop microbial communities from Cojedes, Venezuela - Epithelial fraction 12 v2 (version 2) | ecosystem: Host-associated > Birds > Digestive system > Esophagus > Crop | place... | reverse complement strand
GGAGGTTGTGGAGTCTCCTTCTCTGGAGATATTCAAGACCCGCCTGGACAAGGTCCTGTGCAGCCTGCTGTAGGTAACCCTGCTTCAGCAGGAGGGTTGGACTAGATGACCCACAGTGGTCCCTTCCAAGCCCTACTATTCTGTGATTCTGTGATTCTGTTTAGATAGTTTACACTTGGTCTGTTTAGGACAGACTGGTAGAGAAGTCCCCGTTCTGTGTGAGAACTTGCTGCTTCCAAACTGGTTCTCAAACAGACCTTTGCTGTGGGCACTTTTATTGTCACAACATTTCACTACCTGGAGCTTTAGGAAGAATACCTTTTGAGTACCTGTGACATGAAAAAAACTCACTGCAGTGATTTTTTGAGCTCCCCTGCTTTTTACCACTCTCACTTAGTAAGACTGGTCCACTTAGGAAAGGAGCTAGGTGGGTTTGCCTTCTTTTCTGCTGTACAGATCAGACCACAGATAAAAAAGCTTCCATTGTATTAAAACTTCTGTTCTATAACATGTTCAGAAAGATTTGTCTGGGGTCTGCCAGGGCTTCTAGTTTATCTGCTTAGCTGAGCAGGGTTGGCTGGTGTGGTCTTGTAGTATGGAAGGATTTGGTGGGATCTGCTACTGTAGAGGGAAATAAACTGTTAAGGTTGGAGGAGTGAAAGAACTAGAAGCAATTATCATGCACGTGCTTTTTAAAATCCATCTCGTGGCCTTAGTAGTTTTAGGATCCTGTAGACAGTGCACAGGATAGAATAAGACCAGAAATCTGATGTTTCTAGTAGTTTGTTATACAAAGAGTGGAATATGAGCAAAATACTCTTGCATTATAGTGAGACTGATACTTGTAGACCAAGTTTCTCAGAAGCTGTGCTCGTTTGATGGGTTTAGCTAATATTCAATATTATACAGTGGTGCACGCCAAACGGAGAAATGCCACAATGAGGTTATAGAAAGTGGCTTAGCATGTATCATTGTGGATAAGCATGGCAGTCCTTATTGTCTCATTTGGTATTGTCCCAGCCCTTGTGCCTTCGTCGGCTGCTGAGCTCTGAAGAACCATTAGTGCAGCACCCAGTCTTACAAAGCAAGCAAGCAGGTTTCTTGCAGAAACATGCAGAGACTCATATTTGGTCTGCTTAGCACAAATCTGTAGTATCTGTTATCCCTGAACTTCATGCCAAGTGTTCATTAAGTTCTGCCCCTCTGTGACTTGAGTACAAGGTCCAACTTGGAATCATAGAATTGTTTAGGTTGGAAAACTTTGATTGTTGAGCCTGACCATTAATGTGGCACTGTGACGTCCACCACTAAACCACGTCCCTAAGCACCACATCTACATGTCTTTTCAAATACCTCCGGGGATGGTGCCTCAACCACTTCCCTGAGCAGCCTGTTGCAATGCTGGACAACCCTTTCAGTGAAGAAATTTTTCCTAACGTCCAACCTGAACCTCCCCTGATGCAGCTTGAGGCCATTTCATGTTATTCTAGCACGTGTTACTTAGGAGAAGAGACCAACGTCCACCTCACTACAAGCGCTTTTCAAGTAGTTGTAGAGAGCAATAAGGTCTCCCCTCAGCCTCCTCTTCTCCAGACTAAACAGCCCCAGTTCCCTCAGCCACTCCTTGTAAGACTTGTTCTCCATGCCCTTCACCAGCTTTGTTGCCCTTCTCTGGATGCACTCCAGCACCTCGATGTCTTTCTTGTAGTGAAGAGCCTAAATCTGAACCCAGTGTTTGAGGGGTAGCTCATCTAACTTGTTGAACTGTATGCATATGTTCAACCCCACCTTAACAGCAAGCTTCTCAGTTTTATGAATAGTGTCATGGAAAATAAACAGAATGCACTAAACACAATATTTACGAAGCACTGCAGTTTTGTCAGGTCATAGCCATCATAACCAAATTTCTTTGCACATAGTTCTCAATAAAAGCTTTTTTTTTTTCGCTTTGATACCACAAGTTGCAAAATAAATTTTCAAATATATTTAAAATAAGAAAATTCTTTGTTTAGAAAACTAAATTATTTGTACTGAGACAGTGAACAGAAAAAATAAGAGTGCTTAGGCCAAACCAGATAGTCTGCTGAAAGACAAGTAGCATTAGAAAATTTCAAATTGAAAATGGTTTGTTAGAATGGAAAACAACATACAACCCTATTGCAGAGGTCACTGCTTTTATTTCTCATCAAGCGTCATAAGCCTTGTGTTGTGTGTCTGTACTAGTTTGGCTACACAAATGATATATGATGTGGAAATAAAATTTTGCCGTGAAGAAGTGGCCTTATTATACAGCAACAGTATATATCTCACTACTCTCCAATGGGTTTCTTTTATGGCTTGAAGTGAGGATTTAATTTAGATTTAATGTTGTTTAAATTAATTATCTATTATTAAAAATACATTTGTAGAGCTTTAGAAATATGTAAGATGTAGACTTGTTTAAACCTCAGTGAATGGTTTCTTAATAATTCATTAATATTTAACATACAGTAAATCAGAGCTTAAACTTGCAGTCTTACCTCCAATTTACCTGCATAACGCAGGATTTGTCGCTCTTTCTTATTTAGACAATTTACATGACAAATGTATTTGAGTTTTGAGTGCAGCCGAGACTTAATGCTCTGCATTCTGGCTTACTCACTGTGACCTGTCAAGTGATAAAGGAGCTGCCATTCTTGCGTAAAATGGGAAGCTCTTGGTTGGGGTTCTTTAGAACAGCATACGGGTAGTGGTGTGCTTGTGTTGTAAGGATGTATTCCATCAAGTCTGCTTAATTAGATCTCTTCAGATCAAAGTTAGTGTATCAAGCTATGCAATCTACTGTGGTTGGGGACTGCGTTTGGATTTGGGATAGATTTATTCCTTTCTAGTACCTATAAAGTAATCTTACAAGAATTTCCCCCATGCATACTTTTTCATTGCCTATTTAAACCCAGTTAAATATTTGCTGGAATGATCAAGTGTAGAACACTTGATGCAGATGAGAATTTGTATTTGAAGTCTGCAATTGACATTACATTTTTTTGTTTTACATGCAAAAGTGTACGTTCTGCTTGGTTAATATGCATCAGTTTTTCCAGCATTAGATCAAAAATAGCGGATAACGTGTTAATGATGATAATACAGTTCACAGTCAGTCTTTTTCATCTGTTTTTGCAGAAATGGAAATACCAGCTTTGAATTGATGAGACATTTTCCAGTTTACAAGTGTGCAGCTGGCAAACACAATGGTAAACTGATAAAACAAGCTGCAGTTTTAAAGGAATTAACAAGCTTATGTCCTTCGGTGCTACATGTGGAAAGTTGTACTGCAGCAGTTACCAAAGGTGGAAGCATTATGACAACTACCAGCAGCCGTGCAGGAGTAGAGCATTAGTAAATCGAGCCATCAGACCAAATTACTTTCTCTTATTATCATTTTTTTCCAGTCACATTGTAAAGTGGAGTAACAGAGTGGGAAAATATCATATAAATTATCTGTACCTTTGGGCTTTTTGTATGAAGAGTTTCAAATAACTACATTCAAATTGAGGTGGGTAAGGGAGCCTAAAACTAAACTCATTTCCCATGCAATACTCTCTCTGTGGTAGTTCAGCTTACTTTGCATCTCTTTCTCTAAAGTAGGGGTCTTTTCTACCTCATTACAATAATAGTGGCTAGAGTCAAACAATAATGTAGACTCTGTACTTTCAGAAAGACTGACTATTTTTCCAGGGCTGTATGCTAAAGAGGCTTTAGAGAAGAGCCACCAGGAATAATTAAAGCTTTGTACATTGTACCTTGTAGTGAAGAAGTTTGGGAGCTCAACAGCTAAAGCATATTTTGGCTGAAGGTTAAAGTGTAGAGCCTGATTGTCATCTAAAAGTACTAGGTAAGGAACAAAAGTTTGCTTAATGATGGCACTAGTCTAGCAGACTGAAAAGGCGGGTACAGTGTCTGTCTGTCTGTAAGAGAATTAAATGGATGAAGTCTGAGGGAAGACACATTTAAAGCAGCAAAATGCCAGTGCATTTCTAATGAGGATTATTAATCCCTGGAATGATTTTTCCTGGTAATGTTCTATTCTCCACCACTAGAATTGTAAAATCAAGACTGGAAGATATTCTTGCAAGCACGAAGAATTTGTGCTAAGCCTGTAGGCTGTGCTATAGGGATACTCAGGCCAGAGGATTTCGCTGGTTCCTGCTGTCATTGTTTACAGTGTGTGACATAACATCATGTCTGTGATGATAGTTTCCAGCCACGGTCAGCTCTTGGCTCGTGTTCTAAGATTAGGACCCAGAGTTCCTCCTTCGAATTTTGATTCCTAGTACCAAGCTGGACGCAGACAAGCAAATCTAGCTGCTGAATACTGGGCTTTAGTTCCTGTCAGCTTTGGTGAGGCACAGAGTGAGAGTTCCACGTGATTTGACACAGGGCTTCTGTTACGCTGATATATCCTTTTTTGTTAGCCAATAGGTCAGTTAAAATTCTGAATTTTCAGAATATTCTTTGCTGGGAGAGAGGAGAAACTCCTTCAGATCTTGCCTGTTTAACTGAATTCTCTTGCATTGTCCCTGCGTTCACTTGAATGAGACATTTATTTTTAATAAATACAGTAGCATTTTTGTGTGTTAGTTGTTCAGCATTTTTATTTGATGTCGTACGACTGAAGGCAAATTGTTTCCCATGATCTAAGTTTCTCCACTAATGACACAAATTTGAAGGTCTAATTTGTTCTTCTTTATCAGATTTTCTAAGCCTTAGATATTAGTGAGCTACTTAAGTATCTTATATTGTTCTGCAGTGCAGACTCTTCTTATCTTTTTTGTTCTCTCCCTGTTCTTATTGTCCCTCCCTATCTTTCTTGGAAGATGCTTTGGTGGAGCTCTATCTTTGGTACTATGAAGTTTTAGAAAGCGTGGTATCTAGATATAGTTTTTATTTTTATGTAAGCTTTGAAAGTGAAGTTTTCTTTCGGAATTACAGTACTTTTCTCAAAAAATTTCACAACTTTTTTCAGTCTGATGTGAATTTTTAATGACACCGTCTTCACACACTGGTGAACAAGCTCTTTTGCAGACATATTGGCTGTTTTATCAATAGAAGATAAAGCAGATAATCGTTTCTGTAGTTATCTGAGATTGAGCAAATGATCCAACAGGCAAGGAAAGATTGGGGAATAATGTGAAGAGCAGGTGCTGGCTAGTCCTGATTGAGCTTTTCATTGACAGAGAGTTGTGAGGCACTTACTGTTTATTTGTCTATTCTGGTACATCTCTCAACAGAGCTGGTAATCCCTCATCCTGAAGAGTTGTGGCATTTATGCAGAAATTTGTGAACAAATTCAACCTTGTCAGTAGGACAAAGGCCAAACTGTGGTTAAACATAGTCCAGTCATGATGTAATCCCTAATTTGTAAATTATATGATGTTTTTCATGTAGTACCTGCAGCAAAATTGTCTGAAATGCAATCAGCTTTTTAAGTAAGAAGTGTGAACTGTTTCCTTGGATAATTTCTCTTACACTCCCAATACCATGCCTGTGACATAGTCTATCCACTAGAAACACAGGCCATCAAAGCAATACACCAAAGTGTTACTTGCCCCTTAAAATGCTTGCATGGATTTTATTTACGTATTCTTATTCGCTGTTCTATTGTAACTCATAGCTGTCTACTTGTACTAAAGCTAATGATATTGAGGTATGTCACTGAAATTCAGTAGCACAGGTATTTCTTAGAAGGCACAGAAGCTGTAAAGCAACATAACATGAGTGAAAAGAAGAGGTGACAGTGGAAAAGTAGAGGCAAACAAAAGGACAGAGGATGTGTTTTTAATTATTTGTTACCATTTGTTTTGCTCCAGTTAATGCTGTTAAGGTTCAGCCAAGTTAGAACCCGCAAGCTTGATGTCAGTGTTGCTGAATGTAGTCTTACAGGTCATTCTGAAGAGGAGATAAGATGTTGTGATCTCTACTTTTGGCAATGTAGCATGTTTATCTGCAAATTAATCTGAAAATAATGCTGGGAGCATGGACCATGATACACAGATCTTGTAGGCTGATTGGTTACAAGCAAAGAAGCAGCAATAACCTGGTAGATTGGAGGGAAGAGAACTAATTCTAGTTGAGCAATTCACTAGCGTGGAAGTGGCCAAACTGATCTCGTCTAAGTTCCCAGTAAGCTTCAATCAACCATAAGGATATTTCAGTTCATTTTAGTGGGCTCTGTATCAGTGGGCATTACTTTGTTTGACTTTTTTTGATTTCCTTAAAGAAAATGTATAAATTTCAGAAATAAATTACCTCTTTCCCTGCCCCTCATGGTCTGATGTAGGGGGGGGGGGAAAGTAAAAAGTATTCCTGCATTAAAAATGGACGACTACTTGTTAACATGTGTAGTCTCAATCACAGTTTGGATAATAGACAAAGAACAGATTGAAGAGATAATACTCTGGCTTTAAAATAGTCCATTTCCTGTAGATATGTCTTTCCCTCCCTTGTGGCAGCGATATCCTCTGCATGTAAATGACTTGGATGCAGGCTAAGTTCAGTGCTATCTTACCACTTCAGCTTTGTGCGAACTGTCTGCTTTGATTTCCTGGATCAACCAGGGGATCAGGCTCCAAATTCCAAACTTTGGGATTTTTGAGTCATCTTTTAATCAAGAGATTTTTAAAATAAGGGAGCTCTTTACCTTTCCAGGAAAATTCCAGTGAGAAAAAGGCAATTACTAAGAAAGCAAGCCAAAGCCTATAGCTGTAGCAGTATGTTTGTGTGTGTTCTCTCTAGCTGGTTTCATGAACGTTTTTGTGCTCTTCTCACTTCAAATACATATATTTTTGAAGTGGGATGGGAGGCAATCCCTCTCTCCCGTACAACAGAGACAGGAAAACAAGATGTCTGAGCCTTCTCTCTCCTTGTTTTCTTAAGCCCTAATGAGCTTTAGAAGCTGTGAGACCGAAGAGGCCCAAAAGTCAGCAGGATCCACTGTTTGCCAGAGAGGCTGGTACATAGGTTTAGGGGTTTGGTGGCAGAGGTACAGGAAGGGATTTGTGGCTGAAAGAAGAAAAAGAGATTTTTAAACTGGATCATCGTTTCCCTGGATGCTTGGGCTGCACTGTTCTGCGAGTTGACCAGCTGTTGGAAGGGAGTATTTTTAACTTTTGGAAGATGCATTGATAAGGCGGTATCTGCAATAAATTCTGGAATGTTCTATCATACTGAAATTCAGGAGAAGGAAGAGCTGTTTTACTAAATTATCATTTGCCTTTATGTGGGCCATACTATACTGCAAAATAATCATAATAAAACAGCTGTTGTATAGTCTAGGTTACTCTAAGCAGTATCCACACCATGGACACAAGCTGTTTTTCTAATTCAGTCACATCTGTGTCTATCAAGATGATAGGAGGTTGCTGTGTACATAGACGCGAACAAGAATCATCAGTAGAGCTGAGAACAGAAGAGGATAATATTCACAAAGACTGGTTTCCCCTGGCTCGCTTTACAGCCAGTGAAGTGGAAGAGATTCCTTTGGGTGGCTGCGGATATGGAGGAGAGGAGTGAAGGTGGGTGGGTTCGGAGCTACTAAGTTGAACTCTTTTTTTCTGAATGGCCTCTGGGGAAATGCTGGCAGTGGGATGATGACTATAATTAAGAGGAGTTGCAAGATATAACAGAGTTTCTCTCTGCTCCACTTGGTAATATAAGAACTGCTGGGAGATGACTGATAAGTTACGGACATGGAAGAATTTTTGAGCATATTATCATATAGGAGATGATTCTGTATAAGCCTTGTGTCAGAAGGAGGTTCTCAATTTTACGTGAGTTTTTCCCCATAATCAAATGGGATTTTTCTAATGATTAACATAATTTGTGTAGGGTGTTTAGACAGAATGCTATCCTTGTAAAATAATAATGATAAATCTGAAAGCAGCATCAGGCATACTCAGAAATAAATTCCTTATACCCTGCTCTTTATCTACCTTGGATTTTCCTCGATATTTATGAGCACTGGCTGCTACACTCCACAAAGATAAATTCTGCATATTTAGAACTCAAATGAGGAGTAGCTAAAATGTGTGTTGAAGTTAACAGCATCATGGCCATTACTAGTATTCTAATAAATGTCTCAAATGCTGTATTTATATATACATTTATACCAGTGCAGAATGAAGTGTAACTGTGTTGAAGTGTTACTATTTTGATACAGACTTTGAAGGAAAAATTTTTAATTGTATGTGTGATTAAAAGTATGTAATACGTGCACGATATAGGGGTGCATATTTCCAAACACATTCTTCTAGAAGTCCTCCAGGTACTCTAACTTTAGTCACAGACATAGGTCCAAAAGATGCTTTAATGCCACTACTTGTTAAAAAAAACTCAGCTGAAACCCATATAAGCTCTACATTTGCGACAAAACAAATTATTGGGTATGACAAGAAACTTGAAGATCGGCAGCATAGTGTGACAGTCCCTGTTCTCACCAGTTTGTCATGTCCCATTTTGTTTTGATGGGGTTTTTTTCCCCTCTGCCAGTGTCCAGTGCTAAACCTTGGTCTGACTGGTCACTCATGTGAAAAGGCTTGTTCAGCTTGGTTAGATGGCTCATGGGAGCACAGATGCAAAGCTGGACCAGAAGTGGTCTGACGGAAGTTAGGGCTCGCTTAAATGTACAGCATCTGTCCTCACAAAGGAGAAACATAAAGTTGTAAAGACTTCAGAAGGAGGGAATCTGGGACAGAATCTCAGACTTGGTCCCTAAATACAGTCCTTGAAGGTTCCTGACTGTGAAATACTCCTGGAGTTTGTGAAAGGAAACGCTTGCTGCCCCATACGATTCAAAGCTGGAACAGGAAAGAGTTCAGGGTTCACAACCACGTAGACAAGAAGTCTGCTCAGTGCTCCTTAAATCTTGTGAACAATTACTCTCAGGAAAGACTGACATTCCAAGAAACAATCAAAAGGGACAGGTATAAAAACAGAGATCAATGCATTTGCAAACTTAGGATGATGATTTGTGAAGTAAAGTAAAAAATCAAGGGCATGGGGTAGAGAAACCTTGCTCTTGCAGCTCCTTAAAGATAGGCAAACCACCTGTGCAGTCCTACAGGCAAGATTTTGCTTAGTTGTGTATGGGTTTGTATCTTGAAAACTCAATTTCAGCAAACACTTAACTGGAACTTCAGTGAATTATAAGCACTTTCCACCAGTGGAATTTGGAAAGTGTTTAAAAAAAATAGCAGAAGGAAGAGTGCGATATTCAAACAGGTTTCCTCCTGTTGGTTATTTAAAATACTCCCAAAAGTTCCTTCCTGTTCTTTATTCTTTATGGTTTGATTTGTCACCCAACTGAAGTGCATTTCTCTCCATGTCCTGTACCAAATATTTGGTAACAAAAATTTTAGAGAACAAATTAGTGAATGTCTAATTCATCATGAATATGTGTCCTCAGAGATCTGATTGGTTTTCCAAACTTTGGAGAATACACTTATCTACATAATTGTTTAAGTGTAAAGAAAAACCAGCATGCTTTAGACTGAACGAAGCTGCCATCTGAAATGTTAATGAATTCCTGTTAACACTGACTGCAGTACTCACTCATCTGTACAGTCACTGATGGAGCAAAGCTGAGGGCAATTTGAAATAATTTCTGAGCCGTTTAGGCTCAAGTTCAGCCTTCTACTTGAGAAGTTGTACAGGATGTAGAGGGAGGGTAATTGGCCTGCCTGTGTCTGCTAGAACATATAATAGAAACCAAAATATAACAATGAAGAAAACATGATAAAAATCTGCCCCGAACACCTATTGCAGAGGGAAGAAATGTTCCTGCTCAGTTTCAATTGCCAATTTTATGCTAGGATTTGTATTCCCTGTGTGACCCAGCTCCCATTGAATGTTTTGGTTACCTGCTGGTTTAATATGGGCATTACCTTGTATTTCTCCAGCTCCTCAAGTGATGTAACGCGCTTTGCCTCAGACTTTGCTGCTCTGTGGTACTTTTGGATTCGACAGTTAATGAATAGAAAGCAGTGGCACCAGACAAACTAGTCTCTCAGCATATAATGTCATACAGCAAAATGCGCTTTATGTTTCTATTTGAGAAAAGCATGTTTTCCTGTTAATAATTTGAGGTACACAGACACAATCGTAGAGCCAGTTGACTGCAACTGGTTGCAGAGAAGCAGGCAGAGTTTATTGCTTCTAACAGGAATGCGTTATGCAGAGAGAAACTCTAAGCTAATGTTGATGGGTTTAGTGTCAGAGCAGTCCATCAGCACCCATGGTCATTACAGATCTGGTTTTCTTTATTTAAAGCAAAATATTACTCTTCCCAAAGAAAATGGGAAATATGACAAGTTTATGAAGAGGATTGTTCTTTTATTTGGTGAACTGGCTTCACCTGCGAGTCCAATCTAGTGGATTTAACTGGCTTTCTGTCACAGATGAATCAGTCTATATTATACGGGGCCTGACTTGGCATATTTTACAGGGAACGTTAATCTGTTTACTTAAAGCACAAGCCTCAAAACAAAATCACTGTGCAACTTCTTGACAATAGTGTTCCTTTTTTGTGTTGTGGCAGAAAAGAAAAATCGTAGCCTAAAAATGCCAGGGATGCAAGAGGTGTCAGATGGGCTTTTCAGTTTTATGGGGAGAGAAGCCAATGAAAAGCATCTGTATTGATACTATAATCACAGAGATTTCAATATTTATTCCCAGTCAACTGTGTTAACAGGGAGTTAAAACTGACAGTTCTTAGTAATTTATGGTAAAACATAACAGAAATGTGGTTGTTCTCCTAAATTATGCTATTCGGATTCAAAACTAATTTTAAAGAAATCCATTGTGCACTGTGTGTGCTCGATGATAATAAAGATGTCATAAATTTATAATCAGTACATATTAGTGTCTAGAATTCTACCTCATATTCATTTTCTAAGCTATACTTATATTTTTGTTTGTCCTCATTTATTTTGCTGAGTGAAATGAGGAGTCCCATCTTTAAAAAAAAAAGGGGGCATGAGTAGGACACACTTTTACAATTTAAGAGATGCACGTAATATGTTTGTTTGCGTCTTGTTGGTGTTTTGTTTTCAGTAAACGCTCTCTGATAACCAAAATATGTGCAAACCTTCAGTAAATGATGCCACCGTGTGTTAAACATTTTGGTGTATCCTAACAGCACAGTTGCTCTCAACAGCACATTGTGTTTAGTGGTATACTAGAGGAGGAAAAGGTGCACACTGTCCATTAGAGACTAAATCTCTTTTCTGCACATGTTCTTATTTGGCAAAGTCAGTGAAAAAAAATTTTGTACACACGGATAACTTCATTATAGTGATCTAGAAATTTCCTTAAATACTTACTTGAGGAAGGCTTTAATATAGGAACCAGTGTGGGTAAGGAAAAAGCAATTTTGACTATAGATGTCTTGTCTGTCAGTATTAGCCTTGTCCAAAGTGAAAAATGTGTTTGATGTTTAACTGCTGAATAGACCAAGACAGAGACTAGAACACTGTGGTCATTTTACATATGGAAAAGTTGTATCTAGAACTACCTGCCACCAGTGTTAAACTACAGCTAGTTGACAGTAAAGTGGAATGCAGTTTGCTCATGTCTAGATAAAATGCGGAATTGGTAGTAATTGTGAGATCAGCTGTCAGGTAAAATTTGTAAATATCATTTACATGTGATAAAAACTCCTAATCTATACATAAATGGTGACATTTGTCAGTGTTTAAATACCCTCAGATTAGGTGGAGAAAGGGGGAAGGGAGCCTTGCTCTTGAAAAAGAGAAATACAAAACAATGCACGTCTTAATGTGAGTAACATTAGACGAATTCTTCCCACCCCCGGGGAGTACTGTTTCATGGACAACAGGCGCGCTGCCAAGGGAGTGCTGCACAGCAGAGAGAAGCTATTAAAACATACATGAATTTGCTTCCTAGTCTGGTTGTTTATCTTGTATATTTTAAATACTAAAATTATCATTCCAGGATTAGCAGAATCCGTTAGATCTCTAAAAATGCATCTTCAAAGTCGGCTGAAATCCCCACTGATGGAAGGGGTGAGGAATGCAGAACAGGTGAATCATCCATCAGGAAAAAATAATGCCTTGATAATGAACAAGAAGCAACTACTTAGGAAATATTCAAGGTTGTAATGAATCGTGTTTAGATACATAGATAAAACTCAAAAGAGGGAAAGGTGGGGAAGGTTGAGGCAGAACTTAAAGCCCTCTAACAGCTTGGCTTCAAAGCTCGATTTATTTATTTATCATATTAGGTGGGTTAATGCCAAAGATAGAAAAACAGGTGTTCTTTCTCAGCTTTACTCCATGGACCACAATTCTATTTCCTTTCCTCCTTCTGCTGCATTCCAGTCAAGAGTATGAGACCATGTACTCATCTAAATCAGTAATTAGGCTTTAATAACTGGTCTCAAAGCACTGTGGGAACTGCAGATGTTTTGATGTTTTGGAGTGGCTTGAATGATATGACCCCCCCCTCTTGAGCATCCTTGTCCATCTTGGAATACTAACTTTGAACTTTTTGTCTCACTTCTGGTGTGCAGGAGTGGGTCTTACATGCTTCTAAATATGAAAAACACAGTACACATTTTAAAAAAAACACATGTATTATTCATTTCTCCTAAGGGAATACTAGAATCTTGCTTTCAACTTTTAGCCACAGATACACAGTTTCCAGTTTAAAAGTAGGATTTTTCACATGTTGTAATTTTTTTCCCTCCCGCTGCCTCCCCTGCTGCTGCCCTTTCCCATTGTTAATTGGGTATTCTGTCCTCAGCTGAGGGAGGGGTGGGGGCCAGCAAATAAATTACGTAGAGATGAATTATGATTTAGGGCCATATTCCTTCGATTGCTAAGTCTATTTTCATGAGCTTAAAAGTCCAGAAACATGTAGCAGAGATGTTTTTTGCCCTCTAGGGTAGATTTTCAGTGTCTGAAGGAAAGAAGGAGTTTCCATTTGGTGGGTTTGTGGCGGAGTTGAAAGAAATGTGAGCTAGAATTGACTTTTGGCTGTCCATTATTTACACTGGGCAGGCAGGACTGACATGGAACTACCTCTCTTTGCATGACTTTAGCCTTTCTGAGCCCTAACAGAGAATGGGGCCTCCGTGCTTTTAAAAATGACTTGAATAAAAAGGGAGTTTTTGGTAGTGAAGTTTCTGTCTCTGCATCAACGTTGCTCCTGTTAACTTCTGTGGAACTAGTTTTAAGTGGGCAGTAGTCTGAAGTGGGCAAATGTAGCGAACTGCATTCACAGAGGTGGTTGTGGGACAGTAATGTAACAAAAATGTAAGTGGATTAAGCCCTTAATGCCTCTAGAGATAAGGAGATTTGTGCGTCCAGCTGTATGTGAAGCTGAACTGTTGGAGATGCATATGCAAAAAAAGAATTGGATTAAAAAAACAAAATGGGAGAAAGGTTTTCTGTCTTGAGCAACATCTATGATCAGTGCCACCTTGCAGATCCTAGTTAAACAACCTTTACATAATTGTTATGTAAAGGAAAGGTAAACAGCATGTTGATTAAATTCACCGTGGTATTAAATATAAGACACTGCAAAGATGAAAATAGTAGGGAAATGATACAGGAGAACTGAAGATATTACTAGAATAGACAGAAAAGCAAACTCAGCCTGACAAACACAAGTAAAGATAACCCAAATGAGGTAGGCGACAGACAGAAAACTGGGCTTAGAAAATAATCTATGTGTGGTTGGAAACAACAGCGAAGCACACTGATGATACCAGAAAGCACTGAAGGCAGTGACTTGTCATTTTCTAGTGTGGCAAATGAGACATGTAATTGTTGACTTTGGGACTTAGTTCAGTAGCAGAGTGAGGAGAAGCTGTGCAGTATACAATCACATCCATTTAGGTCTGTGATGTTTGTGTCTGTCATGAGTTTTATGTGAGGATAGTGGACTTATGAGTGAAGGCAGCTGATCACTATTTGAGTTAAAAATAGAACTTTTTCTGTATTTCAGTTATTTGTTAAGCATTTAAATATGTCTCCGTAGGAACCTTTTCCTTATTATGGTCTATCATGTAAATATTGTTTGGGCCATTTTTAGCATACACAGTACCACAAAACTAATTATTTATATTGGCAGCTGTTATGATAGTTATTAATATGCACTTTAAAGCTGAGAGATCTCCTGCCTGTTTAGTCAGTTTGTAGTTTGGTGGTGTTTGTTAAAAATTATATGATTGTTCATACAGCATTAAAAAAAAAAATTTCCTCTACTCAAGAACATTAGTGAGTACTAGCTCCATAGAAGTCTTCTGATGTCCAGTGTCTTTGATCATTGTCTGTTACAAGAGTTCTTGCTTCAGCATCATGGAAAGCAGATTCGAATGAAGAGGAGCCTTGTTTTGGGTGGATAGGCCATGTCCTTTAATCTGAGCTCTGCACTGAAAATTGGCAGAGTAACCGATGGGATTAGAGAGGACGTTGTGTCTTAAGGCCAAACTAAATGAAGGAGGAGTGTCTCTGCTTAAGGAGTATGTCGTACTTTACTTGTATTTCCTAAACATCATAATCCATTTCACAGACAGACAAGATTCAGCTTCCTTTATTCGCAGGCTTTATGGTTTCTGTTGTAAAGTCTTTGAACTATAATAGGCCTTACAGTGTTGTGTAATGTTAATGTGTTTTCCCTGAGCGAACATGATAGTGGTACTTTAACAACTAGATGTGGGAGTGTGTGGCTTCGTCTCTGTTAGCGTGAAGTGAGTGACACAGTAAGACTGGATCTGGAGGATGACATAGGTAACGGCCTCAGTGCCTTTGGGTTATTCCAGTCTGATCTTATGGACCTTAATGCCAGTCAAAGGTTGGAGTACATTAGGTGCACTCCACAAACATAGCTTTTGGTTGGTATCTGAAATGATTCCAAGTTGTGTCTTTTGAGACCTCCTTGAACCAAACTGCAGTGACAAGGGACAGGTAGGACAGTTTAGAGATGGGCTTCAAAACAGTACTCAGTGGTAATGTAGACACACCTTAATATACTAAACCAGGTTAGATGGCACTGCTTCCCACTGCTTAGCTTTGTGGTAGGACATAAAAAGAAGAATAAAGGGTCAGATAAATTAATTTACTACTTCTGTGGGAAACCTCTTTAGATTTTCAATGGCTGTGTGGTACATTTTTATTAATAGGCCATAATGTGTCTTTCATCATCATTCAGACATAACTGAGGAAGGCTGTTAAAGCATAGCAGTGATATTTCCATAATCTTGACAGCAGTTAACCTATTTCCTGTAGTTACCAGGCAGTGGTTTCAGCACCATTTATACTCTCAAGTTGTCATGCTGTCTCTTTTTACCCATCTTTTCAGCTACTGTCCAGTCATTGTTGGAGGGATGTTAAATGCTGTGAGTGTATTTATGTGGGTAAGTTGTTGGTGTTCTCTGAAAATGCCCAATTTAAGGTTTTGGTTTGGAGGCTGCTACCCGTCCTTTAGAGACAGAGCGGGGAGAAAGGAAGAAAACTGAGTCAGAGCACCTATTGCTTTGCCTTTTTCTTCGGAGGGAGCTTGCGTCTCTCCAGTGACTCTGTAGGAGATCTTCAGATGTGGGCACCTAAGTCAGAGTGACTTCCTGAGACAGTCTTTTTGTTTTGTGCTTGTGTAGTATCTACTGTGATGCCAGCCTACTATATCTTATCACTGTGGAAAATCATATTAGTAATTGTAGCTCATGCTGCTCAGGAGCCTGGAAAGATGAAAGGAGTTACAGGAGTAGTGGGGGGACAAGAGGTCTTGTGCAAAAGCTGAGCCTTGCTTGGCATTGTTCACATGAGTTTTTTGGCTCCAACGCACCAGCTGTTTGGTCTGGGATTTGGCTGTGCTGAAAAGCCACAGCAAAATCAGGTGGGTACAACTATAACCCCTGACCAAAATGTTTGTATGTGATGGTAAAGAACAAGGAGTTCCAAGAAGGTGCATGGTTCTAGTCATGAATTTCATCGTTCAAATATGAATATTCTCTACCTGAGGAAGGTGTTAGAGTATGATGCCTCCAGGTTTGTCTATGCAACACCATGTTTGAAGTCGCCTCTTACTTTGTGTGTACTCACGAAGTCACATCATATTGGTAGTTCAGGTAATTTTTCGTTAGTTTTCCCCTAAATGCACAAGCCCAGGAGTTAATCTAGATGGAGCCAAAGAGTAAGCGTAGTTAAAGATCTTTCAGCAAAACTGCAGATATCTGTATCCTCATTTTGCCATTGCAGATTTGCGTTTGCCATCAAAGTGCATGTTGTGTCTCCTTGTCCACACGACTCCTCACATGTGCATGGTGGTTTGAAAAAAGTGAAACCAAGAAAAGTCATACCATATGTTAATGTGTTTTCCCCGATTTCTCATTTGGACTGACTTGGGATTTCTGGTAATAAGACAGTTAATAAGCTTTCCAAGTGATTGTGTTTTATGTACCCAACCATTCTTTGGTCTCTCACTCTACCTAAGAATAAAGTCTCTGATTCTGATTGCTAGAACCCCTCTGATTGCTGCGGGAGTTATTGGTGGCCTCTTCATCATCGTCATTGTGGGCCTGACGTTTGCTGTGTATGTTCGGCGCAAAAGCATCAAAAAGAAGAGAGCATTGCGAAGATTCCTGGAGACTGAGGTGAGAGTGTGCTTCTTCTCACAGAATATTTGAAAAGATATGTGGAGCTGTTCTGCTTTTATATTAAAGATGTTCAGGTCTTCAATCCAGTTACCAGAGAGGTCTGTAGAAATCCTTTTGCTAACTTCTGCAGGACTAAACTGATGGAATGAATGAAGCTATTTCATGATACTGGTTTTCTGTACTTATATAGATTCACGGCTTTTGAAAGCCAAAAAAAGATCCACGTGATCATGAAGTCACATGCCACCAGATTTTTGAACTCCCATCCTGCTCTCAACTGAACTTCTATCCCAGTTCATCAGTACATTTAGCAGCTCTTATGTTTAAATATTACAGATTTTCATACAGTGCATACTGAGGTCAACGTTAAAGACTGAAGTAAGTTCCTTCAGCAAGCTCTGATGCAAACTGAAGCTTAAATGGAATGCTTAGATGCAGAGAATGTCATTTACTATTGTTCCTAATGCCTGCATTGGCTTTGTGGTCACGATTTTGTCAAAGCCTGTAGTCATGATCGATAATAATAACGTATTTTATTAAGCCAAGATACTTCCCAGAGCTTAACCAAATGAGGTTTGCAGTTCCACTGGCAAAATACCTAGTGGAGCTATAGGACAAAGTGCTGTGCCCACTCCATCCTGTTCTTTGAAATGCCAGTAGTGGAGGGGGCAATCTAGGATGTGTATTTAAAGAGAACATTAAAACTTTATGTTAGCTACAGCAAAGGTGATTACTACCATCTCCTCAGTCCTATACTTGAGACACTTTGCGAGTGATGATAGTTTTTGAATTAGGGTCCCCTTTGTAAATAGTAAAGCTTGGGAATATTGTTAGGTACTGATTCTTTAATAAGGCTTGGTTAAGAATGCCGTTTTCTGCTCTGTTCCAAGGGTCCTGCTGCCACTCATCTCCACTGTAGAGCCTGGCAGCAAATGATTTATGCATCCCAAATCTGTTTGCCTAAGCGTCTTTATGCTTGGCTAGAATTTGTGTTTGTTAAGTACTGTTCAGTTGCACAGAAAACTTAACGATTCTCAGTGTCTTTAGATGCATAAATCTTGCCATTGTATCAGTCCCTACTTAAGCATAAATGATCTTAAGCAGGTAGCTTTCACTGGATTTGCGAAGCATTGGCTTTGAAGTCCAGCTCTCATTCTCTATTTGGCCAGATAAAAGCTGTGGCTGACAGCAGTTCCTGAGGGACCAAGGTCTCCTACTGAACATGTGGGGAAGCTGTTGTCTGGCTTAGAAACTGAAGATTAAATTGGGAGCATCCTGAGATAAACACACAGGCAACTGTAGATTAGTTAGCTAAAGTCTCCTTTGCTAGCTGGAGGCTGTATCAGACCTATTCTTTCTGTAGATCATTCTGAGTAAAACTCCATAAGCATTTTTTTAGACCCCCACAACCCTTCTTCCCATACCTGCATTGATGGACTGTGGCACAGAAGCTGTTTTTACCCTTCACAAACTGAAAATACAGAAGAGTACCACCAGTCTGTCTACTTTACTGTTACAATAAGCTGCCTTTCTTTCACCATGTAAGTACTGGACATCTGAAGTGGGAAGGAGGAAAGAGAAATCACTCTAAAAAAAGTACAGCTCACAAATTATTTCTGTTATAGCCTGACTTGTTGCTATTTGGTTTTGTTATGTTTTCTTACTCCAGTAATTTCCAGATACTGGTATTTTTTACCTGAACCAAAGTAGTCTGGTCAACTATTTCAGTGGTTCATGATGCTCCAAGAGCCATACAAGTAGTGTTTGGATTGCAGAGCGTTTAGCCTTGTGAACAGACACCTTTGAAATACTGCAGTGATTTCAAACCAATTTGAGTAGGAGTAGCCCTGAGTTATTTTCCTCATCCTGTAAAGGAACAGACTGTTTTTCATTGTTTAGAGTATTGTCCTTTTCATGTATTTTTAATTTATTTTTAATGAAGCGTTGTTTTTTTTCTGGCAGAGATGATATAGCATTGAGATCTGAGAGCGTTTTTAACCGAATGTGCCATTGTGGCTCATTTACAAAGTTTCTTGGGATGTCTTGAGCAAATTGTGTAATTGTGCCCTTTTTTGTAGTAAATTAATGGCTGTTATAAATTAGTGGTCTGCTATAAGATCTTTTCTCCTTAAAGCTGTCCTCCTGGGTGGTGTAACAGAAGTTCAGAAAAATAGTCCCTTCCCCAAAACAGAATAAGAAAGTGATAAGCCATTAAGTCAGAGCTATTAAAAAGAAATACAGCCAACTTAAAGGCACTAAAATGGTAAAAAATAGAATGTGATGCACTGATAATAAATACTGTACTTCTGTCAAGTAGAAAACATTTATACTGCCTCCATTAGCAAAAGTCCTTGGGTGTGTTATTGTGACACCGATTCAATTTCCAGTTCGTAATTCCATCATGCAGTTCCTGGTGGAAATTATTCCATGTTGAATGAAGATTTTCTTTATCTGGTCTCTTGGTTTCTTAGCATTGCTTATTTACTTTTAAAGGTGAGAAATCCTTCCTCAAGTTGACAGGTCGATAAACCCCACTATTGTCTTATTCCAGTGTTTAGCTGGATTGGTTGTTTTCAGTATAAACTTCTGATGGGCCTTCACATTTTCAAATATTTAAGACTGTCGGATTTTCCTTCGTAGCTTGTGGAACCTTTGACTCCAAGTGGCACAGCACCCAACCAAGCACAGCTTCGTATCCTGAAGGAAACTGAGCTGAAACGAGTCAAGGTTCTTGGCTCTGGAGCCTTTGGAACTGTATACAAGGTAAGAGTCTTCAATACACAGCAGTGAGTTCCCTCACTTAACTTCTGAACAGTCAAATTCTGCATTGCAGCAAAGCATCCCATACTGTGGGTGGGTTCATGAGCCCTGCATATCTGGGAAACTCAGGATAGTGGAATTGTGTGGGAGGAGGACATCTTCAGGCTCAAACATTAACTTCAGTTTTAATCAGACATGCAGATATTATTTCTTGGTGAGAAAAGGAGCATCAGCTGCAATCATCCTTGCATGGAAGAAGACTACACAAGCTGGGCTGTCTTTGTATTAAAATGCAGTATCCAAGTTTGTCATTCTGTTCTTACATAATGGCTTTACGATACAATTTTGGAAAACTAGATAAACTTTGTCTCTCATTTCACAAGTGTCACATGGGTCTTGTAATAGTAATCATACCTTGTAAAACAAAATTGTCATTAGCTAAACTGTATTACTTTTTGTTTCTTTCATTTAAACAGAAAAGATGAGTTATATCAATGGATGTAAAAGCAGGACCCACAAGGGAAAAATACTTCTGCTACAGATTTTTTTTTTTTTGCAAAATCTGTTGGTCATGTCCAAATCCCAAAGGCATGATGTAGAGCTTAATGAGCAAGTCAAACCAATCACCCAACCCTTTGGGGGTAACCCAGACCTGCCAAATGGAAGTGGTAGGTCAGAGCACTGAAGGAGGACGGATACTGCATCTGTCTTCAAAATGGAGGAAGTACAGAACAGGTCACTGCAGCTACAAGGTCACAGGAATGCATTTTTGAATGATCAGTTTGAATATACTTAGACAGTAATGAAGTGATAAAGGTGGGTACCATGAGGGTGCCAAGAACACAGCAGTAGTCAAGAGAGATGGAAAAGTAGCTCAAGACACACACACTTTGTGAATTTTAATTTTAAAGTTTACTTTTTAGCCATCAAAGCTTATAATTCTCAGATATCGATTAATTAGAAAATAGCTTCTAAACATTTCACTGTAAATACATTGTTCTCGGGGTGTTCTGCATGCTAGCATGGCCTGGAGATAATCGGTTTTGAGAGTTTTCTCATAGCTTCAATGAGTTTAGCATCAGAATCCAGAACAGAAAATCCAGACTTTTGTTTAATTTTATCAGAATTAATAATCATTGGAAAAAATACATGCATCTTTGACATGCTGACATTACTCTCTAGAAGCCTGGTTATGGACAGGAAAATCAAGGGCGCCTGATGAGAAAGTTCACTGATACAAAATGTTTCATTTTATGTAAGGGTTTACGTTTGGCGTAAGAAGTAATTTTGTGGGATTTTTATTATTTTATGGCTTTCTGTATTCTCAGTTCTGAGGTTTATAATTGATGTGCCTAATGTGACAGAATGCATCAAAATGAGCTGTGACTCTGAATTAAGTTTTTATGATTGTTGTCTTGTGAGTCTTCCTTCACTTTTTCTTTTCTTTCTAGGGTATTTGGGTCCCGGAGGGAGAAACCGTAAAGATTCCTGTGGCCATTAAGATCCTTAATGAGACCACTGGTCCAAAAGCCAATGCGGAGTTTATGGATGTAAGTAAGAGATAATCAGTGTCTTTGAGGGTTTTTTAGGGGAGGGGGAGGGTATCTTTCTGTAGTCCACAGAGGTTGCAAAGAGGAAGTTCTGCCACTTTTCTTTCCTTGCATATAAATAGTAGAAGGAGGCTTGTACACAGGACCAGTACTGTGCTGATGTTAGGTGAGTGCTATAATACTGTGTCCTGAAAAAAACTCAGCTGCTTAGATTTTGTGTGTAGGCCACTGTCTCAATATTAATGCATATCCGTAACATTCACTACTGCAGCAGTGTTCGAAAAAACAAATAAAACCAGCCAAATGTGGTGACACCTCAGCTGCAGGTAGATCAGTGCTGCTTCTCTGAAGCTGTAGTGCTAGGCAGATCTGTGTGAGGCAATGCTCTGCCCTGTTTAGTTTATTGCATGTAGAACATTTCATTCCAGCACTGGAACTACCTGGGCTACCAGGGTAAAGCCAGTGCTATGGTAATGAAAGGCTGGGTTTTTCACTGTGCACATGTCATGGACCCTAAGATGCTTGGAGTTTTCTTATAAATGGTCTTCCTATCAGTAGAAGTCTGAAGCTCCTTTGTCTCATGTGCCAGATATTTTATCTTTCCGTGGCAGAGAAGCTAGAGACAAGAGAGAGGAGGATTTGCAGGGGAGCGTCTTGGCATGTATGTGAGTCTCTGTTGGTGCACAACTCACAGGAACAGAAATTTAGCCTCAGCTCATTTCTGCTTAAGTGTTCCTGAGAACTAAGCATGGAGTCCGGGAGCTGTCAGCAACAGCAAAGTGGAACAGGGAGGGTGGGAAAAAAATTGAAATATACTGGATTTTAAAAGCCCTTTTGGTTTACAAATCTGAAATATTGTTAATAAGAGGTCAAGATCATAATTTTTGTGAATGTTCTGTGTTCAGAGAGGCTGTGCACTGAGTTTTCAGCTCCATGTCAAGATCAAGCCTCATTTACACTGTGAATGTGTATGCCCTATTTAGTGACAAGTTTTTGATAAATCATAGAAATTTGCACTTTTTTGTAAATCCCTCTTGTGAACTTGAAAATTACGTAGGACTTTTAAGTCTTGAAGATCTGTTCAGTGTATAGACTTAATTTGGTTAGCATTAATGAGACTGTAAACCACAAGGAGAATGTACTCATGTTATATAGTATTTTCTTTCATCCAGAAATGAACAGAAATGTATAGTTATGGATTTAGCTATTGCAGAAAAATTATCACATGTGAATTCTTAGGCAATTGAATAAAGGCTGTGTAGATGAAAGTATTTCCTGTGCTTTTTACAGAGCACTGCAGATTTATGTTGATAACATTCAATAATCATGACATACAAATTAAAAAAAAAAATTAAGAAGAGGCCGTTTTGGCTCTCTTCAAAGGGAATGAATTGCACTAAAGGGATAAAGAGGATTAAATGTTTGCTTAATGGACATAATTATGGTCAAGAGTATTGTTAATGGTAGACCTCCAGAAAATGGAGAGCTGGGATTCAGCGCCCTTTTGAAGTGAACACGCAGGGAGTGCGAGTGCACTGTAATGCGACCTGAACTTCATGTCTGATGCTGGCAGTCAGTGATGTAGATTCCAGCCTCAAGATGAGGGAATTGGTGTCACTGTGTGAAAGTTAGGGGAACTGAGCAACTTGCACAAGCTGAGGATCTGACCCCTTATCTGATAGAGAAATAATAGTAATATCTCCTTCTCTGATATTGATTAACCTTGAAGTGCTCTACAGAGTAAACATAAGGTCCTTGTTAAAAGACAAAGTTACTCGGCTGAGGTTTCATAGCTAGCTTGATCAACTGATGTAATTTACTGGACCACATTTCCCTCCAGTGTATGCACTGTAATTTCTGATGGCTCAGAAATCATGAAGGTTTTTTGGAAACTCTAGAGATTTTAGCTATGTAAGGTACAGTCACACTAGGAAAGGTTTCTATTTAAATGAAGTTTCTCATGAGTCTCTAACCCAGTGGTAACACAGTGAGAGAAAAGTGAAGGTTATATTTAGTCCTAGAGGTTAATGATAACCTAAAGGTTATTTTTAATCACAATAAAAAAAGAAATGAACTTCATCATTAGTTGATATAAGTGACAATAAGGAGGAATAAGAAGTTTTGTATCAATGCTGAATTTTAGGTGTGTGCAGCGGTCTGTAACATCCTTTGCTGTACTGCATTGATGAAGAAGATTTAATATGATTCTTTTGAAATAATTGCTCATGCAATTGTACAGATGTTTTTGCCATCCTCGCCTCCTAACCCAGTTATTTATTTCCTGAAACAAGCCACATTTTCAAACAGAATGACCTAAGCATTCTTTATGTTTTTAATGTGACCATTACTCTCTGTCTTAGAAAGGACATAGTTTTAAACTTTCTAAGATTTTAAGCTATTAAGAGGAGATAACTTAAATATCTTTCATTGAAGAGTAAGTTATAATAGAAAAATGTGTTTTACTCATTCTCACTTCAAGGCTTTGGTCAGTATAACTATCCTGATAAAACTGGAGACTGTTTACTGATGTTACTTTATGAGGAAAAATTAAATGTACATGTGAAAGCAAAATGCATCAGTTGTGACTTCAGTAGAAAAGAGTATTATGAACAGTTGTTGGTTAAAAGCAGTTGGTATCAGATTTTTTAAAGGTATATATGTGGCTAAGTGTTATTATGAACAGAGTGAGGGTTAACTCTTAAGTAAGTGACCTGTTGGTTATGAATGGGAAGAGGTGATTAGTGGGAAGGAGGTGTCATATAAGTCACACCTTTGACTTTCATTTTTTTGTACTTGTCAAGTACAAGTGTGCTTTTGCCAGCAATTACTTCTTATTCGATTGTATATGTCCTTGTACTTGCAAGTAAAACTTAGCATTCCTTTTAGAGAGGCTCTGGAAAATGTAAAGCCGCTTATAAACAGTGGTTTGTGTACAGAGAGAGTGCTTGGGACCCTTCAGTGTCTACAGAAATAGCTGGTATAGATGTCAGTGGCATCATCCATAGGCTCTGGTTAAAAATTATAGTGTTCACAGAATGTAAGTCTAAAAGTGCTCTGCGAGCTCCTGAAATTCTGCTAAATGTTATGCCAAAAGAGTAAAGAACAACAATTTGGCTACTGGGCTGTCATTTCAGCACCTTGAACACCCAGTAATGGATCTGTAATGACTATAATGATATAATGCATGATAGCACCTACTGTGGCCAGACACCTCCCACCCTCCTCCCATCAGGGGACGATGAATTGGCCATCATGAGAAAGTACATCCCCTGTTACGAATTTTTCTTCGGGGAGTTGCAGCAGAGTCTGTTTACTGGGCTTTCTCCACACATTCCCAGCTAGCTCTTTTTCTTTGACTCTCCTCCCTGCTTGCTTACATAGTTTTTGTCACTGCAGTAGTCCATGTCTGTTACAACAGTGCAAGCTGAAGTCTACTAAGTAACCCATACCACCTTCTCCAGGACAGAAGCAGAATGTACATGTGGACTTCCATGGATTTGTTTTCAATGTACAGAAATTGTTGCTGCTGTTTTGTAAAATGTAGGTTTACCTTTTTCCACATATTTCTGAGTACGTATTATTTCTGTAACAATTTCACAGTCTAAAGAATTTCCCCTCAGGTGTTGAAATGGTTAGATGCTTAATTTGTGGGGCGTAGTTTCTCCTCCTTGGTTGGCTGGTCACACTTCATTGTCCCCAGAAGGGTGCTGGAATTTGAATTCAGAGTGCAGGTGTTCTTGCTACTGGTCTGCCTGCAAGCGCATCTGGGAGAGGAATCGTCGGCAGGCACAGCGGGTAGCAGGAGGGAAGGATATCTATCCTGCTCCTCAGACTAAGGCTCGTAACAGAATATATGAGGGTCCTGAGTTTGAGGGAGGGAAGAGAGGCTTGTTGTGAGGAAAAAAGGCAAATACGCAACTAAAAGGCTATTTGATAGTAGAACAGGAACTTATAATTTCACTTGTGAAAACAATTTCCCCTCCTCTGTCTCAAATTGTTTGACTGTTATGATTGTCTGATAAGTGGCCATTGACCTGATCAGATGGTTTAACATCAGACTGGATGCTTGAATGATAATGTAACACATTCCAAAGTCATCCTGCAGTTGGAAAGCATAGCAAGCTATCTTTGAGGCTAAAAAAAATACATCTTTAAATTAACTTGTCATGGGAAAACAGGCAATTGATGAGGGCCTTTGCTCTGTAGCCCTCTAAGCTTGCTGTTTCCAGGAAGTAATCCTGTGAGCTGTGATTCTGTCCAGGATTTTGATCCACTTGCAAATTTAATCTGTCCTCTCTGAACTTAAATGCTCCATTATCTGTTAGAAAATAATTAGAAGCTGCAAGCACAAGTCTGCATACACTGGGACTTGGGAGTCCCTGAGCTCATTGAGATGAAGACAGTTTGACTGATGGTGGTCAGCTGATATTGGGTCAGAAGCTAATAATAGAAGGCAGTGCTGCTTAGCTAGGTGAGAAAGTTAACTTGGGAAAAATTAAACTGAAGGGTTTGGGGTTTATGGTTGGAAGTAAATTTCCCATTCTCATTTGTTTCTTGGTAAGAGAGCTTCAGAAGCAGTTGGTTTCTTTTATGGTTTTATAATTAAGATCTAGGGGGCTGCTTCGCTTCACCTGGACTTACTGTAGTCCCTGCTGTCTCCAGGAGCAGTGTTCAGTGTGCAGGAGAGCATTTGTCAAGCGAAGTGTAAAGGTAATAAGTGACAATGACCTCCACCAGGCATGCAGCAAACAAATTAAAGCTGTGTATAGGGGGCTGATACCCACATATTTTATTTATGTCTGGCCTAATTAACTGAATTAATAAAGCAGTCAGTTGTCTTGTGCTGCAAAAAGAAAGAGAAATGACATTTCCTAAATTGTAAGCCTGTCTTATAATTTTGACAAGTCCTCAAGATGTAGTGAACTTACCTTTGGTTCAGAGGTTTCAAGAGGGAATAAAATCATGTAGCTAACTAGCAAAAGATAATTTTACCTCTTGTTCAGCTGAAAACTCGCTGAGATCTGGGTAGGCCTAGATGCTTTCTTCAGGTACGTCTAGATGTCACTGTGGAAGGTACACTGTAGATACAGCTAGCGAGTCAGGTGGGGAAGGTGAGAGAAGACTTACCTTTCCTTGGTTTCCACCATTGGCATTAGACATAGGAAGGCTTTAAGCTGAAGATTTTTGATTCCTTCCATGGCCCACAGCAGCTTCCACAGAGCCCTCAGGGCTCCCTGTGGACACACTCTGGGATGTACAGTTTCTCAGTTGACACAGATGCATTTACACTGTGTCTCCTTGTAAGATCCTGCCTTATGCGACTATGTAGGTGACTGGAGAAATATTTTTGTCTGTCCCTTGAATTATTTTAAATTTTATTTTAAATTTATTTTATAATTTTATTTTATTTTAAATTTAATTTTTTTAAATTCCTTGTATACAACTCATGCTACCTAGCCACATGTTTGACCCAAGCCATCAACAGTCCATGAAAGCTTCTGAGAGTCTGAAGAAACATTACTACAAACGATAGTTGGATAGTACATCCAGGCACCCCACAGTCATTCCACTGACCACATGGCTGCTTGGGAAATACAACAAAGTTAATCTTGAACCTCAATTTAAAGGGCAGCTTTAGGATCTAATGAAATCCTTTATGGCAGCAGTGAGACATTTTTTCTTATCCTCATCTGCTGTCTTTTATGTAAACATCCTCCTTTCCAACTGGCATAAAGTGTCTGTGTAAGAGGAGCTCGTAATGAACAGCAGTGTTGCTGCACTGCCTGGCAGTGTGCTTCAGCTGCAATTCAAACAGATTTTCACTCCATCATGTTAAGTTGCTGGAGGTGGGGGTATGGGGTGGCCTAACTCATCTGACTGTAGACTCCCTTTTGTGCAGTCTCCCCTCTTCCTCCCACTTATGCGCACTGTAAGTATAGCCACTTAGGAGGGGGAACTGTTTGCCTGTCAGTTCCAGGCACAGAAGCTCACTGTGATTGCAATTACAGTTCCAGCTTGTCTAGGGATGCCGGAAATCAAGCTGTCCTTGAGAACTGTGCATAGCATGCACAAGACCCGAGAGTGATCAGCCTCTGCAGAAGCTGGAAATTTGATCACTGCTGAAGGTTAACTGCTTTTAGTGACTGAAGATTAACTGTTTCAAAATCACATTTCTGTTATTTCCATCTTAAGTAATAATTTTCTCTATAAATGTTTTCTTACTGCAGTAATTTTTCCTTCAGTAGTTTCCAAGTGTAACGTGTGTATGTGCAGGGGGGTGTGAATTTTCCATATGCAAGAGCATGTGGCTGTACAGAGAAAGGATGAAGTACAAGCACAGACAGACAAGCCAGGCTGTTTGGAAACAATTCTGCTGGCATAACATTTTAGCTAGAAAATACAGTGAGGGAAAAAGAGTTTACCTGCTACTGGTGATGGGGGAAATTTGAGCCCTGTTGAAACCAATGGGATCTGTGAACTTGCCAGTGAGTTCAACAGGGCCAAGACTTCACCTCTGGAGTCATCTTTCCAAGAAGTATGCCACAGGTTTAAGGGAGAATCACATGCTTTAGCGAGTGACTGACATTACGAGTTATTCCTAAGTGAGTTAGGAAGTATATTCAGATTTCTTTTCGTTTTTTTGTTGACGGCAATGGCAGAATTCCTTATTTAAAGTTTGTATTGCATTATGGCTTGGAAATCCTGCATAAGGTTGGATAGATCTGTAAGTGGGGAGAAGATCGTGAAGAAGTGCTAGTTAATTCACTGGGAAATATAGCTGTGGATTATTTGAAACTGTTAAAAATTCTAATCAAATTCAAGAAGTCGTTTTGGCTGTAAAAAGTGTGTGTGTGAAGGAAACATTTTGAACTGATGTCTTTTATTATGATTTCTTTATAAAGGTATGAGGTACACTAGTAACATGGTTGGTACTTGTTGCTTTGGAGTGTACGTTTGAGCTTGGTTACTGAATCATGAAGTCAGTTATTTGCTTAGCTGTATGTGTTGTTGTTATAAAGGTCAGAATCCCATAGTTGTCACTGTTTTATCAGGACACAGTAGGAGAGAGCTTTTTTGAAAAAATATTTAGAAATCGAACTGGCAAAGGATGGGAATATTAAAAAAAAGAAAAAAGCCAGCAAAGTGGTGCCATGAGTGTCAAAACTAGTACACAATAGTTTAATTAGGAGATTTAATCAGAAGCTCTCGGGATTTGTATTTCCATGATGAGTTTTCTGTTGCTTACAGTACCATGGGTCTCTAGTTCTTGGCATTGTGCTGTACATTGCCACCCTGTACTACATGTTAGATCTGGACCTGAGACAGAATGCTCCCTTCCAGCTTCATACTTTCCCAGGACTTACGTACTTTCTAACTGCATGTGGGCTTTTAGGAGAGCAATCTTAGGCTCTTCCATAAAAATTTCTGCTGGGTGCTGTAAGGCTATGAATTCTGGGGACTTACCTCCCAGCGTGATAGTGCCTGCAGGTGCTGGTATCTTCATCTGCACAACCGGTGGATGATGTGATTTAAGGCAAAGGGGAAGATGGTATCTGTGTAGGAACAGATCTTGCTGGAGCGGTAGGCTACAGCTGATAGTCTTGTGATTACACAGATGAGAAACAACTTTCTGTAAACATCAGCAGAGTGACAGGGAACAATGGAATTTTTTGCAGGGTCTTTCTGACATTCAGATGCAAAGTGCAGAAATAAAACTGACAAAACTTGGTAAAATGGAAGGTAAGATATTGAATAATGCTTGATATGTTATGAGAAGACGCTGACACAGACAGACAGTTTTAAAGCAGACTTTAGCACCGAGAACTGGGCAACTAGTGCTGACTTACCTCTAAAAGAAACTGAAAGCCTGTATTTAAGAAACATCCTTTTGCTTTGCATTTTTCCTTTGTGCCTCCAGCTCACATTAGCAATATAAAATAGGCACATGTTAATGTTTAAGTTCCTGAACTGCAATGCATATGCCAGACTGTTGCCACACTGATAAAAAAATGCAGATTTTAATGGAACATCTGTTAATAAAAAATAGGTACTGTTTCCACAGGCTTAACTGTAATGCATCCCAAACAAACCATCGCTAGTTCAAGGTTAACAGTGAATCTAATGATGTTTGAGGGAAAGACTGAAGAAGAAATGCCTTGATATTTAAGTCACAGGAGCTGGCTGTAAAACTGTACGTATATGCTGGCTAATCATTTTTGAAGTACACTTGTCCGTGATTTAGTTCAGTGCCAGATGGGTAGGCTATTACGTCTCAGGTTTTTCATGAAACCAGGCTGATGTGTCTGTGTGTGACCTCCAGCACATGCTGCAACTCACAGATCAGCAACAGTGCAGAAAGCGAGCAAGGGCAAAGGGCCCTGGACGATCAATGCATTATATTTGTCATACTTGGATTTATGCTGCTAAAGTGCCAAGTCATCTTAAAGTTAAGGGAGAACAAGGGTTTTTGTACTGTAGTGAGAAAAAAAATCCAAGACTGTTTTACACATACAAATACTCACATTGTGTCCATTTTTAATAGAAATTAAAGGGTACAGAAGCATAGACTTATAGGAGCTGAACTTGAATTATCACTGTCGAAATATATTTTATCTCCAAGTCTTCTAAGAAAATATACTTTGGAATACTTCTCCCTTAGTGCTTTGTTGCAGATAACCCTTCAAAAGTTAAATTTTTAACATGGGTCAGTGCTAATCTAGATGCCTCTGATACATCAGCAACTGTCATAGACTTACAAGAAGGAAATAATTAATATCTGTTCATATTAGTATTCTACACATTATTTACAAGCGGTACTCAGCTGTCCCTATCGCTGCTTGTCACATAGCTGTGATGGAACAAATAAGACAGGGAAATCTGGTACATGACTGGCTTGCTGATAATCTTTGTAATATTCTGCCAATACCTTTTAGACTTCAGTGCAATAACTAGGGTAAACAGAGATAGAGCTGAGGTCACAGTGTGGCTGGCAGTCCACGGAGCAGTAATTGCTGGTTTGAAGTGCTTGATCCTTCAATACTGAAACTGTAGTTCAAAAAATAAAAGATTTTGCAGAGCAGTGTTTTCTGTATTAACTTTGGTGTTGCTTCTTGTTGTAGTATATGGCATCTCTTGGACCTATTAAGATCAGAAAACCTTTGTACTGTGAACACATGCTGAGCTTCTCCCTGCCCTGAAAGGCTCTCAGACAAGAGAGACACAACAGATAATGGATAGAGGAAGTATTATTATACCCATTTGTAGATGGAACTCTGTGAATTGCAACACGGATCTCATAACCTCTAAGCAAATTATTTAATGTGTTTTTATTAATTTTATTGTAATTACTTTCTGGTTTTAAATTGGCTTGGAACATTTACTTAGAAAAGCACATTCTGTATAAGGCTTGTTTTCAGACAAAGCTGTTTTATCTAATTACCCACTGAGAATGTGTCTAAAATGTTCTTTTCAATCATCTCTTGCTATCAGTTAGTGCTTGCCCTCAAGTCAGGTATTGTGAAGAAGCTGGATTATGCTTGATATAAGGTGAATAGTGTATTAGCAACAGAAGGGATATAGGTGTTCTTACTGCTTAGTTACTTAGAAGGTGATTACAGCTGTATCCTGAACTTTTCTGCGTTATATAGAATATCAAGGTTTTAAGTGTGTAGACAAATATGCATTGTACAAAACAGAATTAAGTCAATTTCATATAGACCTGAGCCTGTTGTTAATGCTTTACATGACAAATGATATAAAAATGTTTAAGAAAATACAGTTACATAGGTTTTTGAGCTATGTTGACAGATTGCAGCTGTGTAGCATTTGCTCAATACTAGCTTCAAAGGCATTCATAGACTGACTTGCACAGGAAAATCCTGTGATGCGGAGCAATATTAATGCAATGGTAGGAAATGGCTGAGGTACACTCAAACAACCGTTCATCGGATGGAAATGTGTAACAGGGACTACCTAAGGGCAGTTCCCCAGCCTTTAATACTCAGTGGAGGTAATGTCAGTGGATAGGCAACCCCCAGGTCGAATCTATCTGGAAATGTTCTCTGGTGATGAAGATGCTTTTTCTGGCTAGGCAGTACACCCTTAGATGGAGTTCAGTGGGATTATTTGTATATGTGTATAAAAGCAGAATTTAGCTTTTTGTATATTTTCTGAAGCCAAGCAAATTGTTTTTCTAAAAATGAAGTATTGTTGGTTTAGATCAGTGTCTTGAGTCACCTGCTAAAACTACAAGTCCTCTGAGAAGTTATTTTAGTAGTGAAAGTGTTTGGAAAGAAATGGTGTTTGAAATGGGGAAAGAAAGTGACTTTCTTTGGTGAAATGTTTTCTTGGCAAAATATTGAAAAAAGTAATTCTTGATAAAATATATTAACTTGCTGGAACTAAAAGGATTTGTGCTGAACCTTTTCAGTTAGAGATAAATTCCAGTGAATTCCTCAGCTAGAAAGATGTTTTGGAAATATGTTAGTGATTGAAATACCTTTGTTGTCATGTTCTGAAGAAACTCTGGTGGATTTCTGTTTCGAAGTCATTGGTCATTTCAAAAGTCAGAGTATGTTTATTAGATAGGAATGTGGTCAAATCCAGATAGGAATATTGAAGATTTCCCCATGTGATTGAGTTGCAGACAGCAGGGAGAAGGGGTGGGAGCAGACAGCAGGGAGAAGGGGTGGGAGGACTGGGGAATTTTTTCTTTAGTTAAGGATGGGAAACGTTTTCCAGTGCTAGGTCTTTTCTGAGGATCTGAATGCTGTGTCCTGTCTGATTTTAAGCAGAGCAGGGAGATGCTTCTCTTTCCTCTGTGACTAATCTTTTCTGTCAGGGGAGAGCTCAATTTATGTTCTTGATAATGCTGTCATTCAAATAAGAACAGAGATCTGAGTGAAACTCTAGACAAGTGAAGGTTATTGATGTTGAAGTTTATGTGACGGCTTGGCAAGCTCTCAAAGTGTCCTAGAGTTCCAGAAAGTGTCTTAAACCACGTTGTGTCACCATAGAAATGTTTCTAGCTCAACTAAAACTTGTAGATCAGCCTTCTGGTCTGCCGTTGAGTTGGTGCGGACAAAGTGAGTGGCGCTCAGTGTTCCATGTGGACATAAAAAGTGCCACATGGAGAGAGCATTTTCTTATCATGTAATACCTTTTTTCTTATCATGTAATACCTTTACGTAGCCCAGTCCTAAAAGACCTGTTAACGTACAGAGATATCTGTCTCACTCCCCTGCCTGTATAAATGACACAAAATTCCAAGTCACTTTCAAATTCATATTGGCCTGCCCATAGCTGATGACTGGTACCTGTTTTCTCCTTTTCTACATAGTCACAGCACAATCTAAACATGCCATCTACTTCCGAAATGTCCTCTCAAGGAGCACTCCTGTAAGGCCTCCAGTGGTGTTCAACAGCTTGCTGTGGCTCTGACATTTCACTGGCACAGAAGTCTGCTGAAGATCACCAAAGAACTGGCAGTTTGGTGTTGTTTTGAGCTTCACAGTGTGCCTCTCGGAGGCACAGCATATTCTTTGATCACAGTAAAATGACATACCATGGCTGTGTAGGTCTTTAAAAACAATTTTTTAAAAGTGAAAATGTAAATGAGTGCAACAAGGAATAGATAGGCTGGATTAATTATATGTAACTCTACTTCTGTTTAGTAGAAGTCATCCCAAATAGGTAATGGTGTTGTTTCGAAAGACTGGGAGTGTAGCATACCTTTTTCTGCTTGTTACGAAATGTCAACCCCTCGACTACTGATCTTGGCAGTAAGATGCAAAATAGGTGCTAGCTGTCGAAACTCTGCAGTGTGGATGGGGCTTTATAATTAGGGTGCAAATCGACCGTGCTTGAGATCTGAAAGCAAGCTTGCTCTTTGTATGGCATAGCCATAGAGCTGCTGTGAATATGTCTCTAGCACTAACTTTGGTGCAGCAGTAGTGCCTTGGAGTTCCAGGTTTTCTGTTTGTGCTTCCTTTGCCTGAAATTTCCTTGGCAGTGTCACTTAGAGAGCCTTTTTCACTTTCTTTCCTAGCCAGCTGAAAGGTACAGCTGGATGTTGAAAAGCAGATTCACCCCAGTCAGCCTTGTCACAGTTTGCTGTGGGAAATGCTAGGAAAAGAGGTTTGGGGTTTGACTTGTAGAGTCGTTTTAGTTGAATAGTCCTTTGGAAATTCTGGACCTGTGATACTAGGCCATCATACTAGCATAGTTAAATGTTCTTGGGATTGTGGTGGTTCAAGAAAGAGGTGAATGTACAACATAAATTATTATTTTGTCCTGTTCATACCACTCTCAAATTCTTTATAAAATAGGCATTCCCTCCTGCAGTACTGCATGTTTAAGTGGCATTTGCCCATCACTTTATCTTCTTGCCTTCTATGCTTCAGTGAGATCTTGGCTTTATGAGAGAGTCTACACAGCCACAAATACAAACTAATGCATACAGTTGTATTTATTGATTTAACCAAGGCTTTTTTATTGGTAGCAGACAGTTGGCCGCTCATTCATGCAGGTTTGTTCTTGGAGTTGTTTAGCTCACCCTGACAGAATTCTGGACCTGAATATGGCCACACATTGAAGATCAGGCATAGTATTTGATGTGGGGGTTATTGCAGATGTCAAGATTTTATCAACATGAAAAAAAAGAATCATTATTATTGTATTATATTATTTTATATATATGTATGTATTACCCTGACAGTAGGACATGCTCAAATGTTGTGGAAGTTTAGGGAGGGATGTGAAACCTTATGATTGCAGCGTAAGACAAGCTGCTAGTCTCAAGGTTTATAAGACACACCACTGCCCCAAAAAATATATCTATAGACAGGCCAAAGGTGTGAGCTACCTTTGTTTTCCTTTGCATTGACTTCCTAAATTCTGGCCACTTTTCAGAGCTGGGTTACTGGACTGGGCAGGCATCATCCCATGGTTGGCTGTGGAAGGGGGCGGAGGAGCTGTCCCAACTTGCAGCCAAGTTCCCTCACAGCTGCTTGCTCGCCCCCCACACCCAGCAGGGCTGGGGAGAAAATGGGAGGAACAGGAGAGAAAACTCCTGGTTCAAAATAAGGATAGGGAAATTGCTCACCAATTACTGTCACAAGCAAAACAGACTTGACTTGGTGAATTTAACTTATTTATTGCCAATTAAAAAAAATATGTAATAGCTGATTCAGTACTGGGAAGCAAAAAACCCCCATCCACATTAAAGCATTTGTAGAAAAAACCCACCTTTCCTCCCCCTTTCCCTGACCCAGTTCCAGTCACTTTTTTTCCCAGCTGTTGGCTATCTGCGGCAGCATGGGCTGTCTGGAGCCAGCTGTGTCCCCAGCCTCTTCTCACAGGGGCCTCCCCTGCAACACCCCTGCTACCACTGCCCTGCCATTCACACCCAGCGCACCTGATAACAGCTGTTCTGGGAGTGTATTAAGCTGGACGATATCTGCCCAGCAGTGAGGGTAAGCACCACATCGCTGGACACAGAAGGACTTGTCCAGAATCAAGGTTCTGCCATGGTGGGTGCAGGGCAGGGCAGAGCCCAGCCTCGCAGCAGTTGGGAGAGGCAATGCAGCGCTCAGCAGACGGGAAGTATATGAATTTGGTGGTGGCAGTGATTTTCTTTCAAGCATTTTTTTAAAGAGGTTTTTAGTTAAAATTTCGTCTTTGGAAGAAGATTAGGTCAATGGGATGGTAAAATAAAGAATACGTAGAGAAGAAAAGAGTGAGGAAAAGCTGTAGAAACTCAGGAGAAAATAGCAGGCGGAGTAATGTTGAAAGGAAGAAAGTACTGTAACACAGGAGATGTCTGGCAGCTTTTGAAGACTTTATGGTTCATTCATGTCCACTTGGTCCAAAATAAAAAAAATCTAACAGTGAACCAAAGAGTTCAATGAAATCTTTTTTGTTTAAATATCATCATCCCTTTGCAGTACTTGAGACCTGAGTGTGATTCTCTTGGGCGGCTGAATACAAATGAGGGAAACATGAAGATGAGTCTACTTTGAATTCTCCATTGTGAGAGATGAAATACCTGGATTATGAGCAAAATGTATCTTTGATTAAAACAACTCTTAATGTTGATAGTACACTTGATGAAATTAGGTTTCAATCTGATGCTATCCCTTTAAATTGATTCTGAAGGAGGAAGGAGATTTGAGTGTGGGATTATAAAGTCAAGCTTTTTCAGTGATACCAGAAAATTTCAAAAAAATGCCCTAAGACTCTTCAGAATGGAGTGAGAACTTGGTAATTTTTTTTTCTCTATCACTCATTCTTGAGACCTTGCCATCACTCACCTTAAATCAAAAATCAAAGCAATAACTCCCTCCTTCTGAAAGAAAACTGCAGCTAAGGTTGAAAATGTTTGTAAGCTGGTCAGTAGTGAGGTCTGTTTACCCTCCTATTCAAATAATGCTGAAATGATTGGTTTTTTAGACTGTATTTTTAAAATGTCAAACATTTTTGCTAGTTGCATCAAAATAGTAAGAAACAAATCACTTTTGACAGACAGTTGTGAAATAATGATGCGTGTCACAAACTGTAAGTAAAACTTTAGTCAGAATGATATTTCTACAAAGAGGTGTGCACACTGTTAAACCACTTACACCCGATCTGCAAGGTGGGACGGCCAGTCTGAAACCCACTATTACTTCTCTTGATGACTTGCAATGGAAGCATTTCTGGTTGCTTAGGTCCTGAACTCTTGGCCATTTATGCATAAAAGTGAACTGAAAATGGTCTAGACTTTGCTTTCTCATCACCAGAATCAATGTTTTCAGTCAAGATTCACAGAAAGGCTGGTGGAAGTTGTCCCCTTACTGAATATTTGACAGAAAATCTTCCCTTGGCTTGTATGCTAGCAGTCTGTTCCTTTAAACATGAGATTCCTTCTCAGCTGTCTAACACAGACTCAGATGAATTGGGAGGCTTAATTGGTACAAAGTCAGCAGGGAGAAATAAGAAGCATATGGTGTGTGGGTTCTATAAGATGCATCTCCTACACTTGCAAACATTTAAGCGCGTGTCTAGCTCTAAGCACTTGAGCTGTGTTGGAGTCAGCATAGTTGCCCATGCCCTGCAGAACAGGGAACACAGTACTGCTTGCCTTTTTTTTAAATTTATTTGATGTTGCTCCAAAATATGTAGTAAGCTAGATTTCCTACTGTAAGTGTGTGAAGGTATCTATTCCTGCATGAATAGGACCTACTGCTTCTCTAAGGTGAGCATGGAATATTTGACCTAGCAGTCTGTAAGCATCATCTTTGAGAGGGAGAGCTTTCAAATCCCTGAATTGTGCTATTTTCAAGTAAGTGTTTGAGGGAAAGTGGGGCATCTCTCTCTTGCATTTGAATTGCATGGGGCAATTGTGTGTATTTGAATTTAGTGTCAACAACGCAGGCTGTGCCTCTGCAGTGTTGAGCCAGTAAGACTACATACCCTCTCTGCTGTGTGCAAGTACTGTGACAAGCGGAGTCTCAGAGGGTATGCCTGCTCTGAGAAGTGCAGCACACCACCTCTAGAAAACAGTGTGCGCCCATTCAGCAGTGCCCCAGCTGTGGACCAGCTCTGCTCCTGGACAGTGGAGAGCACGTTACTCTGGTGGTGTACTATGCCTTGCTCATCACCAGGCTGCAGCCTGGATCCAGGGTGGGACGTTGACCTGAAGCCAGCTTCTCCCGATGGTACTAGCTTGGTCAGAGCCAAGTGAGTGGTACTTGCCTGATGCTGTTTCCATCACATTTGTGCATGATGGACCACAGCGTGTGGTCCCTGCTGTGGAATTTTATTTTCTCTTCTCTTTCATTCTTAGTTTTTATCCCAGAAAGTTTTGGGTGTAGTGGCACACCTGGCAGCTGGATTTCCAGAATTTTCTGAAGGAATAAGTTAATCTCACCATTTAATGGTGCAGCATACTTGTACTCCAGTCTAAGTATACTGTGATTCCACTTACTACCCAACAGACCTCTGGTCAGGCTCCTGATTGGAAACTGAACTCAAAAAAGCTCAAATGTCTTGCATCTAAAAGAGATAAAGTCCAAAACCACCCATTTGAAGCCTGTAGTCTATTTGATCATAGGAATTTGTTCTGGCTCTGAGGAAGCGCATGTTAACAAGACTCATACTGTTATCTTCTCTGTTTGGTCACATATGGCTTCCTTAACATGGCTTCCCAAGGCAAAACAAGCATAGGGGGAGCTTCAAGGAGACAGTGGCTAGTGTGAAACTCCAGCTAACAGCCGGTTAATAATAACAGGGCTTTGGTTTAGACCCCTAGTTATTTTTTGCTGTGCCAACAAAATCAGTGTTTACCCAAAGTAAAAGCATTGGTCATGTGACTCTGCATATAGGATTTGGACCTGAATGTGCACTTTTAGACTTGTGTGCAACAACCATTGATGAACCTGTACCTACTGTAAGTATTCATCTTGTTTGATGCTTGGAGTATGGATGTGGATGGCTGGAAAGATTTGTTTTTTTAAATACTTTTCTTCATTTGCTCCCGAGTCCTGCTTCTCCAGCGAGAAGTTGAGAGAATTTCTTGTGCACAATGTAGGTGTTGATCACTGTCTCTCAGGAGGGAACAGTCACAGGACACAGGATATGCTACCATTGCAGCATTCAGGAGTTGTTCATTGTATTACACAGCAGTAAAATTGGTTATAGAAGCTGTTGCCTTTTGCCTGCAAGTGCCCTGTTTTGTTTGTGTGCTCCTAATGACTGTCAAATGGTTCCAGCTGTGGCAGTTTATGCTGTTAGTGTCCTCCCTCTGTTTGCTGCTGTCCTGCTGTGGGACTGATAACCTTTGTTGGTCCCTATAGCTGCATCTCTCATTGCATTTTCAGAAATGGCTGAGACATTTCAACAGAAGCCTTCCACAGGCTTCCACTTCTGCCCAAGTGGTGAAAAATTGCAGCCTAGGGGTTGAAAGTATAGCAATGCTGTTAAGCAATTGAAAGCAGCATCTTGCATAGGAAGTGCAGGGGAAATATAACAATGGGTATTATCATATGATAAATGTGGCCATGCATGTCGTTGAGTATGTACGTTGTGCTGTCTCTCAGCTTAAGTAAATGAGCAGACTGCATAGGCTAAGTTGGCTGTAACCTAAGAAATTGGTAAGACCTAGCAGACAAACAAAAGGCATTGAAAATGTGTTGGACTGTAATTGAATCTGCCCTGAAGCAGGTCAGACGTGCATTCCAGACAGGTGTTTGCCCTAGCCATTAGAAACATTGTAAAATTAATGTAAAAAGCAGTGTATTCACTGTAGTATCTCTACTATTACCACAGCACAGCTTGTGCTTGCAAAAAAAATGCACAGCACAGTATGAAGTCAGCTTTTAAATACATTTATTTACTCAACAGTGATTAGGACAGGTGGATTGTTCTTTTCTGTCTTCTTTTGTTTTGTTTTGTTTTGTTTGAGGGCATTTTATGGTAAGAACAGTTAGAAGCAGAAGGTTAGGAAACCAAACATTTTTCAGACTTTGTCCCTGCTTACTGAACTCTTTATCTCGTGCATATGCTCATCTGGCTCAACTGGAGCAGTAAAATTTACTCTGGGCTTCCTGAATTGGGGCAGCAGATCTGTGGTACTTCTCTGGAGCAGGGAGCATGTTTCTTCTGCACTGGCTCTGAAGGGATAGCACTTATGTGTGGAGCATTGGAAGGGCATGTTGACTACCAATAAGTGACCTTCTCCAGGTGCTCTGTGTGGTATGGCCATTGGCACTCAGGAAGCTCGTGTGTTAAAGAACAAGCCTGCAGAAGGAGTATCTTTTCCTCTCTGCCAGATGTTTAAATCTGATATAAAGAGATGATCAATATTGCTTCAAATGCTAATTCTCTTGTTAGGTAAAGTCTTCAGCAACAAAAAGATGAAGTTATCAAGGACTGCATTAGAAGGTGCTGGAGTCCACCACGCAGTACAGGACTCTTAACGACACAGCCTGTTCACATATTTCAGAGCCTCCATAAGCAGCTGAGGAAAGGTCTCTTGACTGATTCGGATGTTCAGATTTCCTTTAGAGCATGGTTTTGAACGTGGCAGGGTGATGGCTTGCTGTCAGCTGTGCTCGGTTCCAGGGGTCTTGGGAGTTGGCTGTATGCCATCTCTAGCATCTCAGCAACAGTCTGGCCAGGGATGCTTGACCATGCACTGAACTGGTGTACTAATTAGTGAGGACGTGTGCTGGAAAAGTATTGCGTCATGGACCACTTTTGGGTGGAGAATAGATATTTGACATGGACATAAGTGTGGCATTATTTTACTGCTAGTGAACATGCACCTTGCTGAGTCCACTGGTTTACAAACTAAATGGTCAGAGAAACAAACCTGGTGTCAAAGGATGCTCTTCAGGGACACTCATGCTGGCTAATATTTATGTTCAGTTGTCAGTTGTAATTGCTAGCACTCACACATTAAAGTAGGAAAGGGGGAAGTTAAATACCATCTTATAAGATGTGCTGTGGGTGTTACTCAGAGCACTGTGGAAACCCTTTCTTCTCACAGTCTTGAGAATTCTTTTCTCTTTCTCATCCTGGAAGGCCAAAATGTAAATCCTCCTTTGGTTGGATTTTGAGCTACTTTTCAGAAACAACAGTCAAAGTAAAGGTGTTTCAAACATGACTGCAGAATACAGATAGATCAGGAAACAGTTTTAGGTAGGATTTTCAAAGCCATCTAAGGAATGAAGGTGACTTAAGTGACCTGTGAGAAGTGAGCGGCTAGTTCCCTTTGTCGTCTCTATTGACAAGTGCTTTTAGACTGGATGTAGCTATGCATTGTATCATTACAGTGATGGCCAGCTCTCATGACTAAATAAGCTCTACATGTCTAAGCATGTCTTGGCAGTCTAATGGCAGGTGCTTTGAGGGCCTTTTTTGGCATCTTGATGTGGGTTAGCAATTGCACCTTCTCAGACCCCTGTTGACATAGCGCTGCTGACAGAAACTGGAGTCATAGGTCTGGTGATGGCTCACTGGGACCTATGAACTCACCCTTCTTCTTGGGTATGCTGTTGTGTTACTAAATGCACATGACAGACAGATCAGTGTAAAGCATTAAAATAACGTTTATGTCATTGTTTAATAGAATTGTTAGATACAGGGTTGTGTATAGAAATCACAGGAGTTGAGCTTAATGTGGCAATAATTCAACCACATTCAAAAGGGCAGAAGAGAGGAATGATTAACATGACGTGATATCTTTATACAAAATAGCATATCTGAGAAGTGTAATACTGAGCTGAACATGGAAGGCTCAATTAAAGTCACTTACTGTTCTCTCTGTGATGAGGTTGGAGGGACACAACAATGGCTCTGTCAAGCTACCTGTGGAATTAGCTGCCTTCTGCATCAAGGTCTTTCTTTGCCAGCCTTCACCTCGGGTATATTAACACTGTAAGCACTGCTGTGAATAGAATATACATACACAGCCTTGGTTTTAAGTAACTCGTTTGAGATCTTGTAGTACCCTAGCCTCACCTGGTCAGGACTCACTGTAGACTGCAAAATACAGCTTACAGGTAAGGGCAAGCTGAGTTGCACAGCTGCTGCCTGTGTCTAAGTTGGCTGGCTTATAGCTGTCCTGTGTATGGCTGCCACGCACTGCTGTGATAATTAATACCAGCGACAGTAGCATAAACAAACTCCAGGAAGAGATTTGGTTTGGCTGGGGAGTTACTCTTGTGGTAAGACTTCTTGCTCCTGCAGATACATGAAGGAGGGTGCCTGATGTCCAACAGGAGCCTTTCAAAACTGTCACCACTCCTGTCATTTCTCAGATGTTAGTGTGAGCACATGATGTTACAAAGACTCTGGCTCCTGGGGGAAAGATAAAGTACTGTAACTTATTAATTTCTCTTCCCTCCTCCCCTTTTTTATTTCAACCTTCAAAGCATTTTTTTTTCAGGAGAGAAGGATAAAATGACCTGTGGCTCAGTTCCTGCTTCTGGTGTAGACTTTCTGTGTGACCATGGATAGTAGGCTGTGCTTCTCTATACCTTAGTTTTCTCTCCATTAAATTAGAATAGGCACAATTTTAAAATCGTTCATGTGACTGTGCCAACTGAGTACAGAGACAAGATCTGCAGATGTAAGGCTACCAGAAGGTGCAGGAAATTGCAGAGGCTGGTTTTGAAAGATGCCAGTGTCAGACAGCCAAGTCTGTGAGTTTAGGTGCCTTACCTGACTAAATGTTTTAGAAAAATTGATTTGGAACCAGGCTGCAGAGTGCCTAAGTGCCATGGAGATTGCAGCTCTGGGGTCTTTCGTGTCCAAACAGATTTTAAAATGGGGACTCGTATTCCTTATTTGCTGAACAGTTTTTTAAAATGCTACTAAGTCATAATGTTTCTGTTGTTGTTGTTTGTCTGTTTTGTCTAATTATGCTCTAGCAGAACAATAGCAATCTCTTTTACTCTGTGTTTGTGCTGTGCCAGATAGACATAACCCTGAATTTAGTTCTCCTGTAGATGCTGTTCAATAAAAATAACAATACTTTTACTAATGAGAATAACTATGTGAAGTCAGGATTCATGCTAAATTTGTATCCTTTAGTGACTTAGCTCTATAATGAAGGTTTCCTTGCTCTCTGTTGTGTGTCTCACTTCATTACAGAGCAGTCCATAATATTTTATTAATCACATTTTTATTTTTTTCTGGAACCATTGCCCAAAACTATTGGAAGAATATGTGTTTTCCCATAACATCAGAATGAGACAAATGGCACTGCTTGCTTTTATTATTGTGCAGAAGTGTCTTTCCTTCAGACTCAGACTTGTAAATGGCAAGTAGCTGGAGACTAATGGAGCGCATGCTTCAAAGCTTTCCATCTGGTCCCTTGGTGAGCAAAAAGAATATATTGTCTATGTTCTAATCAGACCTCATTATAAAAAAAAGTACTCTCGCTCCAGGTTCCTGGTGAAACTCTTACCTTTACTCAGAGAGGGAGTGGGCAACAAGTACTATCCTCGTATGCATCTACAGGAGAAAAATGAATGGGGCCAAAAAAAAATGAGGCAGAGTAATGTTGTGCTCGGAAACTGGATAATGCACCTGTGAACAGGCATTTTTATGGTGGCCTTCAGTGACATTTTCTAGTGACAGCAGAAGAGAGGCTAAAATTGTTTCAAGGAGATCCCACATATACGAGTTGAGTAAGCAAGAACTATATCAATTTACATGTGAGAAAGACTACTTAAATTAAGATCCCTTTTCTAATTTGTTATATTGGAATCATCCTCAGAGCTCCTTCTCCAGTCATCCCATCAAATAGCCCCTATTTATTCGTTTATTTATTTTATTTCTTCACATACATTTAGGAAGAAAAAGGAAGGAGATACTCCCCCCAATGGAGGCCATCTGCTCTTTTCTTATTGGGGGGGGAAAAACCCTACAATTAGTGTCTTGTTAATCTTTTTGTTTTAACAAAAAAAGAGAGGGAAAGAAAGAGTGAGAACTATTATGCAAATACTCTACAATTTGGTTTCAAATATTCTTTGTACTATGATGAGCAATTTCCTTTAATACAAACTCAGCCTACTTGCCAGGACCTTTTTTTGCCTTAATATAGGGAAGGAAAAAAAACCTTTTATGAGATGGGGGGATATGCTGTGTTCCTGATGCCTACTTCTTCTCATCCTTTTTTTCTTTCTTTGGCACTATTACAGCTGATATTCTTTAAGTTGTCATAAAGATGTCATGTAGGTTTTTTGAGAAAGAAAGAGAATCAAAATAGCTTTACAAAGCCACAGTTTTATCTCACTTTTTCATTGTTTCGTTGCCATGATTAAGTGGTCTTGAAATGGAGGACTCATCTTAGTGAAAGAGAGAGAAAAGCTGTCTCCCTGCCTTTTTTGAATGCCAGTTGCTTGTGATGGCAGCATTATCTCAAAAACAGATATGTAGGTTTCTCATAAGGAGCTCCTGTGCTACTTGTCAGTGGTACAAACTTTAGGGCCAAATAGCATAGCCAAGATTAAGTCCTTCTGGTCCTTGGTATTGGATAACCTAGCTTGCTAGCTGAAAACCTCTGAAAACTTATGATCTGCAAAAGATAAAATGTAGAAGAAGGAAAGGAATATTATTTCTTGTTTACTGCATGGGAAGCTAAAGCATGGGAAAAACTAAAGTAAGTCACCGAAGACTTATTGAGAGAGGACTTTGGAAGAATCAGGAGCTGAGCTAAGAGGCTCAGATTTAGAAAGCTGCTGCTTTCTGTAGTTGTCTGCTTGTGGCAACATCAGGAGACAGGCAGGACTGCTACTGCAGCTGAGCTGCTACAGTGCCATCATGACCACTAGTTTAGGTTATTGCTGTACAACAGTCATGGAGACAGTAGCATGGCCATATCCTAATGGCTTAACGAATCTGCTGACTTTCAGTAGGACTTAAGAGCATCATACCCATTTGAAAAGCCCACACTAAACGTCTTGATTCTTAACCCTGTGCAGGTTGAGCTTTGGGAAAGCTTCAGTCAACATATAAATGTTACATGCTTAAGCCTATAAAATACTAAGCATAAAATCTGTGATCCAGTAAGGCATATTAGCACAGCTTAAATATCTGGCCAAATGGGGCCTAACTGGCCGTCTAGCTATACATGAGTGGCATAGTTTGCTTGCACAAAAAAGAGCTGATGCCTAATGGATTGACCACAAACTGGGAAAATTTATTCAAGAAACAAAATTAAGGGACGTAAAACAAGACCAGTGAAACCTTGAAGCAAAGTCAAGTGTGTCACACTTACATATTTGCTTCTGTGACTGTAATGGAACGGGAATATAGGGCAGTTCAGAATTTCTGATCTGAGCTTTCACTGGATCTGTTCAGATACTCTTGATCCATTGCTTGGGGCTCATTACATCAAGCGTACATTACATCAGACTGGGTTTTGCCTAAGTATGCCTAGCACCAGATAGACAACACAGGGGTTCATGGTACTTAAGGGACACTGATCCCCTTTAGGTGCTCTATGGGAAATGAGAAATCTTTTGTGCACAGAGTCTTTAAGCACACTGGAGTAACTGGGTCACTTTTCTTGTTACAGGAAGCTCTTATCATGGCCAGCATGGACCACCCGCACCTGGTAAGACTCCTGGGTGTCTGCTTGAGCCCAACCATTCAACTAGTAACTCAGCTGATGCCTCATGGCTGCCTGTTGGATTATGTTCATGAACATAAAGATAATATTGGCTCCCAGCTTCTGCTAAACTGGTGTGTCCAGATAGCTAAGGTATGTAGTTCATGCTGTTCTTTTTTGTTGTTTTCACAACTAACTGAAAAACATGCCATACAAACAAAATATACAAACAAATTGTTGTTTGGGTTTTGGGGGCTTTATTTGTGTTTTTTTATCCAGTGTGTTTTTTTGTTTTCAAGAAGGTTGGATAGTTCTTGAAATACACACTGTCTTGGCTGCTTACAGTACTAGTGATTACTTGTTAATATGTAAACCAAAGTGGTTTTTTGCCCGTCTTTCCAGATCAATGTTAATGAGGGGTCTTTTGCAAGGAGGGGAGTGAAAAAAGTGGGGCAAGAAGCCCCCTGTGTGACACCTGAGGCTGAGCGCAGAATGATTTTTCAGCCCCTTCTACTGTTCAATATTCATAGCTACTGATTTAGCCTGATTTTAGTTTTCTACCTTTCTGAATCTGCATTGCCAGTTAAATTCTGATATGCCATCAATTGTCTACCCCCACACTGCCAAGAAGGTAAATACTCACTTCGTGTCACTCCCTTTGGGAACCACCATAATTCTGCTGTGTTTAAGACCTATCACAACAGCTGAGGCTGGAGGGTAATATTGCCCGTCTCTGCAGGATGGGAAATCTCAAGGGTTGGATGCTGCTTTGCTTGCCGTGGCGTAATGCGCTCTGCCTTCCTGTGGGATTTTAGGAGCAAGAGTGAAGCCATTGTCGTTCAGATACAGACTGCACTTCAGCTGAGGTGGAACAGAGAATAGGTCATAAATACAGCCCTAATGTAATCCTTGCACAATGTTTTGCCTAATTTTTTAGATATGTTTAGGTATTCAGTGTTGTACTGGGAACAAGTTCTTGATAATCGGTTGCAAAGAGTAACAAGATCTGGCAGCGTAGAAGCCCATCATTTTTATCTGTTTTAAAGGCTATTTTGTGCAACTAGAGTTGTACACAATGATGTTACTATGAATGGGAATCTGGAACCTGCTTTTTATTGAGAGTTATTTAGACATTATTTAAAGTTTTAGATTATTTTTCTGAAAATGTTTGTTACATACAAATGTGTGCCACAGACTGCCTTCTTACATTAAATCTGCATCCTCAAGTGAATTTGCTACAAAATCTATTACGAAATCTTAATTCAAGTTGTAATGTTAAACTTTTAGCACCGGAGAGAAACCTGGAGATTCAGCAATTGTTTTGCTGGACCATATAGCAGCCATCAAGTAAGCATTCACTTCTTTTAAAAACATAAATACAAAATACTTTCTTACAAAAGTTAGAAAGCTGAGAAATTCAGCTAGCCCTGAGTTTTTTGTCCAGGAGGGGAGGAGTTTGAGACTCACCATTAATAGGGACTGTTTTCTTTCCAGGATCTAATCTGTTGTCAGACCTGCCTGCAGGTGACAGTAGATGAAATGACCGTAATGCTGAGTAGAGGGGTTGATGCACAGAAGGAGTGGGGTGAATCTCAAACACACATTCTGATGTTGCAGCGATTTGTAGATGTGTTAATATCTGTGATTCTGCTGTGCTGTAAAGCAGCCAGAGTTGCATGGAATGTTGGAACACACTGATGAAGATTGCCTGTATCTGGACCTGTGCAAGGGTTTATTTAGGGCTGTTATCAGATAAAGAAGGTGGGGGAGAAAATACATACTCCTGTTTGAGTTCTTTCTCTCAACACAAACTCCTTCCCATCTGTTCTCCACTCCCTTGATTGACAGTGGCCATTGTTATTTATTTCAAAACATTCACAGAGTGGTAAATGTGAAGAGACCATCCACCTTTATTTTCAGTTTGTGCATGCATATGGCCATTGACTCACTGGACTAATAGCTGTACTTGCTTTGCCATGGACTTTATGTGGGCAGCTGATTTAGTGAAACAAATAGGCTTACAGAGCTGACAGATCCATGGGAGGGTCTGTGGAAGGCAGGTCATGGTTTTCCCATGGTGATTCTTATCAGTGAAATGGGTTCTAAACTGATTTCTGTTGTAAATGGTTTCAGCATAACATGGGAATAGGATTTAGGTACACTCATTTGAAAATCATTGCCTGCTGATTTTCTTGATCACCGCGTGATGTGGGAGGAGAGGATGAGGTATTACAGATACTGGAGTTCTGAGATGGTGAGTAACCAAGCCGTGCAAAGAAGTGAGATCATACGCGTAGTATTAACTGATGAAGTGTCAGGAAGAGAAAGGGAGTTTCTTTATAATAGTAGGTGGCCTGTTATTGAGGGGAAGTTTAGTGAAGTTTAGTTACTTTATTGAAGTTCAATTAAATTCATCTTCTGCATCACAATAATCTTGAGGTTAATTTTGCCTTGGCCTCATGTTACAGCATGAAACTAATCCACTTGGCTACCCATAAAGGAAACAGCAGCAAGTGATTGTTTTCTTGAAAAAGTGCGTTACTTGGTATATATGGCTGACCTGTTAACTCTGGGCCATCGCAGTTTGTCTGGATTATTTTATCCTTGGTTTCTTCATGTGTCTCTTTCCCTTCTCTTATTTTTACTGCAGTAGTTGATACTGGATGTGGAGAAAATTAGTACACATTTGACAGGGAGTTCTGCTTTTTTCTGCTTTTGCATGCACGTCAGTGGTATTTTGTAGGGGTGGCTTGTTATAGTTGAGAAGGTCACCACAGGTACTGACTGCTTGCGTACCATGCCAGTATGGTGCAATCCTACTGGGGAAGTAGACTCCAAAGAATTCAAATGTACCTTGAACTCTTTAGTTTCTTCTTGTCTTTGGAGACCTTGAATGACAGTTGCATGTTGAAAATCTTCCCTGACAGATTGCATCTAATGCATAAAGACACGTGACCTAATTATTATATAGGAAGCTATTAGTGAAGAGAGGAAAGAGACAGAGACATATGAGGCTGTGCACACCACATAGTGTGTAAAAGTAATGCAAATACTGCACAGAATGTTCTGCATTGCACTGTGCTTTCTGATGGGATACAGAAATGCTTATTCCCTTGCTATCTCTCAGACTGTAATGTTGATTGGGATTGGAGGGTGTACACAGGAAAATGTTTCAGAACTGGTAGGAAGAGTAAGCTTTGAGATCACCAGACAAGGAGTCTCCCGTATCCCAAAAAGTGGAATAAATGTGCTAGTCCCCTGCTAGGAGCAGGGGAGTAGTAATATTTGTTTTCCTCTGATCTTCACATTTTACAGTTACTAGAAACCAGCCTGCAGCCTGCAAATAGGAAAGATTCAATTTGCCTATGAACAGACAGGTCTCCAGAGGAATGAGTGCAGAAAGTGGCTATTGCATCAAGCACAAATTTCCATTCACTGCAGGAAAGGTCTGTGTATCACATGTACCTGTATCCACTGTGCTCATGTTTCAGGCTCTGCCATACAGCTCGAGAATGCTTCTCCACATCTCACTTTTCTAGACTTTTGAGAATGATTGGTTGTGTCTTTCTGAAAGCTACTAATGATTAGCAATGCAATAAGAGGTAAAAACAATCAGTGACCTCCCAGTCCTATTCTCTGCTTCCTGAAGCAGCTTCTGGTATCTTCTGTTAGATAAATCTTTCTACACTCATCTTCCCCTTTTGATGGTGAGAATTGTCCCCAGCAAGAGAGAACTGAAAGAACTGGAAATGCCTTGATTCCAAAGTTCAGGCTAATTTTTATGGATTGTTTAAAATCAAGTTGCTGCTGCAATACAGTTCCTCCCTACTGTGCTTTTTTCCATCTGCCAGTGTGCAGGCATTTATTTATCGAAGTCATTGCTTCAGAGTTCACTTGTTCTGCCAGGCTGTTCATTTCCATATGTCTCTACTTCTGTACAACTAGATGCAAAAACTAGCTAGGCACTATGCCTTGTTGCCAACCTGCATATGGCTCTGGACATAATTTGTGAAGGTTGATGATAAGGCAGTTATTAAGTACCATCTACTGCCAACTGGAAAAAAGCTTGGCTACTTTTTTTTTTTTTTTTTTTT
>Ga0065711_1027553_pt1 | contig 48163 bp, 34 predicted proteins | sample Hoacrofraction12_FD_59098 | JGI IMG/M metagenome (GOLD analysis project Ga0065711, IMG submission 59098) | Hoatzin crop microbial communities from Cojedes, Venezuela - Epithelial fraction 12 v2 (version 2) | ecosystem: Host-associated > Birds > Digestive system > Esophagus > Crop | place... | reverse complement strand
AAGACCTGCCTGGACAAGGTCCTGTGCAGCCTGCTGTAGGTGACCCTGCTTCGGCAGGGGGTTGGACTAGATGACCCACAGAGGTCCCTTCCAACCCCAAACATTCTGTGATTCTGTGAATATCTCATATAAGAATACACTAAATTTTGGCAATTAAGGAACAATTCTGCTATGTTTTCAGGTAGGGAAGGTATTTTAATCTGGTTATCTCACAAAGTGAAATGTTTTTAGGAAGCATTAGTTGACTGGGCGCCTTGCCATCCTATTGTTTGTTTTACAAGAAAGGCTTGGTGCTGCCCCCTAATTCCAGGAGATGAAAGCACTGGAATCTGAGAGGACTGACATTTGAACCCACCCTAACTACCACGTTCCTATCCAGTCAGTTAGCTTTTGGGTGTCTCGTTTTTATTTGCCTTACTCCTCCCAAGACTCTGTAAAGAAAAGCTGCACTTAAATCAGGTGTTCAAACACCTAAAATGTAGGCACTGCTCAACAATGCAACACCCAAGTGATTCCTAGCGGTATAGGCTTAGTGCAGTGTGTTTGTACTTAACTGTCCGAATTGCTGCAATTATCTTTCCATGTTCTTCACTTGCAACAGACTGGAAACTGTATAACAGAACAAAAATAAAGTGAGAAGTAAAAATTAATGTGAAGTTCAGGATATAATTATACCTTAACTTAAATATTCAAGTCTAGACTACATGTTAGCCTTTTGTAAATTATGCAGTTATTGTCAGGGGTTAATGCATTAAACACTTGTTTTGTTCGTCTTCCCCTGCGACTGTAAACATCAGATTTTTCACACAAGGGCCAACAACTAAATACTGAAATGAGGGAAACTACCATACCAATCTACTTTTACATCACATACTTATCATCTTCTTAAAGCCTTGTACTCATTTAGATATTGATGTAAAATGTCACCTGAAAGTTTCACACATTCTATGCTCTCGAGGAAATGGGTATACTTTTTCAGGGAGAACTCAGAACAAGTGAGCTGCCAGTGGTTTCCAGTACACATGAGACAAGGTCAGAGCAATACAACATATGGAGTCACAAAGGAAAATAAGGTTACTGTATGCTTAAAATAATGCCAAGAAAACACCCAAAATGAAGTAATAACTTATTACCTTTCATCCCCTGTTGCATTGCCACTTGTTTCAATTTTACGCCTTTCTTGTAAGCTTTCCTGAATAGCTTGTTGGGTAGGGATTTCATCATCAGAATCATCATGGAACATATACATAGAATTATACATGGCAAATCAGCACAACTTGGATCACTTTTCCCAGGGAAACACTGCTTTTTAATTGGAAGCAAATGTTAAATCTTCTGGTTAAATCTGGAGTAATAGAAATAGTAATCGCTGTTTAAGTATCAGAAGAAATGAAACATAGTTTAAAATACATGAATTGGAACTTCTCCATCTCAAGCTCCAGCCTCCTCCCAAGTAATTAAGTTTGTGCTGCAAAGAGTTGCTCTGTTCAGAACACAGTAAAGGTTTTCTACTCCAACAGCTTTTATCTCTGTTCCACAGACTGAACATACACAACAGCTACTTGTTCTTGCATTACTTATTAGAAAGCAACAAAAATAAGTAAAACATAGTTTTTAGATAAGTTGTCATTCCCTCTTAAGTCTTTTAGGCACTCAAATATCATCACAATTGTACTCTGATATTTCCTTAGGAGGAAAACAGATGTGCAAGAAGACTTTGGATGTTTTTTCAGATTGCTCACAGAGGACCTGGAAGTAAAGGGCAAGTGAAGGACATGAAATTCTTTAATAATAGCTTTTTTTCAAACTGTTTCAACAAAGATATGGTTAGAGCCCTATCTGTAGTCAAGAAAGTATTGTGGATTTGTGCTATTATGTGCATCAGCATTCTAACTGAAACAACATCAAACTCCATGCTTGAAAAAAGACCAATTTTACCACCTTATGTACATAATCTCCAGCCATTTAGAACAGATAAACTTACAATTCTGCATTCTTCATCAATGCATGCTTTTTCTTCCTAATACTTCTAAGGGATATATATATATATATATATATATATAAAATACTGCAACAATATATTTCCAAACACAGGCAGAAATAAAAAATACTGGTGTAACGACAATGGAGTGTTTTTTTTTAAAAAAAAAAAGCTTAAGAATAGCGTTAGTTTAAAAAAAAAGTTGGCCAAGTTGAAAGAATTCAATTAAAAATATTTTTACCATTTTAAGGTTGTAATACAAACAATGGAGCACAGAAATAAATCCCATTGATACTCTTTGTTAAGTCTAAATGTTAAAATCAAGAAGAAATCATAAAAAATTATTAGTGATTAAATCAATCATAGTATAATGTGTGTAGATGTATACTGTTTTATGCATAAGCAGTCACACTGTGCTTTTGTATATTCAGATACATGCTATCATAGATTAAAATCACAGATGTTCTGTTAGGCTCAAACCTCTCATCTGTTTTACCATATCAAAACATCCCCCTCTGTCTTTCAAGAGAGCTGACGTGAAAAAAACAACCAAGAGTACAGGGCAAAGTAAAATAAAACAAGTAAAACTGAAAGCAAATAAATTAGCAAAATGAAGTTGTCAATATGCCACTTACAAAGTTTGGAACAATTCTAGAAACATCTGAAAGTTGAGCAACAGTAATTCATAGCAAAACTGCATCATTTAATTCTTTACCTGATCCACCTAACGTGTGATTGCAAGGCCTTGCTCTGTAATTCCACACATAGCAAAAATGAGAAACATATTTAAAAAATGTACAGACAAGTAACTGTTAGCATTCAATTACACCTATAGTACAAGTGTGTAAACATCTTAAATTTAGACTCTTTCTTTTCTGTAAAAAGACTACTTATTTTCCTATGAATTGAGATAATATACTGGTTTTTCTCACCTTCTGAAAGAGGGAAGATCTCACACTTTGAAGAAGTGATTATTAAGTTGAAAGTGATATTTTCAGGATTGAAAACGATCTCAGTAGTGCCTACGTCCATTAATAGCTCACTATAAATACCCGATCATAAGATACTCTGGGACTTTCACCATGTTTTTTTTATATAGGTTAGTTATGTTTAATAATCTGACCCGACAAATGTGTCGGCAAAAGAAGGATTTAAAAGTTCAGTTTATTTGTAAAAATATTCTTGGTTAAAAGTTTTTGGAATGAGAATTTGAGAACTATAAGTAGTAACTATTACATTACAGAAAGAAAATTCTTTAGTGCTTTCCTAACAGAGTAAACTGAAGATACTGTTAGGAGCTTACTCAAGACAGTAAGACAGTGTAAAAAGAAAAATTAAAACCAATAAAAGTAAACATAAAGAAGCAAATAAAGCAAGAACCCTATTAAAAATTATGTGTTTCTTGTTGCTTAATCAGAATTCACATATTAATATAAACAGAAAAGCAAACAAAAGATAAACATGTAGAGTCTTTAAAGGGAAAAGCACAGTTTCAGAAAGACAGAACTACGCTGAAACCTTACACTGGTGTAACACACAATAAGCAGGTGAACGAAGGACACAGACACCTAGTTATAATAGTGAAGGTAGGATGGAGTCAGACTTCGGTGTGCTTAATTCACAGAGAATTCCTGACAAAGAAATGATGATGGCTGTGTCTAAATGCAAAGTGGAAATAGTTCTTTGCTGGAGGAGATCTAGGAAGAGCACTTTAGTTTAAGAAAACAAAAGTGCTGAAGCAGTCAAGGAATTGAACTGGACTGCCACTCTGGAGCAACAGGGAAACAGGGAAACAGATAACATGGCAGGTGGTCATAAGGGAGATTTTATCACTTATTCTTTACAGAAATTACTTGGGGAAAAAAATCCTCACAATAATCAGAAAATCTGAACTAAACCCTGAAAAGATGAATTTGCCGAGGAAGGCAGGCATGAGAAGCACCTTCTATAGATAGTTAAATGACTTCTCATGCTCCAGTCTTTGCTGTTCCTATGACAGAACATAGGCTATATATAAATCCAGACTGAAATCCCCAAACTTACTACCTACTAGCTTTCCACTCACATGATTCAGCATGCTCAATACTTCAAGTTCTTTAACTGTACTGTTTCTCTCAGAAAGCGCAGACTATTTTCATTTTCCATTAAGACATATTTTGTGATATTCAAGTAACACATAAGTGACGTTTACATATTAGTAATATTACCAAAGGCTAAAACCCTAGCTGTATCTTTTATAGATTGTAAAGATGCTAATAATAACACACACTTATTTAAGACAAAATATTAAGGATCAGAAAATATTTGCATGCCCTCTTTTAATATAAAAATGTCCAGATGTTTCTTTTACGCAGTATGTTCCACTTCCTCTGTAAACAAACAAAAAGAACAGGATCTTATAAAGTCTGTATCTGAACTGTCCAAAGTTAGTCATCCAGCTGGCAGAGCAACGCAACACCTCGCTTGATCCAGTGTTGAACTGGTTTATCCGTGTTAAGTGTCAAAGCAATGACGAAGTTAGTAGAATGTCCAGTAGTAGATAAGATTCCTTTACGCTCGCTTGTCTTGTAGAGTGGGCAAACATAGGCAATAGATTTCTTTATGTCCGATTTTGCAGCTTCAAAAAAACCCCAACATAATATATTAAATTCAGCAGATTTGTTAAAAAATTCTGTTTCTACATAATCTACACACAAACATTAAGTATTTACAGTAACATCCCTAAAGCTAAATGAAAATGCAAAATTTTTGTTTCGTGAGTACCACAATAAAATTATGTAGCTTTTTTGTGTGGTTTTTTTGTGTTGTTTGTTTTGGTTTTAAACCCAACTAATTTAACTACCGTTTGTTTTCAGGACTCTATGCCTTTCTGTGATTCTACCAGTTTTGTAATCATTCAAAGACACATTAAAATCTGCATAGTTACATAGTTAAAGTGTAGTTTCAACATGAGCTTTCAACTGCTCCAGAAGAATTCTGGTCCAGCAGCCATCGAACCTAACTGCAACCCAAGCCACCCGAGATCCAAGGACACAACTCTGCAAGAACTGTTTGTATGCCTAGACTGCTTACATGCAACTTGCGCAAATCTAAAATCATGCATGTCTGAACAGATTCATCCAACCTCGAGAGAAAGCACAGGCAGAAAAAGGGAAAACTTTGTAAGGCTGCCTATTAGTTAATAACATCTCAGTTGCAACATTTGCAGGAGAAAGTCTTGCTTAAGTGAATAAATAAAAACAGGGATTTACTGCTCCTGATCAAAGAAAACAAGAGTTATGGAAAATATCTTACTAGTATGACAGACAACTAGCATAGCAGCTAAAAATAACCTAAGAAAACCTTGCTAAATCGTGTGAGGTAAAACACTGAGTCTCTAAGTTAATTAAAAGTTCTCCTCAACCTTGAATAGAGTCAGCAATTCAAGAACCACGTGCTTTCCTACCCAAATTAACTTTTGGTTGAAAAATAGATTGGGCGGCACCTAAACATATTATTAAAAAATTTATTTAATTAGTCCTTCCATCTAATCCATATAAACATCTGTGGGGGATGGGCCTGTTGCTCACATGAGATGAGACTGAGTCAAGCTAGCAGGCCCAGTTTTTTAATGTAAAAGTTATAGGTCAGATGCACATGAATTCTGTGCCCATTTGGGTACTTTGTGAGGGTAGGAGGATTGATCTTCTGCAGAAAAAGAAGTTCAGTGTTGCAATTTCTTGTTCAGTAGCTTGCACTTCAGAGAAAATATACTCACTTGGCTTTATCCAAATGATTGGCATTGTATCAAAGAGCAATTTGGGATACTGCTCAGCTAACAGGCCCCTGGTGAGAGAAAGCAACAAAGTAATTATTTGTTTTGGTGTATGTTTTTTGGTTGTTGCTTGCTTGTTTTTTTTCTTTGTTTTCCTTCTCCATTTTCCACACATGAAAGAGTGTTTCATTTGGTGTGTTATTTCAATAATACGAAAAGTATCACTTAAAATATTTAAACAAATCTTGTCTGAGCACCTAAGAAAGCTTTCCAGCACCATAGTAAAACACTTTGTTACTGACTTGGTCCTGTCCCAGCGAGCTCCGTCTAAAAATAATCCGTGGATATAAACGCCATCTTCTGGTGCAGTATCAGCAGTATCCTGAGGAATAACCTACAAGAAATGAAGTGTTCCATGTTATTAAACTGTCATAGCTGTTTGCTTTTTGAGGTATTATGACAAAAGCCAATTTTCAGAAAATCAATCCAAAATGACAATAATATAGTAATACCTTCCTTTCAGCACTACTTTTATACAAAACTATAAAGATAGCAGACTTCTGTGGGTCGGTTCATGACCTTTATTGCAGGTTGTAAAATAAGGCTGTAATCACACAGACAAATATGTACTCTATAAGCTGTTTTATAGAGTGGAGGTCCAGGCCCAATGATAGAACTACTTTTAATATACCTCTTTTATGGATGTTCTTTAACATGCCTACCTTACCAAAGAATTAAACATATGTCTTCAAATTGCAGTGAGTTAGTTGCATAATGAACCTTCCAGTTAGGATTTCCTTACTACATCTCACTACAACAACAGAGCTCAGATTAACACAATATGCATTTATGATTTATCTCTACCTGAAATTCATATTCCAGAAGGTCAATAGGGATCCTGTGCTTCCTAGCATAGTTTTGCATAGCTCCAGTTAAAAAAGCTTGAGTAAAATAGAATCCCGACAGCCAAAATACCGTGGGCTTCCCTGATTCATACCAATCCTGGAAAGAGGAAAATGACACATTCAATAACCAGAAAGAGACAAATCCCCTATTGTTTGACCATTGTCTACATAACTGTACTCAGAAAATCTAAGTGAAATCTATCACTCCTTTGCCAATACTTCTTGAACGTAAACGACAAATTCTATGACGAAGTGGATTAAATAATTGATAGTATTGGCTCTTGTACATTACCTGTAAAAATTTCAGCCTTTCTAGAAGATCTACAATGTAGCTCCCTAGTGGTTTTAGACTTGGGTATGAACGTTTCGCCCAACTCTCAGGAACTTTTCCAATAAGCAGACTGCCACACAGAGCCTCCAGTTCAGCATCCATTACAACCAGACCTTTAATGGCTTTCTTCAGGTTAATTAGTGTAACACGAATAGTTTGGATTAAACTAGAATTAAAAAATAAAACAAAATTTTCAAATGTTTTGCATGATTTGTAAAACACAACCACCTCATTGGAAAAAAAGGAAAAAACCTGGATGTGGGAACCATCTATAGAACTTGTATAGCTGCTATATAACCTCATAATTTGCCACATCTGTGAAGTCATGAATTTGTGCATTTGTGCTGATTTATTTAAGACTAGGAACAGTTTAATAAATTATTTTGTTATCTCTGATATACTCAGTGTTGTTTGGTAAGAGGATAAATTTGGAACTCCAAATGGAGAAAGAAAATTAGGAAACAAAGTCAAAAGAGAGACTGGGGACCCAAAGAGAAAAATAAAAGTGATTATAGGTTTGTAATCCTAGGAGAATAATTGTGGAAATAAGGTATAGGGAAAAAGGCATCAGGAAAGGGGGAAATAAAGGAAAAAATTAAAACAGAAGCATATGAGACAATAAAGAAATAAGCAGAAGTATTTCCAACTATCAGGGAAAAGGTTTCATAAACTATAACTATGCCTGTATTACAGTTTCTAACCTCTCTACCCTACAGGTCAGAAATACAAAGAAAATAAAATATAATTGAAGATAAAGATGGTGAAAGACAAAGCAAAATTAAAAAAAAAAAAGGAACATAAGAATATTGTTCATATTCTCTTTTCCAAGTGCCTTCTCAGACTTCCTTCTTCTATCATGCATTTTTCTCTTTCAGTTCATTTTTCCTGACATCTATCCTACATTCTGACTTTCCAGAAGGAGTAATGGTGCTTGGACTGCAGATATCAGTGTAGACAATTAGAAGGGAACAAAACAAATAACTAAAATGTTTCACACAACATAGGGTTTACAGTATAGGATTTGCAGGAAAATCTCTTTTTTTTTTTTTTTTACATTTAATGAAATACAACACTCTTACCTGTTAAATCTTTTCATTTCTTGCACCAAAACAGTGTTCATACTTTCTTCATATCTCACCGGGTATTTACTTAGACAACCTTCAATGTCAAAATCATTTGGAAGCTGTAAATGACAACGTATTCAGAAATAATTCCATATATTATTATGCATCGGTATTCTATTAGAAGTATGCGGATGTGAAAAATTGTAGAGTAATAGACACCGCTAAACTTTCTGAAGAGTACCTTATCAATACAGTATTTAGTAGTTTAATCCAAGTAAAAATTATGGCTTTTTAAAAGTGATGCTTCTCTTTTAAAAACCACCTAGAATTTTTCATACCATGTAAAGTTACGAATACTTTTCAATCTTATTGATTTTAAACTTGTTCACATGAATGAATTAACTGTTCTTCCAAGTTGTGTTTGTTCTGTTTTCTCTCTCTGTCTCGTATCTCCTACCTATTTATTACTTTCATATTGCACTAAATTCCTCCCAGGAGATTTTTCCTCCAACACAAAATCAATCTGACATGGAAGATTCTGGTCAAAGAATTGCTGCTTTGTAAAAAGATAAATTGTAGTCACCGGTATAACACAATACCTTGCTGAGAATATCATCTGCAATTTCATAAAGAGTGCTGTCACCATCTCCAGAAGTTCCCTGAGTGCCTCCTCCTTGTGTTAAAAGCAGAGATTCAAAGAGGATCTTAGTTTGCTGAAGATCTTTTGAAATATCCACATTTTCATGCAAACCAAATACCTCTGGTTGCTGACTAAGGGGAAGACTCTAAGACAAAACAATAAATATCTGCATGAGATAAAGCAGCATGCTAGGATTTAAATTCTAGTCTTCTTTAAGCAGCCGAGTGAAAAACTACCACTGACTTCAGCTGAAGGTGGACAAGGACCTTAATATGTTAGGTATTTGCAGACTGTATTACTGGTGATAGAGCCATCACCTCACTTACAGCAAGCCATTTAAAAGGAATTCTTGATTATCTAGGCTAGGTCCTCCTGTCTACTTACTGATTCCCCCTCTCTCTCGGAAACATTACAGATCATGGCAAGGATCATACAAGGATGTTAGGCAAGAAGCCAAGCACACTGATTAATGTGCTGCAGAACTACCTTTGCAACACAAAGAAGCCTTTATAACAGCTTAAAATCTTGCTGCTACTTCTTACCTTAATAAACTCAATGTAGTCCTCATATGTGCCTTTTGGTGGAGCATAATATTTTCCACTGGGACAAAAAGTGTAACGAGGATTTTCAATTATATCTGGATTATAGAAGTCATCCAGCATTGTCAGCAGTAAACGTCTGTCCCAGTCGTCTGTCACTCGACCTCCATAGTTGCACTCACCAGTTAGGTAAGATACAGCTTCAAAAGGAACATGGCTATATTCATTTATGAATAACTGAAACAGAAGACACAAGTAATTCCAGAGAATTGAAATATCTGCAGAACAGTGTGACCTACAGACTAAAGGGTTGGAAGCTACAGTACATGTAAAACTGCAGTCTATGGAGTTTTCCCCCTAAGCGCTGGAAATTCAAATTCTGAAATCTTTTTTTTTTGTAAAATTACTGTTTAAATTAAAGAGGACATAGTAGTAAAAGCCCCTCATGAACATCCAAATTAGTAAGTTATCCAAGTCCTTCTTGAATTATTCACAAGTGGATAGTTTTTCCAGTCTAAACTTTCTAGATGGACTTTTTTCTGTGTCATAAAAAACCACGCATTTCATGTAATTTTTCTTCCAGTCTTCAGAACCCTCTGATCTCTTTCATTAACTTCTTGATAACTTCCAACTGTTCAGCCTGAACTTACGTAATCCATAGCTTTAGCTCTACTGACTTATCTGCTCAGGGCCTGCAGAAGACTCAAGGTTGTGTTCAGCATTTCATTTCAGGAAAGGAGAATAGTCTGAAGCTCTGTTTAACTAACAGCATATATGTAAAAAAAAGTTCCTCCAGCTAACCACAAAACCCATCATAATAGGCGACTGTCACTGACATGATGTTACTTAAAGCACAGTGAGCTCATATATAACAATTTTAACTGTTACTACATTCACATATACTCATTATATTCCACCTCTGTAGGAATCTAAATCTCGTGAAGAACAATTTTTAATTTTATTTCATTTGTAATTCTGAAAATATTGATAATATGATTGACATTCCTTGCCTTTGGAGCTGAACTGATGAAACTCTATGAACATTTGTTTGTAAGTTTATTGCTCCTTTTTGACTATCAGCTCATTCCTACGCTTCACAAGATCAGAGCTAAAGGTAGCAATAGATAATTGTACCTGCAGCTGTCTGATACTGATCTGCAAGTCTGATTCATTAAATCCATAGGGTATATTCCAACCAAGAGGACCAAATTTTCTTCTCTCCTGAACAAGAGCATGAAAAAAACAAACTCCAAACAGCAGTTTCTCCCATACCTTTGAGAAAAACAAAACAAAAAAGTATTATTACCTAGCCTATATGCTCATGCAGTCTGTAACTTTAGAGAACACACCATTTGAATACCACTCTCCATCTAGGGTACAAATACAATCAACTACTAAGTATGCTGTGGTTACTTGACCTGTGAACAAATATACACATAGTTGCCACATACGCAAGCACATTTAGCTAGTTCCTCAAGTACAGCTACACAAGATTTTTCTCTTCCTCCATGTAAAGGGCAGCTGACTTCGTACGAATTCAAATAGCACCAGATATTTATTTTTAAGGCTCATCAGACAAACATAAAATACAGATGTATTGTTTCATATAGGTCCTTAGGTGCAGCCAACTTATACCTATGCATACTGATTACCATACTCGTATCTCTGAGTAATTATTTTTTCAGTTCCTTCACAGGTAATGATTAGCTAAGTGGTTCATCATTTATCAGTAAGACATATGGACACTGCAGTACTGGTCCCTGGTAGCAAGAATAGATCTTCTCAATGCTTACCATCTCAGTAATGATAGGTATGCCCTACCAATGAATGGTCAGAGTTTATGTACATTGTGTAATATATGTGTGTAATATGGATGTAATTCAATACAGCCTAAGTAACCATTTGAAATATTGCCACGTGAAATTACCTGGTAGAGTAATTCTCAACTAATCATCTTTATCATTGCAAAACCTAAACTCACAACCATAGTACAAATTTTAACATAATATTCACTGAACAGAAATCAGTGTATCTGGGTAAAAAAAAAAAAGAAAGAATAAAATTGTTAAGAGATAGGCACATTACCAACTCCTTTTCAGGGCATCCAGAGAAAAATGCAGGATCAGAAATAGGATCAGAAAGAAATGACTGCAGAAGGTTTAACCGGAGACCAGTAGGAGGTTCATGTGTCATCTTCACTCCATTCTGCAGAATGGTTACTGGAAACTAGAAATAAACAATAGCAAAGCTGCATTCAGAAAGTGGGGAACAGATGCTATATTGTTCTAGTAATATATTATTACTCTGTGTTTGTTAAATAAACAATTCTCTATAAGAAATTACATTTTAAACATCAACAACTTTTAAAAAAATTCTCAAAGGCATCAACAAAGTAAGACTTTGCTATAAACAAACCTGTATTTTAAAATGTTTTCTTTGTATTCAACACCTTACAAAATTTAAAAATAAATATTTGAATTTATGTGAAACAAAACCTCGTTGACAGCATAAAAACTTCTTAATTATATATGCTGGCAAAATGCAGTTCCATTCACTAGTACACAAAATATCACACATCACAATATCAAAATATTAGAAAGGAAGCTTGGTACTACTATGTTTATAAATAATTTTTTAAATGTCCTTTCGTACTTATATTATCTCTTCAACAGCCTCATTGTATTGCAGAGACGTTCTGTATTATCAGCTCATTCAGGGATATGAATATTTCCTAAAAACATCATCACCTTTTCCTTTCCCCAAATACGGAATATTTGGCAATGCATGTACCTTTGGTGAAGGGTAACTAGTAAGCCAAAGTCTGAAGGCTGGATGGCATTTTTCATTGTTAAACTCTTCACATATTTTCTCCAGCATCGGCATCCAGGAGACAGCTAAATGACAATTTTGTAAACAAACCCAGGTTCCTTCTTCCATTCCCTTTTGAATCATTTTTGTAGCTATAGGTCCTTGTCCTTGTCCTAAGGAGATGGACTGGAACTTCTCTCCAACCATCCCTCTGTCATTTGCAAATTTCAGGAGGCCTTGAACAGAAAGCATAAGATTTTAGCATTTCTTCATTAAAAAGAAGTTATGTCAGTGTCCTGTTTTCGGCTGAGATAGAGTTAGTTTTCTCCCTAGTAGTTGGTATAGTGCTGTGGTTTGGATTTAGTGTGAGAATAATGTTGATAACACACTGAAGTTACTAGTTGCTAAGCAGTCAAGGACTTTTCAGATTCTCATGCTGGCCTGTTAGCGAGAAGACGGGGGGGTGCATGGGAAGCTGGGAGGGTACACAGCTAGGACAGTTCACCCAAACTGGCCAAAGCGATATTCTATACCATATAACGTCATGCATGGTATATAAAATGGGGGAGTTGGCTGGAGGGTGCCACGGCTTGAGAACTAATTGCGCATCAGTCAGCAGTTGGTGAGCAATTGTGCCGTGCATCACTTGTTTTGTATATTCTTTTACCATTATTATCTTCTTTTTTGTCTATTAAACTGTCTTTATCTCAACCTATGAGTTTGTTTGGGTTTTTTCTCCCCCTTGATTCTCTCCCCATGGAGGGGGCGGTAAGTGAATGGCTGTGTGGTTGTTTCAGCTGCATGCCAGGTTAAACCACAGCAGTCAGGAAAAAAAATATTTTAAAATGTTTATTACTATTCTGTTAAAATGTACATACGATAAGATAGTATAGCTTTGATGTAGAGTGTAAAATTTATTCAGTTTAAAACACCATTCTCATTTTTAGGGAGCACAGAATTTTACCAGCGTGACACAATGCATCCAAATCTACTTGCAAAAAGTGCAAAATAAAATGTGTATTGAAGGGGAAATTCAGGTCCCTAATCTGAAAACCCGTACTATGCTTTTATTTTTCTTTCTGTGTATACTTACTAGACATGGGATCTGCTCCTGGAGATAGGACAAATATTAAAGGGATTGTAGAATTTGAATCTAAGTAACTTTTTGTTAGATCAAAAGGTGGTGGCTCTACAAATTTCTTCCCAAGTTTATCAGTTACAAATGCTGTTATAGCTGGACCAATCTGGCAAAAAGTAAATACAAACCATTAACATAAATCAAACATAACTGCATATTTGACAGCATCTTTTATGTATCATATATTAGTTAAATTCCTGAGCCTACAGGAACCTCTCTGCTTTGCAGAGATTTGAGGCTAGCCTTGCAGAACTCTTCAGAAGCAAAGGTTTCACCTGTTGTTGACACCCCACACCCTTTTTTCTTTCCCCTTACAAAAGGAATAATACTGCTTTTAGAAAATAAAAAATAACTTACCGCACATAAACTATATTCAATTACATTAAGACTTTAATTCAGGCTTTACCTGATGTGGAGGACCAGCACATTCCCCCTTAGTTCATGCAATCATTTTCATTTCATGCTAAGGAGCAATTGCAATATGTACTTTAAATCCTAATATTGATTGTTCCTAAGGTACATACGATACAATTTGCTCAGTGCACCAAAGGCAGAACACGTTGAAAGTTCACCTTGGCTGTTCAGATAAACACATTTGATCTCTCTTTGCCTTGGAACCCTTTGTATGAAAGCATGTGGTACTGGATATTTGTGTATTTGTTCAGGCTAATATATCCTGCTCTTGAGTGTAACAGACTAAACATGAACAAGGACCTGAAGAAAACTAAAACAATGAGTATGCATTAAATCTCATCAGACAAAAGATTTCAGCTGATGTTTGTGGTATTTGTATTGCTCAATTGAAAAATAGGAATAGCATTTATTTTCTTAATAAAATATGATGAAGAACAGATTAGTTCTTTTAACAACCAGTGCAAACAATGCTACAAGACATGGAAGAGTCTACAAACATTTGATAACAGATCATTTTACCTTGTCTGGTCTTAAGCACCGAAGAATTATCATTTTTTGTAACTCATTTAATGTATTATTAAATTGTTCCGGTAATTGAAAGCTTTGTGGCTCTTTGATGTCATAAATTTTTTGCCATTCGCCTGTATTTTCAGAGATGTGACTCCTGGAGAAAAAAAAGCACTTACAACTACCGTAAATATGTAGAGTCTGGTTTTCTATGTTTATCAAAAGCCTATTTTCTACACCAGCAAGTATTCCTACAGTTGAGCTTCTCCATGCTGAAGAGTGAAAAATCTTTTCCCACCGTGCTATCACAGACATACAAGACTCCACCTGAAAGGTTTTGACTTGACAATATTTTCTGCCTATTCCTCCAGCCAGCACTGCCTATGGACCTTCATAGGTTTGGGGAATTTTCTGCCTCTCCTGTTATAGGAAAACTCCACTGTTTAACTGAAGAAAATTACCACGAAATACAACCTGAGAAAAACTGTCCTCTGCAATGCGACAACTCTCAGGCTATTTGAAGGCTGCATCATCATCCACATTGCTACTAAAACTCCAAAGGGGGAGAAACACAAAACAGCCTCAAACAATTTCTTCTAACAGAGCAGTGTTTCTGCAGTCAGATCCAAATCCTCCAGATATTTGGGCCCTGTCAGCTATTTATACGTAACACTTGTATAGCCATGCTGGCTTCAGAATTTAGGGTTAAATTCTATTTAAATCCAAGGTGAAATTCTCCTGATTGCAGGAGATTAGATTTTACAGAAATATTCCTCCCCTAGTACTGCAGTGGAATTTTGCTATATGTACTTCTTTTGGCCTCCATTGACCTCCTTGAAACACTGTTTCTCCACCATGGAGACATTCCAAAAGAAACGTTCCTTTAGGGAACGTGTGAAAAAATTTAGGAAAATAGTTAACTAAATAATATTATAATTAGCCAACTGACTGTTTGACTTATGTGAAGCAAACCTAATGATGAAAAAAGGAGATGGTTTTACCATTTTGGCATTCCAGCACTGGCTGGAAAACGTATAGGACACATTTCCTTCATCATGTTACACGTGCTTTGGTTCTAAACAATTCAGGATAATTCACATCAACATTTTACTGTACCTCAGTCCTTTCAAAGCCGGGATTTCACTTGCACGGCATAATTCATCCCAGCTCTTATCTGGTAGCCAAGATGGATCTGGATTCTTGTACTTATTCTTGAGACCCACACCCCCAGTTAGTAAGAACATAAACTCTTGATATTCTATTTCATTTTTAGCCCTATATTAAAAAAAAAGATGAATAATATTCAGTATTGAGATAGAATTTTATACAATATAAAGAGTTGTTTAATTATACTTCACTGCCATTTAGTAATAGTTCTACTGCAGTAACAGCTGAGAATAGATCTCAGTATTCTATACAGCTAAAAACCATACAGTAAAAATGACTGATTACGACTACAGTAAGGATTTCAAGATGTAAATGTTATATAGCTGCTTATTTGTTAAGAAGTGCAATTATTCCTGATTTTTAAAGGCTTTCTAGAAAATACTGGGTTCTGGTAATACAGTAACCTTACAAATTGGACCAGGAAGAATGGTCGATATACAGAGGTGTACACATTGTAATTAAGCAAGTATGCACATTAATGATCGTGCAATTTTGAACTTATCTTCCCTTTCACAATGTACTCACACAAAATTACAACAAAAAGGGAACATGAAACTTAAAAACCAGTGGAAGAGAAAAGACTGCAACCGAGATCTCATGATGTATGCAAAAGGATAAAAGAGAGAGAAGAGAGAAAATGACAAAGACAAAAGCCTAGAAGTTGCTGGAATGGCACATTACTGTCTTAGATTTCTTTCTAAAACACTATTTAATAACAGCAATCATTCTTGACATAGCATGCTATGTACCACTACTCAGGTCCTTTAGAGGGAGTCAAAGATGTATCATTGACAAAACCATTTATTTTAATAAGCACAGGAACCCTTTTTTCACAACATCCAAAGGTTATACACAGTAGTGATACATACTCACATACTATTCCACTTGTAGGTATCATCAGTATTCAAAAACCCAAAGGCTATATTATCAATACGCACAAGAACATGTTATCTTATCAATATCTTTTTCCATTACAAGAAAATAATTCGTTTCTGTTATTAAGAGACTTCACAAAAATGTGCTTACATGAGAAGATTACAACACAGCAAAAACGAGAAGAGCAGCTTGTCCTTTTCAAACAGTGAACGACACACATTGCAATACAAATTGTATGTAAAGTGGTAATTTAGATATTGAACTCGCTTCTCCAAAACTTTGGATTTGTTACTAAAAAGAAAAGAAGTGAGAAACTGAGACTTCAAATTGAATAATAGGCAAATCAGTTAAGAAATCTAAATCTATTCAGGGTTGTAGAGGTATTATATTAGGCCCACATACTCCACAACAGACGTAGATGCCCATTTCCCCCAAATTTCAACTATACTCAATGCTTTACAGCTCTTTTAGAAGTCCCAAGCAAAATAGTGAGCTGAAATTAATTTGTCAATAGATGAGGGCACTAAAACACCTTATTTTACACCAGAACGACTGTATTTACCTATCATGAATAGAGTTGATGAAGAGCTTAACAAACCAGCTAAGGGAGTATTGGTACATGGGATCAATGTTTGCCAAGTCTGCAACACTGAAGAACAGCACCGATGAATGCTTTACAATAGGTCGATAACGTTCTCGAGATTCGGCTATTTTAAGTTCTGTTTTCTCTGCAATCTAAATATGAATAGTAGTTGACAAAGAAAATTTTTCAATATTCTCTTTTGTACAAAAATATTACTACTTGACAGCATTGTTAAAATACTTCACTTTGTAACTCCAGAGTAAGACATCTTTTATGTTCCAAAATGCTCACAGCAGGTGATAACTATAGTAGGTAAAAAGAGTACTTGCCCTTAACATAGTCCTGACCGACTTCTTTACCTGTGCTACAGGATGTAAGAGTCAAAACAAAGGACAAAGGAGGTACAACAGTTTCAATACATCATTTACTGTCAAAAGTACCAATCTGTATCTCCACAATATTAAAAAATATGGGTAATTTCAGACTGGTTATGTATTTAAGCTCTCGTTATTCTACTGTAAATCAGCTTTATACAAAACAATGCTTTGAATATAAAAAGGTTTTTCAAAATTTGACCATCAGACATATTCTGAGATTACATTTGACAGGTATTAACAAATAGCAGGAAGACCAACATCAGCTTAAAGAAAACACCAGTACTCATTTCTGTTAAATCTATAGTAAAAAAAAAAAACAAAACCAAAACCATCTTTATTCTCTCACCAGTGTTATTTAGCTCTCATTGACTTCAGCTGGTATTTTACGCACTAAGTACAACAAAGAATCTCGGCGTGCATACCTATATTGGTCACCCACATTACTAATGTCTCCCTGAATACTTTTATCATTTTAAAAATTAATTCCTTCATTTATCTTAACCTGTTACCTTAACTTCATAATTTCTGACTTCTCACTCAGTCCTTACAGACAGATACATACTCTTTAAAATATTTTTAATTAAAAACTGAATAAACCATCAGTGAAGATTCCAGAACAGATCCAATTTTATTTCTCTTCACATTTCACAAGCACAGAATTTCCTCCTTGTGCTAGGCATTTAATTTGCACTCCTTCTGCTAGCTGTCAATTTTAACATTTAATTTCTAAGTATGGTTAAGGAAAACATACATACACACTCCTCACCTGCTGTTTTTTCGTGATCTCATTAGCCATTATTTTAGCAGAATCCAAAACGTTGATAGCAGTCTCGTCTTCCAGAATATTCCCTTCAGATGAATGCAAGGTTTCCAAAATTTTCTTCTCAATTTCTTTTAGATGCTTTTTATTGGCTGCAGATTGAAGGATGAGAGCATTTCTTTCCTCTTCTAATTCTGGTCTAATGAAAAAAAACGCACATACAACAAAAATAGTCAATGTTCATCTTCCACTGACTGTAAAGGAAGCCTATGAAGATGACTCCCTCTTCCTATAAGAAATATTTGTGAATGTTCTCTTCAGTTTAAATTGGTTGTTGCTGTTCATCATATATTTATAATTCAGAGTATAGATTTCCTTGCATAATCTCGGTTCAGTATTTGGAAATGAGGGTCTAAAATTTGACATCTTTGCATGTCAGCACATCCTAGTTTTCCTTTGCTATATCTCTGCTGCCTGACAAAACACCATGTAATATGTGGAATAAGTTTACTGCTGGAAATGCATTTTTTTAGCAAACAGAACTTAGTCCAATTGTACAGATGTTTCCGTACAAGCCAGACACTATTTCTCTGTATTTCTGTGAGTGTTCAGATAAGACCCATAATCAGTTTCAGAGGTACTGTGCATTTATTTCACAAAAAGTTAAAACGAAATCCTCATAATTCTGCACCCTTGTCTGGCAGCTCAGTCAAATTGCAGAAATCACAATGATTTAAACTTTAAATAATATTACATAGTTTTCTAACATCCAAAGAATATTTCAGGAGAAAACTGCCATGAAAAAACAATGATTTTACACCTGCTATTTTAATTAACTTGTGGACACTTACCCCACAGTAAATGTGACAATCAGTTTCCCTAACAAACTTTTTAGATATGACAATTAGAAAAATGCCTTTTCTTTTTTTAAAGCTGTTACTAAGCAACATTTACACCATGTAACATTAATTTTGTGTTACAATAAATTAATCTCTGATTTTCTTGGAATTGCACCACAAAAAAATTTAAATGGTTATTTCCATAATGAGAGACTTACCTCTCTTTTGCTACAACAATACCTAGCAATTGGTCTTCAAGTCCCTCTGGTGTTATCATAAAATTGAGTAAAGAAACTTTTGTAGCAAGTTCAGGCATATAATGTGGATTTCTCAGTTTTGTGGTAATAAAAAACTTGAAATCACTGGAATACTCAATAATGGTCTCACCCAGCCTGATACACTCCATGCCTCCTAAAGTTAAGATGAGAAATGTTAGAAAACCATTGTCTACTTCAATTACTTACAGAAAAAAACCACCACGTGTTTATATAAAAGCAAATTTCTTGTCACTGACAAATTTCCTGAAAAGTACAAACAAACAAACAAACAAACAAATCCTATACTCCGAAAAATTCTCAGAGATTTCAGTGAGGCCACCTTTTACTTTTAGTAGATGAAATCGAGTCAATTCAATTACTATCGTGCTTTCAATGTGCATATACAATACTGGAGATGGTACTAGAGTGCTGTGGAATTTTTCTCAAATATGACATTCTTACAGACTAGTCTTTCCTTGAATTATCTGTCTGAAATAGGAAACTCAATAAAAAAAGTAAAAAAAAATGTTCTAGTTTTTTTTTTTTTTTAGTATGAATGTGAAAGCCAGTAAAGATAAACTCTGTAAGAAAGACGGAAAACATATTTGTGTTTATCTGCATTTTTCTGTCTTTATCCAGCAGGAAAAGAAAGAAAAGTTGCAAACAAAATTTATAGCTACTCAGTAAGTTTCAGAGAAACACAAGAAAATTGTGCCTCAAGCAAAATGCATTGACAGCTTTTCTCAATTTGTGCTAAATTTAGTAAATATTAGTATTAGACTAAAACATACAAAATTGAGCAAGCAAAACAATTTCATTGAGAATCTTCCCTTTGCAGAGTCAAGTGTCTTCATTTAGTCTCCTTTAGTGGCCTGGTGAAAGTTTTCACGTAAAATCACTGTCATAATACATAAATGATATTTATTAAAAAACAAAATAAAACTTTAGGCTGTTGTGAAGTTACCTTCCTCTTACCACAGGCAGCAGTAAGCCAGAGGGCAGTAGGAGAAACATCAGACAGTACCATAGACTATAAGATTAACATTACTTCAGAGTTCAAAATTAATTTTTATGTACCTTGCTTAAAAGTCTGTTTAAGTAGTAAAGGTTCAAGCGATGGGTCTAGTTCTTCTCCAACATTTTCTAGTAGCAGTGGAGTTCCAGACTGAATGCAGTTCTCCAGGGTTCTCATATAATCTGTGTCACTGAACTTGATAACACTGAGGCGGTTTTCCTTCTCATAATTCTTGATCCATTTATTTGCTTGACCTTGAGGATCAATAATTAATGGCCTACAACATACAAGACAGTTTTCTCAGTACTTGCAGGAGTTTTTCAAAAGTTTAATGTTTCTGTGTCAGACTGTCAAGGAAAAAGTGATACAGCTTTGATTCTGTTATTTTAAGAGATCAGTGAAAAATGGAGGTATAGGTGTTTTACCATAATTTGAAAAGTAATAATAAAAATAGTTTTAAGAGTTGCAAAAAATGTTCATAACATTTTTCATAAAATACAGCAGAATGCAGAGTTCTTGTAAAATCTTGTTCTGCCTCTCCCCTGGAATTCTCAGTATTGAGAATTTATTTATTTTTACAAATTTTGAGTTCTTTCTCTCATATTTTTTCACTTAAAAAAATAAAAATCAACAATTAGTTGCAATTTAAGTCTGATATGTTGGTATAGCAGCTAGTATAAGACTGGAAAAGTAAGCAGGGCAGGGAAAGGTGACAATATTTTAATTTTGTTCAACAGATTTGTCACCCTTTGTACTTGTTGATTTCATCTATATGTATGTATTTTAATAAGTCAGGGATGAATGATATCAAACAGCTCCTCTAACTGCACCCTCAGAGAAGTAAGCAACATTCTAAAACTGGAATTACACACTGCAAACTGAATATAATCTGAATCTATCATGAAGACTAATTCTTAAGAGAACACAGATCACAAGAACATCACTAGAAAGTTTTATAATCTACTGTTTCTACTGAGTGCAGATTATTTTCAGATGGCTATCACAAGTTTCCATGTAATAGTTATCATCCTTGAAATAAAACTTCAGTTGGAATAAACAAACAAAAAAAAGTTGCTAAAGGCCTTAAAAGAATCCTCTATATAGATGTGAGTTTCACACACAATAAATATCTATAAAATATAAAAATGTCATCTCATAGCCTTATAACTGTAAGAACCTGAAGTTGATTGTGGTATATCTGGACCTTGCAATTTACATAACCTGAATCTTATCATTAAACATCTAAAGCATGAGGTTTTCCGTGCAGTTCTAAAATTTTTAGAAATGCTTTATTAGCTAGTAATACCACAACAAGGTACAATATTAAAATCAACCAACCAACCAACCGAGGGGGGCGCAGAAAAAGAAAAAATAACTTTATCCAAGAGCACTGCATCTCCTGAAAGGAAAGCTTTCGTGTAACTACATACACAAATCTCTGAAGTGTTCTACCTCTTAAATTTCACAGGAGCTGGATATAAAGATTCCACTCCTGCTTTCAATTACAGTGTCTCTACAGAAGCTACATTTTCTCTAGACATTTAGTTTGCTTTTTCTTAAAAAGTGAAAACTTGTTTGGATTTGAAAATTAAACCTTTTTGTCACCTACCAACGTCCTGAATTGTCAACAATGACCCCATTGTCTATGGAAAACATGTCAGTTGGCAAACCAGCAATATTCCAAGCTCTTATTTTTATTGGGTCACCAAGAGTCTTACTCAAAGAGAAATTCTCAGAACAAGGGATATTTTTCTCCTGAGAAAAAGAAGAAAAGAAAACCCCAATTATCTTTATTCCACATTTCTTTACGGCTTTTATTAAGTGTCACTTCATTCCAAAGTGAATATGTGCATTTCCTTTTATGAGTTTGAAATAGATCAAGTATAAGTAAAAATCCTGGGAAAAATAAAATCATAGTTTCAATAGCTAACTATATTTCCCCATTGAACATTTACTCTCCAAATTCTGTAGAATTTGCCTAGTTTTTTGTACATTCTAAATATGAGGGCTTTGTTACATAAAGTTATGACAATGCATTACCTTAAGAAACTCACACACAATTGGAAATCATCTAATGGCTAGTATCTTCCACTGACAGTAATCCAACGTTGATTTGTTACTGTTTAATATCACAGTCACAATCAGTGACTTCAAATCACTTGATTTATGAATTATGGTGTTAGTAAAGTATGTTGGAACTGTCCCTTTGCAAACAGCAGAATGAACCATTTAATTAACATATAAATATGTGCCAATGTAGGTTATTACAGAAATTTTTTACATCACACATAACTGCATTTTAAAGTTACTTCTTCTATTTAAAGGCAGAAAGAGAAAATTCTGATATTTCATTTAAGTAATAATCAAGCCTTACAAAGTCACTGATGTGCTCTCATTTCTGATATGCTACTTTAAGTCTAGAGTAAATTCACTGATTTAATGAAATTCAAATTTACAGAATATTGGATCAGTAGAGTTTATCCCATTGATCTTACATTTTACTAGGCTAATATTAAATAAATGACATGTGATTTTTGAGGCCTTTTGCAGTAGTCTGAAAAAAGCAAACACTTCTTTAAATCTAAGACATGCTTCTAACCTTGCACAATTTGCTCCAATCTTTGGTACATTCTTGTCGAAATCCAGCAGTAAAAGCTCCCAGATATGCTATCACACCAGCTGATAACAGAACATCTCCTGTCAAATTATCATATGTGTCTTGAAGATCATTTGCAGCATTATTCCATCTATGACAAGCAGAAAATACAGAAAAAAATGATGCTGAAACGTCCACATTAATGATAATGATGAAAAAAACCAACCTTTGTTGTTGTTGTTGTTTATCTTAACCAGGTGGAGAATAAGGACACTGTGTTTATTTTATTATCTCATTTTGAAGACTTTCTCTACAATTTTCCCAATGTTCCTGCCTATATTTTTACATTACAAACAGTTAGGAATCTTTCAAGTGCCCAGACTGTTCCACTCCTCAGCAGTACAGCCCTCAGACAGAGATACAGCATTAAAGGCTCAGAGAACTGAAGTTCAAATTCTGTATCTACACTGGCTGTTATATCTGACATTTTAACTTTAACCTGACCTTGATTTCTCTCCACCAAGGCCTCCAATCAACTTCTCTGCTCGTTCTAGTTTTTTAGCACACAGATCAACCTGGTATTCTAAACGAGCCTTTTCTTCAGTTTTCTCAGTGAAGGTTCGTTCCAAACCAGCCAAATGATTTTCAACTGCTGCAAGTTCTTCTCTCTTCTGATTCAAGAGTGTCAGCGTCTCTGCTAAGGACTGCTGTGCCTCTCTTAAACGATCTTTCTTGGGTGCAACCACCTATATAATTACAAACAATACACAAATGCTTAAAGCATATTTTTGTAACTATTATTTAATAGAATGTTTAGGGTGAATATACCAAGCAAAGGAAATATTTCATAGCACTGAGGGACTAGGATCAAAAACGCACCTTTGCAACCCTGTCATACACCTCCATTGCCGTAATCCATTTACATAAACCCTCTGCTGCCGAGGAAGCTTTAGCCACCTTTTGTGGATCAAACTCAGGATTAGTCAAGTATTCAGCACGAATCTTCTGCATGACAGCTGCCTGGATAACAAAAGCATTATAAGCTCACCAAAGTCTTGTGGCTGATACTTTAAAATTACACTGATTGATTGCCATTTCTCTACACAACGAAACAGGAAAGAGCTATTCAATATTAACTGTGGTAGAAACCACTGCTCATTTGTTTCTTTCGATATTCCTATCACATTTTGTGGTGTTTTCCTCCTTTCATTCTAATCCTATCCTTATCCTTTATAAGCATGCATTTGTTATGTCTTCCTTGTGGCAGCTACCTAAGTGCTAAGAGCATTACAGTCACCTAGCGGCCTTAATTTATACCGTCCCTTGTGCAAAACATGCTAATGTCATTATTCACTATCTTTTCTCAAGATACAACTGTTAGGAATCATTATAAAAATGTACTTCTACTAATGTAAGACAAAATCTAAATGAACTACATTGCTTGTGCCTACTTTTGGGGACCAGTTTCATAAAGGGCAAAGCATATTTAATTTCCACTGAACTGGGCAAATAGCAAGAATCATACTCTCGGATAGCAAGATCTTTAGAGGAGATGGTCGTACATTTCTGCATTGATTATGTATCTTCTAGTATACTTAACAAAGTATCACCCATTTTGTCAGCATTCATTCAATCAAAATAATACAATTAGAAACAGTCATTAAGAAGAGCATGAATGTGCACAGTTATTTAAAAATAGAGAAAAGTTTATAATGCCAGAGTAACTGATTTAGAAAAACTAGTATAAAAAAAAGGCACAGAAAGGCTGGATAGGGATCAAATGTTCCTTGGTTCTACAAAAAAACCCCAACCAAAACCCAAACAGAATACATGAAATGAGGCTATAAGGACCCAGGTTCAGAAGAAGCAGAAGGAGGTAACTCGTCATACTATTTAAAGCAGACTTCTGGAATGCTTTGTAAAAAGATCTTGTAGATACAGAAAGTTTATATGGGCCTTCAGGGCACTAGAAAAATGACAGAAGAGAGATCCATGAAAGCTACTAAACACAAAGAAACTACATCTAGCTTTGTAAGTCCTTCATTTAAAGTGCCAGAGTCTGGAAGAATATTTGAAGCAATTATCACATATACTGTTCCTGCCCCTTCCAAGGCACCAGATTATGGCAATTTTGACACAGGATAATGGATAGGACAGACTATTTACTTTCGTACCAGTTTTTTTATGTGCTGTTTTTAACTTTTGATGAGATACTACCTATAAATTGCACAGTTAGAAACATTTGTGCACAGAAGGATGTTTCATTCAAATAAAAGACAGGCTGTATAGAAGCCTTAGAAATTCCCAGAGGCAATACTAAAACCTTCTGAAAGGCCACTGACAAGGCTCACTGAGTAATATTGACCCACTTGCCACGACCATGCACATCCTATAGAGATACCCTATCAAACTGTAAAGATCCTTGGGTCACAACAGAAGTTAACTAACTTGGGACAAATGGGGCCTCTGATACAGTATTTTCTTTTTTTTTTTTCCTGAAATAAAGTGTCTACATGGTAAAAATCACTCAAAAATTAGACAGAAGTCTTACTGGAATATTGTCCTTGTCATATTCTTTCAAATCCTTTAAGAAATTCATGTCACCAAGCAGTTTCTTGCTCGGACCCCAGTAATCCAAGATCTACAAAACACAGTAGGAAATACCTTTTCAAGCTTTAAAACAAACACACAAACAAAAAATGAAAAATCTCTTTTAATTAAAGCTCATTCATATTTAATACTGATGACACTGTATCTCCTTGAGACTTCCATAAAGGAGAAAGTCTACCATATCAAATATTTTCCCCAAACCATACCTAAAGCCAAAAACTGAACAGTGTCTCAGGGAAGAGTTACGTATTATCTATTATCTATATACCAGTCAAGCAAATTGAATGTGTTCTCTTTGCACATTACAAAACTTAGAAAATTTGGAATTCTGGAAGTTTTCAGTAAAATAATGGATGGAGGTTGCAAGTACTTGCCTACTTTGGCAGACCTCAGGTGATCTTGTTTATTGAACAAGTACTCTGAGTTGAGAAGAACATGAATTACACTCTTACTTGAAACAATTGTCTGCCATTTTACCTTGCCTCCAGTCCCTGAAGGATCTGCAATTTTTTCAGGTTTTATGTCTTTCATGACACAGACAGCAGCCATGACAAGTTTGACACCAGATGGAGGATTTTTCATTGATTTGACAATTGATATATCAGAAGGCTGAAATAAAAATCAAATTTAAAAAAAATCACGACAAATATTATGTCTTTCCCACCACTAAAATAAAAGAACTAACAGAAGAAAAGGAAAATTATAACACCGTTACCAAATAAAAAAATATAGAGGACTTTTAGAAGGGATGATACAGTGTTAGCAAGATAATAACAGTATGTATTTATGTATCCATGCAGAGGAAATAAAAACCCAGTAAACGCTAGTAACTGTAAACTAATGATTAATAAAAATTATGTTTCAAAAAGTCCAGGTCAGAATATTTTTTGATACAAAATGTCATCTTGGACATCTCATATACTTCATAATTCCTACTAAACCACCTCCTACTATACTGAATTCCTGCCAGACTTTCTCAACAATACTATGTTCAGGTTACATGCAAGTCACGACAAGCACAAAACCTGTAAACCAAAGATTCAGATAATTCTTAGCCATAAACAAATACTATGTTACACACTGGTGGTCAACATTAACTTAGCTGAAAGAGGAAATTCAGCTGATACCACTACTGGTAAATTCAGGTTTTGGTTACTTTTCCCACAAGTGAGCTTTCTTGCAAATAAACAATTTTTTAAATGCCTTTTGTATTCCGAGTACATGAAGAGGAAATATACTGAACAACGACTGTACAGATCCTCTCTTTTGCCAAAACTGAGGAAATTCAACACTTTCCACAATCTTCTCGTCTTATTGCATTCTTTCCCAAATAAATGGAAGAGTTTCACCATGCTAAATAACTCTTTCAAATGCTGAAGTTTAGATCAGCTTGCCTTCAAAGTGTCAAGAGCATCCAGTGCGGCCTCCAGGGCTGGGATCGCCTCTGCCAGGTCACTCTCACATTCATTTTTCAATGTCTGAGCTTCTTCAGCTTTTTCTGTGGCAATTTCTTCATCTACTTTTACAGTTTTTCTTTTTTGTTCTACTTCTGCAGATTCTATTTCTATTGTCTAAAGAAAAACATATGAATGAGCTTCCTATTGAGCAGTGTATGACCAAATAAACTGAAATCACCTAGTACAGCACTTAGGGAAAACTGTAAAATATAAACAGAAAATTGAAGTATTTCAATATTTTCATATATTATCAATTTATGTTAGGGGAATAAATTGTTTCTTAGCATAATGCAATATCATCATGGAGCTTTAACAGTAGGTAAACTGCATGAAATCAGACTACTGTCAAAAAAAGCTATTTAAAAAATGTTTGAAGTTCAGGAGACGAGAAACTCTTCATGTTTGTGCATCAGGCTGTTACTAAAAATGACTAGCTTTTACAGTGAGTTTTCATAGCTTCATAGTCTATAATGTTGACTACTGAAATTTTATTTTCTTTTCAGTGATCAGTCAAGCCCACATTCAAGTACTCCCTTTCCAGTTCTACACAAGTGATACCTAGTTTTCTCAGACGTTTGTAACACTAGGTAGAAGAGATATTACTGTATCTGTAAAAACACAAATCAGAAGCAAGTGCATAAAGAGGTCAATCAAATTTTGCTTTTCTGTGATGCAACAGTAACATATGTAAGTGTATTTTTGCAAGTCAGAATTTTCAAAAACACCAAAGAGACTGGTTTCTACATCCCACTAAATTTCTATGAAGTTAATCCTTTTCAGGATCCTTTTAAAAATCAAGCGTATAATCCCTGTGCATGCAAAGACAGACTGTGCAAAACTATTCTTGTTAGTATGCCGAAGAACTATTTGTTGTTTTTGCAATGTTTGTGAATGATCTTGGGAAATCCAGTCTAACCACTGTTAGCAGGAAAGTTCCTCTAACATCCTTCAGCATGGAGCTTAGGCAAGGACTATACATCCAGAGTCTGTATCTTACATAAAGGACACAATTTTCCAGTTCTAAGGATATAAGCACAAATAGTGGCAAGTTCCACAATACTGCAAACCCCAGTAAACAAGAAGTGAGCTCAAATACCTGAACTCAGCTTTATTTTTCTGAAAGTCACATATCAAGAACCTTACATAGGCATATTCTTTAGAACCTGTCTACAATCAGCTGAGATACTGCAGTAGAAGTACATTGTATGATTAAGACTCCTCACTCAAAGCTAATTATTACAACAGTGAAACTACGGATCCCAAGTATACGCATGCTTACATTAAAACCCACAAAGTTGTATTTGTGTAACTCTACCTTCATCATGTTTGCATTATCCAATTTAGCCTCTTCCAGTTTGGGCTGCAGTTGAACTAGTTCTTGTTTCATCTCACCAACCTATACATACGCAAAAGAATCAGGCAGGATTCAGAAGTACCAAGTAAAATTTCCAACAATTTCTATAGGACCTGGATTTTACCTAATGACTAGTTTATTGATAGAAGGAAATAACATTCAGTTTCAAATCAAAACACTTCAGAGACTTCTTTTTATCTCATATGTACAATCTTTAAGAACTATGTTCACTTATAGTCACCTGTTAACCCCTTAGGAAAGGGAAGTTCTGTTCATATACTGCTTAGCAATACATGCTTAGAGGTCTGTGGCCTCTAGCACAACTGCTATGACTGTAGGAAAGAAAAGACAAAATCTCTTTCTTACAGTTTTACTGTTGAAGATTGAGCTAAACAAAATGTGAAGTAATGCTTTTGACTGACTCCTCCAGGAAATGACCTGATTTTGCCAAACATTTTGTATTTTCAGTTCCAATTTTTTCCTAACGTACCTGTGATTCAGCAAAAGCTAGTTTATCTAGTCCATTCATGTACTTCTTCTTGGCTTTCATTACAGTGCCTCGTTTCTGAGTAAGAAGTTTCCGAAACGTAGCAATAAGCTCAAGATAAGAAGTAGGAGTAACATAATTATGGCATCCCAGACTTTGCAAGAACCTAGAAAAAACAGTACCTTCAAATTTTGTTTTCTTTTTTTAGTTTAACTGTTGTTAGCAAAGTTATGTAACTGTTTGACCAATCATAGGACTAAACAATTTTGACAATTTTATATAATACTTTTATGCAGGCAGACAGCATACATTAACTTTTAATACTGAAATGGGCAGGAACGAAACTCAAATCATCTACTATTTTGTTGTTACTTACTTTTAAAAATTCAACTTTTGAGTTCTCTGTTGTTCAATTTATTACTTTTGACAGCACAATCTTTTCCTTCTTAATATTTCTATAAATTAATGAGTTGTTTTCAAAAGAAACAGACTGACCTTACAGAGAGTGACTGAACTGATGTATGAAAGTATTTACAGATGGGCACAACTTCCTGACGCTCTCTGTCTGTGAGCTGAAGTGTTTCTAAGAACTTATTAGCCACACATTCAAGGGCATCTTCAGGCCATGGCTGAGGGAGAAGTGAGGAGAGAAGCATTTGTAAAATTCAGCTGTTAGTAGTGTTCATACTTTAAAAATAACATTTACTGTTCAAAACACCAGAATGAGACACACTAGTCCAGCTGTGCCTCAGGAACAATGAACTGATACAAGGCTTAGATCAGGCAGCAAGTTCACTACCCATGCAATCTTTTATGGTAACTCCTGGCTGATCTTCTAGTTAAAAGCTAGTTATTGCCATTCTAGCCAAACGCTTCTGTGTCTCTGTCACCCTTCAGCAGAAAAATTAATTGTCATCAGCACCAGGCCAAGCCATAGAGCTAACTGCACTTTATTGAGAGTAACACTGTTTACAGCAAGGATCATTCACTACAGCAATTTTCCAAGTTTTATTCTGCTATAAAAAATCTACTAATAAACAACAGAACTTGTATTTGCTAGTCATTCTCACGATGCACGATCTGTTTACCAGGCTGTAGAAATTATGATCATTTCACAATCACATTGAAATGATTTCTCTAGTCCTTTAAAACATACATGTTATACGGTAAAATGACAAATCACCATCATCAACTATTCACTACTTCAGAAACCTAAAATCTGTAGCAACAAAATTTAAGTTTGTTTACTTGTAGAAACACTCAGATTACACACCAAAGACCTCCCAAAAGATTACAAAAAATGCCTATGATATTTTAAAGTTTTGAAAAACATAGAGTACTTTTATACGGAAGACAAGCGAAAATCTAATGGGACATGAAAATACGGATTGGTAGAAAATGGAAGTAGTTTGTTGAGGAAACAATATAAATATTTTCACATACCTGGAACCAATCAATAGTACAGCAGTTGATGAGTGAGGGAAACTGTCTCAGACGATTGCGGAAAGCATCTCCAATTGGGCTGAATGCTAGCACAATATGGAGATTTTCTTTGCAGCAGTTCACAAAAAATGCAAACAAGGCCAAGAGACTGAGTTCTTCATGTTTGTTGCCAGCCTGAACTATTGCACGAACACCCTTAGGAATAATACATAGGGTAAAAACTGTTATATAATTTCTCATTAAGCACTTCTGAAGTCCTACAGCAATCATGTTAATGACAGCACCACCATGATTTTTTTTTTATAAATGAAACAGGTAGAATAAATTAGAAAAACAGAACAAGTAATAACTATTTGAGAACAGGATTATGATATTTATCTGTGACTCTGACAACTCTTTCTAGAAATGATCATCTGCTGTTTGGAGCAACTGAGAATACATTAGAACAAAAACTAAAAATCCATCCTAAGATGAGTTCCAGATGGATAAGACACATTGAGATGAGACAGAGAGTTAACACACATTCTGAAAAATCAAAACTTATAATTAGTTCCCTCAAAAAATAAAGAGCCAAAGCCTTCTAATGATAAATACAACTATCAGGCTTAATTACAATCAATCTTAAGTCACTCGAAGATTTACGAGACACAAACAGATGAGGCAAATCACTACTCTCACACAAAAGCAAATGTTTTTCTCATAATCTACGCTTTAAGTGCCTGATAAGTCTCCTAAACAACAATTTAGGACATTAACTCACTAAGAACTTTTTCAGCTTTAACATTATACTAAAATGTGCTGTGTTTACCTAATTGCAGAAGAAGATTTTAAGTTTCATACATCAAAACATATTCCATTCCTTCATTCACCAAAACCAACAGTCTCTCAAAACAAGAAAACACCTCTAGATTTGAAATGAAAGACTACTTCATAAAAGTATTGTCCTCAATTAATTAACAATCCATGCAATAATGACTACAAACCCCTAAAGCTCAAATTATTCTTCCACAAAAGCACGTACTTTACACAATCCCACGATTAAAATAAATGACAAAAATCAGTTTAGTAGCAATACAGTAAAAGTGGAAAAATTTTGATGAGCAGATTTAAACGGGTAAAAAACAACCTTGCTCCAGTTGGTATATTATGGATAGCCACCAAGTTCTAGCACACAACAAGTGAATATGTTTGTACAAACTGTGTAATTGTAAAACAGCCACATTATCTTAATCTTGTTATTGTATACCTGGCAAGAATGAAAAAGCAATAGAGAAAGATGATCAGAATTATAATCTAACTTCTCTGCAAAATACATGGAATGCAGGTATCAACATGCTCCATAACTTGAGCTCAAGAAAATACAATACATTAACATTTATCAAGTAATATAGCTATTTCAATAAAGAACATTTGTATATGTACTAAGAACCACTCTGAATGTCAACTAGAAGCATACCTAGGTAATTTATTAGTAAACATACCACAGAGATATAAAGACAGCACAGCATATAGTTACAAATATTGTTAGCTAACAGTAAGTTTCCAACCCAATGTACACAAAGATTGATGCTTCTCCCTCCTAACTGGTGACTGCTATTTTGAAAATCCAAGCCTGATTTCAGTTAGATTTTTTTAAAAAATTGCCCGAGTACATTGCGTCTTTACTTCCAAGCTTGAATTCATGGAGCACCCTTCCCCAACTTCCCTCTGAGAAGAAATGTCAAGACTATGAAATTCTGTCTGACAATGCCCTAGTGCTCTGGACAGCAAGAGTATATTGACAAAGGCAGGCTGTGTTTTCTCAAAAGTGTCTTTGTCCTTAACTGATCAATGAAAACATTATGATGTACGTACTTCTTCTGCACAATAGACTGCAAAAAACAAATACGGCCACAGGGTATTTGTGAACAATTAAAGTTGCCTACATGCACAATTGAACGTGTTTGTGAACAGAACACCAAGTCAGAATTAAAGCTAGTAGTAAACATAAGCTGCTCCATAAGTTTACTAATAACAGGCTGATTTACATAAGGCCTCAAAAAAAGTCACAGAATTAAGTGCATTTATCCAAAAGCCACACTTCACACTGAACTGACAAAACAGCTTAAAAGGGAGGTGACATTAAAGAGAATTTCTAAAGATACCTCTATAATTTCTTGTTTTTCATTTGTTGCAAAAAGACTGGGTACCTCCCCAGTGTTCAGGACACTGTCAACATCTTCTAAAAAGCTTTCTTCTTTAATTTGTGCATCTGTGATTATAAATACAGTTTTCAAGCCTTTTACACCTGCATTCTTCAGAAGACTCTGAAAATGCAAGACAAGTAAATTACTGTACGTTCCAAAACATCCTTCCTCAAAATGAAGTCAAAATGCAGACAGGTTATCAATACTCACTTTCAGATCTTCTCTCCACTCATTTGCACCATAGATCTTAGAAATCTCTGGTTGAAAAACACACATTTTTGCCATGAATGCTGCTAGACGAGTCAAAGACTGACGTCCACTTCCTCCCATTCCAACCAACAAAGCATTACCCCCTGGCTGCTTCAGAATACGGCTTATACGAGACAAATGTTCCAACGTATACCTATATTTGAAATGTGCTGATTATGAGAATGGCAGAAATACATACACAGTTGTGCAGCTACAGATCTGTGAAATAAGTGTAGAAGGAGCATCTCCGGAACAAATTTCTGAAGGCAGGGAGGTGGTGGGAGGGGGGCAGAAAACAAGTGGGTATGCACGACAAAATAAAATAAAACTCACAAGTCTTCTATTATACAAATCTCACTATTTAGCTAAATCACAAATGACTACTAAAAGGAATTGGCAGCAATGAGAACAGGGGCACTATATGGATAAAGACGTCAAACAAAAAGAAAAACAACAGAAATTCTTTACTTCTAAATCATACCAGTATTAGCAGTTTTAACTCTCTTCAAGGATAACAGTTTAAATGCTTTTTAAAGGAATACCTGTGGAAAAACTGGTTATATCAACAAACCCCTCCTCTGCCTCTGACAGTGTTTTTATAACTTCTGTGTGAAATAGGTATTGGAACAACATCTTCAGAAAGCAGTATCTGCACATTACTGAGAGTCCTATCTATTGTGAAAACACAAACACAGTTCATCTCAGAATTTGCAAACAGGTCTACAGGAGATCACCTGCTTAAGCACAGGGCATGGGGCAGTTAAAGTAAGCTGAGCAGCAGTTAAAAGTGGTCTCAAAAAATGTTAAAGCATTTCAAAAAAGATGAATTCTTGATCATTTTGATTGGTTAGAAAAATAAAGGAGTCAAATGCAGACGTTCTCCATGAGATTGGACTCTGAGGCTACAGTCAGACGTGCTCCCCTGGCTGCAGTTCCATGAGGTAACTGGCATATTGCTTCTGCACTCAGGAAGTGGCCTCTGCTCAGAGGCTGCCAGCTCTTCAAGCTCCCAGCATAGCTGTATACGCAGGTACTCACAAATCCAGCTTGTCAAAATGACCTAGACTAAAGTACACTGCTATCAGAAGTGTTTAAACTAACCCTTAATCACTTTCACAGAACATCTATGTGTCAAGTTATACACTAGCGAATATGAAGAGGCAGTACTCTCTAGCAATAGGGAGGAGGAAGGAGTTGGGACCTCCTAATCTGTCTCAGTTACAGCTCTGCCTGATCACAAGTTAAGGTAATAACAGCAGCCTGCAGAGTCTAAAATTTCACAGCTAATCAGCTGCAGCACCAAGCTGGGTACGTGCCCCAAAGAGGGGCACGCATATGCTGCATAATAACAGAGCAGACGGACGGCCACGATTGTGCTGTATCTCACCCTGCACCTCACAACCTTAGAAACCTTGTCCTTGGTGAAATGAAAGTCCAGTGGCTGCAGGCAAAACTGACGTCCATCTTCACCGGTAACAAAGGCCTAGCAGGAGCAGAGCACCCACCTGATTTCTACACAGAAATGTTTCTATAACAACCAAAGAATATACTCAAAGACTCTCAGGAGAAAAACTTATCATTATTCACTTTTGGATAGAAAAAGCAGAGGCATAAGAGAAAAATCAGTTAATTTCCATCCAAAAAGGTGTAACACCACAGACACTTCTGTGGATGCATAAAGGGGAGGAGACATACAAAAACAACAGCCCATAAAATTGGATATACTCAATTATCAACTACTGCTTAGAGGTCTTACTAATACAGATTGTACGCACCTGAAAACTACAAGGTTCATTCTTGTTTTGTGGATTTGATTATATTCATCCAGACACTGCTCCACAACATCACCGAACAGCTGAATGCTTGGAATTTCAACATAAAGTCTTTCACCTCCCTCATGTTCTGGAACCATGTAGTCACCAAAAAACAAACTTCTCATGTTTTCTTCAGTTACCTATGGTAAATATTCAACAAATTATGAAGTAAAATTTGATATTTAATGAACATATTCCTCATTGTAATTTTAGTAAACAATGGAGGATGTAGACAAATACTTGAGACATCAGAACAAGCACTCTGAAATATTTTGACTCACAGACAACACGCACTTCAAAATACTCTATTTCCCATATTAAACAATATACTTTTTCTTAATGTGTTCTTGAAATACATTTGGCTCAAATAGTCATTAACAATCTCATAATCATGACCTTCAGATTACATCAAATTTATACAGATGTATGTTTAGCAATTTTCAATATATTACGAAATGGACAACTAAGACCACGAAGTTATTTCTTCTATACATCAGTTAAATGACAGGGAAAGGAAAAAAGAAAAACAGAAAAAAGGAAGTCAATGCATACAGTATAACATGATTCTGCAACATTTTAAATACATAACAATTACAGAATTCTGTTTACTACACAGTAACTCAGTCACATTTAAAAAGGGAATGTCTCCTTGTCCTGTAAATCAGGTCACTGGAAGGCCATTTAAGAGTATTGATACTTGTATTTCTCCTTGCAGGTACTGTACTATGCACAGATCCCAGCTACTTTGTGACAGTGATTTATAAGTTACCTGTTTTTTTCTGTTATCTCCCATTGCCCAAACATTCGGCACGTGCTGCTACATCTCCGAGAAAAAGTGACAGAATTTTTTTGAAAAGTTGCTCTATGCAGCTACTGATTAATTGGATGCTATATTTCTATGTGCAGACATCTATAGGAGCTTAATAAAACGCTATGCCTGGTAAATTAAAATTTGTAAGATATAAATACTCAGGGTTTTTTGGGTAAATCTGAAAAAATTTTGCACTTTTTTTTTTAACTGAATAAGAAACAAGTTTTTCTTTCACTGTCAGATACACAAAATATTTTTACGGAAAAGTAGTAAGTACACCCACATTGTAGATTGAATGTTTCTGAAAACGATATTAACGTACAACAGTTAAACCCTTCCAAACAGTTTTACTCTTTTTTTTTTCCCAAAGAAACTGTTTTTCCAAATTCAACTCAAATTTTCAAGCACATTTGATCCAAAATTTCACCTGTGATTGAGAAACTTTCTAGGTCTAAATTTATAATGAAAAGAATTATTTTGAACAGGTTAAACACGATACTCACAGCTGTGTTCCCTTGCTTCAGGTGTGCAAAAACTGAATCAAATGCTTCTTTGAAATGTTCTTTCACAATATCTTTCATTAAATTGAACAACCAGGCTCTATCATTGTCTTCCACTAGACGGTCATAGAAGACACGAAATACCTCATGTACAAACAGCCGAATCATTACGTGTTTGCTTTCAACTGATTTTCTCTTAATGAGCAAGCAGCCATGGATAACACGTGAAAAGTCACGCAGGTTGAATGTATAATGAGATTTGGCTGGTGTGGGCAAAAGATTTTTGATGGCTTTCTTATACACCTTAAGATAATAACAACAAAAAAGAACAAAATCAACAAAACAGAACACCGACCATATTATTATAATAAATCTTAAATGTCTTTTTAAATTTTATTTCACCAAGAAAAACATTTCACACTTAATAAATCCTAATAACGTCTAAAGATCTCAAAGTCCTCTGAATATATCAGATGCACCTCATGCAGTTCTGGAACTAACCTAAATTTGCAAGCTGGAAAAGTAATTGTAGCAACTGTAAAGACCTGTTGTAGGACCAGGAATATCATTCTGATCTCTTCACTTCCTTTAATTATATGATATCCTCCTTAAGTGAAGTATTGAATGATATGTAATGGTAACTTCATAGATTTTCAGTTGTTTGAATCTACTTGTTTGTATATAAACAAATTACACAAAACTAAATAGTCAGTAAAAATGCTGAAGGAATAGACAGATCAAGAAAAGTGTCTTTTGTCTATGTTTTGCTTTAATTTGGAATGCATCAGCTGTCATTAGCTCATGCCATATGACTGAAATAGTGTCATTTCTCATTACACTGAACATAAATACCACGTTGAAGTGAATGCTGACAAAGGAAACTTTTAATCTGTCTCTGTATACTTATAGGTGAAGACAACTATCAAATGTCAACCTGTTAAAAAAAGAAGTACAGTAAAATCAAGTTTTACAGGCTTGACTATATCCATTGCACTGAGTACACATTTCACCTGTTGTCCCACGTCCAAAGCCAATTCCAAAGCCCAGTTCTTCTATCATACTTTAACCCTAGGAGTTGGAAGGTATTTCTTACCAGGACAAAATCCATGTTAGAACACAGTCTCTAGCAGCTAAATGTGTAAGAGTCTAACAGCACAAACAAACTTTGATGCAGTCTGATGAGAAGTACCTGCATGACTGTATTAAAAGACAGCACTGAAACTGGTCTAAGATGTACATGTAGTCAAACGCACTCAAATTGCTAGTAGCTGCTACTCTTCTCTTTAAAGCAAAACTTGCGGATTTCTTGCGAATTACTTTTTTGTTTGTTTGTTTGTTTGTTTTGGAAGGATTAATTGAACCTACAAAAAGATTTCTAGTGGCAGTAGTCAGTCAGCTTTGTGATTCATCTGTTGAACGTACCATCTAACGATATTTCTGAAATACCAGCTCTGCAAGTCCTTGGAATGAGATGGATTCAGTCTTCAGTATGTCCTTGGGTATAAGTAGAACTAATGGAAAAGTCTGAGAAAGGCCTCAGTTCTGCAGTAGAAGGAAGTCACATCCCCCATGAGAATTTCGCCATTTGATTTTGCCTTTGAAGCTGATCAGATTTTCTGTCAGAATTATTCATTGGTCAAATATTAGCTACCTTATGCATTTCCATGATGAATACTTATAGTAGGCAACAGATTTGTTCACACTGCTACTGATTTCTGCTACACAATAAGCCAACAAAGCTATACGTTGATATTGCGTCTGTAACTTACTGCTTCTTTGCAAAAATGTCATGAATTGCCATTCCCTTTTTTAGGTGTATGGTACACTGCAAATGTGATACTTGCCAAAATCTGTACCATAGAACTTCACAAAACATTTGGAAATTCCATACAGCTGGGCCTAATGGCTTTCAGTTTCACAACACTTACGTGATGCCTTTTGTCATACTGGAGTCAAGATTCTACAAAGCTGCATGTTCACGTTGGCTTCCTTAGTGTGCTGTGATGTGTTCATAACTAGCATAAAAATTAGGAGGGGAAGGAGAAAAGTGGAGGGGGTGATTTCTTCATTCTTAGTCTCTCTGGAAGGAATTTTGGAAGGGTTGCAATTGATATTTTCATTTTGTCTAGAGATTCCAGTCTCATCTACTTGACATTATGTGGACTAGTACCATAGACCCCACATTAACACAAATTCAAAGACAAATCTCCTAGAATAAGAAGGTTACTGCAGCACGAAAAACTAAGACAATTTTGTCAAAGCAGATGTAAGAAGAGGATGTACATTAAAAATAACAAAGAACAAAATATCTAAAATCTCTACTTCATCAATTACATTATTACAGAACCAGTGGAACTTTACTGAACAATTCAAAAGCAGCTTCTATCACAGTGTTTGCCTCTTACCTCTAAAGTGGCAGTGACAATTTGATTTCCAACTGTGAAGAACTCAGAAGAAAATTCACTAGTCTGTAGGTAGAAAGCTACTACAGTAGAGAAGATGCGGACCATTGTTTCATCGCTAAAAGGATTAATAGTGCAAATGTTGAAGTGTCGCAAAAATCGAGGGGTAACAGGATTTCTCCCACCGCCTGGAGGCCCCATGGCAGCAAGCAGCAGTACATCAACAAGTGTAATTTTAGATGTATCCTTCAAATCATACCTTCAAAACAAATTGCAATGTGACATTTAAATAGTTACGGATATAAAACATTTTTTACAGCTTAGATACATATGTACTTAAGAATATAAAAAGTATAGCATGTAATATATAACAGTATATATATTTTTATATATTTTGTATTTTTAAAACAAACAAACAAAAAACCAATTAGTCTTATAACTATGTGCCAGCTAATCTCATCACATCATATGCTGGTCTGAAAGAAAGATTATTTGCTTAAACTGGGTTACATAAAACTGGACATGAAATTTTGAGATAATTATTTAAAACTGTAATACAGCAAGATATATTATCTCTATTCAAGAGCAACAGATATTTGAGAAGTGCCTGGAATCACAGAATAATTCAGGCTGGAGGTGACCTCCAGAGAGCACCCGTTCCAATCTAAGAAGAGCCAAAAACCTCAAAAGCAGAGAAGATCTTTAGCTTATTTTACTTCATGCCTATTACCAGATCTCATTTCATTGTTATCTAACAAAATTATTCTGAAATGTTGTTAAAAACAAATGTGGTGACTAATAAAATCTTGGATGACAGTAAAAACCAATGCAATGAGTAAAACCAAAAGTTTTATATAATGGCATATATATATATATGTATATATAACTACCAATTCACTTTGAAGAGGAAAAGAAAGGAAAGAAACAAGGAAGTGCACTGGAAAAATAAAAACAATGAAAAACACAGACATAAAAAATCCAGGTGTAAAGGAACGATTTATTTATATATACAAACACTGCTGAAGTTCAGCAATAAAACCGTCTAAAAAACCCCAAACAAATCTGATGATCCGTTCCTAAATTGAAAAGTCACTTAAAGACTAACACAGAAGTTGCTTCAACTTTAAATAACATATTTTTATATAAACCAAAGCCATCCTAACATTTACAAAGCACTTTAAGAAAGTTTTGAAAGTAAAATTCAAGTGAATAAATAATTATAACAACAAATGTAATAATAAAAAAATTTCAATTGTATTTCAAATAATTACCAAAATCCATGGTCAAAGAACTGTCTTAGAAGTTCTATAGGAGGCTGTGCACCATACTTCTCCAAAGCAGGCATATTCATATCATCTACAAAGACAATGCACTTTTTTCCCACTGGAGGGCCAAAGACTCCTTTGCGCCTCTTGTCCAGCCTGGCCATAATAATGTTCTGTGATGCAGATGGGAATATTCAAAACAGATTAAATATTCATACATGTTCTCTTTTTGTAACATAAATTATCTGTTCTACTAACCTGGGTCTGATTGGCACTGGTTCGAGCTGAAAAATTAATGAAGAAGGGAAAGTAGCGCTCCTTTTCCAAGTTGTTCATTAACTTGTTCTTGACGTACACAGATTTCCCAGTACCTGTTGGTCCCACTAAAAGCAGCGGTCTTCATAAAGAAAGCAAGCAGAAATCTAACAAACTATAAACTGATTGCAACTAGAAGTCAAAGGTTTTATGAAGTTGCCCTGCTTGTTCTACCTCTGAAAACATTACATGCCTTAAGAAGCAACTAAAATCCTTTTTTTCATATAACCCTCTCATCATTTTAGTTTGCTCCCACCAACAACACACAGTGGACAAAGAGAAAGACACATTTATCATTCCCTCATTCTACTGGCTTTGGAGGAGTATGTATGAACATACACGAAAGTAAAATTTCTTCTGATTGGTCTTGCAGGAGTTTAAATTTCATAAAACTTTCAGCCTTGAAATTTAACCTGAGGCTGGTTTGTATTATCTTATATGATCTGACCAGAGCTAATAAAACTGATTTTGAGATGACTAAAGAAAGAAAAAAAAAAATTCATTACCAAAGAAGAAAGAGGGTATAAAACAAGTTTGGGCTGTCGTAACAGCATCATCGGAACAATCGTACTGAAACTGGATTATAATAAGGCTTCATTAAAAAAACCCAAAATAGACTTTAAGGCAACAAAGTGTACTGTTTGTAGTAAATGTCTATTTTTAACAGACCAAATAAACTTTGAGGGCTTGATAAAACCATTGAAGTAATGGAAAGAATAAGGGATATTTCTACCTATGAACAATATTTCAGAAACTGGCACTGAAGGGACATAACTTACTTTCCACGTGAAACGAATAGCTCTATCAAATACGTATATCGGACTGTATCCATAGTTGGGACTATAATATCTTGAATCTTCACATTTTTATCACTGTAATTAATATTTTTAATAAATCTGTTCCAATGAACCCAACATCCTCTGCCTTTCAGCTAGGAAGAAATACAGATGTAAAACAGAATGGTGTTACTTCTATACATATGGAAGGTTTTGTCTACTACGCCACTGACAAATGAAAATAATGAATTTTAACAACTTAACAAATATTAAATGATTCAGAAGTTCATATATTTAGTTTGCTTTATCTCACTAACAAAGTGTTACTTACCTAAGCTTAGACTCCTTTTTTTTCTTAAAGATTTTGCTCAGCCAAACAAAAACCCAACAGAAGTACATATGTAAAAATTAGAAAGTGTAATTATAATACAACATTTCTAATGGATACTATAAACAAAATTCTAATACGAGCAAACTGCTTATGTGCTCAACAGCCTGCTTTCCTTCTAGACAGCCCCCATCCTTCCTTCTATATGAAACCAGATTTGAGTCTGTCAGCTTAGCTTTAGCTACAGAGTAACTATAATGTGGCAACATTATAAATAGAACTGATGTGTATATTTTGTTACTTTCTAAAAAAATTTGGTCAGCATATTAGTATTAAAAAAAGAAAAATAAATTAAAAATGCACTGTAGGATTTGATCCAACATCAACACTCTGCAACACCCAACAATCTTTGTAAAGTTACAATATCCATCTGTCTATATTTTCCTGCCTTTCCGACTGTAAGAATCTACCTCAGCCAGCGGAGAAGCAATCAATCATACCTCATACAGGTAGTCATAGACCAAGCCTTTCTCTTCAAAGGGACACTCCCATTTTCCCACACTCATTGGTACAGGATTTATTCCAGATTTCCCAGCCAAAGTTTCCCTCAAGAAATTATCAAAAATTATCCTGCTGTCACCATCACAAGTTCCACCAATGGACCAGATTGTGGCAAAGGCAAAGCAACCCTACAAGAGCAAAAAGGTCTAAAAAGTTGACATATTATATGAATCTTGCACAGTCTGATTAATAAACATAATTCTGAAAAATACCGTTAAGCGGATAGGTGTTACAGGTTACCCTTGTATAGCCCTGGTCTAAAGAGATTTAGAAATCTGATTAAAGACAGAGCAAAGAAAGAACCTTATTTAAGGATATATATGTATGACAAAAAATAAAGGCCACTGAATAAAGCATTACATCACATGTAAAAGCCTGATTAGAAAATCCTGAGACCACAGGATTGAGGTTTTATCACAAACAGGATCTAGGAATTTTCTAATTCAATTTTAAATAAATACTTTTACATTCTGTTTTTTTCACTTTTTATAAGGATAGTCATATAAGGTCAGACAGAGCATACAACTAATATAACTCTCAGAAAACACTCTTCCCAAGGAAATCTTGCTCAAACAAGCCAATCAGTATTACATGAGCACTTATTTCCTTTAAGGGAAACAAGACACTTTGCTTTGGCTAATTACTTGGTTAGTTAAAAAGCACATTTAACAAAAACATTATTTATCTCAGTTAATTGGAAAAATAGGTAAATATTTAATCATATTTGTAACTTGTAAGACGTGTCTCATCTGGGCATCTCCAAAGTTTGGAGGGAGGGAGCAAGGAGCTAACAAAATTGTTTTACATGTGTCTTATCCCAAATTAAAGTTGTTCTGATGAGTCAAATTATTTTTGAAGACCAGCATATGCAAAAACAGATGTACATTTTACTACAGGTCAAAAGAACCAACCATAATCCATGCACGGATGTTTCTGTTGGTGGGATCTTCTTGCACAGTTTGACAAATCAACATTTCAAAAAGCCGTGTAAGAGCTACTACAACATTGGTATTGCTTGTAGGTACCAGTTCCTAAGAGATACGAAAGGATGGGTATTATACTTTACGTGTTCATTTAGTTTTTCTTTTGGAGCTAAAATACTAAAATAATTACACAATTAGCTAATTCTGAACAAATATTAGAAGGCAAGGTTTATACTGACTTTCATTCAAAAGATCATTTACCATCCTCTGTCCTTGAAAAGTCAAGACATTTAGCTTGTTAATCGTGTTCATGACTACCATGTGACCACTACAATCATGTAGCTTAAAACAAAAACCTCCACAGAAGCAACTACAGCAATACAAGAGGCAAAAGCCTAAGCACTATATCACACAAAGTTTGCAAGGAACTGCATGTACATCTCCCCTAACAGTTAAAAAAGTACTTCCCTATTCAACATGATATTTTCAAGAATAACAACAACAACAACAACAAAATATATGTACAAAATTATCCTGGGAAGACTTTCCACTCAGTGCTTTGAACACTTATTTCACTTCTGAAAAGAACAAGGCGAAAACTATGATCCACTTGCAATACAAGTCTTGCCTAACATTCTCATTTTGTCTTTCCAAACTGGACCCAAGAGTTGCCCTTCTCAAAACAACAGGAGGGTGCTGCATAATATTCTAATTGTGCTTCTCACGAGATAATAGTCTCCCCCTGGGTAACAGAATGGAAATGGCCACCTAGCTACTACAGGAAAAAAAGGCAAAAAATACCTTGCACTGTTTCTGACGGAGTCTTAATGCTGGTGGTATTAACCAATCAAAAAGTCCCTGCAGAAGATCTTTATGTCCCTTTAAGTTAAGCGGTTCAGGCAGTTTACTCAACCAAGAGGTAACAAGTGGCCTCCAGCCCAGCTGAGAAGGTTCCAAGTAAATCATGCCACAACGACTGACTGTAGCAGGCTAAGGAAAAATTGTAATTTCATTTTATTATACATTTAATATATTGAACTTTGTTTTATATTTTCATTAAATACAACACTTACTGATGCCTGTGAAAGATCCATTGTTTCAAAAATAAGATTCATCTGAAGGGACATTTGGATGATTTCCCCACTCATCAAACAAAGCTTTAATAATGAAAAATAAAAAAATCACAAGCAAGATTAGGAAAAAAATATTTAGTCATAAATTATGCTTCCTATCACAGGAGCTGTATATGAAAATCAGCAAAACCAAGTATAACCAAAGGCAAGGTCAACCATAAAATGTTTAATCACTTGGAGCATTAATTATTTCTTTTTAAGCTTTAGCTAAATTTTTCACTTAAACCATAGTAATCCACATTATCCTACCAGTAGGTTCATTACAGGTAACTATCAATCCTGTGTATGACAGGATAAAGAAAAGACAGCAAGCAGAAAGGATAAAGGATATCTGCCGCTATTGTTGCTAATACTGAAGCATTCCAGCTGGAGACTCACCATTCCTATTTATTAAAATAAAAGTGCAGTTTGAGTATTCTGACACACTATCATCCAGAACTTAAACTTGAAATGTCGTCTCTAATTTTTATATTCACTTTGAGATTCCTAAGGCCCATTTTCAGAAGTCCTGTGCGGTTACAACTTTGACTTCAGAAGTCATTAATTTTGAAAACACAACTCTCTGTCTTGCGATTGTCTTTAGATGTAAGTGCCTAAGTTTGTGCAAGTTTTGAAACTGTGGGATTTACATGAAATATAATTAAATGTATTTTTTTAAATTTAAATTTCAGTTATTTATGTTGCATACTTACAATATGACATCAAGGAAATACTATACATTTAATGTTTTATAGCAGTGAGTTGATCCTGTGATTATGATTCCAATAAAGCAAAGTAAAAAAAAAAAAGCTTACAACTTGTTACCAAAGTCACTTTGCACTTGCTTTTTTCAAATGCCAGGCATGTTGTTCGCATTTATGGTTTTATATATAGAATATTTGCAAAATGTCACATTATTTTATTTAGGCATTTATTTCCACTGACTGATACCTTTCTGTTGTCATCCAGAACTGTGTTCATGCTTTCTATCCACAGAGTATCAATTGGACCATCAAAGATAACCCATTTGCGTTCAGGAGTCTCAGATAATGCAAATTCTCTGAAAGTATTAGCAATTATACCATCTGTCCACTGGAGGAGAAGAATGTAGGAATGAAAAGTAAGACACAGTATACATAGTTCAATTTAAATACGAATTCAACAGTTTACAATGCAGACTAATGGAGGTCTGACATATACAGGAAAAGGACAAAAAAAGAAAGCACTAAAAATACTACAAAGCAGAAAAAACAGACGGGATTATCAGCTCCTAGTGTTGAACTCATACTGGCCTGTTTGTTGCTTTTTTCTTAAAACCAGACCAGTAATTTAATTTATAGCACAGCCCTATAAAGACTGTCTGGAGTCCAGGGAACAGATGAAGAAATGCTGTCTGGAATCAGGACTTAAAAACCAGAAGCAGTAGCCTTGTGAACTGCCTTTCCTGACCCTGAAAACAACTGTGGAATAACACCATGAGTTAAGCTGAAGTCAGAACACGCTTACACAACCATGCTCATACAAACCCCATGAAAGCCACAGCAGGTGAGAGGAAGAAACAGATAGAGGTGGGCAATTACTATACACTTTTTCTAAAACATACATTACCTCATGGGATACCGTATCAAACTGCCCAAAAAGCTGACCCATAGTGATTGATTTTGGGTTCACAGTTCTAAAAATTACTTTTTCTTCTTCACCATAACCACGCTCTTTCATAAGAGACAGTGTATCTGCCAACACATGTAGAACTTTGGTCTTCCCAGAAAAGGGTTCCCCTACCAGCATAAAGCTGTTAGATGGGGAAAGAAAAAAAAGGTATTAATAAATTTGTCTTGCAATTTAGACTTTTACAGACCACATGAAGGCCAATAGCATCATTCATATGCTTAAAGCTAACTTTCACCTAATTTTCAAAAAGCAGAGCAATTAAATCTGGCTTGTATCTAGGAAACATCAATTACACAAAACCTGTTTATTCGCACACACAAATCTGATTGCACAGCCCCAGTACTCAAGTTGCCCTCTAAAACATAGATTTACTACCACACTAGTTCCTTTATTTGCTGAATCAAAGATTACTTTCTAGCTTATTTGCAGTCTAGACAGAGTTTATAACAAAGTTCTGGAAGAACACAAACAGTATGAACATGTACTACACACACACACACACAAATCAAAAGATCTTTGCCCACATTTCAAAATAACTTTTTTAGTCACCCAGCAGAGGGATGCGACTAAAACAATGTCACATTGAAAAGATTAATTAATGAGCTTAATATTAACAATCATACAACTAATGTCATATTGTATATATGTTCTCCACACAGTTGCTATTGAGTAATAAGAGCTAGGAATAAAATGGCAGAGATCTGATAACTAATATTTTAATACTGACAAACATTTACAGTCTTAAGTCTTCACCATACTGACATCTGCACCTAAAATCATTACACAGGTGAGGCTGCCTCCGATATCAAGAGCAGTACAATTCCTCAGATACAGATTTACAAGAATTTTGGTACAGGTAAAAGCAGTATCAGTGGCCAACTGTTCCAATACAAGTAGAAATTTACATTTTGCCACACTTAAGACCTTTTATGTTTGACATAAATAACCACTGCAGTGTAAGCCAAAATTACAACACATACTGCTTGTGACACTGTAATGAGAATCTTACCCATGTCTAACAATCATCATTTCATATGTCTGGATCATTTTCTCTATAAAAGCTTTTACAGGTTGGACATTATGTCGAATGCAACATTCGGTGGCACATTCCAGAAAATCCTAAAATCAAAACAGATCATAATCTTATCATTGTTACAATTCAAATACTGTCTTGGACTACATTAGAACAGTTTATGCTCATCAATAAGTTTTTCAAACTAATTAATAATTGAAATACTATTAATCAGAATATAGCAGACATCCCTGGAGAAAAAAAAATCACTTCTGTACTTCATATGCTAGGAACAGGAGTTAACTACAATTTTTATCTTGAAGAGACAGCATATCACCATCAGGAACCCAACAGTGTGCTTTGGAAAAATACGCTTTTAAAGAGACTCTAGGATTTATTGGACATTTTTAAACAGTTAATCCATTTTGTCTTTTCCAACACATTCATCTTCTTTCCAAACATCCTCCTACAAAGAAGCTACACTTTGATGGTTGTTATAAACAAAAGAAAATACAAACACAAAGTTTAATTTCACTTAATTATGTACAAAAATTAGGAAAGAAATCAGCCAAAGACCCTAAAACTTGGAAAATCTGCAGGTCAGTTTCTGATCTACCGGATGTCTTACACTTCTGGATGTAAGGGAACACAAGAATTTTCTTTGCCTCTAAGTTTCATGGCAAACAGTCAGCAATTTTCCTTATCTGGCAGCAAGTCACAAATTACTGTATTAATTACACTTGCTTAAAAACAAAAAACCAACGATTACGACCAAGGAAAATTATAAGTGTACTTACATTGTAGTCTGCATCAGGAAGCTTGATTCCAGGAAATAAATCACTAGTTATACCCATGAACAGAGGTATGTCATGTGACAAAAACTTGGGCTCGTTCACATCCTTAATTGATCTAAGAAGCTAGAGGGAATACATATACATTTTACTGTTCTTCTTAAAAAGACAGAATAAACTGTTCAGCAATTAATCTAATATGTAATAAAGATTAATTAATTAAATGGTGCTTTTAATAAGCAGTTAAGCACAACTGTGTGATCATCAGCATACTAGAAAGTGCAGCATGTATTTTATTATCTCCATTTCCAAAGCTAAGAAACACGGCTCAGCAATGTGACAAGACGTGGTGGAACTGCCTTCAGAACTACATCCATCTGTAAAATTCCTTAAGAATTATTCTCTCAGGAACTCACCAATACATCTTCATCTTCCATGGGAAATTTCAGTTTTAGATTCCCAGCAGCCACCAACACAGCTTTCACTGCTCGCATACCATAGTCATAGTGATACTGAGAGGAAAGCTGTTCTGAACAAAGCCTGTAGGTCATTACTATCTTCACCGAGAGTGACTTCGCATTCAAAAATCCGTATGAATAGAGCGAAATTTCTGCTATCAGAGCATAGTTAGGAACCATCATTGCTACTGTTCGGAAAAGAACCTGAAACACATACCCAAAGAAATATCTTTAAATAATTAATTTATTCAGGAATAGAAAGTAATGCAGAACTATGTCATGTGATGGATCAGTAATCTTCCCATCACCGTATTTCTAACTGAAAATAGTAACAGCATTTTAAATGAAGTACTGTTTAGTACAATGAGGTAAGCTGTGGATCATTTTAAACTGTTACAGTGGAAGGCAGTGGCCTGCAGAACATTTGGGATCCAATGAAACAGAAGAATTACCAATGTTTGCGGCTTACGACTCACTAGGAAGCTAATGTAAGTAAGCTGCCATCAAGATCCATCTGATCGTACAATCTGGTGCAAAAAAAAAGCATTGTCTCTCCCAGCTCTTTTCCCTCACCACTGCCTCAAGGATGCAGTCTGCCTCTTACACTGATACATCCAACACAGCAGAAAGCAAAGGAAGGTGGTGTACATGGCAGATGAGAGAATGCATTTCCCATCTTTAAGCAAGGTGCAACTGGTATACTCTTCACGCTGCATGAGCTCTGCTTTAAGTTAGCATTCACAGTATAGTTCCAACTGAGGCAACTTGCTCTGGCCCAGCAGCATTGTGTGAAGGAAGGGGTTAAAAGGGATTTTAATAGAAGTGGTATTACCTAATAGTTGCTGTGCATTTAAAAAACTGATAGTGCTTATCTATTGTCTAAATTAACTGAAGAAGACAATCTTGCATCTCCATACAAAGGGGTTGGCTCCTCATAGGGGCTGGGAGTCGCCTAGAACCGGTCAAGACCGACCCTGCTGTATGGATGGGAGCCAGGAGAGAACTGAGTTTGCGCAGAAACAAAGGTCAATCAGCGGACACCGTGATGAAGAGGATGGGCCTTCATCTTGGGACCCCCGATGACCAC